>Ga0209671_1001454_pt1 | contig 19833 bp, 15 predicted proteins | sample WorMetHERISLAND2_2_FD_187401 | JGI IMG/M metagenome (GOLD analysis project Ga0209671, IMG submission 187401) | Marine gutless worms symbiont microbial communities from Max Planck institute for Marine Microbiology, Germany - Olavius geniculatus... | ecosystem: Host-associated > Annelida >...
GGGTCAAGATCACAAATCTTTTTTGAGATCAAAGATCAAGGTCAGTATTTAGGTCAAGGTCAAAACTTTAGTAAGAATCAAAAACTAGGTAGATGTCAGTCTAAATCAGACGTTAATGTCAAAATGTAAGTCAAATCACAAATCTAAATCAAAGTCAAAGGTCAAGGTAAAAAACTGAAACCGAGGTCAAGGTCAAATTCTGGATCAATGGCAAAATATGGGCCAAGATCAAAAATTCAACATTAAAAGCTAAGTCACAGATCTAGGTCAAGGTCAAAGGTCAAGATTAAAAACCAGGTCAAGGTCAAAAATTAAACCAGGTCAAATCAAAATCTTGGCTGCTACCACTACTGCAACTACTTCAGACCTGACGGAGGCGACGTTAGCGACATACAGTGCTCCTGCCACCTGTCCATCAGCGGCGAAGTTATTGGCAAAGCTACAGTCAAACAGTGAGACGTGCAGTTGTGGGCATGGTTCCATCTGTCGAGTAAATCTCGCAAACACTGACATCGCTGCACCGCGAGTCCGCAGTCTCCGGTTAGCGTAAAAGCGTACCTTCAAAAATTATATAACATAAAATGAAATAAAATCAGTAGTTATCAGTAGCAGATCCGCACTTGAGTGACTTGAATTTCCTCTCACTTCATTCTGTCCCTCCGCTTTTTTCTTCCCCCTCCTTTCTCTTCCCTTCATCTCTCTTCCTTTCACCTTTCCCCTTCCATTCCCTTTGATGTAAGACCCTAAATCCAGCTATAGAAGGTCTGTAGGAGTGCTGTGAGCTTTAAAATATATCACCTGATGGCAACAATTTTCATAATTTTTGCGATACACAAACTCATTAATGAGCTAGAGCAGTTAGGCTTATGTCTAAAATGACACAGCAAAACCACGACCTTGGCAACACACTAGTGCTACTCCATACTACTAGTACTATTAGAAACGTACATTACGCAGTGCAATCGTAGAAGACTGGGGTGATGTGTTGCTGCTGATGGAGACAGGGCTTGAATGTGACGCCTCATGACCGGTTACGTTGACGTTGTTAAGTGAGATAGAATTGTTGCCTGAATAATAACAGAAACAACAGGAACAACGCTAAGTACTGTCTGCGGTTAACCGCTGTATCATGCACATCAAAAACACAAAAACCCACGTGACCGTGACCTTCGACTTATAATCTTGAAATTCAATACTAAGGTTTCTTGCGGGTCATGATTTACTGTGTTAACCGAGAAACATACCCGAAGCTCTGCTGTCGCTAGGTACACCCGACCGTACTCCAGAGTGTAAAGGCCAGCAAATGTGAATAAACAGTCATTTTGAAACTGACAGTACCCCTGTTTGTAGGAAAAGTATAGAGTCGGCAATGAAAGCATTAGGCAGGGCATTTTTTGCAAATGGCTGTAGCCTGTTCTGCTAATTGTAATCATTGCGCTAAGGCAGTTTGGCTGTTATGCATCACGCAGATTTTGGGGGTTGCTACTTCTGTTTTGGGTAAACAAGTCTAGAGGATCAGTGATGGTATGTCGGACAGGGCATTGATAAGTACCAATAGGTTAAAAATAGTAACCATGCCGCTGACTGAAGAAGTCCGGCCACAATTCACCCACAATTCACAATGCAAGACGTGTTGTAGGGAGGTCTGACTTGGTACTACAAGATAGCCATCAGGCAGCCCTATTTATATGTTTAGACAGTTTTTTTCATTAAGACGCAACGTTTAGCCACAATGCATGCGTTACAGACAGACAGACAGACAGACAGACAACAAACGACAGACAGAAGCCTGTGACATAGGCTCGACTTTAACGGTCCGCCGAAAAACGATAAACAATACTGTCGTCATACTACCACTACTACTACTACTATATACTACTAGTAGTAGTACTATACATGTACCTGGTCCGAGAGTAATGCCAAGACTGCTACCCCTCAGTGCAACACCGTTCAGCAGCACGCCGTCCATTCTCATCTCACTGCAACATCAAACAGTCATTGGCCAATCAATAATAATTCAGTCAATTCAATCAGAGTAGCTGCAATCAACGGGCGACTAAACCATATAAGCGCTGGAGCAGTTGTAGTAATAATAAATGTGTGTAGTATGTTGTAAAACTTTTAAGTTCGGCGTTGACGCATATAGGGCTGGTGTTGTAGTGAACTGGTAGTAGTAGTAGTAGTAGTATTTTGTAAACCTGTCACGTTTGACATCAACAAGTATAGGCATTGTAAAAAACTGACTGCCAGCAGTAGTAGTAGGCCTAGTACCTTATAATGTAAATAAGTAAGTAAGTAAGTAAATGATTTATAAAGTGCCAAAGTCTCAGAAAGGATATTGTAGCCTACGTGTGGATTTTGTAGAAGTATGTCATAGTTGTATCCATTACCTGTTGAGTTCAGCCTCGACGCGTATAGGCATCGTAGTAAACCGACTTTCAACATTATTACCAGTAGTAGTAATAGTAGTAGCAGAAGCAGCAGCACATTGTAACAGTATCCTGCAGTAGTTACCTGTTCAGTTCGGCATCGACAAGTATTGGGGTCGTAGTAAACCCACTGTTAGTGACATCAAGATGTATATTCTGGCAGCCGGCCAGCACAACGGCAGGTCGATAAACCGGTTGTGAAGCAAGGTCGTTACTGAAGTTACATCTGTCCACGGTCAGTGAAACCTGTGAGCAATTATCCGCTGCTATCTGAGAATGAGATATCAGAACAGCGTTATTTGTAAATTCGCTGTTGTACAGTCGAAGCTTGGTGTTACGGAGTTGAATTAGCGGCTCACTACCTCCATGACAGTTCCGTATCGACAGGTTCTAAGAACACACAAACAGACGGACAGGTCAACTCAGCCTGGCCATCCCTCTGTGGGTAGGCACAGTGAGAACCAGCCTATATCTCCATATTTCTTCATAGCGTGGTCTGTCCATCTGTCATTTGTCAGTCACAACGGATTACGGGGCAAGGATGAACGCGTCAAATGTGGGAATCAAAAAGTCAAGGGTCAAGGTCACGGTGGAGTCAAATATGCCCAAAATGCACTTTTTGGTATTGTAGTTGTTACATATTGGCGAAATCATAATAGTCAACGGAGTTCTAACTACCATCTAGTTTTAGTTTATTTCAGAACAAGATATGACGTTCTGACCTGTATGATGACCTTGATACGTCGTTTGGGCGGGGCGGGAGTGAAAAGGAACAGCCTGGAGTTGTTGACGCTCGTATCAGGGAGACACTGTATAACAGCCGGTTGACGACCCATGCCCGACACCGTCATCTCGTGATCAATGAATATGTAACTAGCACCTGTAACAAATAATATTAGTTGCCAACATCATCAATATCATTATCATAATAGCTGAGAATACCTACTGAACTGAACTGACACGTACGGTTTAGTTTTCTGACGAAGTGACCAATGGGCAAGCAAAAATACATTACAACAGTCACTGTCTAATGGCGTCGGTAGCCTACATGACTATGCGAACGTACGCATCAACCAATGACCAATAAGCTGGTCCTGCTTGCCCATTGGTTAGTTCGTCAAAATTTTAAAAACTAAACTGTGTCAGTTCAGTTCAGTTCAGTAGGCCTTAAGATAGGCCTAAGCCTACAGCAACCCAAATAACGGAAAAGCTGGTATATTGAGCACACGCATCTAAAACAGGCCTACATGGATTACGGACACAGAGCTGGAGCATCGCACGGTGTGTCTGTTTATGTCCCAGCTTTTACTGGTGCTCATTGTACCTACTCATGGAAGGATGGCTAGTTTGGGTTAACTTGGGTGGCTGGTTACATACCAAAATGGCACTTTTCCACCTGTCGGTGGTCATTTATCCAAATACTAATCTGGCCCGGCGTTGATTATAACTTCGTTCAACAAAGTTATGAGCTAAGTCAAACTGCAACCATTGGCTACTATTCCCTGAAATCTGAAATCAAAATCGAGCTCAAGTTTCCATCCCCTTTGCTTTTTGGCTCAAGTTTTCCCCCACCCTTCGGAATCCTTCCCTTCTGCAGGGAGGGGGAGTTCGTAAGTCTGAGTCAGATCTACACTTTTAACAAAAATTCCCCGGCATTTTAATGGACACAAGCTGCACCCACCAGCTATAAGGATATAAGCCCAGACTGCAACCTACCCTAGGCCTAATATGAAAAATATTTTACAATTTATAATCATCAGCTGTATTTTCCACAGAAAACATCTATAGCTATTGACTACGGAACAATGGTATAGGGCCTATCATATCTGACCTGCCTCGGTAAAGTAAGGTCCGTCGGAACTGTTGATGTAAACATAGGAAGCATTGGGTTGCGCAGACAGGCCATAACGTAGACTGGCACATGGACTATGATTAGTACCACAGTCCTCTCTATCAGAGCCAGCGTGAGATATGTACAGCTCTACAGCGCCACGGGATACTACAATACACGCAGACATGTAGCAGTAATAGTGGTAGTAGTACACATTCATTACTGGTATGGGTAGATTGGGTACACAACTAAGCCTACACATGCTGGTATATTTGAACCACTTATCTGACTGTACACTGTAGCTATACCTCTTCATCACCGCTGCAATTAATGCGAATACGAAACGCAAACAAGCAGAAAACATAAAAGCCCAGCGGTTGCTAGGGAAGATGCGCTACAGCCTATACAGTTTCTGTTGCAGTACTGACCTTCAAGGTCATCCAAAGTCAATGATTTCCATCTAATCTAAAAGGGCTTATGCCATTTCCTGTATTAGTGACTAATAGTAACACCGGTCTTATCTCACACCGTTTCAGAGATACGGTATAGGCTAGCTTGACACTTTCAATTGAAAATGGCAGCCAAACCGCTGCAGATGGAGACATGGTTACTATTGCCAGCCTATGAAAATTCGCCAACGTTCTATCCGATGGTACCATCACCGACCCCCTACAACTTACCATTTAGCCACAATGCCGCAAGACGAGCATACCGTAATGCGTTATATAACCCTTTAAGGTCATCCAAGGTCAATATGATTTCACGTCATTTAAAGACCAACATGCGACTTCCTGTTAGTGATCAATAGCAACCTAGGCCCTATCTCGCACAGTTTAGCCACAATACGTCCGTGATTGACGGAGACAGACAGACGACACATCGTGCCAAAAACGCCCTACAGGCTACAGCATAGCTGTATCGCGTCAAAACTTCTTGAAAAGTTTTATGCACACTACTAAATTCATATTAACAACAGATTATGCAGGCCCCTAAGTCATAAAAATATTTTGTCATGCGTTGCTTAAATCTCCGATTGTTGTGAAACAATAATGTCCAAGAAATCGGTAACAGGAACTTTCATTCCCACGTACTTTCGCTCCCGGGAGTGAAGTTCCACTTATGGTACTTTCGCTCCCTGGAACTTTCGTTCCTTGGAACTTTCGTTCCCCGGAGCAAAAGTGACATGGAACTTTCGCTCCCTAGAACTGTCATTCCCTGGAACTTTCGCTCCCCTTATTTTTTTTGGTTATTTACTTTTGATGTCGTTATAGTGGTAAAAGTAATTGTGATGACGGTGCGTGTTATTGTATTTAAATAAATTACAGGTCATATTCTATTCCATAATTAAGGGCAGTTGGCCTAATTTTATTTACAATAATTCATTACATAATAAACCAAGAAAGAAATAATAGGCCTTACGCGAAAATACCACTAGCTGATCATGTAAATAAAAGTAATTCTTGTTTGGGGGCGAAAGTTCCAGGGAGCGAAAGTTCTTGGAAGCGAAAGTTCCACCTATGGAACTTTCGCTCCCAGGAGCAAAAGTACGTGGGAACGAAAGTTTCGTAATTCAAGAAATCCACAACAAGTAAGCATTTGTGCACTTTTTCAGACTCAGAAAACATGGATCAGTGGTGTAGCCAAAAGTGTAAATTTGAGAAAAGCTCCCCTTCTTTTGCTCCTGATTTCCCTTTCTTTCCCTTTCCATCCCTTCCCTTTTTTCTTTTCTCACCCTTCCCTCCTTTCTCTTTCATCCCACTTCCTATAGGTCTCTCCCCGCAAAAGTAAGACCCCCAAAAATCTTAAAAACAGACCTGTGAAATTTGGTGGCAAAAGCTGTAGACTAATTATTTACTTGATAATGAACTGACCAAATTCGGTGTAATTTAAAAACGGTTCACAACTTTTGAGTAGCCTAATTCACCGAATTCACCGAAGCCACCAGAACTACTGGTGGCCTAAGTAAGCACAGGCAAAAGCCATATAACGCTTACTATCATAATAACTAAGATTAACTTAAATCCGGCCGGAAAAAACGCAAACAAGAAAATTTAGAGACAAATCCGCTTACCAGAGACTGCATAAACTGTGATCAGCAACGATATCGTCAACATTAACTTGTTGGCGTTCATTTTTGTCCAATTATTTGCACAAATTGGGCCTAGTCTCAGATTGCAACAGTTTTGTTCAGCAAAACCAGTAGTGAAACAGGAAACTGCCGGGTTTTCCCCAGTTCCGTTTTATCTTTTCCGTTATCGATACCGAAAATTTCCCGTCCGTACTCCGTAGGCTTTGGGCGGAATTTCCCGCGCGCTTTGCTTCAATTGCTTGCTACATTTATTTTCAACAACTTTTAGAATCAACAGCTTTCGTTGGGTAACTTGGGTTGCTTGCCGGTACATAAAAAACAAAAGTTGAGCTGTTTTTCGCCAGTGATGGACGATAAATTGGTATGACTTCCAAAAATCTATAGCAAATAGTAATTCTAAACACAAATCTTTTTATTTACATAAAAATAGATAATTTACACTAGAAAAGTGAAACGAAATTGCATCCAAATTAATTTATCACAAACTAAGAAAAGCTAAACACCTGAGTCCAAAAATATTACCACACACAATTCCGGATTCATGCATTTAAAATTTTAAATACTCCGCACAGCCCTCACCTTTTTTTTCGGAAACGTCGACTGTGTCGTACCCACTTTACAATGTTTATTGTTTACGTTTACTTTGACGATGAGCGAAAGTGAAAGTGTTTCATTGACGTTAAATGACAGTTATTCCTACATATCATACGAGGATAATGCTGTTGTCAGCAGTATAGTACAGTCATGGATAGGTTTAGAGTTTCAGCAAAAAATTCTCGCCATCTTGCTGTTCTGGCTCTGTGTCAATTTGATACTGATACGCATTGCGTGGAGGGCCTACGGACACAGGCTGACTGAAGTCTTGACGAAAGGTTTGTATTTTGTTTCAGTGTTATTTTACTTTAGAAAGTCATTGCTAACTTTTGTTTTAGTTTTTTTGGGTGGGGGCTGGGGCTGCTGCCGTTTCACACTATCCATAAGCTTTAGCATATCGTTAGCATTTCACGATCACTTCATGGCAGTGTGAAACTGCCAAATTGGTGGCACTATTTGCCGAAAACTACCAAAAACCGCCGAAACAAAGTAGTTTTTGGTTAGAGACTAGGGTTAAAGTTGGGTTTTCGGTACCAACATCTACTGAGAACGTTCTTGGTAGTTTTAGTATTTAATGCCATCCTGTGAAAGCGTTTATGAGTATGCTTTAGGGTTAGCAATAGACAGGTGAAATAGTTTGATATAGAGGGTGGGCCAATAAAATACGTGGCACTTTACTTTTGTCCATATCTTTGCCAATTATTGACCGATTTTCAAAATTCTTTCACTGGCACTCTCTGCAGACAGTTTGCAATAATGTGATTATTATACATCTTGCCACACAGTAAATGTGAAATATAAATGAAATATGGATATATAACAATAATAACAAATAAACATTTTGATAAAATTGATAAAAAAACCCTTCAGACCAACATTGCGATGAATGATCTGTAATAATGACATTATACTGTGTGGGTCTAACACAGTCTACTGTCATACGGATCATTTACCACAATGTTGGTCTAAAGTGTTTTTTTTTCATTTAGGTGAATGTTTGTTATTGTTATTAGTTTTTCTTACATTTATATTTCACAAGGTAATGTAAAGATGCATTTATGGTGTGATGGGATATATAACAATCACATTGATGCAAATTGTCTGCTGAGTGTGTCAGTTAAGGAATTTTGAAAATCGGTCAATAAATGGTGAAGATCTAAACAAAAGTAAAGTGCATGCCACATTTTTTATTGGTCCACGGTGTATAATCAGCCACTAAGGTCAACTCAGCCTTCCATCTCTCTGGGTTAGATGAGTCAAATACTAGCCTGTCTGGCTGGTTTAGTGTGGTACTCGTTCACCTGTCTCAGGTGGCAGTGTGTTACGACATATGGCAGGCGATGCTCCGTAGCTCTGAGATGGGTTCCGGTGAATAACTATATGCACCTTTTAACGCATGTAACACTTTTGACCTTTTTGAAAATTTTTCTGGGGCACAGCTGCCAAACCAACATACTGGGGAGGGCCGCTGTAGCTCCCCATAGCTCCCTCCTTGACTCTTGTATGTGTGCCTTGCAGGCACTGCAGAATGATGAAAACATTTTAAGCTAGTGTGCTATTTCAGTGTTGATTTTTTTGAGAACTTTTGAGAACACTTTTCATAGCCATGCCGGTGGGTGATACCCAGATTGTATGTATTGTGTTGTGTCTAGATTTCCTGACAAAAGAAGCACCCGAAGTGAATGATGTTCCCAATGAAGATCCTCTCCACATGTTCTCGGCAAAATTCCGCAAAGTTCACCGCGAATGAACAGCTGAATGAATGATCATTCGCAATGAATGAATGAGTGAATGCTGGAACTGACAAGCAGACGTTGCTGGCTGTTTCAAGGCAATGACTGTTTCAAGCACAGTGTAGGCCTAAACACAGCAAAAATGATCGGGGCCCACAGATTACTGCAGGCCATGATATTTTGACCTGAGCTGCGAAATTTGCCCTTTCCCGCCAAATTTTTGCAGAAGTTGTGAAATGAATGGGGCCCTCCTAATAGCTATTGCAGTACAGCCCAGTCGTAAATACTCACAGTGAGAGATTCTACTTTTGAAAAGAAAAAAGATCGATAAAAAATTTTCTTTGTATCTTGCTAGAATAACTTAGCACAATGCCAGCCTTCAACAGCCAAAGTTTCTAAACAGGACAGAGCTCAGTTTGCTCTGAAACGGAAGGCCACCGTAAGCCACAGAATTTGGACATGTTGCCGCAGTGAGCCACGGACTTTTTTCTATGGAGAACTGTGGGTGTGTCTGTGTGTTAAAGTCCGTATTCCATGAGACATATTTTGTCTGCAGCCTCAAGGGTTCTGACAATCTGTTCAGACATTTGTCTTGCTGCAGATGTAGTTGTACATCACTATTTTAAGTAAATTCTGATCAAGACGGAAGACGACACATTTCCGTGTTGAAGAACTTTTAACCAATCGCTGGTTATGTGCAAATAAATTAAGTAAACAAAATGTTAAAATGTAAAAAAGTTCTGTTGGTATTGTGATTGTTGAACAGGCTGAATTCTATTTATAATGCCAGCACAGATTGCTTGGGTTCGACATTACAAAGTTTAGGTGCGAGTTGGAAAATTGCAACTCCTACCCCACCTACTTAGGCTAATTAACCCTTGATGCTGCTGAAAAAGACACGTTGGGTTACACTGTTCACATTAAGCACTCTTGTATTCATAATGCTATCACAAGAAACACTCAGCACAGACTACATACTCAAAAGTCGTGAATTCAACTCCTGGTTGGGCTGCTATCGGATACCAGGCCTACTAGCATGGGTCTGCACAGTGGCAAACCATCCAATTAACCACCAAGGCCTTCCATCCCTCAAGAGTATATAAATCGAGTACCACCCTACTTGACTGAGGTAAAGGTGGGACACTTTCACTTGTGCCGAGTGGCAGGTAACACCGTATGATCCCATATAGCAGATCTTCATATGTCTTAGGTTGGTTACCGTTAACCTTTAACATTCAACTGGACATCTCACTGTTATATAGTAGCAAACAGAAACACACTGTCAGACACTGAAATATGACAAGTCCTTGCACTGCAGTCAGCATTGCACTAACACTAAAAAGCGGCTGGCTTTTTGACACATTAGCTGTGTTTTCGATGGCCTATCGGTTTTGGTTAGTTAGGCAGGCCCATAGATATGCACGGTGTTTTATAAAAGGCACCCTTTTTCTTTCTTATATAACTCAGTCAAATGATGATCAATTTTTGGTGTAATTTTTACCAGGTAAAGCTGAAAAAAGACTGATTTAAAATACTTCAACAAAATGTGACTGTTGGAGTGTTGGTTAAATTTTCTTTGTTAGTTGTAATGTAATGCTGACATCATGAGTCGTGAGTACAAGCTTGCTTGTTTCAACTGGTGCTGTCAGTTACTATACCCTGCTGCGATGGTAAACTTAATCTGGTTCACTGATGAAAAATGTTTATTATGTCAGCTCCAAGCAACAGAGGCATAAAATCAGGCATCTCACAATCCAAAACTCAACCATTTCACAAGCGGTGTGTGCTGGTGCACTGTCTTGTTCAAAGGTGTAAAAGTCGAGCTATCCCCACAAGCGTGTGAAAGTGATCGTTCTGGACATTTTTTTGTGGTTGCAATGGTAAAACTTCAACAGTTTGCCATCAATGAAGCAAACAAAGTCCGCCATCGAAGCAGGGTAGCTGTTTAGCAAATCTGTCAGCACTGGTTGCAAGAAGCAAGTTTGTACTCCTGGCATGACGTCAGCATTACATCACAAGTATGAATAGCAAAGAATATTTAACAAACAGCCACATTTTTGTTGAAATTTTTAAAATTAATATTTCTTTAGCAACATCTGGTACAAACTTCGTTTAAATTGATCATCTGAGTGAATTACGAAGAAAAAGCTGCCGTTATGAAACGCCATGTGTATATGCTAATAATACGCTAATAATAATAATAATAATAGCTAGAAATTTGGGGCAAAGCCCAACGTGAATCTGTCCGGCGCCCCAAGTCTGATTGGCGGAAATTAGAGGGGGGGGTAAAATTTTCCCGGCATCAAAGTCACGTGGCCCGAACTCAAATGCATTGGCATATGTCGAACGCGCATTGTCGACTTAGGGTATGTCAACATGAGCGCTTATAACTTTGTTCATAGTAAACGGAATTTCACAATTTTTTTTGTTCAACGCCGAAAAGATCGTTCTCGTCAACGCCATTTAAATTTTGTCACTATATTCATCGGTTCCAGAGATATTTGTGCTCAAACTCGAAAGTTGTCGTACAACGTACTAAATTTTGGACGTTTTTGCCCTCCTAAATTTTAACGGGGGTGGTGCCCCCAAAAGTTTTACTTGCATTAACACCCCAACCTAGAGCCGCGTCAAGTGTGAAAGTTCCGTCGAGCTACACCCCCTAACTCCGAAGTTATAAGCGCTCATTTGTTGCATTTTAAGCCAATTTTTGACCCCCCTTTGAAAAAAATTGTACGGGGGCCCCCGTCCCCGGTGGGGGGTGTGCTAGTAAGACTTGGTCATTCTCTAGCGCGTGTAAAAATTTGGGGACGCAGCACCCCCTAGGGGCCAAAATAAGGTCTTCCGAAAAATGTGCTTTAGGTGGGTACCATTCAACATCGAGATCTCCAAGGTTACTGGACCAAACTTCCCCGGACTTGTTTCGCCTAACGCAGGAGGAGTCACGGTAGACGGAATAAAAATCCGATTTTGAAAATCCTCATCCGTTTCGGAGATATTCGGCGCCGAACTTCGAAGTCGTCCGAAATCGGGCTAAATTTTGCATGTTTTTGGCCCCTGAAATTTTTTTGGGGAAGGCCCCCAAAATTTTGGACCGGCATTATAAAATTCGGCCTAGTGCTGACCATCGTGCAAAATTTCAAGTCGGTCGGCCCACGCATCTTGGAGATCTTGCGCTCAGAAAAAATTTTTTTTAAAAAACATCTGGGCTAAAACTTAAGTCCGCTCCGCAAGCTATCGCTTCCGGGCGGACTAATAATAATAATAATAATACCCATTGTTTTAACAGCTTTAGTTAATAGTTTTAATTTCTGCTGACGGCATGGCAGATGAAAACTTCGAAAGAGTTTTGTTGTATTGAGGCAATGTACTGGTAATTTAGTACATTTGTTTTACATGCTCCGGCATAGAGTATCTAATATGACACCTAATGCGTTAGAAGTAGGCCATCAAACATACAGCTGTCAATGGCAAACATAGAGCTGTGTAAAACAGTCTCAACACCGTCTACATGAGTACGGTTGCAGTGTCAGTATAAACATGACCTTTCAGATGAGAGCTAGTTTTAAACAATTCAATCCTGAAATTGCAATCTCTAGTCACAAGGTCCTCTGTCACTGTGTACACGATGTTTGTGTCTCTGCAAGATACTGGACTGGCTGAAACTTTTGTCACACGTGGAGCATTTGTATGGCTTTTCTCCACTGTGAATTCTGCTGTGATTAACAAGGTCATGTGTTTGTGCAAACCGTTTGCCACAAACAGTACATTCAAATGGTTTCTCTCCAGAATGACTTCAGCTGTGTACTGCTAATTTCTGCCTGTTTTCAAAACACTTTCCACATTCAGTGTACTTGTATTTACTGCTGTGAACATTCATATGACAACTCAAGTAATACTCACTGGCAAAATGTTTCTCACACTGAGTACATGAAAACGGCAATGATCCAGTGTGTAATTGCTTGTGTCTGATCAAAACGTATTTTGTGGTAAACCATTTGCCACACACTGTACACAAATATGGTCTTCGTTTGCCATCCTGCGGATGCTCAGTGGTATCATTGATATCAGCTTCAATCTTCACCTCAAATGAACATCCAGCTGCACAAGTAGAAAATATTGCCATTAAATAGTGCTAAGACTGATAATTGTGTATGTTAAAATTAAGATAAATCTTAGTGATCAATCAGACTTACAGAAATTTTGAATAAAGGTTGTCTGAAAAAATCAGTAAGCAATCTCCAGGAAAAATTATGGCCTTAGGAAAATGTCAAACAGGCAAGTATTCATTTTAAAAAAATTTTCCAGGTCTACAAAATTTCTATATCGTGCCAAAATAAATAAAAAAATTCACTTCAGTTAAACAACTATAGGTAGCAAAAATCACAATGCTCCATTCATATTTCTATTTACCTAAGCTGTGACTGGCTATGAAATAAGGCTTTAAATACCCAAATATATAATTCCTGAGAAATGTTACAGAATCTTAAGTTAGTGACTTAAATTATAAACAATTATAAAAATTATAAACAATTAGAAATTATAAACAATACAGGAAAATCTTAAGAAAATTCCTCCAAATTTTCAGAACAACCCCAAAAAGCAATAATGCTGGTTGGCCTACTTTAGAGCTGTCAGGACCCACATGGGACAAATGACTGCAAAGAATACAGCAAAAGATCATACCAATACCGTGCTGATCATAATGTGCAGGATATTCAGTGACATCATTACTATCAGCTTCAATCTTCGCCTCAAAGAAACTTTCACCTGTACAGAGAGATTCTACTCAAAACAGATAACAACAATATTTGCTATTTAAAGTCCAAGTCGCATGAAAAAAAACGATGTTGGTTAAATATGTATAGAATGTGATGCTAATTAATAATACGCTGATCAGTTGAAATAAAAACATCGCTTTACATCAATTTCAATAAAAATAATGTTGTGCGAATGGAATGATGACGTCACAAACAACGCTTTGTTTATTGCATGTATTGCAGCGTGCAAGAAAGTTAAGATGCCATGAGCTGGCCGTAGCTTCAATGCAGCACGCGCTCAGAGAGAGGAACCTGCTTGCATTCTGGAAGCGAAGGTCGGAATCTGTCGGCGATTGGTGCAACGGAAAGGGCATACCGTCGGCCTACTTTTGGTATGACAGTGACTTCTCAAAATGAAAGCGAAGTCTTTTCGCTCGGTACCGCGCTCCATCGATGCTGCTAGCGTTCAAACACTGTCAAACGCATAGTTGTTTGTGATGTCACACTTTCGTCACATTTATCCACATTAGACTTTTTTTACAGTATCAAGATAACACTGGCAACAGGAAGATTAATAAATAACGACAAATTAACATAACATTTGATTAAGCCAATTAGCGCTTTATAACGGTTACGCAAACTGATGCAACTTGGACTTTAAAAATCCATGGACACCAAAATTAACTTACCATTTTCCTAAAACAGCACAATTTTCTGAGAATTTTGACAGTAATATTGGCACCCGGCGTTTTGTCAACATGAAGAAACTTACATTTCAAATTTACAATCTACGAAAACGATGCAGAAAATGAGACGCCATGTTGACAGGCTGATGACGTCACCACGTGTACCTGTAGTCAACGTAAAATACGCACAGAAACATAAGCGTTATAAAATCACATTCCCTACCCAAGTACTGCTGCAGTTGCCATGCCACAGTATTTTTTTGCCATTAAAAATATTAAAATTAATTGCTAAACAGTGACTGGGTACATGCGGTGACGTCACTTCCAGCCACTGACCTAGATAAATTATTTTGCATAATGTAACGTAATGCACTTGTTACAATTTGTGCATTATTTTCATATATTTATAAAGCTTAAATCAACATATTATATATGCAAGGTGAAATGTCTAATTTAAGTCTACATAAATTTCACAAGTGAGTTTGACCATGGCCATGGACCTTTAATGAGGCCTGTTGTCAAAATTGAGCATAGTAACCCATAAAAATAGAAAAACCTGTCGATATAGAACTGAAAATATATGCTACATATCCATTTCGCACACAATCTGGCATATAACAACTTTCACACTTAGGGACGTTTCATGTAAATATTCATTAGATGTCAGCTCTGTTTAACAACTGCTCACTATAAATAGCTAATCGTGCTTTGTTGTCAAATACCAGCAGTGTAAACTTTTTGACATCTAATACAGGTTTCATACAAAACATACAATCAGCACCCTAGTGAGTGAGAAAATAATTGTAGAGGCAAGCCATCAGAAAAACTAAACAGACCATAATGTGAATGATGCTTAGCGATATCATTACTATCAGCTTCAACCTTCACTTGAACGATGGAACCTTCAACTAGAAAAATGAGCACATAATAATTTTATTTTATAGCCAGAATGCTAAAACTAAAAACAACAATACAATTAGAGCTGTCATAATTGACGTCTTAATTAACCCGTTAATGTGTTAATAAATTAATGCGCGTTAAAAAAATTAACGCACGTACGTAAATTTATGTTAATTTACTAAATTTTGTGAAGCAAAAGTTGAAATATTCCGTTAAACTGCGGTTATTTGACAATCAAATGAATTCGAGTAACTAAACTGTAGTTTTCGTACCATCACTACTGTAAATAAATAATTATTTCGATTTTCAATGACATGCTAATAGATGTCTATGCTACCTATGATGTTAGTTATTGTTGATTATACATTTAAAAATGTGCTTCTAACTTTCTATATTAGACAGGCAGGGCCCCTCAAACGTCGCGAGGCCTGTGATAACTTATCCCCCTAGTCTCCCTCTCGATGGGACTGGGTGCATTAATTTACGCGTTAATTAATGCATTAAAAAAATTAACGCACTGCGTTAATGCATTATAAAAATTAACGCCTTGACAGCTCTAAATACAATACAACAATAATACTGAATGAATGGCGAAAAATCCTGGTAACAGTAATGCTGTCCATTGTTGATGTATCTGCAGTATGCAGTTATTATATTTTCCGAAAAGCATCTGCAAAGCACCAGCGACATAGACTATTGCCACAAATGTCATTTGGTCTGTCTGTCTGTCTGTGCATAAGTAATGTGTCCTTACAAGCAACACAATTAAACCAGACATACCACAGTCCACTGCAGCCTGAAATGAACAGAAAAATACCTCCAGTAGCTGGTTAAAATGTTCAAAAGTAAATGTTTTCATGTGAAGTAAAGTTTGAAATATGTCACACCAGCAGAAATAAGGCAACAGTTGGAAGTTATACTTGTAAGGCAACAGGAAACATTATACTGAACAGCAGACTGATATTTGACGTCTACTACAGGTTTCATACAAAAAATGAATGTAAAAAACAATTTATCAGAAAAACCGAACACACCAATACCTGGCTGTTCATAATGTGGATGATGCTCAGTGATATCATTACTATCAGCTTCAACCTTCACTTGAACGACGAAACCTTCAACTAGAATAATGTGCACAAAATACAGTCTCAAAATTCTGACACTGAGAACAAAAATAATACTGGGTGTATGGCACAAAACACTACAAATGGTTATGCTATCTAGGTGTGTCTGCATCATTCTGTTTCTACGTTTTAATTTCTCTTTCTATATTTTAATATCTGGAAAGCATCCGTGCAGACAAGTGATGTCGACTATCGCAACAGATGTCGTGCGATCCGTCCGTCTGTCTGTCTGTCTGTGCGTTTTAGTAAGTATGCTTACAGAAAGCGCAATTACAGTAGAAAGTCACAATCTGCTGTAGCCTGAAATAAACAAAACAAACACCTTCAGTAAATATAAAAAATTTTCAAAAATGTTTTCATGTGAAACTAGAAATACGTTCTGTGGAACGAGGTCCCACTGCCACGCTATATAGCCTAGCAGCTGTGTTTCAGCGTTTGACGATCTTGTGAGCCTGCAGCTAATTTTCTTTGGTTGCCATGACAACAGGGGTCTTCAGGGGAGAAATTTACATCGCACCATTGCATAGCCCGGGCCTGAAAATAGGGGGTAAATAAAAACAGCGTGCAATTATCTTTTTGCAGGAGGCGAGTTATAGTCAATTTTGTCAAAAAATTCGTTGCCATAGCAACAGGGGTCGGCAGGGGAAAAATTTAAATGACACCATCGGATAGCCCGGGCCCGAAAATAGGGGTGTAGGTGAAAACAGCTAGCAATTATTTTTCACGGGCGCTGAGTTATAGTCAATTATCTGTTACGGGGACCGAGTTATACCACTTTGAAATCTCCATTACTGTAATGCAAAATTTTGCAACTTTTGAATGGTTGCTATAGCAACAGGGGTCGACAAGGGGTAAATTTAAATAACACCGTTGGGTTTGCCCAACCCAAAAAATAAGGGCTAGGTAAACACAGCATGCAATCATCTTTTACGGGGACGAGTTATACCGCTTTCAAGTCTCCATAGGCCATAGTGCAATTTTTTTTAAATTGGGGTAAAATAGGGGAAGGAGTTATCAGATTTTTATCCCAAACAAGCTCGATCTTACTTTTCGGGCCCCGAATCACTGTGCAAAATTTCATCAAAATCGAAATCAAAATTGCGGCCATAGGTGTGTTTACAGACAGACTGACAGACGCAAGTGATTTTATAATCTGTCCCTTGCTATGCTATAGCAATGGGACAGATAATAAAGTCTGACATTATAATGAGACAGCTGATAGAAATTCTGGTGTGAAAACACTAGTAGACATTTTCTTTGCACACAGTGGCCAAACTGTTACTATAGACAACCTACAAGAACTTAGGAACTCCCTATCCAACATACAATCACTAATCCATAGAAAGAGTTTCCCTATCATATAACATCACATCTGAAGTAATGCTGTCAACTATTGTCTGGTCCCTTATCAGATGTCATCAAACCCAACACACCTGTACTAGGCTTGTCACCATGTAAACACTCAGTCATATCATTACTATCAGCTGCTGTCCTTGTCTCCATAGAACTATTACCTGTCAATACATAACAAATAAATCAACGCTCATTTGAGGTTTTTGTTATACAGAGCGCTTAGACTGCACCTTTAGGAATTGACACAGGCAGGCAATTCTACTACAGGGTGCAGCAAAAAAGTAGCCCCCTAAGTTTTTTGCTGTTTTTTCAGCAACTGTTTAAAATTTTAATTTAAAATTGTATAGCTTTATTTACTAAAAACCTCTTACATCTAACTGCCAAGTAAAATATGATTCTGTTGAAAAACGACAAAGTTATAGACTTTTAAGTTTTAAGCATGGCTGTCTACCGATTTTTCAGCATTAAAAAATGTTCAAGCTACATCAGTTCAATAACATCGCTGAAACAACACAGTTAACTAATGATCAGATGCCAGAATTTCATTGTTACTGTGAATGATCGAAATGTCCACCGCCACCTCCAAACTCCAACACAAGCAGCCTTCAGTCGCTTAATCTGAGAAGTCTTTCACAGCCTTGTCAATCGGTCCTTGTGACAGGTTGCCCCAGATAACCTGAAGTCCTTTCTTGACTTAAGCTGTTGTTTTCGGCTTAGTTTTAAGCTTGCAGTGAGCCTCTGACATTGCACCCCACACGCAATAGTGCACCTGGTTTATATTCGGTGAATTTAGCGGCCACTGGTCCTTTGTGATGAAATCTGGACAGGCGGCACGCAGCCAGTTCTGAGCACAGTGCACTGTGTGTATATGCTGGCGCGCTATCCTGCTGGAAGATGAATCTGATGGGCAGCCGGCGACTGCATTAAAAGAACGATAATTTAATCATAATCAATAAACAAAATAAATTACTGTTTATCAAAACGTCACTGTGATGTCATCAGCAGTAACATGGTAACTGGTTTTTAAAAATGAAATAGCATTTTCATCTTGAACACTTTTAATGCTGAAAAATTGAAAGGCAATCATGTTAAAAAGTCCACAATTTTGTCGTTTGTCAACGTAATTATATTTTACTCGGCATTTAGATGTAGAATGTTTCAGTAGATAAGTGTGTAATATTTTAGACTAAAATTCCAAATGTTTGCAGAAAAAAAGCGAAAAAATTTGAGGGACTACTTTTTTGCTGCGCCCTGTGTGATGCCTGTGATGTCTGTTTGTCAGACCACTCTAGCGCCTTCTGTGTTGCATGATCACAGACACAACTATGGCGTTCGAATCCTTGGGCCTCAGGACAGCCTGAAGCTGCCGGGTAAAGGCAATGGAGTTGACCCACTCAGAATGGTGTGGACCCACTCATAGAATGGCGGGAAGTTTTCTAGTGTCTGTTAATGGAGCCAGCCATCTGGCGGACTTGGTTTGTGTGTTAGCTTAACTGGGTTTAACCTTCACTGGCTCAAAGTGCCACAAAAGGGATGAGCTCCCACCTCTTCTCCATTTACAAATTTATACTTACTTGAACACAATGCAACATCACTGGAAAGGAAATCATAAAAAATTCATTGGACTTTGTGATCGTTGTAAATCTACGTTGACCTAGGCAGGTTATTTCAGCAAAGTCACAATATGAGCGACATTACATTGATATCTAAATGAGTAAACCACACACAGCAATCAGAGCAAATGACTGCAAAAGAACGCCATTGCCAGGATTGGGTCTGCTATTCCGAAAGTCTAGGATTTACACTAACCCACAGCCGGCCGGTACCCTTGCCAGACTGTGCAGTGTGCAAACCATGATATTTGGTAAAATTTGGTGTTTTTGTTCAAAGAATGACGTTTCAACTAGATAGACAGCAACAACCGGATGTGTGCGCATGAGCGTGTGGAACTCAGAACTCGTTTCTACTTCCCAGTGTCGCAACTCTAACCGCTGCTAATAACAACCAAACAGTCACAGTACGAACTAGGTAAAGATTAATTGTCCGTTTGCACTTGACTTACAAATACTGCTATTATGTGGGGTTCCTACTGGAACAATTACCACATGTCTATCAAGCGGAAGTAAATAACAACAATATAACTTTACATTGAAAATGGAACTGCGCAGCTGAAATTAAAAATAAGTAGTAGGCTTAGCAGTCTGGATCTGGATAGTTAGTCGGCTGGGCCCCGGGACTGGGGCATCACACCGACGGGGTGATGACTATGGTGCAGCATGACTGGACAGTCGGCTCTTAAATAGTGCTAAAGAGCCGGCTGACACGACGGACTGAGGC
>Ga0209671_1001455_pt1 | contig 19832 bp, 9 predicted proteins | sample WorMetHERISLAND2_2_FD_187401 | JGI IMG/M metagenome (GOLD analysis project Ga0209671, IMG submission 187401) | Marine gutless worms symbiont microbial communities from Max Planck institute for Marine Microbiology, Germany - Olavius geniculatus... | ecosystem: Host-associated > Annelida >...
GTGTATTTTAGTTGTCTTTACTTCAGTCAGTTTTTGAATTTTGTTAGTTTTACATCTAACACTATTTCTATTCTCAGTATCTTTCATTTCATTTTTTAAACATTTCAGTTTTTTTAGCGTATGTGCTAGATTTAAGTGACAGCTTGTTTGTCAGTTTTTCAGTGCAAATTCCCAATTGTATTGTATTGTATTGTTTTGTATTGTATGCAGCAATTCGCGCGTGGCGCCGGCTACACTGTAATGCCGTACGATCCGCTCTATCTCAAAGTGATCGGTCAAAGAGTCGAATGGTCGTTTCTCGACGCCAAAGCCGTCAACTTCTACTACTGCAACAGTCTGTATTGCACAGTTCATTCTATTCTCTGTTCCTTGCTGTCAAAACAACTGTATGCATAACGGAAATGGAATATCGGTGAATCCACATTCTGTGATACCGCGATTTAAAAACGTTTAAAATAAAATAGATTTCAGAGTGTTTAGCTAAAACTTTCAAAGTGCGACAACGTCTAAAACTGTTCGGTCTAAAGACAGGAAATATATTAGCATTGGCACGAATGCAGTAGCACAAGCGGCTCATTTAGGTTCTAGTAGTTTATTTTTAATTGTTACATACGAGGGACGTTCAAAAAGTTTTGCAAGTCGATATATTAAACTAAAAAACTTTTCAACATCTATACAGTTACATCAATAAAACGCACATTTTTCCAGAACTCATGTGAGCTTAAAGCAAACATGACGTCATTGTAACTGAGAACGTCATAAGGCGTTTTATATCGGTCCATCCAGCCAGGTTTCTACCACAGACTTGAGTCATTCATTGTTTGGACAGCGGACACCACAGCAAAAAGTTTCAAATTTAGTAAAAAGTAATAGTTACTGTAAGTCAAGTCTATGCTGTATGTAGGGTGGTTTTATTGTACGAAACCAGAGTCCCGAACAGCTTGCTCGGTGATTTTAACTTTGGGAATGGGCTGCAGTGTCAGTCATTGCTGGATTTAGAGGTGATCTTCAGGGCTCGCTCCCAGGCCCCACACATTAAGGCTCCTTAGGCTGTACATTGTAAAACTTGCTTAACCTTTCGCAAAGACGACGGGTATCACTAACTGTTAACTTTTCTATAAAATTTTATGGACAACGTCAAATCCTGACGTGACATTGACATTAACAGAAGCGTTTTTATTAATGGCCAGCGCAGATTTCAGCTACTGTATAGGACTATTCATATTCAAAATTCATAAACGAATTTGTCAGGGCTTTCACAAAATCACATATCCCGGAATCTCACGGTTTGTAAATTCGGCTGCAAACTGGAGAATTGTCGTGCGTATATTTGTACTGCTTGCATTAGCACTCCGAATCGTATCTGTTTAACGCTTTGTAACGTCATAAATTTTAGTGACATCACATTGCTTTAAACTCATACGATTACGGGAGGAATATAACTTTTACTGGTTTATAAATTTTGAAAAGTTTGTTAGTCTAATTTACGGGGGCCTATCAAGTTGTAAACTTTGTCTAATTTTCGTCGTACGTATAATTTTTTTCACGGTTAGCACAGATTTTTGCTATTGAATATTTATAATCGCAAATTAGAAATTCATGGACGTACTTGTTAGCGCTCTCATAAAATCACATGTCCCAGGGCCTTGTGTTGGAAAATTCGACGGTAGACTAAAGAAATGTCATGCAACCGCGAGCCCAAATTTACGCTGATTGCGCTGGCATTCCAAATTGTTCCTGTTTAAAGCTCTATGACGTCATACGCGCTTTAGGCTCGTACGTGTTAAAGAAAAACATGCGTTTTATTAGTTTATAAATTTTGAAAAGTTTTTCAGTCTAACATATCGACTTGCAAAACTTTTTGAACGCCCTTCGTAGCCTATTGACTAAATGCATAAGTGCATGAAAGTTAGGTGCTTAATAGGCGGCACCAATGATTCTGGCTATAGGTACACATTTCTTTTTAGCGTGGTCTGCCTGTTTGTATGTCTGCTATCTGTTGTCTGCCACACTCGTGCACTCTGCTTAAACCGTTTAATGGATTTAGATGCTATTTGGCATGCACATTTGTGGGGTCTATTGACACATTGTGTTAGATGAGGTTCCTAACCTTCGAGAGAAAGAGGAAATTTAAAGGTCGAAACCACAGCGAAAACTTGCAATTGCGAATTGCTGCTGCCACCTAAAAAGAAACGATGAGTTCCGTTGACCAATGACAGCGATTCCGCTTTAATCTAAATTACTTTGGGTCTGCTTTTTTAACGATAGCCCGGTACGTGCGTTGTACAGGCGTGTGCAGTAACTCGTTGTCGTGTCAGCGAGGTGGTTACGTGGACCCAAACAACTGCGCTCAATGTCGCTGTCCTCACGGATTCGCTGGCACCACTTGTCAATCGCTGGCCGCACAAAGCCACGGTAACTACTGTCACTCATGTACCTTTTAACAAACGCAAACTACGATAGCATTTTCTTTTATTCTCTTTACTTTGGTAATTTTTGTGTTTTACTTATGTTTGTTTGTTCACTCGTCGAGTTATAAATGGTTAATAATTTGCTGAAAGGTAGAACGATGCCCAACTTGTTGGAATTTTGCCGCCGATCACGTTCCAAATCTGAATCCGAGGTTTCTGTCTTTTTGCCTGATTCATATTAGGCCCTATTGCAGTTCCTACAGACAGTCAAGAATAAAGCACAGCTATCGGCAGAAGCTTTCCTACGGTTCTATTACAGTACATTTTACCAGACCCGATATGCCTCTGTCGTGGTCTACCCTTCGTAAAACCTCGGCGTTCGTTACATGTTCGACATATGAGATGCGCATCATCCTCCTGTAACATTGCGTCTCGAATGCCTCTTATGTACTGTGGTTCTACCCTCATCTAGCGGGATGGAAAATGAGTAGTAACTTACTGGTTACAATGTGAAGACAGTATGGCTGACTGGGGTGGCGGTATGTTTGCTGGCTGCACCGCGGGTTCGATTGTTCACTGGCGCAAGACATGGATGGCTGCATAGTGCGCTGCGGTATCATTAGCTCATGTTGATCAGCTGCCACTTGCGAGATTGTAAAGCGCTTTTAGACGTGAACCGACTCGTATAAGCAACGCTATATCAGGTGATGTACCAGTACTTTAACTTTCTCTTAATACTGTTTAGTTTACCAGCTAATAACGATGTCGTGGTTGCAGCGGGGTGTGAGGGCCAGCAGGAGCTGACAGCGACAGCTAGCGATCAGTACATCACTTCACCAGGATACGGCTCACGTTATCAACTTTACACCAACTGCACCTGGAGAATATCGGTATGCGAATAGCACACACGGCTCAGTCATAATTTAAGTTTATTTTTGTCAGCATACACAACTAAAAAATATGTGTGTCCATTGCCGACGTATTTTCGATTTGAGCTGCGCAGCCTTGATCTAGATCTTTGACCGGGATGAAAACGGCAAAATTCGCGCCCTAGAGAATGCTCACGCCAATTATGTTTTTACGCTTTTTGCATGGCACAGACAGAAGGACGGACGGACGGACGGAAAATGCTCGTAATGCGGTTTATTGGCAATCCAAATTGGCAAATTCTGTTGTGCATAAATTCCGGATCATTCGGGATTTCTTACTATTGCAAAATGAAACATAAACCGAAACTGCGTTTTGTTCGCCAGGTGACAGCAACATACTCGTCCTAGGTTTGTGAGGTCTGATCGCTTCAAGTTATTATTAGGCTATTGTTGTTAATATTTTACTATTGTTCTGTTGTTATTACTAAGTTATTATTAATATTTTGTTGATGTATCATTATTTTTCTTTGGTTTTCGATGCGTTTTCGTGGCACATGGCGTATAGAAAGCGTCTGTCGTTTGGTTCTAGGCGCCTTCTTCCAGCAGTATGAAGATTCAGCTCAAATTCGTCGATTCGATCGGACTTTTTGAAGATCTGATTACAGCTACGTGTTGTCACTGGGTCGAAATACGATACAGCGGTTCCATCAATAATACGGGACCGAGGTGATTTGTCGATATGAATAAGTTACCTCTTTCGCGTACGTTTAAAAACTTGCAGCTGTCGGTGTCTCTTAAATTTTTTGCTTCGCGATCCAAGACTACAAAAGCCAGCGACCCAAGTTGGTCAGCATTGTTACGAAAGATACCACAAACACCTGACATGACTTGTATCTTATTTCAAGGTATTCAAGAAAGTCTGCTTGTTTGAAAATAGGACCATTTTTCTGTGTGACTACTTTGAATACGTTTATGTTAGTTAGTGAACAAATGAAGCCAACGTTACTAAACAAATATTTTCAGCGACTGGAGCGTCTTACATTGACTGTTTTTTACGCGGCCGTTCCAATAGATTTTTTTCGTCCGTCCGTCTGTCCGTCCGTCTGTCCGTTTTGTTCTATCTGTCTGTCCGTCCGTTCCGTAAGAGTTTCTAACTCGAAAACAATAAGGCATAGAAAAGATAAAATTAGTATAGACGGGGTAGGTTAGTATAGGCCAGTGAAGACACTGTTCGACTCAGTGATAAACTTGTACACACAAGTAGCCTGATGATCAGGTAATGCAATCAGTTTGAAAGAAACGTGAAACACTGAGATCGATGAAATGTGCCTCATATGACAGCAACCATGGAATGCTATTACGAGCATCTGTGCGTGTGGCAGTCTTAGAATTAGGCTAGTTTATAGCATTAATGACGGCAGCCGTCAGTGAGTGATAGCCGTTGCTCTGATTGCACGCCGACATCGTCCGTGCAATGAGCGAGCCATTGTCAGTGACAAGGCAAGAACACGCAAGATTAATGAAGTGTTTACACGATCCAGCAAACGTCCAGCAAACTTCCAGCAAATGTAATGCTGGACGTTTGCTGCCATATGTTATAATGGAGCTGGACGTTTGCTGGATCGTGTAAACACCCTATAAAGCTACCCGACAGTGCAAAGACTGAAGATAAAAGATGAAGCAATGAGCTCCTGTGTTTTAAGTGGACTTTCGTGCACATTTTTATTTGAGCTTCTGAGCTTTCGACATTGAAGCACTTACATCACTGACAACATGATATAAGTAGAATTACTTAGTTATTAGTACACATTTTTAAACTACATTTATTCTTTATTAGACATTAATCGCAGCGTTTAGTTCATACCTAAGCCTAAACAAAGTAAGTGAAAAGTCAAACCGTTCTTTCATGACAGGCTACTGCAAAAACAGTTAAGTTTACACCAATGCTGATCTCGCAGTTATGTGCAGTTTTTTTTTAAAATCAACGTGTAGTCCTGCTTACAATGACGATATTTCAAGTCATTTGCATGCCTTCGTCAGCTGGCTTTTCAGAACGCGTCTGACCGGATTGAACTTTGTGGCGTAGATGAACGGGTTGGCGCAGATGTAGAGAAATGTTCTAGTGCCTGATAAAGCTGATCCTCATGGATGCCTGATAAAAACGTTATGCATTCGGCTAACAGCACTCAGACGATCGTGATAGCAAGGTACTAGTGCATCAGATGTAGAGAAATCCAAGAACCATAACCACATAGTAACCGTCGTTAAGCTGGGTCAGGTCTAGACCGAGGCTCATGAGTACGACTATGCGGAGTGCGGACTCACTCATGAGTACGATGTAGGTCTTCTCGGGCAGCCAAGCAATGCCGTAGAATGCGCAGACAAGTATCATTGTCTTGACGACACTGGTCTGAATCTTGTTCGCCTGGGTCTGAGCGATGCTTGGTCCAACGGCATCATTGTGGCTTGCCATCACGCGCGCCTGGCGACGAATGACCATCAGAATGTTCCCGTAGCAGAAGACGGCGATCGCCAGCACAGCGACGTAAGCCGACAGAAAGTAACAGACGCAAGCGGCCACCTTGGATTCGACATTCTTCCAAACGACATACCCGTAACAGACACCGTGGATCACAGCGCTTGATTCGAAGCCCATCGCCAGTTGCTGGATGTAGCCGCCGATCCACGCAAATGCCATCGCCGAGTATAGCATCCAGTTGCGCAGATGTTTCTTACTCCAGACCGAGTGGATAATTTTCAGATAGCGCTCAATGGCGATGAATGCAAGATTAATATAAGAAGCGTGGACGCTGGAGAAGGAAAGACTTTCATTGAATACCAGCTTGCAGAGCCAATAGCCCTGTGATCCGGACAGGTGCATGTTGAAAAGCTTCATTGCGTAGACTATAGCCAGAAACAGACAGCTGAGGAAATCAAGAACATTCTGATTGACAATTAGCACGTGCTTTTTGTGCTGTTTTGAAACTACCAGCGCGTACAGGACAAGTCCATTGGCCGCCGTGCCTATAACGCCGATGACTACAACAAAGCATTCGAAGTACACTACGGCATCACGTGATGATGACGACGACATCATACCAGTTTCACCTGTAGTGGTCTGAGCCAGCATCTCACCTTGATGCGTTGTCATGACACCGGACAGGTGCCACGCCGTTGAAGTTTTCTCGCTCATATTGTTGGTCTGTCACATTAAAACACAGAGCAATAGTTTCATATGGTAATAATAAAATCGCATTTCTTTGCCATTCGCATACCGTTCTGCATAAATCTGCTGCATTAAGCCTATACTTTTTGCGTGGCATTATTCTACATTCGTATCCGTACTTCGAATGGCGCTAGCGTTGTCATTGAAAGCTTTTGACGTTAGTGCTTCTTAGATACACTCTGGATCTTGTAATAACTGTAGATCTGCCGAACTTTTTAGCACTTTTAAGCGTAATTTAAAAACTGAACTGTTTGACAGTGTCTAAAGTAAACTGAACAATGAACACTTAGCCTATATGGCCTCTGTCATCATGCACATTTTATGAAAAATTTTATTAATAAGGTTTGTAAACGTCGAATGAAAACGAGACTTATTTTGTTTGACATATTGTCGAAATCCAATGTTTCGAAGACACACGCTTCTAATACATACCAGACTTTAGTTGTCAGGCAGAAGTAAACTATAAAACTACAAAATCTGCTACCACCTTATCAGTAGAATTCCGATTTTTACACAATTACCTTAATCGCCGTCATTTTTATTATGGCAGTTCAATTTTTACTTTAAAAGTTTTTAAAACATTGAAAAGATAAACATGTTACAAAATGCGTTTTTATAAAAAAAACTAATACAAACGTTTATAAACGTTCATAAACTATGCATGAAACAAAAAGAGCACATTACCTCAGTAGCAACAGCAGCAGCAGCGGCAGCAGTAGCAAATTAATGATGCCGATGCACGTCTGCTCTGATAATGAGAGACAAACGAAAAACAACTGTACGTTTTTGGGGTGTTTACACGATCCAGCAAACTTCCAGCAAATGTAATGCTGGACGTTTGCTGGAAGTTTGCTGAACGTTTGCTGGATCGTGTAAACATCCTATTACAGTACGTATGATTGATTTTGCCGCAACAACGCATGCACTAGGCCATACGCGCCTGCACGTGTGCTACACAAGAAGCTCGGCTAGCGCTAAGAAAATAGGGCGTCGTTTTCGAGCATTTTGTTGCAGCCGCGTTAAACACCAACGCTACTGAAACGCGCGTGACCGAAATCTGCACCCATGTTTGTTTGGCATGATCAGAACTTGCGTCACTTGCGAGAGCTGCGTATCTTGCATCTTTTGCGTACCTTCTTGCGTTCTTGCGTACTTGCTTGCGTAGTTATAAATGCGTCGCCTGCGGGCGTCAAAAGTACACATTGGCCTTGCGTTGGGTAGGCTTACGTTGCTTTGCCTGAAACCTGGCTTCGTTGTTGATCTGTCGTCTGTGTCTATGACACGCAGGTTCTGCGGTCATCAGACGCCACCCAATTCAATCGTGACAGACGCCAGAGAAGTCCTTGTTCTGTTTCGCTCAAACTACAACGCCGACAGCGTCGAAAACATCGGCTTCAAACTGCTCTACAGGCTCGGTCCGTAACACACCAAAAGGCCTCTAACGTTCATTTTTTACGCGCGATAGCAGAATGCTTCGCGCGTCTTAGCCATCGTCTAGACGTCCGTTTGTCTGTCCGTCCGTCTGTCACACTCGTGATCTGTATCAAAACAGTGCAAGCTAAAATTACAAAATTTTTACCGTGGGCTACCTCAAGGTCTCTAGTTTTTCGTGACAAAATTTCGTGCCCCTGAGTGCGGGGTTTCCCCTCGAAAGAGGGCGTCAAAGAGGGGTACTTCCTTTAAAAGACGCTATATTGACTCTATTGGCTCTTTTAGTGTGAAAACGGTTGCAGATAGGTACACACACGTTGTTCATCATAACAAGCACTGGTGACATGCTTATTAAATTTATCAACATTGATGACCTTGAACAACCTTGAACCCCCAAAAGGGGGGTTTTAGTAAATTTTTCGCAAGTTTTGGATGCATTGCACATTTCAACACTGAATTGCGACGAAATGGCTGAAGATAGACCCAGACAACATGCGCATAAAATTTTCAGCATTCAACGTAGTCCCGACCCCCTACGTTCAAGGAGGCCGGCGCAGGCGGGCGTGAAAGACGGCTACCCCTTTAAAAAGTGGTTATTTTACAGCAGTTATCTCGTGTAGCGTGAAAACGGTTGCAGATAGGTACAGACATGCTACTTATCATAACAAGCACTGGTGACACGCTTTTTATTAATGTCAACATCGATGACTTTGAATGACCTTGAACCCCCAAGATAGATTTTAGTTGTTTTTTTGCGATTTCCGGCTGCGACACACATTTTAAGAGTGAATTGCGCCAAAATGGCTGGAGATGGACCTGGACAACCTGCGTATGACATTTTTAGCATAGAACGTGCATTTTTAAGAATCTAAGTTTCGATCTCTTAAATCCAAGGAGTCTTTAGGACGGAGGTCTCAAATTTAAGTACGCTTTCAAGATGCGTTAATATCTTATTGCTGTAGAGCTACACTGATTGCCAAAGTGGCAGGACCACTGCTATCGTGCGTCACGTGAGCTTTGTTCAAATTACTTGTCTCTTATTTGTTTGTTAGTAAGAGTTGTAATTAGTAATCACCGGATGTGTTATTATGTTATTTTACTTGAGCTTGTATAAGAGCGATCATTGACATGAAGCTCTACGAAGCTAACCCGCAAATGCAGCGGAGTCACTTTGAGAAATTGAAACCATTACTTCGTCAACCACATTTGCATCCATCAGAAATTTTCAGATTACAAGTAAAAACATTTCCACGCGTCAATAAAAAACAACATGTAACGTATGGTAAAGACAGTAAGCCACCTTTCGACTTATTCTTACAAATTTGAGAAAAATGCTTTACAAAATTATCAGAGCTTGGTGGCTTAAATTAGTTTCAGGTGCAGTCTGGCGAAAAAAACAAGTAGGCCTATGGGTAAGTAAGTAAGTAATTAGCAATTTATATAGCGCCAAAATTTCACAAAAGAATCACTACAGGGGATAAATTTTTATATTTTAAAGATTTTTAAAAAAATTTTATGATACTCCGTTTAGTCTAATAGTAAGCTTAATACCCTGATTATAAAAAACACAACGACACACTTAATAATATCTGTGAGAACTGAAGTACTAAAAATACTACGGCATAGCAGACTAGATGCAAACAGCTTTGTTTTAGTATAACTAAAAACAAACGAAAAACTGCACCAATATTTTGAAGGATTCTATTAAAATTTTAGGGACGGATAGCAGCTGGACGCACAGGATTTTTACGCTTTAGTTTTTCTGAGCCGCCAGTTATCCGTGTGTCGGTTTGTCTGTAGTGACGTGTGACCCGGCGTGGTCTGGGACGGTGCAGACGGACACCAACTCTTTGGGTGCCCGCCCCGTCTCACAGCCTCTCAGTGCATCCGGGTGCCGAGACCACTGTGCCTACGATCTACCCGGCTGTGTCGCTGTCGACATCGACAAGAACCAGCGTCCGTACCCCGGCTGCTGGACCCACGACGACCCCGCCAACCTGGCGAAGGTTTACCTGACACGAGGTGTTGAGCAGCATCGTCTCAATGACACGTATCCCGAGTGTCGAGTCTCCACCACCGGTAAGACAATCTTCGTACTCCTCGGCATTCTTATCCATCAATATTGTGATTTTTATGCAGCGTACAGTTAAACCGCTATACGGGTCTCGCCAGTCTGTCTATTTGTTTGTTTGACTCTATCTGTCTCTTAACTCGACAAGAAAAAGAGTTTAGAAAAACCACAATTTTAATCGACATGCCATTTTTCAGATCAAACGATCAAAATTTAGGGTTATAAGGTTGGGTTAGCATATTGCGCAGTGCAGCGTATAGCTAGGCGGATGGCCACGTGATAGGTCGCCACTAAGCTCACATTTTTTCTGTTTGTGATATTTACTAGTATTAAGCCTATAAACATGCATTAAACAACTCTCCGTACTCTGCACAAGTATAAGATTGAACTGTGTGCTGCTTTTTAAGGTTAAACGTGTATCTCTTTATAGGTATAGCTCTTTATAGAAACCATCTGAAAGCTACGTAACGTCACCTGCTATGTGGGATCGCACGGCGTTACCTGCTGGTTGCTTTTGATATTGGTTATAGACCGATATGATTAACCTGTCCAGCACTGTGGTCAACTCTTGATAGCGCCCCGACCGGAAGTCGAAGTCGTGACCTTCTGATCCAGCGTCCTAAACGTTACGCCACCGAGACACCCGTGCGACTGTGACAATGACCATCAATCCTCAGTGTCCACGCGCTCTTCTACCACTCAGTTACTTGCAATTCCACGGCATAACTTATCCTTTGGTTCTCGTTCTTTTCGTGTCTCTGTATCGAAAATTTGGAACTCCTTAACTCCTCAAATTTGTCAATGTCAAAACTTGGCTACCTTCAGACGTCAGTTAAAGACCCACTACTTTCAGTCAGCCTTTTCTGCTACCTAGCATCCATCATTCTATGCGCCCTGATTCTTTCTGAGATTTTGGCGCTTTATAAATCGTTTACTGACTTACTTACTTACTTACAATGACGGCGGTAGATTGTGTGTGCGTCTAGCGCCGACGACGTCGACAGTGTCTGGCGTCTGCGTGCCATGGCGCTCGTTCCCGAGCACCAACTCGCTGGGTGCCAGCAAGCTGTCTGGCGTCACGACGCTGGAAGCCTGCCGTGCGGCGTGTGAGGCAGAGCCGCGGTGTGTGGCCGTCGACTGGGACGCTACTGGCGGCGACAACGCCGGTTGCTGGCTGCATGACAACCGTGCTAACATACAGAAACAGTACGGCAGTCCCGGAGTGACGCAGTGGCAACTGACGCGATGTCCCACCACGACTGTCACGACTACCACCGTTCCCACTACCACTACTACCACCACTGCAGGTATGTGTCAGACGTAAGGCTGAACTGTACCGGGTAGCCCTTGGAACAGTGGAACATACGTGTTTCGGACAGTTTTGGTAACGATTAGCCTTGATCATTGCAATGAAATGTGGTCGTGTTGAACACTTAAACACAGTTTTCACTTTGACTTGTTATCTGACTGTCGAGGGCAAGGCATCCATGCCTCATCAGCCATTCGAAGAAATTTTCCCAATCTTGTTTCACTTTTTCTTTTTTTCTCTTCTTTCCTCTTCACTCTTCCTAATTTCTTTTTCGGGGCTTTTCCTTTCTGAATCCAAAATCTATCTGAAACGCTGGAAAAAAATTCCCGTCTCTGTGTACTTTATGATGGAACATTTTCTTCAGTTACGTTTATACAGCGTAGACGCTTTTGAATGTTGAATGTTGATGATAGGAGGTTGCGTTCCTACGTTCATCACACGGCGTGATCAGCATTCCGTGGGTGCTGACGCTTCGTCTACGCTGAAGACCGAAGACAGCTGCAAGAACTGGTGTGCCCGCACGTCGAACTGTTTCGCCGTCGAGTGGAACAATAACACCGGGGTCTGCTGGGTTCATACGAACGCCAATAACCTGCAGCGCATCTACGGCATGACCGGCGTGACGCAGTACGAAGTCGTCACACGCTGTCTTACCGCACCACCCACCCCAGGTCATCAGCATCATCATATATTTGCCAAAACGCAAGTACCATACGTAAAAACTCAAAAAAACACAACTGGCAAGACGTACCAGGCTAAAACAAGCGCTTACGATAACCTTAACTAATAGCGACAATGTATATCACCTGAAAATACGGCACCGCCGCGGTAACGAACGTTTTCAGTAGTCGTTCAGAGATTCTGTTCCGCTGTCGAAGTTTGACCGGCAGATTGTTCCACAGCCGCGCGCTCCAGCTGCCGCGAAGCTTTCGATGGTGTCTTACCGTGTTTGATGGGTTTGGTTGAATTTTTTTTCACGAGTCAGAAACGGGAAACGTTGCGTAGAAATAACCAAAGTCGTAACCACTGGAAGCAATACGATTCGACCTGAAAATTCCCGACAATCTGCTTGTTGCCCTGCACTTTGCTTTGGATCCCGCCGCTTACAGGGCTCCCCTAAACCCTTTAGTTGGATTATTGGAAAGCGGCGGTGAAGTCGAACTTCTTTTGCACGAGTCTGGCTAAAAACGTGCAAGTTTTGTCACCTAATATCGGCAAGTTTAGAACCTATTTTACCCCTGAGAAAGTAACTTTCAGACCATGCGCATTGCATGCGTACCTCATGACCAGGTGCTGCTATCTGTCGGCTTGTGCATTATAATAAATTATTTGTAAGATTTGTTGTTCGTGTGTAGCTCCTACAACAACGACGACAACGACAACGGCACCAACGGCAACATCATTTCGTATGTTTATTTGTTTGTTCTATTGATAATTTTTTAAAACACTGAAATAGACAAAAGTGTGCTTTGCATAGCTAAGGTAACGTTGGCAACTTGGCAGTACACTAAAACTGAAATTAAATACAAGTTATTTGGCACTATAGCGTTGCCGGGAACACGTCATTATTTATAGAGATAAGAAAAAGTCGGAAACAGAGATCAGCGCCGCCTCATGGGCCGTGTGGTTCCAGGAAGGTCTTTACGTTTTACTTTACGTTTACGTCATTATCACTAAATCTACAACAAATCGAATCGAGGGCTGAAATTGTTGCGTGTTTGAATCATTGCAGCGCCTACCCCGCCGCCTGCGGAAACGACAACCTGTACGCCAGTCTGGGCAACCTACGACAACCGTAACTCCATCAACGGCATCAGAAAGCCCCGCATAACGACGGTCCAGGCTTGTAGAGCGGCCTGCCTGGCGGACCCGCTGTGTAAAGCTATCGACTGGAACCGCGCAGGGCCGATCTACTGCTGGCTTCATCAAGTACGCAATGGACCTTACACCACTGAAAACGTTACGCAACATGTCCTGGTCACGCGCTGTCAAACCAGCCCCGGTATGACGTAGTTGTTTGGTTCTAGTAGTGGTTATAGTCTTAGTCGTAGTTGTAGTAGTAGCCTACTTGTTGAAGCTGTTGTCGTTGTCGTCGTTATACAGCTTATAGGCACTGTGCTCTGTCGCGCAAACTTTTATCATCATCATCATCATTATAATCACAGAAAGATTAAATGTTGCATAAACTGAGTTACACGCGGCAGTGGAGTGTCAAACGAGTAGGTCCGGATATGAGCTGTGAAAAAAAAGTCTTGAGACGCTGTCTGAAGACCGACAGTGACGGTGCAGAGGTAATGTAGTTCAGTAGGCTGGCACCAAAGACCTGACCTGTCCATTCCACTGAGTTCGATTTAACTTCGATAACACATTAATACTGCTGTGAACAGCAAATGTTTGCAGTATCGTCGTCGTCGTTGTGGTAGTAGTTAGAGTAGTAATAGTTATAGTAATAGTAGTAGTTAGTTGTTGTTGTCGTCGTTGGTAGCAACGACAACTGTAGCTATGACAACGTTTTCCTGCACTTTGACGTGGAAGTATCCGTCTTTGTAGTCGTCATCGTCGTAGTAGTAGCCGTTGTCACCGTTTTTACAACTAATATTATTACAAAGACATCGTTTGTCAACATTGTCAAGTGGATCATTAGTAGCGGTTGTTGTAGTAATAGTGCTAGTGAATGTTGTCGCCGTCGTAATTGTTTTAGTTGTAGTTAATATTGCTGTAGCAGTTGTCGTTGTAGTTTGTATTTGCTGTAGTAGTTGTTGCTGTCGTCGTTGTTTACTGCAGAGGTGACGACAACAGTTACAACGACGACGACGACGATGACGACAACGACTACGTCTGCTGAGTGCATTGAGACATGGACAAGTCGCGTAGGAGTGAACTCGGTCGGTGGTCAACCGCAGGCTGGTCTGACGACTCTGTCGCAGTGCCAGGCGGCGTGTATCGCTAACTACCAGTGTGTGGCGGTGGACTGGAACTCGCGACCTCGCCCCGGTGAAGCCGCGTGCTGGATACACACCAACGCCAACCGACGCCACTTTGCAACGCCCGGGGTCACTCAGTACGAGCTGACCAAACGATGCACGTCTCCACCCACCACCACTGAAACACGTCAGCTTGATTTATTTGTTTATTTCACAACAAGTAGCAATAGTAATAGTAGTGGTGGTGGTGGTGTTCTTAATCTTTCTCTTAAGTTCTGGTCTCGGTCATGGTTTCGCATTTTTTGACTTGGGCGGCAGTTTACCAGTCCAGGATGTAGCTGGTCTTGCGCGGTGCGTTCAGTTTTTGGTTCTAATTTTGAAGCTTACTGGCTAATCTGTTAAATGGTTCATGACTGTGCCTATTTGTGTCAATTTAATAGAGGTGATGTTCAGGTCTGGTATCGTCGGTTTTCGTTTCGACGTGCTGGAGTCTTCTGGTCGAGATTTTGTCTCGGTTACATGACTGATTACGATTTTCTTGATCAAAACTTGCTTAAAACCAGCTTTTGACTTCTCACGCAAACCTGTGAGAAGTCGCAGACAACGTTCTGATAATATAGATTTAACGGAATTGGGAAGATACCGAATGATGTGATTTCCGATGCGTCAACGTGTGTAGCGGAGTGTCGTCCGACGTGGATAATTCGTAACAACACTCACTCGGCCGGTGCTACGCTGATCGTCGAGCCGATCTCAGCGGCCGAGTGTCTGAGCAGGTGCGCTGTCACAGCGTCCTGTGTGGCAGTGGATCTGCTGACTAGTTGCGAGCCGCCGCAGTGCTGGATGCACCACAACCGCAACAACCTCCGATACCACTACCGCGGCGTCAACGTGACGCAGTACGAGGTCGCCACCCGATGTGCTATCATCGCTCCGCCCGTCTCAGGTAGTCATTTGATCACTGTGAATATGCAACAATAAGTGAGAGAAACTAGAAAAATAGAGCTGCGAAAGTCAGTGATCAATCATAAAAAGTAATGATGATTTTAATCGTCGAGTTCTTCTCAATTAAAGTCACGTCAGTAAAACATTATTGGCCTATACGGAGTCCACACAGCCCACAAGGTATGGCCTAAGGCTAGAGACCTGCGTTCTCGTCTGTACGCCGATGACACTCAAATATGTGGTTTCTGCTCTCCGGAAGGAGCTCTCCATTTCTCTGGGATTCAAGTCATTAAACCACCGACTGCATTAAAGACGTGTTTACTCGGATGCGGTCGAACGGCCTTTAGCTAAATGCCGTCAAGATTGAAGTTCTTTGGTGTGCGTTAACTCTCTGACTTAATATATGATTCTGCGAGTGAATGTATGGCGGTGTGTACTGATGTAACTACAGGAGGCTGCGGCGGAGTTGGCGCATTCCCGGGCCAGTTGTGTCAGCCGTGCATCGTCCAAGTCTCACCGCCGCGATATTGCGCCAAGCGACGCTGGGTCCGACGCGGGTGGTCGATCCAGTACGTACTTTCTCTCTATCCTATTTCCGTAACGCAGTCAAGTACACCTGGTATACCCCTTTTACACGATGAAGCTGGCTCAACGAGCGCACAACGAGCTGGCTTGATGAGCTGACAACCGGTATGTCGCCATTAAACGGTGTAATATTTCAAACATTCACGAAGCTGGTTCATTAAGCGCTGGACGAGCTGACTCAACAAGCGCTCGACGTGAGCCGATCGAGCCAGCTTGTTGAGCCATCTTCATCATGTAAGCTTGGTATTAATCGGAGTTCGAGTTCAATGAGTTTGACGATACAGAACGTTTGTAGAATTCTGTGTTCACAATCTGAACATACGGTGAAAACCAACAACAAATAGATCGTTAGAAATAATATTGTCCGTGGACGCTACGTTAACAAAACAATTAGTTATATATATCAGTATGATACGCGCTGTATGTGCTGTTACAGATTAGTGACGGTGTATATACTCTGCCAGACGCACACGTGCACTAGCGGTGCTCATCTTGCCCAACTGCAAGGAGTCCAGACTTGCGTCTGTACGTCCAGCCAATCTTTTTCTTACCTTTTAAACTCTGATCGTGACAGCATGCTTCGCTGTATTGCGCAATAGGCACTGACAGAATGTAAGCCTACTGCCAGGTGTGCTAGTGAGCTAGTGAAAGAATTTGGAAAATATGTCGATATTTGACGAAGTTATAAAATTTTGAAACTTGGTGCGGTTTATTGGACCGCTCGATAGACATCCGTCCGTTTATTATGCGGCCGTTCTAATAGGCCGCAATACAAGTATTGCCCGTCCGTCTGTGGGCCTGTTTGTCCGTCCATCTGCTAGTCGCGTGCGGCTCCTAACTCGAGGACAAAAACGTAGAAAAAACTTAAATTAGTGTGATCGTTCCACGGGGCATGAGTAACCAGTGTACCATATTTTGGATTTAAAGGGTGAAAGGTCAGAATTAAGGCTAGGGTTGCGCAGTGCAGTGTTAGCAGGAAACCGCATGTTATGTCGGCACTGCGCCGATAATGGGAATATATTTCTCTCGTTGGCTACATGATCGCTTAAGAACATTTTTCATGTATGCCGTTTGTAGGGGTCGGCTGGACAAGTTGGTCTTCGTGTAGTCATCCGTGTCGTGGTCAGCAGCATCGCAGCTATTGGCATCTTGCCAGAAGCCACTACAGCATGTAAGATATGTTACACTTTTACACAGTACATGCCGGCAATTATCTTGCAATATTGACTTCACACAACAGTGTTTTCATTCGTGTCCACTAGGCCTAAACGGTTTACTGAACTTACCACTACAGGCCTGTTCAGTTTGCTATAGCTAAGCTTGTATCAGCAAACTGCTTACGCTTTCTCGGTTAGTGACAAAATGCACCACAGCAAAACATTATTTAAATAACTGACGTTATAGACTATAAATTCCATGGGGCGCTGAACTTCGTTTTCTTAGCTATTAGCCAGACACCAGTTTACACTGCGAGACCACGGATACGGCACTATAGTACGGTATGAGGCGACGCTAATTTCTGTTTCCTTAGCCATAATCATGCCGGTTTCGCTAGTACTCATTGCGCATACCCAGTGTACCCACGTAGGGAAGGCCAGTCCGAATTGACCTGGGTTTATAAGTGACTGAAGTCGTGTGTTGAAATTTGTTTCAGTGTCTTTTAACTCTTGTTTGCTTTGCCACAGCTAGATTTCGTCATCGAGCTGTAGCAAAAAATGTCGTTGGTTTATTTTGAACAAAAATTAACATTTTTGTGCTATGTAAAAAACTACATATCTGTAGTACCCGGTAGGGCCTACCGTATGTAGCTGTAAAAATCTACTGTTTGTAGAATCGCCCGCTAGCTAAATTCTACAAAAGATAATATGTCGACAACCGAATTTGAAATTCAGAGATGCTTGTCAGAGCTTTTAACTCGAGAGTAATCGACAGTGATGTATTTTAGCGAAGCTGTGTGCATGCTTGTGTTGCAGATCTCAAACTCAGAGACGGTCTTGCAACACTTGGTGTTGATAACACTCGATGAAATCAATCATTCATTCATTCCGCATATGTTGTCTGTGATGTCGCCGTATTTAATTGTCCGTGCCGTGCAGTAAAATCATCGACGTGCACTCGTGCAGTCCGCCATTGCGATGCACGCACTGCCTTCGGTCGTGGCAATAAAACTGTGGTTTATAAAGTAGTAAGCCCTATCTTTCATACACTTATAGCTTTGTCAAAATGTGTCAACCAGTTATCAAAATTCTTTTACTAGCCACGTTAGTAGCCAAATTCTAAAAGATTCCGTCGCATCTTGAACGCGTCGTCAAGCAGGCTAGGCCTATAAACAGCTTTAGAATATACAGTATACTACAAGTCTACACGTTACAAGAGTGACCTATTTCAGAGGTAGTGTAGCGACGCGTTTGGGTGTGATGGGATCTTTAATGAATACTTTAATATTTACTACCGTAGGCAAGTGCAAACTTATTGCAAAATATATCGGCAAAATAATGGTGAATAGGTCAATATTTGACGAAAATAGAGGCTTACTTTTTGTTGGACACCGTGTAGATTCGCGACTACTTTAAAACACGGGATTTGCGTACGCGACTGTCGAACGTAGGTGATGGTGATGTTGGCGTCGGGGTGTTCCAATGTATGCAGTTGTGGACAGTGAGCAATTGCCAGCGTAAACTGCAGCTGTTACAAAACAAGAAGCCCAGCTGTCGCTAGGATAGCCGACCGTATGACCTTCAAAGTCATCCAAGATCGATCATTTTCATGCTATCTGCCACTCCCTATTAGTGATTAATACTAACCTTGGCCCTATCTCTCACCATTTCTGAGATACGGCCACTTATAGCTTGAAACATTCCATTGAAAATTGCTGCAGGTGGAGAAATGGTTACTATTGACAGCTTATATGAAGTCGCCAGCGCCCTATCCGGTGGTACCATCGCCGAACCCCTATGACTTACCGTTTAGCCACAATGCTGCACGATAGGCAAAACAGTGCGTTATGACCCTTCAAGGTCATCAAGGTCAATGATTTTCATGTCATTTGAAAGCCAATATACGATTTCCTATTAGTGATCAATAGCAACCTAGGCCCTATCTCGCACCGTTTAGCCACAATACATCCGACGACAGACAGACAGAGGGACAGACGACAACTCGCACCATAAGCTCGACCGTTACTGAAGTACGGTCGGCTAACAAGTAAAACCTTTGACCAAGGCTATGTATTGCGCACGGTTATCGTGCAGACGATAATGCACAAAACCTTGTGACGATGACCTTGATCGTATTGACCTTGACATTCAATAGGGTTCCAGAATTCACAGTGTATCAAAGTCAAAGTACATGTTCACAAAATTTTATCAAGCTAAGCGCAGCGGTTTACGAGTTATCGTGGTTACAGAGAAACAGAGCAAAAACTTTGCGACAAAGCTGAAAACAATACTGCCGTCGCTTCCTGGGGCACAGAGCACAAAGTAGTGTACACATGAAACAACAGGCTCCTGTCTAAAAGCCAAATGGCAGAAAATGCTCGAATTCGATTATTTCAAATCTCACCATGACTCCATTTTAAATTTCGAGCTGTCCGGCGAATGCGATTGTGATTAAGAATCATTTTAATCACGAGTCAATCGCAGTACTAACTCGTGTATAGCCCACCCAACTGCTTTGTATTGCTGGTACTAGTGTCATCGGTATTGCCGAATGGTCAAATTACTTTTTTCGGCGTAAAATAGGCCTATCCTGTAACAATCAGGTTTATATAGGCCTATACCTGACACCGACGTGTTTGGGGGGTACAGGATGGCCCAAAAAACGGGGCCACTCTGTTATATAGCTTCTAACTTCAGAAATGCTGCGTAGATCTACACGATTTTTTGCAGAAATCAAGGTCGTTTCATTCTCAACACGAAAACATAAGTTATTGAAATTAATTATGAGCAACAGTGGCGCCACCTGGCGAATACGAGTTACTATTTCAAATGACGCTCGGCAATTGTTTCAACTTTTAATAAATTAAAAAAGCAGATGAATAACGTCATGCCAAGATCGGCAGC
>Ga0209671_1001457_pt1 | contig 19819 bp, 9 predicted proteins | sample WorMetHERISLAND2_2_FD_187401 | JGI IMG/M metagenome (GOLD analysis project Ga0209671, IMG submission 187401) | Marine gutless worms symbiont microbial communities from Max Planck institute for Marine Microbiology, Germany - Olavius geniculatus... | ecosystem: Host-associated > Annelida >...
CGACACCGACAGAAGCAAAGTATTTGTTAAATGCATTAGCTTTATCAATATTTTCAGTATACACTTTACCACAGTCTCCAACAATTGCACCAATAGAACATGCTGTGTCGCGGTTTGTAGTTCCGGTCGAGTTGCCTGAGATGCCGGCGAGGAAAGAGAAAGTACCGACGATCGTCAACTCGGCGCCTACAATGCCGCTTGACAAGCCGCTTGTCATCGACGTCGACTACTTCGCCATCGACTTGTCCTGGTCGCCCGCCAGCTTGCCTCCAAACTCTACTCCTACGTCTTTCACGTATGTCACTGTACTATATGCTTCCCGGCAGATTCAAAGGCAGAGCCCCTCCCTCCCCAGAAGCTGATGATAAACCAGACAAAAGACGACTCACTGTAGTGTAAAATTTGATCGTAAACTGATGTGATCGTGTGTTTTTGCTTTTTTGTGCTAAAAGTATGTTGCAGTGTCGTGGATTAACATTACTTTGTTAAATGTTGTAAATTTTTTAGTAACGTCATAATATTTTTTTGCAATTTTAGATTTTTTTATTATTATGGCAAAATCTGAATATTATAAAACACAGACCTAAATCATTGGGTAAAAAGCGTAACGATATGATATGATATGATGTTGAATTTGCACTCGAAAACTGACAGACAGGCTGTCAGTTTAATCTAGCACATAAACTAAAAAACTGATACGTATCAAATAAAAGTAAATATAAAATGAAAGAAGTAGAAAGAGGAGCACAGTTATGACATAAAATATAATAAACAAAAACTGACTAAAATCCAAGCATTATTAAAAAGGAAAGAAATAAAAACAAAAATCGTTTTTCTCGTTTGTATTTACCAGGTAGCAGCATAGGACTGACGGTTTGGCTGCAGAATGTAAATTTATGCTTTGACCAAGGATTTGACGTCGAAATTTTTTTTTTGGGGGGGAGGGATCAAGGACTCTTATTTGACACAGTACTGTATGTGCATAATTAGACCCCGCAGGTTTACCTACCACATGACGTCCAAATTCGTCAAACGGTTTCAGCAGAGTGCACAACTGTGACAGACAGGCAGACAAAGAGACAGACAGACTACGCTACGGAGAAACATATAGCAATAGGCGAAGTCGCTTGCGTTGCGAAACGCGATTTCGCGTAAAAACTGTATGTTGAAGCAATGGAGTAAGTCAATACCTCCGATGGAGAAAGGTCGCGTTTTTGCGTTTATAAATCATTTTCCGAACGTCTGGCTGGCTTACCGTGAAAAATCTATATTAAAGGTAAAAGGTAAAGGTCGTCAATTTGTATAGCGCATCGTCGCAAACACGTCTCTAATGCGCTTTCGTCACTAACCAGAGCCGCCTGCCGCACGGCCACCGTGTGCAGCCTGCAGACACAGACTGGCGCAGCGGCCGGCTAGGCAACCTCAGTCAGCTGTACCAAGGTCCCCACCTTTCGTAACCCATGTAAATAAATTACTACTTATTTTACCGTCCCACGGAGGGTAGAAGGCTGAGTCGACCTAGCTGGCAGGCTTCGCACCAAGATGGTTTACCTGCCCGCAGGCAGTCACCTATCGCAGTACTAACCGGGCCCGGCGTAGAGTAACTTCGTTTCAGCCGAAACGCGCTACCAACTACGCCACGCCACCAAGCCCTATATTGTGCTTGTATAGTCAGTGCTCGTTGCTGTGTTTGGGACTATGTGTGTGGTGTGTGGTTGATGTAGTTATATAATCGAGCGTAAGAACCTGGGTCGGGGTGCGATCGACCAGTGGGTGGAGATCGAGCGCGGTGTCTCTGAAACTCGTCGTCGCTTGACGGGCTACGAGCCTCAAGTCGATTGTCTCTACAGGATCCGTGCCGCCAACGAGTTCGGCGTCTCCGATCCCACGATGCCGGCTTCATACTACGGAAAACCCAGTACGCTATACAGTCCGCAATTGTATTTCTTATACGGTGGCGTTGCCGTCGGTGATGGGAGCACGAAACTAAGAAAAAATTATCTAAGAGTAACATGCAAAAATGTTAAGAAATTTATGCAGTAAGCAGTGAACTGCCAGTGATGAAGTTACAGGCACGTGTACGTGAAATATATGTATGCTATGCTGCTTTTTCATGAATAGGCAATCTCGTGCAGTGAAATGTCCGAGTTTATGCGGCTGTGAAGAGACTTGAGAAAAATAAACAGTTGGAAGTCGAGGAAGGCACGTGCCTCAGTGTCGCATAGCTGGCGACGCCAATGCTCCTGTGTTGTTGAAAAATATTTAACTGTAGAATATTGTGTTTTTCGGATTTCAAAAAAGCTTGCTAGTAAACTTAGTTTTGGATTAATCTATTTTTTCGTCGCCCTGAAACGATTGGCAGAGCGTCACGAAAGACACTGGCAAAATTATTTCGTGTTTCCGTAAGGGGAAAGCATAATTTGGTAAAAAAAGTCAACTCACATTTCAATACTTAGTGACCCCCCAATCCATGAGACATGTACGATAGGCTGGTATAGGTCCCATGACTGCATATGATATTTTCCCCGATAATTTGAGCTTGTTGCCTATGCTCTGTTCACGTAGTACATAATGTGTTTAACTGTTAATAAATTACGAAAATTACAGTACGTATTTGCACAGAAAGCATGCAGGGCGCTACAGTGCGTTATAAATTGTTGTCACTGTTATTCTTTTGTTAACGTCGGAACTTTTACTACATTTATCTGCGTGTTTGTTTTTGTCACAGAACCTACGGAGCTCAAGGATGGTAATGCGTTTTTTTAAACATTTTATTTCTGTTTGTTTAACGACATATTTTTAGCACCAATTGAACGAAATGCGAAGCGTTGTATTTAGCAGTTTGTCAGTCAACGTACCAGTATGGCAGAAACAGTTGTAACTGATTATTTAATGAAATTTTTTTACAATGATTTAAGTTAGTATGTTTTACGAAATTTTGCTATAGATTGTTATTACTTTGGCTGCTAAAAAAATGCAACAACGATTTCACTGTGTTTAGAAGAAATTTAAAATTATTTACTGGGTCAATTGTAATTATTATTATTACTTGTAATTGTTCTGTGCACCGTATGTGTTGCAAGGGCATGCGCGAATAAAATTGATGCATTCTTCAGGACAGCACACTCGTTGTGGTTTTGCAGCTAATGTAGCAACAGTATCTGAGCCTTTTAGTAATGTTTTTCGAAAGTTTGTCAATTAAATTTATTGGTACGACCGCTGTTTAAATGTTGCATTACCGAACGAGAAAATCTTAAATCAGGAGTTACGTTGCCGTGGACATCAGTTTTGGCTTCCCACTGTGTTTTTATGGTTTCTAAGTGATAGTTTGGTAAGTGTTATTTTTGAATTTTCAAATTTTTAAAAGTAGCTTTTGCATCTGTTTTGTGTTTTTGCATTTACGTTTGTTTTATGCAATAGAAGTTTTGCTTACATATGTACTAAATCAGTTACTGAGATTCACGACGATCTTGAGAAGGCAAAGAAAGAAAGTCGCAAAGATCGTATACCTCCGAGAGCGCCCAAAGACAAGCCCACGATACTGGAAGGAAAAGAAGACACGCTAGAGTACGCCTACGCTGAATTGTTCTTATATCATTATTAAAGTTATACTTTATTATACCTCTTAATGTCGTTCGCCCATGCTGTATATTTTTGAGTTGATAGCGCATGATGTAATGCGTGCTTTGGCGGTAAACTTGTTTCAGAGTCATTTTCTGCAGACGCTTAAAGCCTGCTAATTGTAGAATTATGCCTTAGTAGCCTTTAGTGGCTTGAAGTTCTTTTGTTTTCTGTTGAGTAAGGTTCAATATCAGTAAAGCAGCGCCTGTAGATGCAATAAGAAACAACAGCGTCGTCGGTTAAAAAGTAAACGGGGCACGAAGTTACAATAATTTTCCGACAGACATTGCAAATTTTCGATGAAAAAGATTATGGGTGCTCGAAATTTTAATTTTGTTTTTAACTTTCTTCAAAATGGCGGAAGAGGTTCAGTTGAAAATTTTGCACTTTTGGACGAAAATTTTCTCACGGTAAAAAGATTTCAACAGCCCGAAATTTCGGGAAGATAATTTCCCCTGCCACCCTTTTACCTTTAAGACAGTGAGCCAATGAGAAATAAAAGTTCGAAATGTTGGTGCAAGGTTGTCGTGGCTGCCCGGGGAGCTGCCTGACTACGCTCTGTCGACGGACATTTACTACATCGTCGAGCGGCGATGTCCTCCCAGCAAGAACTGGCTCGAAATTGCTACTGACATCAGGGACACGTCTTACACGATGAAAGACTACCGGCCGGAGAAAGACTACATGTTTCGCATCCGTGCCAGCAACGATTACGGCGTCAGCGACCCGTCGCTTAGTGCTACCGTCTTCTCCAAACAAGCCGGTAGCCTAAACTACTATTATACGTAGTTTTTGGATCAGTGATAAAATGAATTGGATAAGATAAACTTAGTTAGTGTTTATAAAGTCAACATCCGTATAACTGCTTAAAACAGTGAACATAGAAATAGTTGAAGAATGTCAACATCATTTCAGTTTTCTGACACCAAGTGCTATGCAGCAACATCACAAAGATAAATTCAAGAAAACATATTGCAGGAAGTTATCGCGGCCTTATATTCTAGATTGGTGGTTTAACTACATGTACGCATGACAGACATAATTTTCTACGCGACAGCAGGTACTGCAATAGCGCGTCTTAGCCATTGCAATTCTATCCGTCTGTCTGTCTGTCGGTCTGTCCGTCACACGCGTGGATCAGTCAAAAACGGTGCAAGCTAGGATCACCAAATCTTCACCATCCGCTACCCGGAAAATTCTAGTTTTAGTAACCGCAAAGCTTTTTCATAAATTCGAAAGGGGTCACTCTAAGCAAGGGCGCTAAATGAGAGGGGTGAAAAAAATTTGCGATTTTTAGCCAATAATGATGGAATTCATGCATTGGACGTGGCGCGCAATACTAAAATTCATGCACTGAATATGGCGCTAGGCGTCATCCGCCGTTGAGTCTAAATGAAACATCGTTGTGAACTTAGATTTCGTTCGCACCGGACCTTCACACATGCATCGCTGTCGCGCGTTCCCCTTTGCGTTAGCTGGACTTTTCTTGTTCGTCTCCTCATAGTAATCTCTAAATGTTATAAACTTATGCTTTTCTGTCTTTTGGCATAAATTAGTTTGTGTAGAGTGTAACCTTTAAAGTCCATGTAATATGTGTTTATGGTTTTATTCATTTTTTGTTTTTTGCTATTGCTTGGATGAATACAGTTGTATATTGGCAACAAGAGATGAAGAACAGCAGACAAACTAATAACTGATTTTGAACAAAGCCCTGATGATAAACAGTTAGCCGTTGAGATGTGCTGACTTTTTTGCGGGTTGTCGGCGTTGTCTGTCGTTGTGTTCAGAGTTGGAGAGCAAGCAGAAAAGAGAGGCGGAGGAAGTGAAGAGCAAAGCGAAACCGAGAACCATCTGGGACAAACCCGACATCATCGACGTCACGTCCAAGTCTCTCACATTACGCTGGAAACCGTCATCCGTTCCTCAGTACGCCGTTCAGGTTGTGCCGCGTCTTCTCTTCTATGCATGAATATCAATCAACGTGTTGCATGCCTCAGAAGGCTGAATTATAACAGCATAAACTACGCAGAATCAATATAATACAGCGTTCATTACCTGAAATCTTGCTGATAATTTAGCACACAGTATGGAACAGGCGAGTTTTTGAACTTTTCATTTAGTACCGCGTAGTGTTCGAAAGTCTTAGCATGACTGAGTTGTTAAAAAATAACACTGACATAATAAGTTATGTAAATTTATCGAAATACAACCTTTCGTGGCTCAAGTACAACTCAACACTTAACGCCAACGTTGTCAACACTCAACACCAACACTCAACCCAGTGTTACACTGGCATAGTTTTTGGCTGATCATTAGGTTGAGTTTTGTGTACGATTGTGTTGTCTGTCCGTCCGTCTGTTGTCTGTCGTCTGTCGTCGTCTGTAACGCATGTATTCTGGCTAAACAGTACGTTGTAAGAGGTGGGCGATGGTACCGTTGGATAGGGCGATGAAGTGTTCCTATAGGCTGTCAATAATAACCATGTCTATCTGCAGCGGTTTGGCCGCAATTTTGAATGCAAAGTTGCTGCCTGCAGCCATACCCACGCGCGCCGAATTTCAGTTTCGTATTATAGCGTTGATTGTAGCGATTGATATAGCAGCAGCATCATAGTGACTTTGAGAAATCGTTTTCTTTCCACGACCAGAAGTCGGACGCTGGCCTTCGGATAAATGCCGTACGGTCGGCGCACCCTAGCGACAGCTGGGCTTTTTGTTTTCTGAGACACGATGCCATACGCCATAATTTTTTTTAGCTCTATCTGTGCATGAGGCGCGTTGTGGAATGGTCTGCAGACGTCGATCTGGTACATCGTGGAGCAGCGCATTCCGCCGAGTCTGGAGTGGATCAAGTTAACGACGGACTGCAAGGAGACCGAGTTTCAGATCAGCAAGTACTCCGCCAGCAAAGACTATTACTTCCGTGTCCGAGCCGCCAATGAGTTCGGTATTGCTGAGCCGTCCATGCCGGCCATGATCAGAAAGAAAGAAGGTATTCTAGTCGTTTTGCTTAGTAGAACAAGAGGGTGCGGCGTTGAGGGGCCACCCGCTATGGGGCCGTCCTTGCAGTATCTTTACTATGGGAATTTCGTTTTCCGTACGAGTTAAGGCTCGCGTACCTAAAACGATACGCAAAAAGAAGTAGGCACGGGACAGACGGACAGACGGACGGACAGGATCGATACATGATGTGGCCTCCTTCTAGGAAGGACGGCCCCATAATTAGCCTAATAACGTATATTCAAAGTAAGTAAGCTTGTTGCGACAGCAGCTGCTGCCACTAAAAATAGCGACGAAACAGGTAAGCAGCGTAAAGCAATGGTAATTTAAAACAATAATCTACAAAAAGTAAAGTATTACTGTTAGAATGATGACAGCTTTTGTATTCAGATCTACTAACTTGTAGGGACCATAAATTTGGTGAATATGAAAAAGTATTCTGCAACTGCTAATTTAGTCCGTATGTCAGCTAAAGGGGTTTACGTATTTTTTAGTCAACGTTTGTTACATTTGAGATTAGCACTGTCGCTGCTATTGCAGAAGAGCCGGAGCCTGCAGTGGAGAGCGTAAAGCGCAAGAAATGGGAGAAGAAAGAGGAAGAGATTGTTAGCACACGGCGCGTACCCGAACATATGAGTATGTCACTACCATCATCAGTTAGTCTGCGGATAATTTAATAATTTAGTAGAATCGGATAAAAATGTTTTTTTGCTTATAGCATAATTACGAATTCAGCTTTATTCGTCATTTAGTCGTTACATCAAACAAACAAAACAACAGACAAACATACAAACAAGAAGCGGAAACAAAGATACAGAGATAAAGTTCTAGACTAAATCGTTCAATTCACTTGTGGCAAAGTCAGAGACTGCGCCATCTAGGGAATTGCCATTGTCTGTCAATTGATATTTTCTGCAGCTAGAGTTATCATAAACTACTGACTGTTCTGACTATATCTAAAAATAGTGTATTAATAACTTATTATTAGATGGCGTGCTGTATAACTATGTTGTGGCGCGTGCTCTGTGTTGTGTAGGAATCATCCCTGAGTTTGTGGGAAAAGTCGATGAAACTCAGTACGGCGTTGACGGCCGAATGTCGCAGATTGTACTGCGACTGCGCGCCTACCCCACACCCAAGCTAACCTGGCACTTCCACAATAACAAGTACGTCAATTTAAGTTAAAGTTAAAAACGAACTTGTAAAGCGCCATAAAACTAAACGTGTGTAAAGATACAGAGGCGCTGAAAGATACAGAGGCGTGACACGGTTGCTGCGTGTCTGCTACATCAACCGTTAGCCGTTATTCTATAGTAAACGACTGCTAAACGAATATTACCTCACAGTGTTGCCGCAGTCGATACTGTTAGTTACGGCAGAAACGCCCGTTCGTTCGTCACACTATGCGATTCTATCAAAAAGTCGCAAGCTAGGATCGCCGAATCTTCGCCGTCTGCTGCGTGAAGTTATTAAACAGCAACTGTGTCACTTTAACACTGTGCACTGTCGTCTGCATTTGTGGACGACTAGGCCACTTGTTGTTATAGCAAGAAATGTTCTTTGTGTATTTTTTTACTGTCACGTAACGACTCTGGGCAAGTTGTTTACACACGAACGCTTCGGTCGCCAAACGTCTTAATTCGGTACTGGCCTGCATGGCTAGGGCTAAGACAAAGAACGTTTAGCTGTGTCGGGTGGCAAGTAATACTGCACAATCTCATATGGCAGGTGACGCTCCGTAACTCTGAGACGTGTTATCTCGAACACCTATACACACCCTTAATTTGATGAAGCCCACATTCCATTACGCCGACTTTCACCGAAACTTCTCCACAGGGAAAGTCGTGGACAAAAATCATGAAAGTCTCGGACAGAAACGGTAACAAATCATGAAACCATAAAGTTTCGTTGAAAGTCGCCGACACAAATCACGAAAATCGCGGACACAAACCATCTCGACATGTCGAGATGTTTGTGACAAAGTCCGTGACAAGTCCGTGACAAACCCGTTTGTGTCGCTTTAATGGAATTTAGTTCGTTACAATGCACGGGGAAAGTCGGCGACAAAGTCCGCGACGAAGTCCGGGACAAGTTCACGACAAAGTCGCAGACTTGTCGCGGACACAAATCATAAAAGTCGGCGACGTGATTTGTGTCGCGGACTTGTCCCGGACTTTGTCGCAAAGTCGGCGTAATGGAATTTGGGCTTAAGGCAGCCGACACTACTCATAATGACAGTGTCTGTCGTCTGCGTGTCGGTAGACTCGAGATGGGCGACAAATTCACGAGCAGTCTATCAGACGCGGGAGAGTTGCTGCTGCAGATTCAAGACTTCTCTCCATCAGACGTCGGCGAGTACAAAGTGATCGTGGAAAACGAGTTCGGCGTCGCTTCACAGATCATCAGGATGGACATGGCAGGTCGGTCGCTGATGATAGGCTACTGCGTGTATTCTTTGCCGTATCAACAACAACGGTAATAACACGAGACAAACTGGTCGCTGGCTAGGACCCGCGCCGTGCAGAAAATAAAAATACTCACTCCATCCGCCGATCCCAAATATTTTGCGGAATCCTAAATTGTCATTCGGATGCCAAAACAGATTTTAGATCGTCGCCAAAATCTTGTCAATTAATCCTTGGTCACGCCCACTTCGTCTGCAGAATTGTGTCAAAATCCATTCACAACGTTCTGAGTTTTGACTGCTGGAGCTTGTGGCGCTCTCCAAACCGCTTAGGTAAATTGGGGCAAAATGCAAAGGAATAGAATAAAGAAAATGTTGGTAAAGAGACTTGAAGACAGGGAAAGAATGTGGGAAAGAGAAGAAGTGAGGCAGTGAAGGTGCATCTTTTTCCCGTTGCCTTCAGGACGCTTATGAGATTCTAAACAAAATATTCCACTCAGTTTACATAAGGTATAGCGTACGATAGCATAGAATTTAAAAGGCCAAAATCAATCGCTTACAAAAATAACCAGTGGTTTACAATATTTGTTTAAGATTTAAAACAAAACGTTAAAATGTGTCCGAATTTAATAACAAAAAACCAGAAGTACACATAAAACGCTGGTTGAAACAGTAATGCTTTTCTGTTCCGTTAAAAATACACATTTATAGCAACAGTGGCAGATTATAAGCAAAAACGTCGGAAGCTTAAAACCTAGAAAAAAAACAATTCTTGAGTCATAGATGGCGTCGTAACGTATTATTACTGCGTAGATCCGCCGACGTTCCTGGAGCCGTTGAAAGACCAGGTGTTCCACCTGCATCAGAACGGTAAGTTGGAGTGTCGCGTGATTGGCATTCCGTACCCGAGCGTTCAGTTCAAGAAGGACTGGCGACTGGTGGCCGGCTCGCACCGCGTCAAGACCTTGCGCGAGGGATTCGACCACTGGACGCTCAACATACAGAACTCCATCCACATGGACGAGGGAGTGTACGAGTGCGTCGCCGAGAACTTGGCGGGAAAAGTCTACTGCACCGCAAGCGTCAGAATCACCGGTACGTACCGGCGGTGTATTAGATCAAAAAATAGTTGGAGGTAGATCATTGCATTTTTCCGACAGCTGGCTGCAAATTTTTGACGGAAGACAATTATTTTGTTCCTAAATTTTCCTGCAAAATGGGGATCGTGATAGATTTATTAGATGAACCGAGTGAACTTCTGTAGATGTAGTGGCAATACCACGATAAAGCACCATAAAGATTGTTGTTCAATATTACTATTATTATTACCCATAGAGGCTGAAGGCAGAGTGGACCTGGGTGATTGGCTATATGCTGCGATAGTATAGGCTACCTGTCCATAGATGGTCACCCATCCAGGAACTGGCCGGGCTCAACGTAGGTCAACTTCGTTGATCGGACAGAACTTGTCAACCACTACACCATGCCATCACCTCTGTCAGTATGTCAGTGTGTCAGTCTCTTTGTCAGTCTATCGACTGAACTTGCGCATCGTATATAGGCCACCAAGAATAATGAGTGATAAAATAAAAATGATTGAAAGGCATTGCTTAATTTCAAGTAAATAATTGATAAATTTTATCGAAGATAGTTGTTCGCAAATAATAACGCAGTGTAGCGGCGATTTGCTGATGTGCTATGTAGAAAAAGCCGGACTTTGGCGCGATATAAAATTCAATCCCGTTCCCATTGAAGAATATTTCCACATTATCGACGAAATAGGCAGGTTGGTTGCATGCAACACTTTTTTCACTGCTATCGTACGACAGAGGACCTTGTCTAAGCAAAACGTAGCACTGCTTTGTTAATGTTAATTAGGCGACAGTAACGAAAGGCGTCGTGATTGTTTGTAAAAACTTGCTGCTCCAAATCACCATAAATTTTTCTTGGGGAACTCGTTCCAATGTGGCACAACTCTAGAAAAGTAAACCAGTTTACATCAAAAAAACTGAAAGCAGTGGTATGTGTTTGATTGTATATACATATTTTATTTACCAAAAATAGTAGCAATAGGCTAGTTACAACATGAGGCTACGTACATAATCTTTTCACACGTGGGCACACGCTATAGAGTCAGAAAAAAAACAAGCAAATTATGAACATGGCAATAACGACTGCTTTGGCTTATGGCACATTACTGTTGGTAGTGTAGCGCCATATTTGGGTGTGGTGGGAACTTTTGTGATTAGTCTGCAGGTCGGCGAGAGAATTTTGGAAATCGGTAAATATCTGGCGGAGATATGGACGACAGTTGAGTGACGTGTTTTTTTGGACTCGCCAGTAGTTGAGAATCTTACTCTGATATGGTAAAGCGGTTCTGGTAACGAGTCCGACTCATGTACGAAGCGTTTTAGCACGTACCGAACTTTTTTCGCCGTACACATATATATTTCTTCTGTTATGTTTTATTTTGTCCATACGTGTAGGGGTTCATACGGCGTGGTACGTCGAGTGATTGACAAGAACTCTGGCAACCAGTACTCTGCCAAGGTGATGCGCTACAATGACCCGCTGATGAAAGAAGAACTTATGACCGAGCTCGAGGTTATGACCATGCTAGACCACAGCAACATCGTCCAGATCGTCGACGGCTATGAGGACAAGAAACGACTCGCTATCGTCATGGAAATGTAAGACTTGCGCATACTCAGTTCAGAGTTGATTTGTTGTAACTCATGCCGTTAAGTGGCCCAACGCAACCCTGCGGTGACAGATTGTTTTAACTTGTTCATTTTTTTTATTAATTTGCGTCCTATAAGCTTCATAAGATCAGCATGCAGTTTATGTTGTTAAATAATGCGTGCACACAAAAAGAAGACATGGTGTGATAGTTATATCCTTTGTTTGTTTGACTGTTCTTTTATTAAAATTTTTACTAAGCGTGAAGCGGACCGTCAACAGGTTTTTTGTATGCGCGGCTTTCGTTTGAGTTCATTCCATTTCATGTCTTTTTGTTTTGTTTTATTTTAGTTTCATTCAGATCTATCATTTTGTACGCTTCTTAAATATATGCTCTCTCTCCTCCAATAAACAGCATTATCACATTGATGTCTGTCTGGAGGATAACAGGGAAGATTATTAGAACTACCATTATGTTAATTACATATGCACGCGTATAATGAAGTTCTTACAATTTTAGGTTTAGCTTGTACTTTTGTGTTTTGTGTTTCTGTAAGGGTTAAACTTACTGTTCTGTTATTATGTGCTTCTGTGCATTCCGCCTGGAAAGGCCGTCCCCGAAATGACCTATACTGTGTCGGGTGGGACGTTAAACCCTACTCACTCACTCACTTTAGTATAGCCGCCTGTAATGTTCGAGAGTAAAGTGATGTTTCGCTGTGGGAGCTGGATTGGCAGGTTATTGTAGTTAGTGTGTCTGGCTATTATATGCTGCAGCGTGACGGGTGGCGACCTGCTTCAGCGGTTCCTGAATGAAGACAATCTGACTGAAAGCGAAGCGGCGTTCTACCTGCGACAACTGCTGCTCGCTGTCGAATACATGCACTCCAGGAACGTCATACATCTCGACCTCAAGGTCTGATGCTGCCAATGATAGCTTTTTTTCGTCCGTTTCATTCTCGTCAGGCGACACCGATCTGCCTTAACACCGCACTGATCCCAGAAATTGCTTATTGACTGCAAATCAGTCTTTCGCTAATCCAGCAATAATTACTTATAATAGTGCACGCAGATCATTCGCTGGCTATAGCACCGCAAATCACTACAGATCAGCTCGGTCTGCGGTCACTGCCATAAACAATTTCTGGGATTTGCAATGATCTGCGGTATTCAGGCAAATCGGGTGACATGGTCCATAATATTAGTGAAGGTGGTAACGATTGAAAAATGTAATACTCAAGTTTTCAAAAATGAACGATATTTTTATCGTTAGTTCCAGTTACAACTAGCAGTAGGCCTAGTTAACAAGCGTGAAAACTCCATGTTTTTGACTTTTCGTCAAATTTATGAGTTATTCAGCCAACAGCTGTCACAAAGGCACCGAGACAACTATGGGTTTTTATCACCAGTAGGACCTTAGTGTTTGTTTTATTTAATCGCACTGTTTGGAGAAAGTGCGTATCGGGGCTTATCAAATGCAGAAATTTTTAGTCAAAACCATGACTTCGGCTTCGGCCTTGGCCTTAAGCAGTTGACCTCAGCTTGGTCTTGGTCGTAGTGCTTTGACCTGTAACGCCATAAAACTTCTAGCTTACGATGTTATTCTCACTTTTATAGCTCTACGTTTGACCTCGGTTTTGGCCTTGACCTTAAACAATTGGCCTTGGCCTCGATCTGGTCTCGTTTAACATCACCGGTCAAGTGTTTTTCGTTTGATCTAGTTGACAATTTGCTGTGTGCTCGTAGCCGGAGAATCTGTTGCTTTTAAGCCAGTCGTCTGACGAACTCAAAGTGTCGGACTTCGGCTTCGCTCGGACCTACAACCCGACCAGGAAGCTACATGTCAAGTACGCCTCGCCCGAGTTCTGTTCGCCAGAGGTCGCCAACGAGGAGCCTGTCACACCGGCCACCGATCTGTGGAGTGTCGGAATCATCACCTACATTCTGTCAGTAACACCATGCATACATTTTATCACGCTTTAGAGTGAGTCAGTAAGTAAATAAGTAAGTAAGTAAATTTGTATAGCGCGAAATGTCAGCGGGAAAACCTGCTAAATCTGAGACAATAAAGAGTGTCTTACGAGTGGTATACGAGTGAGAGTAAAGTTACGGATAAGGGACGCCATAGCAAGTATTGTGATATGGTAATTAATTATGGTGATTTATCGGCCACGGAACGTGCTTATTTTAAGACTGATAGACGGCATGTGTTGCCTAAAACGTGCACCTCTCCAAAATATGTTACATTCACTGGATTAATTACCTCCGCCAATGAGGTAATGTTTTTGCCAGACTTTGTTTGTTTGTTTGTCTGTGTGTCAGCAAGATAACTCAAAAAGTTATGGACGGATCTTTCTGAAATTTTTTGGGAATGTTGGGAATGGCAAAAACTACAAATGATTCAATTTTGGGGGTGATCTGGAAGGAATCCTGGATTCTGGATCACTTTGAAATTTTTGTTAACATATTGCTTTAAATGGGCCATAAGGGAAACCGCTGCCAAACCGAATATGGTGACGCCATCTGGCGAACAACATGGTGTTGGCGGAGGTCTGCGGTCTGTGACTGCGTTCTAGTTAATGCATGTAAAGCGCTTATGCCTAGCACCATGTTACATGGCAGTGCCCATAAGCTGCATTACGGGTCTTGCTCATCCATTCATTTGTCTTTCTGTCTGTCTGTTTTTACGAGTTTCTAACTCGAAAACAAAACGGTGTAGAAAACCAAGATTAGTGTGAACGTTCCTCGTCAATCGATGCGCTTATTTTTAGCTCACAAAGTTCAATTTTAAGGTCATCGGATGTTGAAAATCTTTCGAAAATGATACGTGTTTCGCATACGGCTGTCGGCTCGCGCGCTGGGGCGTCTTTGCCCGCTGCACACTAAACTTACTGCGGTGTGCGAGTACGCATAGCTAGGCGGACGGCCGCATAGCATGTTGGCACAAGGCGTGGCGACTTATGTGCTTGTTCTGTGTGCAGGTTGAGCGGAATATCTCCGTTTCACTGTGAATCGTCAGCCCGAGACACGCTAATGCGCGTGCGTGAAGGCAAATGGTCGTTCGATGCTGAAGCGTTCGCCGAGATCTCTGCCGAAGCCAAAGATTTCATCAGCAAACTACTCGAGAAAGATCCCAAGTGCGTTCACTCTGCTGTGATGGGCTAATCTGCCTGTTTGTGATGCCTTTTCGTTAGCTTTTTTACAAGATTTTGTTTCGTGGAGTGTGGAGCTGGAGTTTTCTTTTTTTCTCTCTCTGTTTTCTTCTTCCTTGCGTTTCCTTTTCCGTTTTACACTTTTTCAGCAAAGCAGCTTTTTCAAATACGGCTTGCAGCTTGTAATTTTTTTTCCTAACGGCGTCCGAGAAAAACAAAGCTCCAGTACGTTGAAGTCTGATTTATTTTTGCTTAAGCAGCATGAGTGAAAATTTAACTTCGTGAATGTTTTAACTGCCGTAATTATGCTGCTAAACGAAAATTACTAGGACAGGAATGTCTCTATAGACAGTAGTCTACAACTATGGGTGGTCTGGCTCAGACAAGAAACTACCATTTCCGAAGTTAAACGTTGAGCCAGGTTTCACTGAATTACAACCAGCATCGAAGTAACACGCGTAGGCCTAGTGAGACATTGCAGCATTTTGTCTCCTTGGCAAGAAAATGCTTAAATTTCGTCCGATATCGTTGTAATTCGTTTGTGTGTGCTAGGAAGCGTATATCAGCCACCGAGGCTATTGATCATCCATTCCTGGAGCTGGCCAATCACAGAGGTCTTGGCAATCGCATCATGCTTGATAGACATCGTGCTTATATGTTCCGCAGGAAATGGGAGGTTCGTCTCGACTTAACTGCTCGCGCCGTTACTGATGATTACGTTAAGAACTTTGAACGTTAAGAATGTTAAGAATTGATTTTTACTCTTTGCGCGCTACGTTCCTAACGTAGGGAAGAGGAGTATATAAGATCAGTGTAATATTGAGGACCGACCGACCGACCGACCGACCGACCGACGACCGATTAACGACCGACCTCTGTTTCTGGTAGAGCCTTCCTTGAAGAACTTCAAACGTCCATATCTCCATAACGGTGCTAGATAGACGCATGGTCACTAAGGACCACCCATAGAAAGTCGACCCCCGGGAGTCGAATGGTCACATGACCGATGACGTCACGTGACCCCAAAAGGTCAAACTCATGACCCCATTATTTTTAAGGCGCCATATCTCCGTAACGGTGCTAGATAGACACATGGTCACTATGGACCACCGATAAGAAGTCGGCCCCCGGGAATCGCATGGTCACGTGATTTATAGAAACCTCTCATATGTAGCCAAAAATTTAAATATAATGAAGTCATACTATAGCATGTTTCTTACGAGTCTTTAAGTCGAAAACAAAAGGCAGGGCAGGAGTAAGCGGAAAGTCGGTTTTTAGCTTAAAAAGTCAACAGTCAAGGTTGCCGGACGTCAAAAACCTCAACAAAGTGACGCTTATCTCGCGTAAAGGATTCTTGCTCGATGATCAGTCCTGTTTTACTGTGAAGGCTTAAGACGCCAGACAATGTAAAAGTGAACTTTCAGTTGAAATTTGGCACAATTACGTGCTGTATGTAGCTAGGCGGGCGGACAGCCGCATATTATGCCGCACTAATACGTTACTGATGGCTGATGTTTTCGTGTTGTGTAGCGCGGTATAGGAATGGTGAAGACGATCGTCCAGCCAAAGCCGTTGTCGTCGTACCTGATCGACGTACCTGCGCTGCCTACCATTGAGACGGTGTCAGTACCTGTCCTACAACTGCCAGGTGCTGAGCCAGTCACCCCAGCAACACCACACCTCGAGGCTGGCGCAGCCGGCATGCTACAGGTAACATAGCTAACCATACGACAGGTGACGCTCCGTAGCTCTGTGATGGTTTTCTTTATGAGGAGCTATACAGTACCTTTAACCTACTTTAACCTTTAAAAGTATACCGCAGCAAATTGCTTGCAGGTAACTGATCCGGTTCAGTCGTATTGGTATTTTCGAAAACAGCCTGAGTAACTGTGGCTTTAAAGGGTAAAGCTAAAGGTCAGAATATAGCTCTTAAGGAGCGAACCCCTCACAGAGCTACGGAGCGTCACCTGCCATATGGGATCACACAGTGTTACCTGCCACCCGACAGAGGTGAACGCGCCCCGCCTTAACCCCAGCCAGATAGGCCGGTACTCGATTTACCTACCCTGGAGGGATAGAAGGCTGAGTTGACCTAGGCGGTTGGTTACATCCCGAGATGGTTTACCTGCCCACAGGCAGTCACCCATCGCAGTATTAACCGGGCCCGGCGTTCAGTAACTTCGCTGATCGGATCAGACGCGTTACCACTACACCACGCCACTAACCCGTAGGTAGCCTAACGGTGGGTGTCGAACTTACTATTGAAATGTCTTGGGTTCGACTCCCGGCCAGATCGCTATCAAGTGGTTACTATTTATTTGGATGGGTGACTGCCTATGGACAGGTAAACCATCTCGCTATATAACCAACACCTAGGTCAACTCAGTCTTTCATCCCTCGGGGGTAGGTAAAACGAGTGCTCGGGTCTGGCAGAGATTAATTCGGGCGCGTTTACCTGTGTCGGGTGGCAGGTAACACTGTGTGACCACATATGGCAGGTGACGTGTTTCATATAAAGAGTTATACGCAACTTTTTTCTTAGCGTTGTTCACGTCACGAACGTAACGTTTAATTACTCCGCCGTAAAAGAAGGTGGCTTAAAAACTGTGCCGGTATCGTGGTATACAGCGTGCCGGTACTTATTTTGGAGGCGGCAGGCCTTACTGACAATTCTTGCTGCCACGCTGTGCATTTGAGGGGGGGGGTTAAAAGTGATAGTAAATTTCCCAACTGCTACACACTTGATGCGTTTCTCAAGCTAAAAACGCACCAAAACTTGTTTTCGGGAGCCTGGTACGGCTCTCCGCTCGCAGAGTTTACGATGTTGCCCGGACCATTTAGTCAGCTGGTAACGGAATGCCCTTTGCCCATTTTTCTCTTCGTGCGACGTCTTCGGCGTCTCGATCTCGGCGCCTCGCCGGACAATATGGCGCCACTTTAAGCAGTGCAGTAGTCACAGGTGTCGACAGTGAACAGTCCGCTTCGAGGCAGTAGGCTTCAGTATCGTATTGTTTCCACGTAAATTTTGACCAGTTGAAAAGTTTTTGTCAAAAAAATTATTGTCCAGAAATACAAAAATTAGAGCTGAAAATCCCACCATGTAGGATTTAGGAGCATAGTTTAAATTTTGAGCATTCCTAATAATCTCGTCTGTCGAAAATTTGGAGCTGTCTGTCGGAAAATCCCAACTTTTTGCTTTTACGTTCTTGCCTTCTTGACCCACAACGTCGCTGCTTAGAGGCCGGCACTGCTATAGTGTATATGTATATAATAATCTGTAAATAATACGGCGTCAGCTTGTGATGGAATGTAAACAGATTTTGTCTGTATACATATTCATGTACAGCTCAGCTGTCATTTATGATTGATTTTGTATTATGGTGTAGGCCTAAAGCACACTTTCCATCCAACGCATCGCACGTAGCTTACCGTACACAGCGGACACAAAGCACGGACGAACGCAATGTACGCAACGCAACTGACGCAACATACGCAACACAAGAATACACACCGTTCTTACCTTTGTGTTTGGACCGTTGCGTCAGTTGCATCGTTTGCGTCAACAAGTATGCACGGGCGTTGCGTTATGTATGTTGCGTTGGATAGAAACTGGGCTTTATGGTATAACACTATCCGTGGTTTGGTACTCTGGTATCTTGCAGTTGATGGGTCCACCAAGCCTGCTATCTGGTTTACCATCAAGGCTATACTTAAACATCGATAGATTATGTCTGTATAACTTTCTGTATGTCGACGGACAGTACAGTGATGTTGTATCATGGTGGTCTGGTTGGCTCCAGGTGATGGGTCCACCGAGCCTGTTGTCTGGTTTACCATCCACCGCCGGCAGCGAGACGTCACTGGACTGGGGTCGTGAGTACGAGGACGAGGACACGTGGTACGAGCTGACCAGTAGCTACCAGACCGGGCCAGACACGCACCTGCTGCCGTCCAAGGACACCAGTCTTAGCGTCCGCATGGCTAAGTACCGCCGGACCACCAGCAAGGACGCGACAACCACGTTCAGAGCCGGTAGCGTCAGGTCGACGATGAAGGAGCGTCAGGATTTGCGTGAACTGGAGAAAGAACTGGAGAAGGAGGACGCGCTGTCCATGTTTTCGACGTCACGTTCCCTGCTGCAGCGCCGCAGCATCATGGCATCCACTGCCGCCAACGAAGGTCCGTGAGTGACTATTGAAATTTAAGCATTGAATTCTACGAATTCTACAAATTTTCAAGAAGTACACAAATTTTCACGAATTTTAAACGCTTTGGTGATGAAAGAAAACGAGAATGCTAGAATCAGAAAATGTCCGACATTCTCTGACCTGTAAGGTCCCAGGGCTGTCAAGTTATCATAGCACCAATGCGGGTAATAATCCCTTTTCCTCCACTCCTTCGTTTTTCCTCCCCTTCCCGTCTCCTTTTTTTCCTTCTTTTTCTTTGCTCGGTTTTCCCCTTTTTCCCTTTCTTTTCTTTGTTTTTTCTCTCTTCTTTTTTTGAATTCACTCTTCAAATCCACCTAGGAAGTCTGCGGAATTTTGTTGCATTTTGACCTTTTAATATATGACATCGGTTGGCAGCAGTTTTAGTTTTTTTTGAAAGTCAACTGACGAAATTTAGTGCAGGTTAAACAATAAAGACTAATCGGGACAAAAAATGGGAGACATTCATCGTCGGCGGGTGATTATTGACTGTGGACGAGTGAGTGGGTGACGAGATTAAACTGCGGGTGTCTCCCGTTCAATGCGAATGACCTGGCAGACTTGGGGTTCTTCTTTTTATGCCCCCCCCTGTTTGGCCGAGCATGCTGAACATGCCTACGTCTGTGTTTTGATGCAGGTTATCCGCCGATCTTCAAGCAGAAGATCCGTGACAAGGCGTACGATGTCGGCGTGAGCTGTACGCTGAAGGTGCACGTGGTCGGCAACCCCATGCCGCTGCTGTCCTGGTACAGGAACGAA
>Ga0209671_1001458_pt1 | contig 19805 bp, 16 predicted proteins | sample WorMetHERISLAND2_2_FD_187401 | JGI IMG/M metagenome (GOLD analysis project Ga0209671, IMG submission 187401) | Marine gutless worms symbiont microbial communities from Max Planck institute for Marine Microbiology, Germany - Olavius geniculatus... | ecosystem: Host-associated > Annelida >...
TTCCACGAGGGCTCGGCAAACTGAAAAACAACATGAACCTTCATACTCCAGAAACCACAGGCTAGAACGCAGTCATACTTTCAGCAAGCAGAAACGCGTACGGCCGCAGTATTCATACAAATTCGTCGGACACGCGGAAAACGCGGCTGCCACGTAGCGGCGCCACACATAGTATGTAAGGCACAAGCACACATTAAGCACTCATCGAGCTTGTTTGATGTGGGCTTGATGAGTGTTCGGTGAATGTATGTCAAAGCAGCTTGATGAGTTCTTGAGTTATCAGACATTTTTGATATTGCAAATATTCATTCATCTGGCTTGACGAGCTGGCTCGAGCGCTCATTAAAAGTTCGTCGAACGCTGGCTCATCAAGCGTCGAGCCAGCTTTATCGTGGCACGTACTATTGCTAGCTTACTACACTGACCGAGTTTCTTGGTGTTGCTGCACTGACGATTGCGCATGCGCTGTTCCAGTCCGTTGACAATCTCCCAGGAGCGTCGGTCCAGGCGTTGGGCGCGGTGTGACTCGCGGTCCGCCAGTTTGATCTCCATCTTGGCCGACGCGTCCCAGTCACACATTGAGTACCGAGTGTAGACGCCATTCCTGAAAATAGGTGAAACGGTAAAAAAAGTCCGGTAACTTGCTATAGCGCATCTTACACAAGTCGCGACCAGAAGCGCTATACAACCTCACAAGTGGCAGCTGAATGCTATGAGCTAATGGCACTGCAGCACATTACGCGGCCATCCATTACCCGCATCAGCCAACAACTGGACCCGAGGTGCAGCCGACATACCACCGCCCAATTTAGCCAATCAATCACAACACCAGGCCGATCAATTGGGGAATACAGTAGGACAATTGCCCATAAATATTGAGCCGTCAAAAAATCGTCGAAAGATCTACCTGTCGGAAAATGCCAATTTAGAGGCTGGACACCCCCGCCCCCATTTTAAATTAATTTGGTGACGAAATTGAAATACTGAGTTTTCCGTCGTAACTTGCCAAGTCTGTCTGAAATTTGTAGTGAAGGCTATGTCAAAAAAATCATTTTTCTGCCCCGCCGACTTTTTGTCACCACGACGCCACTGTAATCAAGTCAATAAAAAATTTTTAAAGGTTTTAAGAGTTGTTTTTGAATTTCTAAGTTTTAGTACACAAAATCGACAAAACACAAATTTAAAGACCCACAAAACATCATAATTTTAGACCTAACCATTCTCTACGTCACATCGTTTTTGTTGAATAAATGATGAATAACATAATGTCAGAACTCAAATAATCATGATTAATATATAGAATTAAAGTTGATTTCTATTAATAGTAGCAGTAATAGTAAGAGCAGCAGAAGTAATAGTAGCTGCTGTTGTTGCAGTTTGTGTAGCAGTGGCACGTACTTGGCGGGGTTGTAGTAGTTGCGGTCATGGACGTATTTCTTTCCGATCACCATGTTATTCTTGAACGGCGAGAACACCTCTAGGCCCGGGATGTCGGGGGGCACCGGGGTGACATCCGCACACTCGCGAAACAGCGAGTCCTTGCATGGTCCACACGTCGGCGGGCTCGGGAACTCCTCGATACTACAACACATGCAAGAATACTACTACAGATACTACTGTTACTACAAACAAATAGTCATAGAGATACAGACAATACGTTGTTCAATAAATTTTTTGCAAACATTAAAAGACAGTTCTCTCTAGACTACGAATAAAAATATAGCAGAAATAAATTACGTCAGATTGTAACTGATCTATTTTAAGCGTTGCGCATTATGCGTCGATATCGAAAACCGCAACCAGAGCCTATATAGAAAAAAGTATCCCTATTAGTTACGCTGTCGCAGAAAACTTTAGTCTCGAACCAAAGGTAAACTCGATCGAATGTCAGGTTGCTTCTATGATTAATATATACGGTTATTTGAAAACGGGAGGTCTCCCGTACTGGATCCACCAATGGGGAAAGGGAGCAAAAAGTTGCATATCTCGATCTCGCGTGCTTTCTGCGCCCATGATGTGCCAAAATGTGAAGTCGACACTCGCCAAGTTATTCATTCAACGACAAAAGTTTGTAAGCTTAAGACTACTATACCGTTTACACGCTATACGGATAAGAATCAACTTACCCGCAAGTCTTGTCTTGCACTGGCGTCAGCATGATAGCGTTTGTCGGAGTTTAATTCAACGCGAAATAAAACGACGACAAAGTTTATCGCTGCTTCTTCAGCGGTTGCTATAGCAACACTTACGACGTCATCACTAGCTCAACGTCATCATCTCTCATCGAATAAGCTTGATAGTATCTTCAGTACAGCTGCGAAAATTAACGATTATCTCCTCTGCCATTTATAATGCCATGCAGCTCGTATTAGCTTTAAAAAATCTTGCCACCTGTCGATAGGCCTAAAAACGACAAATTTTGCAAGTAAATAAGCCAAAAGTGACTATAAAATGCAGAAAGTATACAGTGTATTCTACTGTATTTTATTAGGCCTAACTTAGTAACTTTATGAAAGATCGAAATTGATGCGCAGTTAAATCCGTAAAAGCTTAATGCAGCTGTGAAATTCACGCACGTTAATTCATTGGTGCCTGAATTATTTTATAGTTTGCCATCAAAGTAGGTGTCCCATTTTTGGAGATGCTAGAAGAAGAAGAAATTTATTTGGCTCAAACAAAAATACAACTAATTGATAACATAATACATGTTAACGATAATCGTTAACATGTATTCATGCTAGGCATGAATGGGTTAATGCACGCAATAGTTCCTGGCATTTAGTTAGTACAGTCATCGCCAGAACAGACAAACACAAATGCGCGCCATTTTGTAATTAAAACCAAGGTCGCTTAAACAGTCGTCGCACCGGTAATGTACTAGACAACCTAGAAAATATGTCGGTCTCGCGCCGTCATGATACAGTACGCCGTCATCATACGCGGCCGTCCGCCTAAATATTCACATTTAGTAATGGATTATTTTTAAATTTCAATTAAATTCGATGATATTATTTGCGGGAACGGTGCACGTTCCCTCCCAAAATTTTTCGAGAAACGGCGCTTCACCTCGATTACCCCACCCCCCACTGGTCGTCTATGTTCTGCTCGTAGACAGTCTATGACTGAGGGCAGCAGTTGCTAATCTGCGGTGATCATGCGGCAGTGCTGATGATGATGTTGTCTCGTTCAGTCGCGATTCAGCAGTCGTAGCCTGCAGCCTGTTGCTGTCAAACCGGCGTATCCACACATCATCAATATTATCCTCGTCGTCATCATCACCAACCGATACTGTCCTCAGTCCCTGTCTACTCCTGCGCGCCCCGGAGCTCGTCCCTCTCGCCGCGGGTGGTGTCGGGATAGACGGTGGGTAAACAGAGCCACCGCGCTGGGCGGCAGGAGTCAGTTCCCAGGTGTTGTTACGTTGTTCTGCGGCGGCCGGCGGACGCGTCCACCACGCTGACGTTTGCTGCTCGCCGCATGCTGACTCCTTCGTTTGTCTCCGATCCCACAAGCCTCTGCTCCCAGCCGTCAGTCCTGCAGCATGTACGGTATACACGTAAAAAGCGGCACCGATTTCACTAAAAGTATGACATGTGCTCATGTACAGAAAAAGCTGCACAGGAATGGAAATGTGAATGGGAACGCTGGTATGACCACGGAAAGCAGCGGCGTCATTGGTTAGCTTGAAAGTTTCGATTTTCCAACAGACACTGCCAATTTCCGACAGAAGATATTATGAATGCTCAAAAAATTACAACTTTTGTCCAAAAATTGTCCTAAAAATGGGAGTTTTTCAGCCTCAGCTATTTCATTTTCGGACGCAAATTTTCCCATTGAAAGATTTTCCGATGATTTTTGCGACAACCCAAAATTTCGAAGGGACAGCTACCCCCAATTCCCTTTTGCCACGACGCCGCTAATGTGAGGGAGTGGCTCACCTGATGTGGTAGTGCTGTCTGAGTGCCAGCGCGCGGCGGACTGCTGCTGGTGTGGTCGTTGTAGTCGTTGTTGTTGTTGTTGTAGTTGTTGTCGTTGTATCATATACTGACTCAGCCTCAGGTTGTTGAAGTTGTTGAAGTCTCCTGTCCCGGCAGTCGTAACTATGCTGCTGCTGCAGATGCTGATGTCCTCGTCGCTCGTTCCCAGCATGCAACGCGCAGGTGCAGGTGCTTGTTGGCGCGCTAGATGCTGACCAATCAACGGCGACGTCGACGAATTATTGGTCGCACTGCGCGACGACGTCGTCTGCACCGTGTCGCCGCGTTGTCTGACGACGACACACGACAAAACAGTCACGACTGGTCATAACGTAACCTTTAATGACCTGAACTGAACTGACACGGTTGAGTTTTTGACGAACTGGACTGCGTGTAATCACGTAGACTTCACCGACGCCGTTAGACGGTGTCTACTGTAATGCATTACTACTTGCCCGTTTGTCAGTTCGTCAAAAATAAGCCATGTTAGTTTAGTTCAGTTCAGTTTAGTTACGTCGCTCTGTACGCGCCTTTAGAGGGTGCTTATGCGCAGCAGTTGCACATGTTCTCTTAGCCATGCACCTTTATAGACAATCGGCGGCCATGTTCCAACTGCGCATCAGAGTCAACCTCCCCTCCCTTCCCATTCCTCTCTATCCCCCAGTGGCTTCTATGCCTATACCTGGTGGGCGCAGCTTGCGCCCAGTGAAAAATAGGGGGAATTTTGATAAGGTTGTAAATCAAAATTTTCCCCCTATTTTTCATCGGGCAAACTACACCCTTAACAAAACTTTTCCCCTATTTTTTACTTTCCATCTATTTTTCCATTCCCCCCAAGAAAACTTCCTCCCTATTTTTACTCCCACTATTTTTCAATCTACATCCTTAACAAAACTCTCCCTAAAGAGGGAAGAAGCCCAAAATGGAGGGGAAACTTGAGTCAGAAATTGGGGGAACGTTAGCCCAAAACTGGGAGAAGTTGCGCCCGATTTTGATTCCAGATTTGAGGGGATAGAAGCCACTGTCTGCCTCTATCTTTCTTCTTTCTTTCCTTCCGTGTAAACAAACCAATGAAACAGGAAACATGATACTAAGGAAAACATACGGTGCCCGCCTCATATCTGCGAATTCTTCTGTACTATACACTCGACTTTCTCTCAGCTCAACTCAGCCTCTTACCCTCAGCGGAAACTCGTGCCTTGCAGTTTTGTAGCTGATCCAGTAACCGCTGATGGTAAGATGATGGGTTGAACAGAGGGAAGGTCAAGAGTAAACTAGAAATCTGAAAGTGTTGGCAGATACGGACCAACGTAAAAATTATAGAAAGTATAAATAAAGGTAAGAAAATGGCCGGCAGTCAACAGCTCTGTCTCACTCCAGCTGCTGTGCAACCGACGTGAGCGGTGTTATCTCCGTTTTCATGGCCCCGAGCCGGTCGGGAGTGGAACCAGCAACCTCGCCATCACTAGTCCGACGCGCTATTGTCAGACTACCAAGAGAAAGTATAGGCATGAACAGAATAAAATTAACAACGAAGGACTGCTTACACGAGCGGCGGCGGCGACGGAAGCGGAATGCACATGAGCTGATTTTCCGCCGCTGACAGCGCTGTATGTGGCGGTAACGACGACAGCGTGTAGTTGTTGTTGTTGTTGTTGTTGTTGTTGTGCACTGCTCGCCCGGAGACGGAGCTACGCGCCGACGACGTCGAACAGTTATTGGACGTCGTCGACGTTGAACTACGCTGACGTCGTCTGTGCAGCCGACGCCGTCTACGCGCCGCCACGCTGAGACATACACCATCCAGCGATGCATGGCAACTGACTATTTTCAAATTAAAAGACTAATTAAACTATCAGTTAGGAACTGCTTTGGCAATATAGTTGAACTACTAATTAATAATAAAACTTTTGCCAGCTAATTTGCAGCTATTTTAGGTAAATTGGTGCAACATTGTTGACAAAATGCTGTTACAGGTAAATTGCTAATTTAAGAACAACTTAAACACTTTTAACACGCGAAAGTAAAATACGTACATAAATAAAGAAGTCACTAATTGTCTTGATTTATGTATGAAGTTATTTTTATTCACTCTTGTGACAGTTTCTACCCTTAGTACACTGCCGTCAGTCCAATGTTAATCTTAACGTCAAAAAGTGTATACAAGCGATTCAACTGTTTTTGAAATTAAACTATTTAGTTGGTAACAAAAATTAATAGTTAAACTGCTGTTTTAACTAAACTATTTTACTTTAATAGAACTACTGAACTAACCAAAATAAATTAATCAAACTATTTGCGGTCACTATTGGTCAGTTATTCAAAAAAGGGTGCTAGATAAATATAGCAGAGGTGCTAGTACCAGCTAAGGCCGCCCAAGACGGCTGCCGAATAAATAGCCGGGCCGGCTAACAACGGCTAATTATCCGGCAACCGAACGAATAGCCACTATTCATCCGGCTGCCGGATAAATATTTTGTGCTTATTCGGAATATAAAAGTGGCACACGTTTTGCGGCACGATGCCAAATAATAACTTACGCTTGTTTGCGTCGAATCCATCGGCGACAGACGAGAATAGAAAGCACGAAGCAAGCTGTAAACACAGCGCAAGCTCCGCCCACCGTGCCTGCAATCAACAGCTTCGACCACGGATTGGCTGACTGGTCTTCTTGGTGCCGCCCACGGACCTCACCGTGTGACGTCATCATCAACCCAGGATGAAGTCAGCGTATAGCAATCTGCAATGTTTTTGTTACCGTTATCGTTATCGTTATTATCACACTGGTCAACTCAGCCTTCGATCCCCATGGGCCCTAACGAGACCGTGATGCCACTGGTGGCGCTGCCAAACCCGAGTTGATTGACAGTTGCACTGCACGTAAGACTTACCCCCGCCTCGTTTTTGTTGCATGTGACGTTTTGTCGCACATGTAGATAGCCTCTAACTACGTATGCCTGGCGTCGCACTGGCCATGCGTCACAAACTTATCTACCGTATCCGCGCTGTGGCGTAATGGCAGGGGAGACAGGTAGGGGGCAAATGGCCCCTAAATTGAAGTCTGCGGAAAATTTTCTTCTTGTCGAAAAATTATCGTCCGAAAATATGACTTTAAAATCTCCATTTGGGGGAGATTTAAAAAGCTGAATTGAAATTCACAGCACTCATGTTCTCTCTCGGAAATTAGCATCGTTTAAAAATTATTGGTGAGAATTGCAACTTCCTGTTACTCCAACTTTTTTAACCCACAGCGCCGCTGAGACCAAGGGTTTATCCACATGCGGGTGAATCACTGAGGGTATGGCCAAAGAACAGATGAGCACCCCCGCCTGTGGTCTGGATGGGGCGCGTCCAGTTTGCTTTTTTGACTAGTTACAATGAAGTAACACGACTAAAAGTATTATGTCTAGGCCTAAATTCTAAAGCACTTACCAAACGAAAGGCAGAATGCTGGAGGCCTAGGCCAGGCAGGCCTATATCTAAAAGTTCAGACGTACACACGTGTCAGAGAGAAACACTGTTCAGCTAGACTCAACGCAAAACTCAGAACTTGCATTTTTAGCAGCAGCCAAAAATCTACTCGCTTCCAAATTTTAGTAGGCCTACTACAAGGCGGCTTGCCGTTTAGGCCACGTAGGCCTAGTGTTTTGCAGTTTGCACTTTGCTGGCCGTACATACATGTAACTACAGATAGCCAGGCACTACAGTCAGTCAACTGATGCGTAATGTTATTTCAGTAGCCTACTTCAGACTCAGAGACCAGACGTAGTAAGCCCAATAATTGAGGCAGTAGGCTACAGTGGTACATTTCTTTCACTAATTCTGTCATGCAAGTCGTGTGTGACGAATAATAACAGAAACTAATGTATAATATGACCCAAACGTATAAAAGTACAAAGCGGTTATTCCTATTAATAATGTAGGTTATTGTTATCAGTGACAAAAACGTCGAGAGAAAGGAATGGCCATTTCAAGTTTAAAATGCACTAAATTCGATCTCGGCTGAGAAAAGGGAGAGGAAAGGTTTAAAACCCCGCTGAACAAACATTTTGGCTACGGCCTTGCTTACATTTAAAGTTGTGGTGCCACGTCACCCTTGTTTGCATATATTGTTCAAACAACATCAAATATGGACACTTAATTATATTGAAAATAACGGAATTTGTTGCCACCAGATGTCATATTTCAAAGGTTAAAATCCACCAAATTCGATTTCATCTGGAGCTCCGCCCAGATCGATCCCACTGGGGAAGCTTACAGCGCTATCCAGACCCCCTAGCTGAATTCAAGGAGTCCTACTTCTGAGGCGAAGAAGAGGAAAAAAGACAGAAGATCAGGAGGGGAGGGAAAAGGACAGGGAAGAGAAAGGAAAATGGAAGAGGACGGAACTGGAGAGGAAAAGAAGACGGCGGGGCAGAAAAGGGAAAGCGAAGGCATCCGACTTGGGGGACGTTCAGAAATTAATACTAACAGGTTAGAGTACATTGAGTAGGCTATGCGTAGCCGAGTGGCAGTACTGACTAAAATATCACTGCAATCTAGAGGCGATTGGAGCCGCGCGTAAGCCTAGCCGGCGGAGCAGCTGACTAGCCGTACAGAGCAAGCAGCCTTGAAGCTTCAGCAGCAGGCAATGTGCCGATGATGCACGCCACTATGGCCCACTATACAGGCCAATCTCTCTCCAGAGATATTTTTTGCGTGCGCATGCTGTCATAATACCAAGTATCACTTGACTTACTGAGTAAACTATCACCACTGTGGCCTATTAATTCGTTTCTGTGGTTTTAAAAGTGGTCCTCGAAGTTCTAGACGGAATTTTCAATAGACGTTTTTAATAATGTAAGCGTTGAGAGAATTTTTAAAAAACGTTAAAACGTACAAACGTAAAAAGAATTTTATAAAAATAACGTTAAAAAACGTTCACAAGTCGTCGCATCTCAGAAACGGTGTAAGACAGTGCCAAGCCAGTTTTACTAATAACTAAACATATAGCCTACTAACAGAAAGTCGTGCGGATATTCGTGGGGTTTGGTGACAAGAGGGTGTTAAACGAATGTGTGGTAGTCAGAACCGGCGATTTTTAAAAACATTTAAAGCTGAAGCCGATATACAGTCATTAAAAGTGTCTTGTCTGCTTCACAATAACTATAAAATATGTGGCCCCGAATGCCTTTGAAATGAAAAATGATGAAAAAAATGTCCGAAAAAAGATTGAAAAAAGAACAAAATTGTCCGCGATCCAGATTTTTAATTTCTGTCTAAAAAATTTTTACAAGCCTATAGCAAAAATGAATGTCCAAAATTTCCAATCCTTAACTCAATCCCAGTTGGAGTGCGAAAGAGAGTTTGTTTATTACCTGTCCTTTATGTTATTGTTACACAACAAGTGTTTTTGTGAGTGTAACAATGTGTTAAATTTATCTTCGGCCGGGGCTCCGCCTTTGACCGCTTTTTTGCACTTTGTCGCGTTTAACCCTTAAGCTCTTGTGAGGTGTGGTGTATGTGATTTTGTAAGCGTGGGCCGGTCCTAATGAGGCTGGTACATCAAGACAATTTTTATAATGTAAAACACAAAATATAATTTCAAGAATACAAACATCAAGCTATTTACAGCCGGCAAAAAAAAGAAAAAAAAGAAACACACAAAAAAACGAACGGTACGCAGTTCGGCGCCTCCGGAGTTCACGGCGGCTACAGCAGCAGCTTCACGGTCTCAAACGGCACAGAACGTTCCTCGGCAACTTCACCAGCGTCGGGACCACGGGGTGACGACTGACGACACGGACACAGCGAGTCCACAGAAGCTTTGTCGACGACCAGGACGACGACACGATACAGAACGTTCACCGGTATCTTCACTGGCGTCAAGGTCGACATACGGACACGGCGAGTCCGTAGAAAGCTCCGTCAGTTACCCGACTAACGTAAATACTGTCATTATTACCGGCAAACAGAACGACCAACGTGTTCACACTGACTTCAGCGTGGCGACCTTACGTCCTTCATGCGTGGTTGGCCACAGGCCCAGCGCGCAGGCCCGAGCTGGCCGCTGACCACAGTCAAATTTTTTTTCTCATAACTTTGTTAAATTTTCACCAACTTTGGTAATTTCTAGCACAAAGATGGCCAAGACGATACAATTATGTTAGATGGACTTAATTTCCACTTTACCTAATTTATGTCAACGCACTACCATGTGAAACACAGATGCGCCCAACTGTTACATTTCGCGGTGATTATTTGTATCCGATTGCTCACCTTTGCATCATCAATTAGACAGAAGGCGCAGAGTGATTTATTAATTTGGTGGTATTAAATATTTTAAGGTAAAAATAGCAAACAACAAAACAGCTGACTGATGAGCTTAAAACATGTCTAATCGATGAGTGAATGCAGTTTGATCGGTCAACCTTTGCTTCCGCTATCAGCCAGTGGCGTTGCATCTAAGCCATTGTGTCCGTATATGCTGGGCATAAACTCTGATAATGCAAGCGGGTTGTTGTACAAACTTGTAATTCTGCCAAATGATGTACATTTCATTTATTGTGTGCTTAATTAAGTCGTTACAACGTTTACTGGAGACAACAACTCAGCATTATGCAAAATTGGAGCATTTGTGTTTCACATGGTAGTGCGTTGACATAAATTAAGTGAAATGGAAAATGAATGCATTTTACATAATTATTCTGTCGTCTTGGCCATTTTTAGGCCCAAAATTATCAAAATCGGTGAAAATTGACATAGTTATGACAAAAACAATTTTGACTTTTTTTAAATCACGGTGTATTGTATGTCACTATTGTATTTGTGTTTTGGCAAATAAATACTCTCTCTCCCTCCCCCTCTCCTCGACTCCGCCAGACGCTCCTCCAGACACCTCTAATATTGTCTATTCCTGATCCCTCATTAACGTCTCATTAACATTGTGCTTTTGTTGCATTTAAAACATAAACGTACAAGATTACAAATATGATGCATTTCACACGGATAAATGGTTGCCTTGTGTGGTTTGCGTTCTGGTCTTGCTAGAGTTAGACATACTCCATTTCCTGGACAGAGCGAGTGTTTTTAGCAGCAGTACTAAGTTTATATAATTCGTATTGACGGTGCTTCTTACTTGAATGCATACTGTAGTTTAATGTTTTTTATGCATGTTTTAAAAATGTTTTTATGAAGGTAAAGGAACATGTTTTTAATGTTTTTTATTTGCAAATTAATGTTTTTAACATCAATGGTCTTTGCCCCAATGGAAAAATTTCTGCAGGCGCCCATGAGTACAAATCATTTTACTTAACGACTGTTAAAAGCACGTAAACTATACTGTTATATCTGGACTTAATATGAACACAATAACACAGCTTTACTTGGACAGATCTATAACATCAGCATACCGTAACATTACTGTCATAATATAGGCTAAGACAAATGGAAGAAATACTAACGAAAATGAACGAAAAGTCGTACTATAATACGCAGTGCAGAAAATGACAGCGTAATTAGCTCGTCTTTAGACAGTAGTCCGCGGGTATCGTTTGTCATGCAAACAGCGACCGCGAACTTCGTCGCCAATGAGTGTCAGTTTTTCACAGCCAAGCAATAACTGATGACATCAGGCCCGGGGCGTCTACGCGGCAAAAACTTTGTAGCAAAATTGCTCCAGCGTAAAAATGGGTAACGTTTTTGAGCCCTTCATGGCGGGGTGGTATAATTCAAGAGCTCAAATGTAGGCTCGCCAATTTTCTGTCTGGCTTGCTACCAAATGCGTTTTGCAGGCCCAGAGCGCCCAAAAATGGACGACGGCTAGAAGGGTTTGCTTTAGACCCAATAGGAGGAGCGCACTTCGATCCCCAAGACCTGCTGCATGTCAGAAAGACCGTACGAAAATGCAAGGAAAATAAAGCAGAAAATGATAGGGAAAAGGAAGAAATACAGAGGAAGGTAAAAAAACTTTCTCCAAAAGCTATCAGTAACGAGGGAATGAGAATGAGATATTGAGGGGGGGGGAGGTTAGGGTAAATCGATGCCCCTGGCTGTTAAACGTTCAGTCTATATACAATGACACAATAGCGCCGACGTACGTTGAACACACGTATATAACTATAATACATGACGGGTTTTTCACTATCGTTGTCCATTGAGCGATCTGATCATCTGCATCGGCAGCGATTGCGTTATGCCGAGGCCAGAAAGTAGTGAAGCCGAAGCCGAGCCGAGGCCGAGGCCGATAAATGTGAAACCGAAATCATGCAAATCCGTGCACTGCAAAAGTGGGAAAGAGAGAGGGAGGGGCGGTTCTCGGCAAATGAGATAACAACGCCATTTAATTCTTTTAGTCGCAAAGGCATAAAGTTTAACCCAGCTCAAGCAGGCGTGTTCAGCTCAAAGGCTACATCAATAATGATTAACAACAGTGCCTGTATTCGTGATGTTATTGTCACTGAGTGGGATAAGAAAAATGCTGAAAATGGCGAGCAGTAAAAACTAGTGGTATAATTTTTTTTTACAATGGAAGCTAGTTGCATGGCGGCGAGGCTCCGTTTGCCGCGACGAAAGCAGCTTCTATTTTTATTGCAATGATTAGCATCGCAAAAGATCGAGAATTATTTACAATTTATAGAATTTTTTCAGGAAACAACTCGTACATCAAACGTTTTTGAACGCCAGGTTTAGAGCATTTACGCATACGTAGAAAATCTCATCTTTTTCCTTGCATGGTATAGAAAGAAGTGCAAAATACTCTAAAGGAATATGAAAAAGAATATGAAAAAGGGAGGGAAGAATGGAAAAGAAAAGGGAGAATTCAGAGCAAAAGTCGTTCTTTGGGGCAGCTACAAACGTGCGTTTTCTGCCCATTTCCAAAAACAATGGGGAAGTGCATGATGTCTTTGACTAGTCGGGACGGGAGGGTCCGCTTACTTTTGTTGTCCTATCGGTACTCAATTTCAATGACTGATTTTGTTAGTTCGGTCGAATAAAGATGCTTGGAGTGTTTGTGATAATTTACGCTGCAGGCAGGTAGGTATATGGTGTCGGTAGGGTATACTTACTCTAGCCGGAGGCGGCGTCACGAGTATGGCCGTTGGGATGACCATGGCCACAGCACTATGACCATCTGCGGCTTTGACCATGAATTTATACACTTTTTATACTATTCGAAAAAATTACGTGAATCAAAATATACAACAACTATTACTATAATTAATTTATACGCTGAAATTTTAGATAGTTCGTGCAGGGAAACGCTTCAAAGGTTGTTGTAGTAAATCATCAGCTTTCAGTGAACTTTGTCTATGGATTGAACCCCCCCCCGACCTTTGTCCCTGGATCCCAATGGGGTGGGTTCTGCCTCCCACATCCCTCACCATAACACAATTTTCACAGCGTGGCGCCGCATGTGTGCTTGGGTTGTTTGGTGCTTGGTTTATCTAAAGATGGTGGTCGCCTTCCGGGTGATATTCTTCGAAGAACCAGTGATCGGGCTGCTTAATGTGATGGTCGTCTGCACACACAGCCAACAATTAAGCAACACATCGGCTACTAGGCCTATAGTAAGCGTGTACTATTAGACAGAATTGTGATCCCGCGTTCTCCTTAGCGTGGTCCGTCCGTCTGTCTGTCTGTCGTCTGTCACACTTATGCACACTGCTTAAACTGTTCGACCGATTTAGACGCCATTTGGCAGGCACATTAAGTGGAATCCAATGACAGATTCTGTTAGATGGGGCCCCTGACCCCAAGCCAAGAAAAGGAAAAATTTGAGGATCGAGCTCCGCAGCCGAAACGTGCAACTGCAAATCGCTGCTATCATCTGGCAAATAAAAAAAACGATTCCGCCTATTGTCAAACTACTTTAGCAGTAATACGTAAAGAAGACCACAACAAAAACTTCCATGTAACACGAGACAGGGGGTTAAAAGGTTAAATGGTGATTACAGCTCATCACGACATATATAGGCAAACGCGCTTGCTTTAACACCAGCCAAGCCAGTACTTGATTTGCTTACCCCGGAGGCATAAAAAGCTGAGTTGACCTACGGGTTTAGTTACGTACCGAGGCATACCTCTGGGAAACTCCTAATAACGAATTAGTATTAGTGAGAACTGACCAGCGCATGCGATACACTAACACTACCCTACAACCGGAAATTTTTAGACCTAGCCACTGCCATGACGAAACTGCCAGGCTGAGTTGGCTTACCGTGCTTTCTGACGAAGATGAATTCTGCGCAGACGTTGCCTGACGCTTCGTGTGCAATGTGGCCTTCGCAGCGGTCCAGATCGTACCCGTCAAACTGGCAGTATATGCCCAGACGGTCGGTGTCGACCGGATCCAGGGTGAGGAAGTGACGGCCGAAGTGATATCTACCGGTCACAGGCAGCGAGTCATGTCCGTCAATTAGTTCGTCCTCGTATTCCATCACCACGTTCGCATGCAGCTGCAGCCGAGCATCAGACCAGAGATAACTATTACGATATTTCCGTTTTCAAATCGATTTTAGGTTAAGTTTTTACACAGTTGTTAAATGATAATTACATGATTTTTACAGTTTTTACGCGCGACAGCTGCTAAGCGCGTCTTAGCTATCGCAGAGGCGTCGTCGGTCGCCCGTTTGTCTATCTGTCACATCCTGACGCTGTATAAAAACGACGACAGATAGGATCACGAAATCTTCATTCTGGCTTCTACAAAGACTCTAACTTTTGGCGACAAAATGTCGTGCCACTGCGTAAGAAAATTCTCCTACAATGGGGGCGTCAAAGTGGAGTACCCCTACGAAATAGTTATTTTACCGCTGTCGACTCGTCTAGCGTGAAAACAGTTGCAGATAGGCACGGACTTGCTGCTTAGTGCTTATTATAACCAACACTCCTTACGAGCTTTTCAGATATACCATCGTCCATGACCTTGAACGACGTTAACCCCTAAACCCAAGGGTTTTTTAATTAATTTTTTTGCGATTTTAAGGCTGCTATTCGCTTATTTGCAAGAGTGAATTGCGCCGAAATGCCTGGAAATAGAATCTGCGTATGAAATTTTCAGCATTAAGCGTAGATTTTAGCAGTATAAGTTTTGATTATTCAATTTGTCGTAGCTTATAGGAGATTGATAGTTTTAAGGAGTCCTCCCAAATTTGGGTATACCTTTAAAATGTGCGAATTCTGATATTGTCCACTAATTTAGCATGAAAACGGTCGCTAGACACAGACTTGCTGCTAATCCCAACAAGCACTGCAGACGAGCTTTCTGGGGATACCAACACTGATGACCTTGAACAACCTTAAAATCCAAAAAACTGGATTTTAGTGATTTTTTGCGGTTTCAAGTTCCGAGGCATATTTCAACAGTGATTGCACCGAAATTAATGGAGATTGACCAGGACAACCTGTCTTAGCCATTTGAGTCTCGGCCATTTATGTTCAGAGTCCTTAGTACGGAGGAGTCAAAATTTGGGAACTCTTTCCGGCCTTTCGAACGGTGTACACTGATTTCCCAGGTGGCAGCAACGATACTGTCGCGCCTCACGTGAGCTTTGCTTAGATTACTTATTACATGGCTTCAGCATACTTATGCAGCTAATACATTATCTGCTCTATTAAACTGTATTAGCGTTACTAAGTTAACTGTACTAGCGTTACTAGTGCATCTGCAACAACAGCTATATGCTACTACTACTACTACTAGTATTAGTTGTAGTAGTAGTAGTGATGCAGCACGAAATGTACTGACCCGTGCCATGGTAGGGAAATCGTCGCACGGTTCAACGTCGGTGACTTCGAACCCAATCTTGTCCGGTTTTCTCTGTGTGCAGACGTCCCAGATCATGTGACCCTCGAAGTAATCACCCTTCTTCGTCGGCAGGGCTACGGCGACACAGATTTCGTACGGATAAAAGGGTGTCCAAATAAGCGACAAAAACTTGCATGCAAGTTGAGCGAGACAAAAAAAACGACTCGGGGTTGCGTAGAGTGCAGCTGTCAATCAACTCGGGTTTGGCAGCGCCGTCGCGCTATCGCACGAGACGCCAAATTCGAGTTCGAGTTGATTGACACCTGCACTGAACGCAGCCTCGTCCTGTTTTTGTCGCTTGCGAGGTTTTGTAGCACGTTGCATGCACTTTCAAACCGACTTTTAGTTTCGTTTTAGTTTCAGTTTCGTCTGATCGGATTCAAGTCGGCGCGCGTTCTCTGCGCATGCGCATAGGCCTGATATTAGTAATAGGCCTAAAACCAACGAGCTATATATAAATAGGGTTGTCACAAAAAGTCAGTCAGTCGCAACACTCGCAATTCTCAATTTTGAAAGTGAAAAATGGTCAAACAGTTTTTCACGAATTTTTTTCGAGTTTCATAACGTTTTATAAAACTTGCGAATTTTGACGAATTTAAAAAGCAAATGTCAGTAATTCTCGAACTGTGAGTCTACGTACTACAGAAGGCCTCATCGGCGCCGTTTCGGCAGTCTTTTTTGCCATCGCAGACGAACAGAAGCGACTGACATTCAGGCTCTGTGCCGCCACACTGGAATTCCGAATGGTCATCACAGCCACTGCCTGTACTCACGCACAGTAGTAGTATTAGTCGTCGTTTTAGTAGTAATCTAGTAGTAGTGTGGAATAGAAAATATTCATGGCAACGGACGAACACAAATCTAAAAGAATACCACCCACTGTAGTTTGACGTGTCTTTTTCAAAAAAACATTCGTTATAAAAAGTTCGTTGACACGAACGGCAAAAATGTTGAACATGTCGTAAGCTTTTTGGATAAGTTTGGCCTAATTTTTAACAGTTTAGATGCGACTAAGACACTGAGAATTGGCCGCTTTCAATCATCGAAACTGACGCCTCATCGCGCGAAAAGTTTAGTAAATATCAATATAAACCTTATAGCGTTAGAAATGAGAGTTCCCGCGAACATTTTTGTCGTTGACATATGCTGACAGTATGGGGTTCATTAGTCCGCCCGGAAGCTATAACTTGCAGAGCGGACTTGAGTTTTACTGCAGATGTTTTATTTTTTTCAACGCCAGATCTCTGAGATGCGTGGGCCGACTGGCGTAAAATTTTGCACGATGGACTGTACTAGGCTATAATGCCGGTCCAAAATTTTGGAAGGCCCTCTTCAAAAAAATTTTAGGGGCCAAAACATGTAAAATTTGGCCCGATTTCGGGCGACTTCAAAGTTCGGCGGCGAATATCTCCGGAACGGATAAAGATATTCAAAATCTGACAAATATTTTATCTACCGCGATTTTCCCCGCCCCTAGGGGATGCTGCGTTTCCAAATTTTTACAGGCGCTAGAAAACTTTTCGAAATGGGAGTTTTAATCCCAAAATTTGAATTTTCTGGACGAAAATTCTTTGACAAAAAGATTGTCCGGCAGCTCAAAATTCAGTAGTTGCACTTTGTCCTTCTTTTGAAGATGCCACTGACCAGCGACACTTAGCACGTGTTGCCTACCCTCGATGTGCTGCACACGAACTCGCAGTGAGCGCGCCTTGTTAATCATGTCGTCGTCGGTTCTTCGTCCGACTTTCTGTCTGAGACGCTGTATGCGAGCGACGACGGCGTCTAGACGATGCTGGATGGCGTGGAAGCCATTGTCGTGGTCGTGGTCGTGGTCATGGTCATCGTCATGATCATGTGACACGGCGTTGACGCACGATAGCGTCAGGAGTAGACCCAGCAACAGCGGTCCAACCTGTGCAGACAGACACCCGTGCACTACTATTAACCTAGTAACCGCTTAACATAGTACTAGGGGGCAACTAAAAATTCAGGACCCGCCAAAGGCTGCTGCATGACCAAGAAAATAACTGACAAAAACTGCAGGGGCTAGAAAACGCGAAACCAATTCATTTTCAAGTACCACGGTAGATTTTAGGCTTACGTGTCATTTTATATAGCAAAAAACCCATACCAGATAGGCCTAGTCTTTATTAGTGTCTAAAAGCAGTAGCGTCCGTAGCAGGAGAGATAAGAGGCATCCTTAATTTTGAGCTGTCAAAAAATTTCAAAATTTTTTTCGTCGGTAAATGTTTGTCCATAAATGCAAATGTGGAGCTAAAACTCTCAATTTTAAGCAACATTTGTGGACAAAATTAAAATTTCGAGCATCCATTATCACTTTTGTCGAACATTTGCAGCTGTCTGTAAAAGAAATTGTTACTTCCTGTCCCGCCATTTTTAACCGACGACGCCGCTGCAGAAATGTCGCGCAAAACCACTGATAACGAACGTGATCGACAAGCATGGCATCCCGAGTCTATGTGTTATACATCACACGAATACACGCAACAGAACGCGCTCGATCGCCATTGGGCATGTAGCCACAACCTTCGCACAACCGGAGCAGAAACGAGAACTTCTACAGGGGACAAGAGCTACTCCAGAGCGTGGTTCGATGTGACAGACCTCACACATATCAATCACCACGCCGTGGAGTAGTGCTGTTGCAGCAGCTGCGGTGACGGTGGCAGCGACAGTGGCTGACGGCGTATAGTCGACGTCATCGTCGTTGTTGCTGTTGTCGTCCGAAGTCAACTGGAATGCCGCGGTGTGAGCGCCCAGATTGTGGCCGATCGCTCTGAGAAACTGCTGTCTTGAGTACGCCAAGTTGTCGTACAGGTAGATGCATGTCTCGATGCGGGCGTCTTTCTGCAGATTAAGCCTCTTTTCCTTCACTGTACTCGCTACTTTGTTTAAACGTGACGTTGTTTGCGACGCTTGAGGTCCGTCATTATCACGGTCCTGCATTTTCCGGCCACGGCATCGTTTTTTCGTGGTTCGTCGTTTTCAAGTCTTGTGAATTCAGCTCCTTCGTACTACTGCTGCTCAAAGCCGGATTTAACTTCGATTAGGTCTTATCCTGCAAAAATGTGGGGCCCACCCGCTGTACGTCGCGCAAATTTTCAGAGATTAGTGTACAGTATAACTTACCATGAATTCGGCGTTTTAGAACTGTACCCTAGTAACGTCGGAAATTTCAGATTTTGCAATAGGCCTGCAGTGTATTTTTAACCAGAAAATAAGCGCTTTAATGAGAATAGGCTCAATAGAAAAGTATAATTTTTTAAAAAAACGCTGATAAACTTTGAAAGACAAACACATTCTTCTAGCCATACCTTTAACGTCATCATCGTTGTGTTGACTGCAGGCCAGCCAACCAGCCGTAGCAAATATACCAGCTGTAGGCTGCTGCGGACAGATATTCTGCGCGCTGTTTTTATACCCGCCCCACCATCAGGTCTCATCTTGTTACAAAGTCCTATCGCTATTGTACGCGGGTGCTGCGGCCACGCTTTGAAATCTCTTATGCCTCTTATATACCGTGAAATTCATAAAAAATAAGCTCTTAATTTTCAGAAAATTGCAGTTTTCCGGCAGGTAGACTGCTGGAGATTTTTCGACAGCAAAATTAGGCCCAGCCTAGTATTAACTCGAAACTTTCACCTTGAATTATCATAAATAAGCATATTGTACGTGTAGAAAAGTAATCTGAAATTGACTCACAGGCCTACATATATGTCTGCATGAAAAATACAATCAGAAAGTATCCAGATACTCAAATTGGTTAAAAAAATTAAATGTAGTGATGAAAAATTATGATACATTTTGCGACAATTAGAAAATTATTCCACAGGCTAAAATTTAGGCGTGGAACCCCCCTGTTCCCGGCCACGACGCTACACCTACTGCATAAATTCAAAAGTTCGTCAAAATATTAACACGATCATTTTGCGAAAATCCTTTCGCTAAACAAATCAGTGGTAAACCAAAAAACACTAATAATAATATGTTAAAGATTTCAAACGCATGCAGTTTAGAAT
>Ga0209671_1001460_pt1 | contig 19799 bp, 11 predicted proteins | sample WorMetHERISLAND2_2_FD_187401 | JGI IMG/M metagenome (GOLD analysis project Ga0209671, IMG submission 187401) | Marine gutless worms symbiont microbial communities from Max Planck institute for Marine Microbiology, Germany - Olavius geniculatus... | ecosystem: Host-associated > Annelida >...
TTTCATGGCCACTCATGATTTTTTTGCAACTATAACACAAATATTAGATTTTTTTGCGTTTCTAAAGTTTACAAAAGTGGGTAAATTTGCGGCTTCCATTGAACGTCTAAAAACCAAAAGTGCTTCAGCTTCAGAGTGGCTTCGCCCCCCTGACCAGCTACACAAGGTCACTGAATCTCTTGTTCCATGCGCTCGTCAACGCTACATGAATGCTAGCGTTTAAATGCTATAGCGTCTATAATCAATGCTAGCGTTTAAACGCTATAGGGTTAATGCCGCTTTCTATTTGCTATTGACGCTACATCAACGCTGCCTTCGAACGCTGCAATCAACGCTAATATATCACACGTAATTTCCAATACTTATTGATCAACCCTCATACAGTAGACATCAATGACCGGCACTTATTTCACATAGAACATTCGGTCAAGACTTTTCAACGTTGACTGTACAGTTTGTGTGCTGCAACATCGTCATCACTTTTTCTTCAGTTCATGAAAAATAAGCCTAAGAGCAAACAGTAGCTGAATTCTGCAGTTTTCGGTCTCCTAACTGACTATAAAACTTAACGGAAATTAATCGACTAATTTCCCCTAATTTTTGGTGACTGATCGATTAAACATTTTTTCAATCAGATGCAGCTTTAAATTATTGAGGCTAAGTTTTAAAGTTCACAAATGACAATAACAACAAACAAGTAACTAACATTTGAGTTGTTCAATCTTCTGGTGGAGATTGTCTCGAAGGTTTTCATGTCCGTCAATTGACAGTAACTCCTTACCTGATCAACACACAGTTTTACAGAAAGTAACCATGACAAAATTGTTGCTGTTGACATACTAGTAATTAGTTAATTTCACTGTGGCAAAATTTAGCAGCAGCTGGTAATTATTCCTAAGATGGCAAAGTCATTGCCAACAACAACACCTTAAAAAATAACAAGAAGCCCAGCTATCCCTAAGATAGCCAACTGTACTGGTTGTCAGTGATCTTGAAGGTCATCCAAGGTCAATGATTTTCATTCATTTGAAAGCCAATGTGCGACTTACTATTAATGATCAAAAGCAACAACTTAGGCCCTATCTCACACAGTTTAGCTACAACAGCGCATAACATCCTTCAAGACCATCCAAGATCAATGATTTCCATCTAATCTGACAAGGCGTATGCCACTTCCTATTAGTAATTAATAGTAACCTTGGCCCTATCTCGCACTGTTTAGCCACAATACATCAGTGACGGACAGATGGATGGACAGACGACAACCATGACAACAACTTGACTGTTACTAAAGAACGGTCAGCTAAAAATTGACATTAATGAATGTATCACATATTTGCGCAAAGAAACATTTAACAAATGAACTAGGTAAGTACTCCCAATGTACTGTAATCGGTACTTGATGACAGTGTAATCAGTCAGTCAATCAATCAATCATTCACTCAGAAATAATAATTACACATCGTATATCAAAACTGGTGAGATGGACAGCAAGGCTCTTATAAGAAACACTAACAGCTGTGCTTAATGCTACATAAAATTAGAAACACTTGAAACTGTTGAAATCAGGCAAATCATTCCACACACAAATAACTCTACATGAAAATAAATTTGCACTGGGTGCTACAAGTACTGTAGGTGTATACAATTTCTATGCATTTCCTCTTGTAACTCAAGAAAAGCAATAGAGTTCAATTTCACAAACTAGAAAACAATTTTATAACAGTAGGGCCTAAATTAAGTTGATTTGTAAACGACATATTTAAGACTTTATAGATCAACTTCTGAAGCCATGAAGCCTTTTGGTGATATGTCTCTCTATGACCTTTCTCGAACCTCATACTTAGAAATGTCTGGTATACAAGGAAACCAAACAACATAACTGACCTCTACCAGCTTTGCCAGAATGTTTATCTGAAGTGCTATTGTCTCCACTTTTAACACAGTATCCTCCCGGAATCAGACTGAGCAAATGTTTGAAATATTCACTGTCAGCAATAAGCTGCTCTCTCAGTGAACACATATTCACCATCTACAACATAACAATAAACTCAAACTCCTTTCACTTTCATGACTATCACTTCAGTATAGCACTACCAAAATCGTCACAGATTTCTTGCTGGAATGAAATCTGTATGACAAAGCATGCCAGGAACTTACATCTATGATCATGGACATTTGGAATGACAGTGAAAACTGAGAAAGGTGCAGGATTTCGGTACCTCTGCTGTTTGCACCTGCTAATTACAGTAACCTCTCAATGTCGGATTGTTGGACAATATTATGCAGCACCTTTAAGTTCATACAATAGTCAGGACGTATCTTGCAAAGACACTGCATCAGTGTTAACATAACACAGCATTGTTCCCCCAGTGACGGCATTACAGTGAATGGCACAATGACTGAGTGATTACCTCGGCTAAAGAGGTTATGTTTTTGCCAGAGTTTGTGTGTCTGTCTGTGTGTTAGGAAGATAACTCAAAAAGTTCTGGAAGGATCTTTCTGAAATTTTGAGGAAATGTCGGGAATGGCAAAAACTACAAGTGATTCAATTCTGGGGGTGATCCGGAAGAAATGCTGGATTCTGGATCACTTTGAAATTTTCGTTAACACTGCTTTAAATGGGGCATAAGGGAAACTGCTGCCAACCGAATATGGTGCTTCCACCTGGCGAACGACATGGCGTTGGTGGAGGTCTGTGGTCTCTGACTGCTTTCTAGTTGTTTGTGTGACACAGCTGAGCACATTGATTCAATTGTTATGACTGGAGTGGATATTCAGACTACTGACGTTTTGTGGTTCTACAGGAACTGGATGAGAGAGAAGATATTTGGTGCACAATACGTCATTTATTCAGTGATTCTCCTCTCTGGTTGCTAGTAACAACATCAGTATGGAGACAGAAATTTAGCAGTTGCAAGCCTAAAGATGAGAACAATCTTTCGCTTCATCTAAAACAAACTTACATCAACTCTGGATAGCTTAAGCAGTTGCTAAAACATGTCTGCTTTGGTGCTGAAACATGGTACATTGTAACCAGTGACAACATTGCACCTTACAAGTTATCTTACCTTCTTACTTACTTACTACTTACTAAACACTGACTCGGGTAACTTCCTTGGATAATCTACGCTACTGAAACCAGCAGAATGTTACATAAATCGATGGCCAATGTGGCTATAATAATGTGTTGCTTACAGACATATGACCATACTAGATGAAGAAGAAGAACATGATGGAGCTTTGATATCTACTGAATCAAATTTATTGAGGTTTATTAATAAGCTAGTAGGCTAACAGACACTGATTTTGGGGTTCATGATTTTTCCTGACGATGTGATCACAGCACATATATACGCCAAAGACGTAGTATGCACACGGCCTATTACGGCCATGGTAGGGGTAGTGGTTTACCTTGCCCTGGTACAGTCAGTGCTCCTATACGCGTCCAAAACTTGGACCCTTACAGTGGCAGACAGCAAAACACTAGACACATTCCACATGAAATGCCAGCGTCACATCCTAGGTATATCATGGCATCAGTTCGTGCGAAACGAAGAGATTGCCGCTCGCACTGGTCTCCCTTCCCTATCTACCACCATCTGTTGCCGTCGCTCAGCCATCTTCAGACACCTAGCGAGGCTCAGCGATGAAGTACAAGCTCACAAGGTACTCCACAGTTGCATCAGGTTATCTCAGGGACGCCTTCCAGACCCTACATGGAAACGTCGTCCTGGTCGTCCGCATGGCAGGTGGATAGACCAGCTCCGAAGAGACAACAACCGCCCACCTGCTGATCAATGGAAGCTGGCCATCAGGCGTGGTCACGGTGGAAGAGCGACGCTACAGTCCAACGACTACACGACTACCTGACCTGACCCGAGTGGTATTTTGGCTTACCATACCAAGCTCACGACACTTATATGATCTTTTGACCAAGCCATGGCAACTCATCCATAGCAACATCGATGTTGCAGCATTACGAAATACTGCAAAAATCCTTTGTTATGGAGTGTCAGGATGCTGCTAAATAACCACACGTGTACTGTCACATCATATTCGTTATTTTTCACAAAACGTTGAGTTCAATCAAAGTGAATTTAACCAGAATTAGTGAGAAGTTTGCGGTCTGCCAGCCGGTCTGCAAACCGACGTACTATTATGCCCATTAAAATAGTTCCATACAAACTGTACTTTATTATGTGTTTCAGCTCATACTGTACGTAGTGCTAATATAATAATAACACAATAAAGTAAAAGAACGGCAACACAATATTATACAAGCACACAAGGCAATGAAAAAATGCGGCAAGCGTAGCGGGCTTGGGATGAGAATTGGCTTGGCAGCTCTGGAAAGCCGGAGGTTACTTCTACCACAAATATAGCCCGATGCAAATACTACGCGCATTCGGCGCGTATATATGTACTGTGGTGTGATGCCCCAGTTCTGGGGGGCCTGCTAGGCTAATAGCCTTTCAATCATAACTGTTTAGTGTTTACCCACCAAAACGATCCACCACTTTAAGTTTCATTTCATTACACCTGTAGCCCAAAATCAAACATGCACTTACATGACAAAGCTAGATGACCAGAATGCGTACGTATTAATTAAAAACGCTACAAAACTACAAATCACGTGATTATAAACACAAGTGCCACGCCCACTATGGAATGAACGTGAACTTGACTACCGGTACAGTAAATAAGTAGGCTAACTTAACATAACCTGTACGGTGCGTTTGTCTTTTGGACGTTCAATGGAAGCCGCAAATATACCTGCATTAATATTTGGAGATGCAAAAAATCACAGTTATCTGCAGTCTGCATGATCCAAGATTAATTTCCTTGACTTTTCAAAAATAATATTTTTTCCTGACATTTCCCTGACAACACAAATTCCCTGACATTTCCAGTTTTCCCTGACCTGTAGGAACCCTGTTTTTCACTGGGCAATCTACACCCTAGACAAAGAACTTCGTCCTAAATATTAGCCTACAGCTATATTGTAACATGGCGGACAGCTTACAACTAGGCTACGGCCAAGGTTACTATAATTAATTACTAAGAAGTAATGGCATATGATATGCCCTGTCAGATGAAATGAAATCATCGACCTTTGATGACCCTGAAGGGTCACCACCAACCAGTACCGTCGGCTATCCTGGAGACAGCTGGGCTTCTTGTCCTGATTATGTATATATATAGTTTTTTGCTCCACTTGCTACAAATGCATGGCAAAACAAATCGAGAATCTTAATTCAGCACTGTATATAACGACGGCGTTCCGCGATATTTTATTTCGTCCAACTGTATAGTTACAAAAACTGCAAATAAAAGATGGCACAAAAACGAAGCAACTATGCGTCGCGACGTGTCTGTGTACGTAATGTGTATTTGTTCTGTGACTGACTGGGTGGTGACATATTACAAACTATCAATGATGGCTACTCAGAACACAACGTAACAACAAGCCGTGGTGGTGCCGGCGAGTCGTCAGTTCCACCGATTATTATAAATATCATAATATTCATAACGGCGCAACTCTACATGCCGACGACTCACATGCACCCACTAAATACAAAGCAACTGGAAGCTAGCTACAGCGAGAGACCCTACTTTGTACAGCAACGGCTGCCCTGCACAAACTCCACTACTTTCACTTGTCGTGGACCTGCTAGACAACAAATCGTACAAACTGCAACCAGTGGTGTCTAGACAGGAAGAAGCAATTATCCCCCTCTTATATTTAACCACGTTGGGCATTTTTTCCTGTTGGAAAATTTTCTTCCAAAAATGGACCTATAGTTGCCTGTCAAATATCTGCAGCCATTTGTCAGAAAAATTCAACTTCTTCCCCGACTTTTTTCGTACGATGCCGCTGTGTGCGATATCAAGTTGTCGTAGGCCTATAGATCAGAAAAAAATTCGATTTCCCATGGACTTTCTGTACAGCTTGTTGCGGTACCAGATCATCTGTAGACATTCGATTTTGTATTGTGCATCATGCTGTACGAGTCCACGACAACTGAAAGAAAGTGGTGTCTGGGCATGGCGACACAAACATCATGACGTATGTGTGCAGTGCAAATTTACACACACCTCAAATCAACGCTGACAGTGTTAACATCACCGCACTGAGTAACAGAAGTGCCAAACAACTCAAAAATTCGCCGACACTTTTCACTTCCAACCAGCGACCAATCTCTACAGTGATTTGTTCACGGCACACGTCCCATAACGATCTCAATGGCAGCTGATCTAATCAATGAAACTACAGCATTTTTCAGTGCCATAATAAATAAATATGCAACTAAATAACAATGCAACAGCTGTCAGCACAGTGCTGGCGAATGCCTTGAATAGGGTGACTGACGACTCCAAGTATATATTAACTGAATCACTTTTAAAAATTCCCAGATAAAAACCACAATCCAGATTGCCACCAAAATTTAATTGTCTCGTCCTTGGCACGGGCTGCACTTGTCCAATAATATTTCATCAGAATTCGTTTTTGGGGGCATTCCAACAGACAGACAAAGACAGACATGTAAACACAACCTCCTTCCATCGTCGGAGTAAAAGAGTGAGACAGACAACAGATTTCTATCATCAGATATTCCCACGATACACTGACACGAACAAAAAGCTAACTGCACCATCAGCGACCGCTTTTATCACTTACACAGTAACCATGCCACATCCAACCTACCACAACCTACTCAGAATGCAGTCAGGAGGCATGACTCGAGAAAATAAATGAAAACCGAGCCACAATGCACCGACAATACAGCTGAAACATAAGGGGTTAAGATCCACAAAAAAAATCTGTTGCATAATTCCAAATAGTGAGCACAAACAAGAAGTGCAACATTTAAATTAATATAATAACTGCAAAAGACAGGACTTTTTCTGACAGAATGTTGTTGGTGAGCATTTTTTAATGACCAGGTGACCACTAACAAAATAAATGCCGTGTCAAAGTAAAAATGATCCTGGCCACACAGAGCATCAGTGACTATGTTGGCAAAACGCATGTGACAGCAGCTACAGCAGCAGCAACGAATTCAGCAGAACAGCTGACTAGACTGAAGAAACCAAAATATAGGCCTAAACCCAAAATTAAAAAAGATTAACTATGCTTGGCCAGCAGTTTAGTGCAAACAACAGCATTTGTTTTCACACTGCAAAAAATTCCATCAAAAATGTGTATAAATAACTGCCCTAAACAAACCGATAAACAACAAATAACAATAAAATTCATGTGGGGGCTCAGTGTTTTCCCTTAGAAATATTAATGTATGCCAAACAATCCGGATCATCACTATATAGGCTTACTAGAGATTATGTATACTCCACCCATCCAAAAATCATGAAAACAAATCCACTCTACAACTTTCCAAATTCAGAGAAATTTAGCCAACAAATAAACCGACCAACAAACCCGAAATGTAACCTCTTTCTTCTGTGGAGGTGCCAACTAGAAAGCTCCTATAGTTTTCACTTCAAAATGAAATCAGGGCGATTGCAAACGTTGATTATAGAGCACTGACAACTGACAAATATCAGCAAATGAAAAACAGAGCTATATTTATTTATTTATTTCAGCACTGACATTGACCACACCAGCAACACAAATAAAAACAACAAAATGCCAGCCAAGGATAGAAAGGCTCCAGAAGGAACACTAACATCTACCCTAATCAACAAAATATAACAGAAAATTAGACAAATCAGTACGATTAAGAAAAGCCTTGAACCTAAAGAGAGAGGAAAAATCAATATCACACACTGCAAACAGGCTATCAAAGATAAACTTCCTGAGTACCCCAAAAAATTCACCAAAAAACCATTCGTAACTTATTCAGTAATCTTGCATGCAAAGAGATGGATTAAACAAGCACACAAACAAAGATGAAAGCATAATCCTATTGGGACAAATAGCAAACCTGCATCCATTCACAGCAAGCATACATATTCAGCCAGCCATTTAATGACACCAGCAAGAACTACACAAATAATAACAATAGTAACAGTATAATACAATAACAGACTCCATTCAGTATTACAAGACATGATTTCAAACTACCACCATGGGCATGGTATGTGCAAAAGACAATAAAACTCATAGGCCTATGCTAACAATAACACAATAATCAGAATAAAAACAAAGGTAACAACGTCAACGAACAGCTAAACCGGCCTATGATGCTAATTTGTGCAGCTAAAATTAACAACCCAATTTTCATGCCATCTAAATATCACTGCTTTTGCGACGGAGCATTTTGATGCAAGGTTTATATGCCTGATAAACAGAGCTGTCAAATTAACACGTTAATTAACGCATTAATGCATTAATAAATTAATGCACGTTTATATTTTGCAACCACCAGAGAGATTCCACACAGTCCAAAGTTCACATCTGACTCAATTAAGCTAGAATACGACCTAAGTCAGCCAGACAGCTGGCTCTTAAGCAGCGAGCACTTTCAACCGACTGGCAACAGGGCTGCTACACAAAGCAAAAATGCCATTGTATACACAAAGGTATATAAAATACATGTAAGTTCTCAACAGTTTCAATGTCATCATTCACAAGCACATATAAATACCATCTAATTTACTTTATTAATATACACCATGGGCCAAAAAATGTGCCACTGTATTTTTGTCCATATCTTCGCCAATTATTGACCGATTTTCAAAATTCTTTCACTGGCACACTCTGCAAACAATTTTCAATAATGTGATTATTATACATCCCACCACACAGTAAATCCGTTTCTACACTACTTTGTGAAATATAAATGTAAGCAAAAACTAACGATAATAACAAAAATTTGGGTAAATGAAAAAATGCTTCAGACCACCATTGCGATGAATGATATGTATGATACTAGACTGTGTTATACCCACACACTCTAGTGTCATACAAACCATTCACTGCAGTGTTGGTCTGAAGTGTTTTTTTTTTCAATTTTCCAAAATGTTTGTTCGTCACTATTGTTATGTGTGCATATTTCATTGATATTTCACAAGTAGTGTTGAGACACATTTACCATGTGGTGGATCTATAATAATCAAATTATCGCAAATTGTCTGCAGAGTGTGCCAGTGAAAGAATTTTGAAAATTGGCCAGTAATTGGCAAAGATATAGACAAAAGTAAAGTGGAACGTTTTTGGTCCACGCTGTATATACATACAGGCATTGCAGAAATAGGCAACCACAAGATCCAACGACTGTTGCACAAAACTATTTCACCATCTGGACTATCAAATTCAACATCTTTCTGCCAATTTAGCACCAATAAAAGTACAGTCCTAAGCAAAGTAACAGTCACAATAAACAAAACTATCGCCAACAAAAAAAATCAACAGCATAAGTAACGTTGTACTAAGGTCAAATAAATTACAGACATTTCCTACAAATACAGCCATGATCAGAGAAATATGAATGCAAAAATTTCCCTACCAAATGCCTAATGCTTGTCATGGGTGGCACCAAAAAAGGCAGCTGCCCCCATGCCCTTGCCTCCCACCTGCCACCCAAGAAAAATTTCCATGGTAATACAGTTGCCTGCACTTATCGTGCCAAGCAGTGACTTATTGAATGGGATTTTTGCAAGACATGACAGATATCAGTAAATTTTTTTGCGTTTCCAAATACTAAAAAGCAGGAAAAATTGTGGCTTCCATGGCACGTCCAAAAGCTAAGTGTTTCAGCTTCAAGGGGCTTTGCCCCCTGATCCTCTGACCAGGGGCTCTGCCCCTGGACCCTGCTACATCTCTTTGATGCACATAACAACTGAATAACGGTCGACATTTGCCCCCCATTCCTCCCAAACAAATTTATTGCCCCTGTGCCCTGGCCTTTGCCCGCCTCGTTTTCCCCCTCGCTTCAGATTCCTAGTGCCGCCCATGATGCTTGTGTTTACAGTGAACAGCAAGTTAACCATTTGCGCAGAGTATAAAACAAAACGACGACAAAAGCAGTGAAACTGTGTCAGCTATAAGCAAGTATCATTGCTCCTGCGCACTAGTCTCTAAGGTCTAAACTGTGCTCCATCCTTCAAACTTATGATAACTGGTTCAACGAAAACTATCTAAAGAACAAGAACATTTTAAATTCAGCTGCTGATAAAATCTGGGAAACAGTATTACAATATGTGATTGACAGTACACATGTTTGCCTAGTGTTTCTTCACTTGCAACAAATACTAAATTGGTAATAAATCCATGCCAAAAGTGCTACTGCTTTTGAGAAATGTGTGAAAAGCCAGCATATCCATAATAACAGAAATCGCAACACAAACTAGCATTCCGAAATGTGATAGAAGAAAATGACCAAAATGCGAAAAAAATCGCTCACTGAAAACTGAAAACACCAAGATACCTTCATTTCTGGTGATACTTCCAGCTTATCCACACTGCAGACCAAATAAATGGACTACAGCTCACGCAGAAACAAACCATAGACTATGGACATTCATCAGCACAAACACATCACCAACAAAAAAAACAAAAGCATTAAGTGAGAACACAAATCTCCCCCGAAGGGCCCAAACATTTCAATTTCAAATCATACACCCAAATTGTAACTGGATCCCACCAAAACCTAATCGACTTTTCCCACCCATGCATAAAATTCCATAAAAATCTGTCCACAACTTTTGAGTAATCTTGCAAACAAACAAACACTCAAGCAAAAACATAGCTGTCAATAAATGACGTACCGGCAATGCACCTACTTGCTTCATTCCAATCTGCAGTTCTATAGGCCACCAGCAAACGCTACTATCAGGCAGCAAGAAAGCAAGTAATGTGCTATAGACTATATAGACTAGTATCAATCACCACAACAGTGCACACAGCATGCTCGCTTACAGTACCTAGTCAGTTCAGTTCATCACCTAATCATATTTTAGAATACACTCAGTCTCTGCAACAGCTTCATTACTTTACTGCTTGTCCGGTCGTTTTTCATCCTTTCTCAGTGCAGTGACAAAAGTGACAAGTTCATCATCAGTTAATCATCATCAGTTCATTAACCAGAAACTTTCAAAATGCCCAAAGTACTAAAAACTATCGCTAGGTCCACATGATGCTGCAAAATGTGTGCAAAAAAACAAAACATCTTGTCATTTTTCAGCCATTTTCAGTAAACGTAAGCAAACAAGCTGGGTACTGCAAAAACGCCGGCAGCATGTGCAGCCAAAACTGCTAAGTACTACTAGGACAACAAGATCACCACAGCACGCTGATCAATTCGCTATGTACAGCACTACAAGTGCACAAGTATCATTGTTACATCACAAAACTACATACCGCTCAAACCAACTACATGCTAGCCAATGTCCATACGTAGAACTGTGTATACATATACACTCCAGTTAGCAATCAGATGCCAAATAAATGCTGTCAGAACGATTATCAGTTCGCATGATTTATCTGCTTGAGTAGTTACTGACACGGTTGTCAACTATGGTTGGAAACTTGCACAACTTTTGTAACACCCATGCATTAATTACAGATTCTTGGAAAAACAAATCATATGAGCTGCATTTTTGATGGCCTAACGGTTTTTGTTACTTCATTATGAATACTCTAACTTCGTGCCCAAGCCTACCACGGTCTGAGTGCAGGAGCTGTTAGCAAAAGACATTATAATTTCTGCTGATGGCATGGCAGATGAAAACTTCAAAAGAGTTTTGTTTTGTTGTAAGCGTATTTATAATACATATATCTACAAACTAACCAAAAGCGTTAGGCCATCAAAAAAGCAGCTATGGTTACGTAACAATCACAAATCAGTCTCATGAGCCAGCAAGAAACAAAGAACCCCAGAAGAGCACAGTCAAGGCTTTAATCAATGTCCTCCTGGGGCATTAATTTTGCGATAGGTTTTTTAATTGTCTTGCAAAAATGTAAGTTACTTTGCAAAAAATACTGCAATTAAGACAGTAAGTGCGACACAAAAATAGTGTAGACTTATGGCAATACTGGTGCTGGTTCATTTTGGCTTTGACTTTGACTTTCTTGCAGCAACTATCATAAAAAACATGCAAGTTGTTGACGTCAAATGACAAATTAAATGACAACAGCCAAAAAACCAACATAAGGCAGCAAGCTGATACATATGACACAGTAGTACAGTACTAAAGAGGCTGAACCTAGGGCACTCTAACAATAATAGTTAGATCAGTCCATTTAACCTAAGTAGAAGCATACTGATAAGATTGAATGCAGTATTTTTACTGCGATGCAGATAATACTGCAAACTTTGCTATGACAGCTGGTCAATAAACATCAGTACGTTCAAAAAGTAGAACCCAATTGCACACAACATCGTCCGCAACTATACAGCACAAACTACAGCAAGCAACGACTAGCGGCGGTGATCATGTCTTGAAGCAGTGACCTCAGACCTGTACAGTATCAGGATTGACTAATAATCTACATTATAACAAACAGCAACCGACCGACAAACAAATGCAGCAGGTCACTGACGACATTGCAGCAAATAATTACAAGCAGCAACAAGTGCCAATGTTGCCACAATGGAACTAAAATTACTACATCGGCTCAATGCACAGCAAGAACAGCCGCTATTGTTTTAATCACCTAACAGTGTGTGTTCCAATAGATGCCTAAAGTCCACTGCAGGTAAAATGACTCTGTAGACCAAACCATTATTACGCAGATGACATATTGCCAACAACTGCAAATGCTGGCAGACTTTGGTCCATCAGTAAATTGTAAAATGGGTCACCACTATTGTCACGAGGTGACAGGGTGTGGACACCTGGTTAACTAAATGCTTTCCTGTTAGGGGCTATAAATCTTCTATAACTCAAATAAAACCTCAGATGAACAAATAAACAACGACCATATACGTTCTCTTTGCAAAACAGTGGCAGCAGCGAGCAAACAACATCTACGGTATATACACAGCTGTGTCATTCGGTGGGACTATGGGACACAAACAACCAACCACATAAATAATCATCATCAAAACATCGACAACATAACCAGACATGCACCACCAAATAGCGCACACGGCACAAGGGAAACTCAGCCTGACACTATTCACATTGTATGAACATATACACAGAGAAAGAGAGAGAGGCGGTGTGCACTAGTTCGACGCAGTGTCTTCTCTCGGCTAGTTTCTCTCATAATAACTAGAAGCCATCCTGCTTCGAATGCCGGACTGAAGTGTGATGACGACGTGGTGCAGAATCGTTTGCTCATTCATTTGTCCAGCAACCAAGAGAGACCCATCATAGAAGCTCGTACTGGCGCAGGTGCATGCGTTGGATGATATCGCGGCAGTCGCTGAAGACTCGTCGAATGTTTTCCGTGTCGACAGCACACGTGAAGTGTGGGTAGCAGTAGTGCCGGCCGTCTGATATCGCTATTTTCTGCAAAATGTTTCAATAAGAAAGTCACAAAAAGGCATGTACAATGCAACAGAAGTAAAACGAACCAAACTGCTGAACTGCATTAATCTCAATGAAGTCCAGATCATATCACCCGCATTGCACAAACTGTACAGGATGGGCCATAAAAATGTGGCACTTTACTTTTGTCCATATCTTCGCCAGTTAATGACCGATTTTCAAAATTCTTTCACTGACACACTCTGCGCACATTTTGCAATAATGTGATTATTATATATCCCACCACACCGTAAATGTGTCTCTACACTACCTTGTGAAATATAAATATGAATGAAATATGCATGCACAATAATAATAACAAACAAACATTTTGGTAAAATTGAAAAAAACACTTCTGATCAACATTGCAGTGAATGATCTGTATAGTGCTAGACTGTGTGGGTCTAACACAGTCTCGTGTCATACAGATCATTCACAACAATGTTGTTCTGAAGCGTTTCTTTCATTCACTTAAATGTTTGTTATTATCCTTAGGTTTTCTTACACTTATGTTCCACAAGGCAGTGTAAAGATACATGGTGTGGTGGGATATATAATAATCACATTATTGCAAATTGTCTGCAGTGTGCCAGTGAAAAAATTTTTAAAATCAGTCAATAATTGGTGAAAATATGGACATAAGCAAAGTGCCACGTTATTCATGGCCCACTGTATATACCATTTAAACAAACAAGCTGGCAGTTCATTCCACTTTGCAAAGTATACAAAGCGATTTCCATTTGACTGATTTCATGCATTCTGTAAGAATTAAAGTGCCCAATGTGGCAAGTGTCACTGTGGTGAACCATATGATCAATGACAAAATTAAACTTACAGCTTGTTTCCTAAGCTCCGCCCCAGCCCTCTAAAATATTGTCAAAAACAACTGACAACTTTGCAATAACATTATAAGACACAAAAAATGAAACTATTAAAAGAATGACAATATCGTGAATAGCACTAAAACAAGGATTAACCAGAAATCAAAAAAACCTATTACTTACCAAGAACTCATCTCGAAAAAAGTACTTTGCTCTGACAAATTCCGGATCTTCACCAGCATCAGGCGGTTCTACAAAGCAACAAATGTCATGTGATTACTTATTACAAACCAAAATAAATCACGTTTCTAAAATGCAGTGAGTATGGCATACTATACAGTGTACATACAATGAGCATTTTCGGACAGATATGATAAACTAAAATGATAAAATCAAACAATGCTGCCATAAGCATACTTCGTATTCACACTAAAATACAAAAAAATATACAGCACTCAGCAAGGATGTGCACAAGACCTTCTGAGCCAAGACCGAGACGAAACCAAGACGTTCAAAATTTTGTCCGAGACGAGACCAAGACGTTGCAGCTTCCGAGACACTGGCCGAGACCTTGAAGACTCTCGAGAGTCTCGGGAGCTTCAACATCTTGCCGAGACGTTTTCCGTGACGTATGGTGAAACACATTGACAGTGAAAAAAATTGTACAGATTAATTAACTTGCATCATGATAAGCACCTTCTATTTGTAATATTGTGGGTTTTTGCACTTTGTTTTGACAATTATCACTGAATAATTAACGGCTTCCACCATAAAGAATTGCAACTGCAGTGCTGTAGACATGAGCCATTATGTTTATCGCAATTTGCAAGCAACTGAAATTAGTAAACTACAGTTGATTACAGTTGATTATAGCCTTATACGTCATCTACCTTTGGTTGATTGTATTCATTTTGACATCATACACTTTTATGCTCATTGCTACTAGGTCATTTTATAACGAAAAAAGACTGACATGACATAATTCTGCTTTATGATAAATAAGCAAATGAAAGAGTAAAAACACAGTAAACAAATATGTCTAAGCCACAAATGTCATGCAGGTTAGTATCCCTCTGACTGCAGCTACAGCATGCACAGTGCATGCCTGCCCAAAATGTCTCGATGAAACGCAATGGTCCGAGACCCGAGACAAGATCTACTGGGCCGAGACCGAGACATATTGCCCCGAGACTGAGACGTTGAGGATTTTGTCCGAGACAAGACTGAGACATCTCGACCAAGACCACATCCCTGGCACTCACATTTGACTAGAACTATAATCATCCGCTTTTAGTCAACTACAGAGTGCAGCCAAAAAAATTAGACCCATAAAGTTTTTTGCTGTTTTCTCAGCAACGATTTGGAATTTTAATTTGAAATTTTACAGGATTATTTACTGAAAAATGCTACATCTCATGGCTAAACGAAATGTGATTCTGTTGAAAAACGACGAAGTTATAGACCTTTTAACATAAACGCCTACCGATTTTTTAGCACTAAAGCTAAAAGTAAAGGTGTCAATTTGTATAGCGCATCTCGCATACAATGCCTCTAATGCGCTTTTCATCACTAACCCGAGTCGCCAGCCGCACGGCCACCACGTGCAGCCTGCAGACACAGGCTAATGCAGCGGCCGGCCGGCTAGGCAGCCCCAGTCAGCTGTACTAAGGTCACCACCTTCCGTAACCCATATAAATGAGTTACTGCTCATTTTACTATCACACGGAGGGTAGAAGGCTGAGTCGACCTAGCTGGCAGGCTTTGCACCGAGATGGTTTACCTGCCCGTAGGCAGTCACCCATCGCAGTACTAACCAGGCCCGGCGTAGAGTAACCTCATTTCAGCCAAAATGCGTTACTAACTACGCCACGCCACCAACCAAATGCTATTTTATTTTCAAAGATCGTTTACCACGTTACTGCATTTAGGAATTGTCATTAAATTATTGTTCCTTTAAAGCAATCGCCGGCTGCCCACCGGATTCATCTTCCAGCAAGATGGCACATCACCACACACAGCGCGCAATGCCACGCAGCACACAGAACTGGCTGTGAGCCAGCTGTCCAAATTTCATCACCAAAGACTAGTGGCCTCCAAATTCGCCGGATATGAACCCAATGGATAATCGTGTTTGGGGTGCAATGTTGGAGGCTTACCGCAAGCTTAAAACAAAGCCGTAGACAATCAAAGATCTCATGTAGCGCTTCAGGTTATCTGTGGCAACCTGGGACCGATCGACAAAGCTGTGAAAGACTTCTCAGAGCAACTGAAGGCTTGTGTTAGAGCTGGCAGTAGACCCTTCGAACATTTACAGTGACAATGGAATTCTGGCATTTGATCAGTTAACTGTGTTGTTTCAACATGTTATTAAATTGGTGTTGTAGCTGGAATATTTTTGAATGCTGAAAAATTGGTAGGTGGTGAAGTTAAAAATCTATAACTTCATCATTTTTCAAGAGAACCAAATTTTATTTGACAGTTAGATGTAAAAGCTTCAGTAAATAAATGTGTAAAATTTCAAATTAAAATTCCAAATGGTTGCTAAAAACAGCGAAAAACTTTAGGGGTCTGTAGACTGAGACATTCATTGACAGTGTTTAATTCAGACCAAAAGTGAAACTAACATTCTGTCATTATGTCATTCTGTCTGCTTAGTTTTACACATCTAACACCGTCCAAACTTACTTTACCAATTTCTGCTAAATTTTTGAGCTCACAATTTTTCTCTGTACTTCTATTCAGTTTTTTCTCTCAATTCAATTATCATTAGTCTTCATTTATAGCTGTTAATATCTCAAGCTCTTATCTCTGCTATTGATTGATTTTCTTTTTGACTTTCTACATCCCAAAATTTGCTCCATTCTTTCATTGTAGTTCTGCTTATAACAGCAAAATACTGCCTTATCTTAGACTGAGAAGCTAATAGGCCTACGACTGATCAAGACAGATGCAAGTAATTAGAATACATTGGTGTATACTAACGATCTGTGGTGTACATGGCATAGGCAGGGAAGTAGTCTTCTATCTTCGATTTCCCACTTCTCACCTTCTCCGCTAGCAAATCTTGCTTGTTCAGAAACAGAATGATCGAGATGGAGCGCAACCACCTTAAAATAGCAATTTATAAATTAATTAATAACAATAATAAGAGTTATAATAATTAAGACTTAACGCATGCTATATCATATATCACTACAACAATCCATCAGAGAGATCACTTGAGACAGGCTAACACAATCCAGCTCACAGAAATAAGCCAGTCAGACAAAGTGTCAGAAAATACTAATGATAATAAGGTGTACGTTTTTCATCCAGCCTTTTAATGTTTGGCTTCTCTGGAAAAGAAAATGATTGTTTCTTGTAAACAGTGACAAGTCAATAGCCGTTAGTATAGCTGTAACTACAGCATTCATCGCAGTTGCAGAACAAAAGAAAAATACCAAGAACACTACGTTCACGTGGCAAAAATCATATAAAGAGCAGAGTAGTACATTGAGCAAAAACCAGAAAGTATAAAAAAGTGTTGCAGAAAGTATGTTTTCAGTCTGCATTTAATTTGCTTAAAGCTAGAGTTAGGCAGTTGCAAGCTGCTGATCCTGCATAAAAAAGCTAGATCACCAAGCTTTTAATTTCGACAGAGTGATATCATACCTATTTGACCAGATGCTCGTGAAGAGCTCGAGTGATTCTTGGATTCGGTTCTGGCTGACGTCTTCGCGCAGCACAAGGTTGTAACTGCTGCACGCTGTCACAAAGATGATTGCTGTTACGTCGTTGAAACACTGGATCCATTTGCGACGCTCATCTCTCTGACCTCCCACGTCAAACATGCTGCCAGTCAAACACACAACATTTCTTTACAACCACAACATGGCAGACAAACTGCATCTAAACATTATCACTGTGTGATATTGATTTATAAACGTTAAAAAAAAATTTATTTAAAAACGATAAACGATCCTGCTTTTAAGACTAAGAATAAAATAGTGTTTTTAGAACTTTTGAATCTATGACTCTAGAAATTTTGTGAAAAAAAATCTAGATATAAAAAAAGATATTAAAAAACCTGAGTGTTTTTTTCCGAACATAACTGCAATTGAGATAAACAGTATCCAGCAGTGCATATTCATTATTCAAATACCTTAAAATCTGTGATAACCCCATAACCTACCAAATTGGGATTATTAAAAACACATGAAGGTTCTAAACCCTGCAACAAATGACTTCAGGCAGCTTGAGTCTCAAGCGCTAACAGTAGACCCATGAGTCAGGTCAATCAAGTCGACATGAGTCTTCCAAATCGAGTCAAGTCATCAGTCTGTAGCAGCGTCACCGTCAAAATTTTCTGTCGCCGTGGGTTTCATTACAAGTCGTTTCAAGTTGACTTGGGAAATCGACCTGACTCAAAGACGTCAGAATATCTATGCTAAATATGAATTATAATAAATGCCAGAAATGTTTACATATAGCTACAGCGTACGTTTTCACCTTTCAGCGAAACAGTGCACGGCTTGTAGGGTTGTAGGCTAGGATCGCACGATCGAAGTACAATGCTCACGCAGTTAACTAAGCAGAATTGCAGCCGCCAACCAGCATTAACTGACGTTGAAAATTTATGCAAAAAGATTCAAATAATTCGAAAAGATGTCCAATATGTCCTTCATTGTTTTTTTACACTGACTATAACTCATATTTGACATTTTAGTAAAATACTTTAAAGACCTTCTGTCGATCTGTAGAAATTGTTGGTTTTGAGATATTTATGTTTTACAAGGTAAAGTAGCAATACAATGGGTGTGTTGTGCATGCCACTAAATAGCAAATTCCTTACAGAGTCTACTGGTAAAAAATGGTCAATATTTAGTGAAGATAATAGTCAAAGTGCAATAGCTTACTTTTTTCGGCCACACTGAAAAGTTTTTCCCTACGACCTGAAGCTTAGCCACAATACATTACAGCCACATTACAGACAGACGACAACCATGCCAATAGCTAGATCGTTACTTAAGTAGATATACGATCAGCTAAAAAACACAATGCACAGCTAACAGCAGTTTGTATAAACTTCCTTTAAGAAATGACGATAACAAAACGTCCGCCCAAGAATAAAACACTTTACGAATACCTTACAGTATACCTAAAGCATTCACGCAAGTTCATCACAACTTCTGAACATCTGAAGTCGTTTGAAGTCGACTCAAGTCGACATGCCGCTGCCAAGTCAAGTCAAGTCGAGTCGGATGTGCTCAAGTCGACTGCCATGGACTTGGGGTCATTTTAGCCTCAGGTCGGCCTCAAGTCGGGTGATGTTTCTGTACTGCAGCGACTCCCAGGTCTAGCTAACAGCACACTAGATGCAGTGACCGTGCAATCTAGCTAACAGGATGGCCGCATGCCATGTTGCCACAAGGTGTGGTGGTATCTTTGCTTGTTTTATTTGAGAATAACATGTTACGGCAACATGTTATGACACCCCAGTCTGTCGGTTATGTGATACAACTACACTAGCAAAAGGCACATGAAAATGTCCAAAATAACACC
>Ga0209671_1001461_pt1 | contig 19797 bp, 11 predicted proteins | sample WorMetHERISLAND2_2_FD_187401 | JGI IMG/M metagenome (GOLD analysis project Ga0209671, IMG submission 187401) | Marine gutless worms symbiont microbial communities from Max Planck institute for Marine Microbiology, Germany - Olavius geniculatus... | ecosystem: Host-associated > Annelida >...
GAATCAGGAGAAAATTTGTAGTTACACTGTCATTAAAGATCCCACCACACCTCAAGTGTGTCGCTACACTACCTAGTGAAATACCAGTATTTTTAAAGCAACAGTTAAAAACAAGGCGATATCTATAACAGTGCTTTTTAAAAAATTAACAACAAAGCAACCTGTTTATTGTCTCAGTTGTTGTCCAGAGTAACTGCAACATCTCGCAGTTTTCACATTAGATATTCAATATGTCCGCTTTGCTGCTGGACGATGCACTCAAGCCAGCGACGCCAATGACCAATGGCGAAATTAACCAAACGCTGCGACAGTTTGCCCACTCAGTGCTCCAGAATTGTCCTAAATTGTCAACATTGATAAACCATTTATGAAAAAGTCCACCAAACAGCATAATCGACGGGATTTAAGTTCAAGCTGTTTGGAAGCTACATGTCAGGCTTGAGCAACGTTGATCACCCAATTGGTCACTGTCGTCACTGGCTTGAGTGCGATGTCTGACATTTCAAAAGGTAGTCTAACGTCACCTATGAGGTGTGGTGGGATCTTTAGTGTTAGAGTTACTACACATTTTCTGCTGATTCCACCAGTAAAAAAATTTGAAAATCGGTTAATATTTGATAAAGTAATGAGCATATAAAAATTTTGTGCCATTTTTTGGCCCACCCTGTATACTGCAAGCCATCGAAATGCATTGGACAGACTTCGTGTTCGTAAGAGCATTATCTTAGTAAGCATTACACCGAAACACTGTTCGCTAAACTCGACTGCGACCTGACTTATTGCAAGCCGCAAATTTAATGTTGCGACAGCAGCAAGTTGTGGCAAATACCATTGATTTCATTGATTTCCACCCCGGGGTCGACTAATATCAAACCAATGCAGCAAATTTTTCACATTAACAGATTGGCACAAAAAAAAACAAATAACCGCAAAGTTGACAATTATTTGTGTGACTGTATGTTTTTCAACGATTTTTATCTGCAGTCTCGATGAAGTTGTAACGGTACCATATATCAAACAAATTAAATATGCAATAGCAACATATCTCCACAGTGTAGTCGGTGTACTGTTAGGCCTATAAGAATCAGGCCCGTACGAAACCTATGCATTTCATTAACACTTAATTTTTGTATTACAATAAACTGAAAAGCAACGAAAATTATGCCAATTAAAATGAAAAGTATTAGCATTTGTACTGACCGTGTTGTTGCTAATTTTGAGTCGCAGTGTCTGTCTTGCTGTGCCTTCTGTGTTCCGTCTTCGTGCCAGCTAAAAGCCTATAAGACGACGCCTTATCATTGTCACGCAGTGCAGCTAGAGGCAACGGCGCAGTACCGTACAATATATATGCTTTGACGCCACAATACACACTGTTCGTGCTCGTCACGCTAACTTGACCTTAGACTAGTCTCTCAAAATGTAAGTTTTACATCTCCCTGCAGTGTCACGGAGTGCGTGTTTCGTGCCACTCATGCCTGACGCTGATGACGTGTCTGTCTCAGTTACTTAGCTCCGCCTACCGCACACCCATTCGCCCGTCACCATCGATATAACCAGCATTCCGACACACTCCAGGCATCGCAGGGAACCCGCATTACGTGACAGTGGCTTTAGCTACTCAAAACCTTCAGACCGGCGACTGGTTGTGACTCAACTCAACCCCTTCAACGAGCTGTAGCGTGATTCGTCACAGTGTAATAGGCCTACTGCTGCGCCCGGAGCTTTCTGATGTGACTCTGACAACAAACCGATTCGACCTCTCTATTTTGTTTGTCAGATAGTCTGAGCTAAAATGAAAATTAGAATCATAGTAAATGTTACGCTTTACATGCATTTTACAACCAATAGTTGTCTTTTATACACTGCCTTCGCAGAAATCCAGCAGTATTTTGCAGATAGTTTAAACACATTTAACTGCATCGTTTTAAACTTAAGTTGACAAATTCATCAAACTACAACCTTCATATTCATTGTTTTTGTTGCTGTTTTCGCAACCGCTGATGCCTTCGTCGGAACGACTGTTCGCCAGTTGGATGTTCGAACTTTTTGCAAAAAGCATCAAACTTTTGCGTAAAATACTGAGTATGGTTTTTACGTTTGTTTATGTACGTACGTTAGTTATTGTATATTTACTAATAATTTTATATTTCATTTTTGTTTTTTTCTGGCGTAATGAAGAATGATAATTAGTAGGCTACAACGATGTTTACGTCATCTAATCACTGCTGCAAAATGAAATGCTCGTTCTACTACATGCGGGCCTACTAAAACAGATCAAAGAAATACGTGCAATAAAAATGACAGAACTATTAGGGCATAGCTACTGCACGTTTCCAGAACGACAGTCACTATTGGCACAAAGTAGCAGTGATCTTAGCCGGACGTTTACGCGCGCTAAGACACGGCGACGCACTAAATGGCAGCAATAATAGCTTATTCAGTTTGGCTACTGCGTTTACATAATAGTCGATGTTTTAGGTCGACCCGATCAGCGATGCGTGTTAAGATAGGCTGCGCCTACTCTACATTAATATTTAGGCCGAAAACAATGAGTAAACATAACTCCCGTACCAGCAGTTCCGCTAGAAACAAACAGTCAGAAAAGCAACATGTAAAAAAATAAACTTAAAATATCAAGTAAAGTTAATCAGGCAATAAATTATATCTCGCTTTTATTACTATCAAACGATATTCTTTTTTCATATAGACAAACTTTAACTTGCCTACCCGTTTGCTGATTTTAAAACGATGTTTGAGATTGCACTAATAATAGTTTTCGGTGGTTCCTCTTTTATGTTGTTTCTCTGAGAATCTGCTTAGTTTGCCTGATAATTTTATAACTGGGAATTTGAGATTACTGTGTAGATGACAGCTAAGTATGCCTTGTGTGCATGCAGCTGTAGGGCTTATTTTTGAGCAAATTAATGTTTTAATATGTTACACTTTTAATGCAAACATTACAAAAATACACATACTTCATTTAATATAGGCTAGTTACACTGTACAAAAAATAATATTTACAAAAATAAAAAATAATCATACTATATTGCAACTGTCATTTCAAAGCAGCCGGCTTGAGTTATAACTGAGTACAAGAAACAGTTGAAGTCAGGTCTCGGCTCTGGCCACTAGTAAAGTTCACGAAGGTCGAACGTGGCTGTAATGATAACGACGCGAAAACAGCCTACAGCATGAGCAGATCATACGTTTACAGTTTTCAGCTAGGCTACAAACGCTTTAGTAGCAGTTCTTCCATCGCGTGACAATGTAACGACTGGAAGAGACTCAGTCACGACGCAGAAGTGACTCAGATATCGTCCGTGTCGTCGGCGTCGAGCGAAGACGTCGAAGACACGGAGTCAAGCTCAGTCCTCCAAGTCGTGAACAGTCTGACAAGCTGTGCGGCGGTAGGACGGGCGGCTGGACTGGCTTCCCAGCAGCTGCGGAAGACGTTCCGGTAGCGTCGGTCCGGAGTGCGTGCTGGCGACACGTCACTGACGACGGATGACGGACGAGGGACAGTGACCGAGCGACGACGACGCTGTGCCGGCGACGTGTCGGGTCGGTCATGGTACGCGACGACGGCGAAGATGACTGCATGCCCGTCCCGACCAGCGTACGGCGACGAGACCTGACTGCGTAGCTGCCATAGCGTCACCCCGAGCGAGTAGACATCGGCCGCCGGCGATACCGCTGCACCGCGGAACAGTTCCGGCGCCCTGTAGGCAAACGTGCCGCTCAACGTCGGCGAGCCACGTCGACGCGACGACTGCGAACCTCCAGACCGCTGCACAGCTACAGACCTCCTCACTGTGTCATCGTCATCACGGCAGGCTGACGGCAGGCGCTGCGAGCAGCCGAAGTCGGTCAGCTTACAACGGTCAGACTCGGTCACGATGATGTTAGCGGGCTTCAAGTCGAGGTGAACAAGTCCACGGCGATGGATATACGACAGCGCCGCCGACACATCGTGCCCGTAGCTGTTCAGACCACACACAGACATCACGTTACAACACCAGCCAATATTAGCATCTTAGTATCAGTCTGCGGCTGCAGTCGTAGGCCTACAATAACAACCTACGCCAGACAACTTGGTGCCATGCCAATTAGCTGACACTTCCGCAGCCAAAAAAATGCCAAAAAACACGAAAACCCCCTTTTAGAATTTAAAATTTAAAATCATTCAAGATCATCTACATTCAATACTGAAAATTTCATACGCAGGTTGTCTTGGTTTGTCTCCAGCCATTTCGCTGCAATTCACTCTTGAAAAACGTGTCGCAGCCCGAAATCGGGAAAAAATCACTAAAGCTCGTATTTGAAGGTTCAAGGTCATTCAAGGTCATCGATGTTGACATTCCTAAAAGCTCGTTGCCAGTGCTTGTTATATGATAAGCAGCATGTCTGTGCCTATTTGCAACCATTTTTACTCGCGAGAGCTAGCATAGCTATAGCGCGTATTAGCTACGGTAATTGTGTCCGGCTGTCCATCTGTCCGTCTGTCCGTCACGACCCGGTACCAGCCCAAGACCAGGTGAGATATATTTTGGATTATCACCATATGATAGCCTATTGTCTCTATTATCTCGCGACAAAATTTCATCTCTCTGGGTTAAGAGGATCCCCTCGAACGAGGGGGCGAAAGAGGGGGCACCCCCTTTAAAAAGCGTTATTTTACCGCTAGGTGAAAATAATTGCAGATAGGCACAGACATGCTGCTTATCATAACAAGCACTGGCGTTGAGCTTCTTAGAAATGTCAATATCGATGACCTTGAATGACCTTGAACCCACAAAATAGCGGGTTTTAGTGAATTTTTCGCGATTTCGGGCTGCGACATGCATTTCAAAAGTAAATTGCGCCAAAATGGCTAAAGATAAACCAAACCAATTTGGGTATGAAATTTTTAGCATTGAATGTAGACTTTAGCAGTCCAAATCCGAACCCTCTACGTTTAAGAAGGGTTGCACAAGCGGGTATCAAAGAGGGGTCTCCTTCTAAAAAGTGGTTATTTATCCGTTGTCGGTTTGTCTAACGTGAAAATAGTTGCTAATATGCACAGACATTTTGCTTATCATAACAAGCATTAGCGACGAGCTTCTTATAAGTGTTAACACTGATGGCCTTAAACGACCCTGAACCCTAAAAATATTGGTTTTTAGTAAAAATTTTTTTGATTTTTGGTTGCAAAAAAGTGAATTGCGACAAAATGGATAAAGATAGGCCAAGATTACTTGCGAACAGAAACTGTTATAGGCTCTAGCGCGTCTCATAAGCATTAGCTCAGATTTCTTGTTACGTTAGACAAGCCAATAACGGTAGAATAACGCCTTTTTAAAGGGGTGGCCCTTTTTTGCCTCCTCGTTTGCGGGACCCCCTTATCTAGCGGCGTGAAATTGTCACGAAATACTAGAGACATTACGCTATCATATGGTGAAAACACGAAGTTTCTGTCACCTGGTCTTGAAACGGTACCGGGTTGTGACAGACAGACAAACAGACAGACGGACAGACAGATTTACCATAATACGCGCTATGCTACCTCTCGCGCGTAAAAACAGTGCAGACGAGCTTCTTAAGTATGCCAATATCGATGACCTTGAATGACCACAAACCCCTTAAAATAAAGTTTTATTGAATTTTTCGCGATTTCGGACTGCGACGCACATTTCAAGAGTGAATTGCATCGAAATAGTTGGAACTAAACCATGACAATCTGCACATGAAATTTTCGCCCGTAAATGTAGATTTTAGCAGTCCAAGTCCCGACCCCCTACGTTCAAGGATGTCTGCGCACGTGGGTGTCAAAAAGGTGTACCCCCTAAAAAGTGGTTATTTTGCTGCAATTGGCTCGTGTAGCGTAAGAACGGTTGCAGATAGGCACAGACATGTTGCTGCTTATCATAACAAGCACTAATGACGTGCTTTTTAATAATATTAACAACCCTGATCTTGAATGACCTTGAATTTCCAAAATAAAGGGTTTTAGTGATTTTTTTGGCGATTTTTGGCTGCAAAGGAGTTAATTGCGACGAAACGGATAAAGATAGACCAATATCACCTGCGAACATGAACTGCTATAAGCTCTCGCGCATCTCATGAGCATTAGCTCAGGTTTCTTGTTACTCTGTTCATCGCAGATACTATTAAGGACTTTTTATTTTTACAGCGAAATCGTTTACGACATCAATAATTATCTATCAAAAACCGCTCGTATTTGCTTTTAGCGAAAAACGTGCTCGTGTAAAATGATGAATAATAGCGAACTTTAGACGCCGAAATGCATGGCGACGAAATGACTTACTTCACTCGTCGACGGAGACCAAGCGTGTGCGGACAGTTGTCGATGACGGACTGAAGACTGCGATGTCCGGCGAATTCCATCACGATCGCAGGAATCCTATCGACCATCGGGTTTTCGTTGTCGTCGCACCTGTCATCCGGGTGTCGGGCGCAAGTCCAGCCTGTCGCCAGCACGCTCACCAAGTTAGCGTGACGCAGACGCACCAGAGCAGACTCCGCTAGGAAACTGTCGCTCGTCGACGTCTCACCCGAGCAGCGAGGCATCTTAACGGCCACGCGCCGCCGACCGACCGCACACTCCAGCTGAGCGTCGTAGACACGACCGAAGCCGCCGGTGCCGAGCTGACGTCCCAGTCGCACTCGGCACAGCTCAGCGCCATCGTCCCCGCGGATCATCCTAGTCGTCGTAATGGTCGAGGACTGGTCCTCGGCCGTTGTCCACTCGTCGTAGTCGCTGGACGTAGAGCTCGCAGCTGAACTCACAGAACTCTGCAACTCGTCGACGTCGTCGTAGTCCGAGTCCACGAACACTTCATCGTCGTACTGCAAACTACACAGCTCCGTGCTCCGACGATCTACTTTCTCAACGTCTCTCACATCGATCAAACCCATTTCTATCTATATATCTCAAATTCCCTAAAATTACGTGAATCGCGTCAAGCTCAGATTCAGACTGACGACAATTCAGCCGTCGTCAACGGTTATGTAGCACGCACCTGGCTGACAGACTGGGCGACCGATCGGCTTTGTCTAGCCGGCGTCTCGCGACGTGGTTTTCACGGCTGTCTGTGCCTGGAACAGTCATCTGACCTCGCTCGCCGTTCAGTCGGCTAGCCGGGTTCAATGCAGCTTTAGCAGACGGCAAACGACCGCCGGCAGGACAGACGGACGGTCTACTATCGGGTGCTGTAACCACGTCCGACTGACGGCGTACGGTAGTTGAGGTGTCGTCGACAAGCGTTCGAGACTCGTTCTACCGTGAGTCGTGGTTCTAGGCAGTCGGCTGAATGCATTCGCCAGGGCACTCTGATTAGCTTTCTGGCTTTAATTGATCATCACTCAAGTTTTGTTTTACAGACAAACTTGATTTGATTTTCATTTTGCTGAGATCTATCTATATCACGTGTGTTTTTGAAAAAAATGCGATGCAGTATATCGACACGTATTCGGTAACCTGGTTGCTGATTGATTGACGGCTAGTATCTCGCTACCGGGCGTGATAACACCGCGGTGTAATGACATTCTGTTTAAGGTGTTAAGTCGTTATCGCTCAGTGCAGCATTTCACACGGCCCGCCACCGGCCTGTCATATCCAGCAACGCACGTGTCACGGCAGTGTCAACACCATAATTACACCGTAGGCCTATAGATACGTTACTGTTTGTTCTTGCAGCTAATTCTGTGTCTGTGCTGTTAGCTGAACAAAGCTCAGACAAAGTTCTTATTTTCCGATAATGCACATATCATCACAGTTGAGTAATGTCGTGCAGAACAACTGTAGCTAATGCTTGAAACGAAACAGATAGACCTACATCACACAACATGCTTTTCCGGACAGAGTAGTAATTAGTAAAAATTATTGTGATACTGCGTGCATAGACGTTAGCAGCCAGCAGATGGAGTCGCGGTTAGGACGACTAGTTTGGTGCTCTGATTGGTCAGCGGCGCTCGGCGCTGGCTGTTCAGCATTCATCAGAATTAAACTGATGAACTTCCGCAACAAATTAATAATTACTATCTTTACATGCATCGTTAACAAAAATATATAAATTACAGTACATACAGTATTACTATAACATGGTAAGACTATTAATACAAAAGCAGATAGATTATGTTCGCTTTTCATTAAGGCATGGAAATAGTAATTTTTATTGCAGTGAAATTGGATCAACTCGTTAAGTCAGATGAAGTGGGATGGCAAAACAACAGTTCAGTGAATGTGTTTACGGCTCTGCGATGCTAGCTAGTCAGTCGAGGGATCAACCACGCAGCAAATAGCACTCGGCGGTACTACGAGCTTTTATCCACGACGACGACGACGACGTCCATGAGCGTTGCATGCCGCTAGCCTGAGGGAGGCCTTAGATCAACGACGTCGGTGGTCGGCGGCGGACCAGTTACAGCAGTAGCGACGACGGACGGGGTCAGTGAAGCGACGTCGTGACACCACCAGTCTGTCACGCTAAGAGTACCTCGGTCGCACATTAATGTCGTCGACTGCGCGATCTACTGCTGCAACTGTCAAACAGTCGGACACTAGTCGACGCTACTGCTGCGGTCGGTCGACGACACAGTCGCTTTAATATATACCGGCGCAAACGAAATACGCGGTGTGAGTATCCACGACACTCATCTTCGTTTTGTCGAAAACTTCTGTAGAAAAACAAAAAGTCAGCTGTCGCTAGAATAGCCGACTGCAATAATTGTCAGTAACCTTCAAAGTCATCCAAGGTCGATAATTTTCATCTTATATGAAAAGACGTATGCCACTTTTTATTACTGATTGATCAATAGTAACCTTGGCCCTATCTCTCAACGTTTCCGAGATACGGACACTTATAGTTTGAAACTTTCTATTGAAAATTGCGGCCAAACCGCTGCAGATAGAGACATCGTTACTATTGACAGCCTATAAAAAGTCGCCAGCACCTTATCCGATAGCACCATCGCCGACCCCCTACGATTTACCGTTTAGCCACAATGCCGAACAATTGGCATACCATAGTGCGTTATAACCTTCTAAGGTCGCCCAAGATCAATAATTTTCATGTCATTTAAAAGCCAATATGCAACTTCTTATTAGTGATCAATGGCAATCTAAGCTTTATCTCGCATCGTTTAGCTACATACATCCGTTACAGACAGAAAGGCAGACGACGATGACTACGACAGACGACAACCGTACATCTCGACCGTTACGTAAGTTCGGTCAGCTAAAAAAATAACATCTTTTACTGGTCGATTACTAGACAGGCTGCAAACATGTGCGTATAGCACTTATTTTTTTAGCGTATTACATACCGCGGTATTTCGGCATGTTTCTCGATATCGCGCCTCTCTAGTCGTCTTAGAGCGGTCGGAGATAATTTCATGCGATAGCCGCTGGTCGTCACGCCTAGCTAGCTAAACGATGTATCCCGTCATATTTGCAGCACTGTTCGACGACGACCTTGCTTGGACGTCGCCAAATCAGCGCCGGTCAGGCATCGCCATGTAATTAGATTTACAGCATCAATAATCTCCATTATCAACACGCCGCAGTCACGTTTCCTATCGACCTGACCATTACGGTACCGAGTCGTGTGAGATCAGTGATCATAAGCCCGTTTTCATTGCCTGCCACTCGCCCGTGCAATGCACGAGGTGCATGCTGATTAATAGCTCCACGTTAAATTATGAAAAGTTAACGAAGTCAAAGTGCTGAAATATTGTCATTGCTATACACAACGTTGCTCGTTATAACGCCAATACGATGAATGCATCCGTCGAAAAAGTTAACAGTTTTACGTCACAAGGTCTTTCCGTCTGTTTATTTGTCTGTTTTTCGGCTGAACTACTTAATAAGCTCACAATGCTTTAGCGAGTTTTTGTTTCATATGAATACATTTATGATCACACTAAGTTTTAATATGCAACAAACAGCAACAAAGTAACACGAAAGTCATGCGCATGTTATATGCATGCAGGACTCGAAAATTTGATTGAAAACTTACGCTTTTGGGTAAACCTAAGAACCTCAAAAGTCTACATTTTTAGGTTTTTAAATTTTATCTGTTTACTTGATCTAGCTGATATAATTGTTACTAATTAGACTAATGCACACTGTCATAATTTATGAAAAAAACAATATAACAAGAAAAAATGTGTAAAAATGTTCTTCCGCAGTCGTAGTTACAGGTTCGACCTTATTTGTACACTAAAACGTCCCCTCCACCCAAAAAAAGCTGTTAAAACTTTTTTCAAAAACTTAAACCCTGGACTTTTTCTTCAAAACACTTATGCACAATGCACGTAAAAGAAAACAGCAAGACTTTAAAATTATTCGTAGCCCATCACAACATGTTGCTATCGTTACTAAAACTGTCGTTGCAGAGGTGCAAACAGTTGCTGAGACGATCGCTCTGTGTAAATAGTACATGCAAACGTCATAAACAACGACTCTGCAAATTCAAGCCAATCAGAACGATGGAGATCGCACGTATGCATATTCATGTTGCATGAGATTACAGCAACAAGTTAGCGCAACGGTTTCACCAACAATGCCTTCGCGGCGTTTTTCGCATGTTACGCGACATACTCAAGCATGTAACGTAAACTCAACAAAATTTAACAAACTTCCTAATTACAGCTCACATATATAAATATATTCACATATATCATATGTTTCTTCAATCATGGTATATGTGCGCACATTACAAAATATACCTCAACTGCACGCTGAAGTAAAACTGCTGGTAGTCTTGTGCAATTGCAGGAATTAAAATAAACACATTTCATAACATTTAACAACAGACACAACTGAGAGTTGGCAAATAAAATATGGAAATGTTTTTGAAACAAAGCACTATAAGTAATTTGGTCTGCAATTTACCAGCTGTTAACTTGGGTTTACCGTATGCATAATAAAAATCTACGTGGTAGTTAGGACGGTAGCCCAATTGTTTAAATAAACTCCCTGTATGCATGACTATAAGGCTGGAATTCAACAGAGCCTCAGCGCTATAACAGTCCTAGCCGATGTTGTTCTTCCTTCAGCAGTGAAAAATAAGAGTTCACGATAGTTCACAGACCCAAGGAAAAGCAGCATCAGATCGGTACAATATAATGATATTTGCAAACAAATATGAACGACAAACAGATTATATTGCCGATCACTTAGGCCCAATTTTCACTAGTTTGACTTGTTGTGTATTTGTTAGACAATAAGGCGCACGACAAGCTGTACAACTTGTCGACATGTCAAGGACGTATATGCCTTCGATTTGACATTCGATTCGTGGCATACAAGTTGTTGTGGATTTCCTGTAAATTTTTGATTTGCTTTAAGTTTGTCGTGCAGCATGTTGTACAACAAATCCGCAGCATATCGAAGCAAGTGGAGGTTGGGTGTCTAGAGCGTGTCGTCGTCGGTGGTTAGCTGGATGACTGGTATCCTACGGGAAGTCGTCGTGCCACTGCGTCGCTGAGACGTTATTGACATAGCTACCGGTTGTTCGACGTCTGCGCTCGCATCGTCCTGTGTCGGCGGTAAATTGCTTCTAGATCCCAACGCCGTTTGTCCAGTGCCCGCTAGCTGACGGTCGTCGGACGGAGACTGTTCCGTGGACGTGGACGTGGACGCTCGTCGTCTGTCGCTGTCTGTCGCGTGGATCGTTGCCGCCGTCACGTCGCTCGTCAGTCGACTGCAACCTTCACTGCGTCGACGTCCACCGCGCTCTGACGAGTAACCGCCGGTCAGCGAGGTTGACGCTCGCGGGTCAAAGAACATGTCGACCAGTAGATTCTTGTGATTGAGCAGTGGCGACGTGGTGGCAGTGTTTGGCGCAGTATGGGAGGCATAGTGGCGCGGCGGTTGACCGTTCCCGTCGCTTGGCAGCGTCTCGACCGACGTCAACGTCGACGACGCTTGTTCATCAGCAGCAGCAGCGCGACGTCGAGCGGCGCGAGCTGAGACTGGCGAACGTGACACGCGACTGCGTCGACCTGCAGGGCGCGATGAGCGCGCGTGCACGCTCAGCGTGTGTTTGATGTCGTAGGTTGGATCGTGGCGCAGAAACTCGTTGAAGATGGCATTGGAGCGCTCGTCGATACTGTAGTCTCGCTGGATGCGGATGAACGAGTTGCGTGAAGATGAAACTCCGCTGCCGCCTGCCGACGAACCAGACGCGACGTGCGTCGTGCGCAGAAGCCGAGAGAACAGCGACGGCTTCGTGGTTGTCGTTGTAGTAGTAGTCGTTGTTGTTCCCAGAGCAACGCGTTCGCTCAAGTTCTCCGGCGCAGTATCAGCATCGGTGCCGCGTCGATGCGGCTGATGATTTCGATGGTAGTGGTGGTGATGACGGTGTTGCGTCACTTTGTAGTCTACCACCGGGTCGCCGACAGCCACGCTGTCGTGTATCTCTATATCCTGTCGGTCGCACCTATACTGAATGCGCTTGCGCTGTGCGGCCTTGTTGTGTCGTGTGTGTTCGCTGCGAACGTTGTCTGCCGAGCCGGAAGCAGCAGCGGTCTCAGCAACGGCAGTGGTTGACAGCGGTACAGGGATCGAAGGACTGACGGCCGCTGAGTGCTGTTGTATCTGCTGCACGCTGACGACGCCTGTCGGAGCAGCAGGTGTCCTTACGTCATCACAAGATGTCGTCGTCATCGTCGTCGTTGTTATCTGATCCTCGTAGATGACGTTTGCTGACGAGTCGAGAAGAGAATGTGACGCAGACTGGCGGCGGAACTCGCGCGCCTGTCCAAGCGACTGCTGGGCCTCCAGCGACCGGTAGCCGCTGTCACCTCGCAGCTGTTCCAGACGATGCCCTCCGCCATGTCCATCACTACCGCTGCCGCCGGCCGTGCTGTCCGTGCTGGTCATACTGTCATTAAACGACGAGGCCGTCGTCTCGTTAGAGCTGGCCAGTGATCCGGACACCAGCGTGCACCAGTCCAGCGAAAAACTGCTCTCCGTGTCCGTGGCTTCCACCGATGACGTCGGGATTGACAGTTCGTTGCTGTCTGCCTGTAGACGTTGATGATTTTGTCGACGGGCAATTGCCTCTCGGTAGTTCTGGCGGCGTATGCTCGGCTTCCGAGTTATGCCGTCATCAGCGCCGCCCCTCGCCGGTGTATCGACCGCGCTCGACAGCGGCGTGGTGGTCACGGTACTGGTGATGGTCGTAGTGCCCGTGGTGACGGTCGTGGTCGTCGAGGCTAGCGGCGGAGTTGGCGTCGCCGCGGTTGACGATGTCTGCGGCGGTCGATCGTCGACACTGACGACCGTGTCAGCCGATGACTTGACAGACACATCGTCCGCAGACTGTGGAGTGGTTACTGTTGTTGTCGTCGTCGTTTCGTCGACGGACTCGTCAACACTCGTGTCGTCGTGGTTGGCTAGCAGAGCGCGTAGACTCCACAGCTCGTTTGACACTTCGCGCCAGTTGCCGTCCGACGCCGCCATGCACCGCATCGACGACGACGACGCTTCTAACGCCAGCGTCACGGACGCCGTCTGGTTGGACGTACAACCGGAAACTACTGACGACGACTGCAATGGCGACAGCACAGACGGTCGACATTGTGTCGGTCGAACTGCGGAGCCGCTGCCGCTGAAGCTGCCGGTGTCCAAGTTCATCAGACTGATCACAAATCGCCGGCTGCGGCTCGTCGATGTGGTCGGTGATCTCAGGCCGCTCGGCAGCGTGCAACTTCCACTGCGTCGAACGCCACCGGACGCCGTCTCCGACGTGTGAACTCCGACTTGTGTCGTCAGTCGATTAACGACGTCGTCCGAAACGGCGACCACGACGAACTGGCGGCGCTGTGGTCGCTCCTGAGGGTCGGAGGACGCACGTGCGGCGTGGTCGTCTAATGTACTGACAGTGCGCAGCTCGGGGGCAGATGACCTGACGCCGCCCGTCCCAGAGTCCTGGTCACCGAATAGTCTTACCTTAGCGTCGTTCTGTGCAGCCGGGTGAACCTCGACGACGATCTGCGTCTGTTCAGACCCTGGAGGAACGTCTGCTGAAACGCCTCGCTCGACGTCGGACCCAGGCGACGGCTGGGCTTCGCATGGTTGAGCGGTGGCGGTGGGCGTGCCTTCCGCTAGCTTCGGAGTGTTTGTCGTCGACGTCAGACGTTCAGACGTGGAGTTAAATAGTTCATCGTCGTGAACGTTGCCGGCGGACTGCTGCTGCTGCTGATGATGATCACGGCGGTGGTAATGCGGCAGTGACAAGGAAGTAAACTGTGGATGAACTCCCACTGACTCATCACCGGTGGCGCCCTTGCGCGAGGTTAACGAATCCGACTGCACTTTCAAACGAAATTCATCATACGTGTGCCTGCATCAATAAACATGTCGACGTATTTATAATGACTTCAATTTGACAGGTTATGTACCGCGATAAACGCAATAAACATGCATATAAACTTAAGTAGTAGGCCTAAACGTTTGTACTCAAACAAAAACATTGTTAAATGCATTTTCGTTATTTAAAACGTTTAACAGTACAACTTACTGGCAAAACGGTTCAGTTGAAAACTGGTCCTATACCCGTTCAATAACAGTAAATGTCTGCCAGAAATGTTAAATTCTCGTTCATGTGTAAAGGCAGATTAATTTGTAGCGTGTGTTCAAAGTATCCGCCATCAAAAAGCTCGCACGCTTGGATTAGAGGGCGTCACTGGTAAATGAACTGCGTCAGTGACGCGTTTTCCAATCCTGCGAAAAACGTCCAGCAGACGATGGCGCAAAATATCGCAGTCAAGTCGGTCACATGACGTCAGCGGCAAACAAAAATGATAAGCCAAAAAAAAAACAATCAAACGGAAATACTTAACAGTTTATCGTAGTGATTAGTGAAACAAAATTGACATTGCATACTTTCGCTAACTCAGGGTTATGCATAAAAGTGACATTACGTAGACATTAGCTAAATTATGGTCTTACCTTTTTTTAAAATCACCCAAGTCTGAGCTGGTGCCATATTTGTTGAGATTGTTTATATTGTGATTATTACAACAGACGGTAAAGTTTACATTCTCGCAATGCCAGTTTGACAAGGAATAGAAGTGTGTAAAAATAATGAACTAATTTTACGGAAGAAACCGGAAACTAAGTTGAGTGAGCAAATTAATTTGAAAGAAATGATTAAGGCGGTCGACTGCGGACTGTTAGAACGGCACAGTTTTGATGGGAGGCAATGCACGCATGTAGGAATATTAATATATTCGTGAATGCAAACCTTCGTTCGACGGCTTTCACAGACTGAGCTGCAAGAAGAGATGTCGATCGCTTTTCATATCTTCCATAACCTTGAGCCGTTGATACACGCAAACACACAAGTTGGCATCTAACTAAAACTGTTCTAAGAAAACTAATAATTCACGTATTCACCTTTAAATTATATGGTACGTGCTTGCAAATAATCAACAACAAAGTTACTGCAACTTATTTTATAGCACATACATAGTCTATAAAACAAACCTCTTGGCTGTCGACGTTCTTCAGTCGTGATTTCGAACTGCGACATTTCTTTCGCTCTGTTGCCAAAACAATAACATCAATGCAAAATATGGTTTTACTTGGATTACTAAAACGTTTAGCAAAAACAACAACAACGTTAGAAAAAAAAACAAAAAAAAATCTGATTTAAAAAGATTCGGTTTGTCATCTGTCTAGAGTAGGGTAAACAAGCACCAGCAACAGTTTTGACTGCAGACGGACGTCGGAAAGTTTTCTATCACAAACGATCAACTAACAGCACACCGACACAACATTAGTTCTACCCAACGACCGCACTAACGAACAAGCAATAACCGTGCGGTCCAGCACGCAGGCATACCATCGCCTCAGTCAATCCCACTATAAATGAACTGCAATTCATTTCCAATCTCACTGAAAAAGAAAAAATAAAAAAGAGACGAACACAACGCTAACAACAACGCAATAAAAAAATTAACGACTGCAGGCTGCCAGGAAAGCCTAAAATAACCAGTGCTAGCCATCTTCAGCATCAATATACAAAACACGCTGATAGTAATAGGTACAGTTACTCTAGCAGTATACGGTGACCTCAGCCACTGGAACAAAATACCACTACTAGAGTCTAGAAGAAAAGCTGCTTTTGTTCGTTCTAATGGGATTTCGTTGTAGTCAAATAAACGCAGGCGATCTACGCCGATCGACATTACGCCGTGTTCGGAGACGAATAGCTTAGAACAAAATTACAGTTACATCATTAGAACTGGGCAAGTAAACTTCCTATGTCATTAAAAAGCACGCGACCACTGTTAGCGAATACTCGCAAATTCGCAAAATTACGAAACAGGCGCCGCATACCAATAGCTTGAGTACGCCAGTATGTATGAAACATATAATGCAGACCGAATGTGAGAGTACAATCCACACTAAAATGCAATTTTTTGGAACAAAAATTCCAGCTCAGCACCACGTGTGTAATATGTAAATTTATTGTTATTTGGCAGAGTCATAGAAGAAAAAAATACTTTTTTTGTTAAAACCTTGTGCATTATATCAAAAAACTAACTATATCTCCTAAATCAAGACATGATATTAATTTACATCGCATTTCCGTGCCATCTTAAAAGTCAGAAAAGTTGGTGGTGTCGGAAATATTGTGTATCAAGTTTTATCAAAATTTGTTACAGCGGGATTTGGTTTGAATTGGCTTGGTTCATTTTACTGTAGTTCTGATGAACGTATACTGCTGCTAATTCTACGTGACGTATTAAGCGACAAATCTTTGCGGCACGTCAGATGCCCATTCTGCTGCTAGAATTCAGGCGTGTGAATGCGAGCCATAGCCTACGCCAGTTAGTCTTACAAAGGCACGCACCTCACACTAGCAGAATCAATAATCAAGTCTTGGACGCGAAAAGATGGTCGCACACTACGCACTAAGATGAATTCGCGACTGACTAACTGACGCTTCGACTGGCCGTCAGGAAGTGCATGGGATCGAAGCTCGTCGCGCGGTCCGTCCACGTGACATGAATGATGGTAGATGCCAGAGGCGTGCTGAGACGATTGCGTCTGACCTTTCACTGCCATTAATCTGGACCGCGCTGCGACTCGTTTACGACTTCGAAACACTCGGGTGACTTCTCGTCGACCTTTCGACTGGCAGAAGATGACACAACACGAGAGACGGGCGCCACTAATGTCAGCTGAACTGCATTGTATAGTGGCAGAAAGTGTAAGTATTGTGACTAATTTGTCTTGTAACTGTAACTGTCCCGCTGTCGTCTAATCAACACGCCGAGTATCTCATCTTCCTGACGACCTCCAACTCAAGACACCACGTAGTCCCGCTGCTAGCCAAACTGTAGCTACCGATCGTGCTGTCCACTGTGCCGACTTCTCGGTATAGGCCGTGGTGCATGGTAGCGAAACAAGCGATGTGTATGGCGATGGCGGTGTCCAGCGTGGCACTGTAGGCCTATAGACCTATATCGATAATTCGTCAATCAAAACGACAACCCATAGTGTGCTGATTGCTTTGCGTTCAGTTGGTAATTATTAGTTCACGCGCGGCACACACAGATAATGAAATGAAACACATGACTAAAACTATATTATAGCCGGCGCGATTTGATTGACAGGCAGTCGTCAATGGGGGAGGAGGAGGATGCTGAAAATGCAACACAAAACTTTGACGGACTTGGAAACGTCGCACGTCCGAAGTCAGTGACTAAAGTAGGTCCACATGTAGATCCGTAAAGGCGCGTACAGAGCGACCTAACTGAACTAAACTGAACTGACATAGTTTGGTTTTAGACAAACTGACCAATGGTCAAGCAGTAATGCATTACAGTAGCCACCGTCTAACAGCGTCGTGACTATGTGACTAAGCGCACGTCAGCCAATGACCAATAATTGGTCAGTTCGTTAAAATCGAAGCCATCAGTTCAGTTCAGTTCAGTTACGTCGCTCCGTACGCGCCTTTATGAGTTGATGTCCAAAGCAAGATCGCGTTGTGTCTGACGAGCAGATTTTTGGCGTAATGTTTGAAGACCTATGCGTACCTAAACTAAGACCCAGCTTGGAATGAAACGCTCCGGTCTACTGAGCTTTGAAACGGGCCGGTCGCAGTTCTTAATTTTACCACTGGCTATACTTTCACTGATGCATTTCTAATGTTATCTTGTGACATTAAAGCGCTGCCCCGAGCACTGAACGTTGTCCATACAATGCGCCATCTCCCGTCATCTTTGCATTGCTGCACGCTAGACCTCATCTTAGAGCAAAGATCAAATAGACCGCTAAGAAAGAGCACGACAGAATAGAAATGATTTCCTCGGCAACGAAGTCGCCGTCGCCGTCTTCTGTATAAAGTATATCACCGACGCTTAGCACGCAACCAACGAATGAACGCCAGACAGACAGACACATGTGTCCATATAACACGCACGTGTCACAGTCACCAGCCGGGTCTTTGCTGTTGCTGCTGCTGGCACTAAAGCCCGCTGGACGTCATTTTCCGGCGTGCATTAAATAGAGGCATTGTGACGACGACAGAAGAACGTGTTATTCACTCCAGCTTACAGTCACAGCAGTCCAATGTTCGCCCACGTGACGCTCCTAAATGCGTACATAAAGCACACACGTGTCTGTTTGTTTGTTGCCCCTTTGCACGTTAATGGCCTAAAATGCAGCAAACGAACACGTGTGCAATTACAGAGTACATACATAATAATCATCGTCATCGTGACAAATCACTAATACATCACCAATAAATCACTGTGTCTCCAAAAAAGCATCCCCGACATTTTAGACTGTAACTTGAAAATCAACTAACAGATTGTGATAATTTTTGGTAGGAATATTTCTGACACAACTTGCCATCAAATGACCATTCAGTTTCCTACCTTACCCAACGTTTGTTTTTGCGCTACCTTGGGAAAACACAACCAGCGAAATATCACTTTTTATCCAATGCGATATGATTGCTTAATTAACATAACGCGCAAAACACATTTTGTTTACATTTCTGACACTTTGACAATTCATTCAGTTGTCCATTTTTCACCTGCCTACAGTAAAATTGCTTGAAGTGTTGGTCCACTATGCGAACACAGGCAAGGAGACGCTTCCTCCATTCATTGACAGCAGTATCGATAATGTTCTGCTCCAGACCAATCCAGGGAATACCAGTCGCTTCTTGACTTCACAAACATTCTTAAACTTCATCTGGTAGACACACTGCTGCGCGACAGTTAAACCTTGTAACAGACCGGCTGTTGGGGCTCACAGATCAGGATAGATGACATTTATTGACGTTTTTCATTCATTTTAACACGTATTGTGCTTTGTCTGCTTTCCCCAGGTAGTGCAAAAGCAGACGTTGGGTGGAGTGAAAACTAAAACACTTATTTAATAGCCAGTTGTGTCAGAAATATTTCTGCCAAAAATTATTAAAATCTGCTAATCTTTCTTTAAAGGTCCATGGCCACGGTCAAACTCACTCGCGCAATTTCTGTAGATTTAAATTAGACATTTAACCTCGCATATACGAGGGTCATCCCAAAAGTTTCCGATCTCGACATATTAGACAACAATATTTTTCACAATCTATACATCAGTGAAACGTACATCCTTTACGAACTCTAATGAGTCGGTTGCGGATATGACGTCCTTGTAATTTATGACGTCACAGAGCATTAAACAGAAGCGATTTCCAGCGTCAATAAAAAAGGCTTGAGTCATTCATCATCATGGATAGCAGACACCATCATTATCAGATTTCAGATTTCAAAACAGATAAT
>Ga0209671_1001462_pt1 | contig 19795 bp, 14 predicted proteins | sample WorMetHERISLAND2_2_FD_187401 | JGI IMG/M metagenome (GOLD analysis project Ga0209671, IMG submission 187401) | Marine gutless worms symbiont microbial communities from Max Planck institute for Marine Microbiology, Germany - Olavius geniculatus... | ecosystem: Host-associated > Annelida >...
GTTTAAGGTAACCTGCACACGAAGGCATCAAAGAGCGGTACCTTCGTAAAAGTCGTTATTTTACCTCGTGTTTGGCCAGTCTTTCGTGAAAGCGGTTGCAGATAGGCACGTGCATGCTGCCTATCATAACAAGCACTAGTGGCGAGCTTTATAGTCGTATCAACATCGTTGACTTTGAAAGACGCTGAACTCCAAAATAAGGGGTTTTATTGATTTAAAAATTTGCGATTTTTGGCTGCAGCACACACTTTAGGAGTGAATTGCGACAAAATGGCTGCAAATATACTAAGAAAATTTCTGAACAGGAACTGCTATAGGCTTTCATGCATCTCGTGAGCACTAGCTCAAATTTTCTGTTGTGTTTATGGTGTTTGTTTGCTGCGTAGATGGCAGTCAGTTAAAGAGGAAAAAGTCAAAAAAGATGCAGTCTGGCAGTGATGGTGTGGTGTCAAGTTCACAAGAGAACTGCATTGACAGCAGTGCAGTGCCCCATTTACTTAAGCACCATTCTGATAAGAAGCACACACAGACTGCAGAGTCTGAATTGTCAGATGGGCACAAGACTGCAAAGAAGAAGAGAAACAAGACTGTTGTTGAGACTCTATCTCCAGTAGTCAACGGTGAGGATGATGCTGATTTCAAAGTAGAAGAAAAGCATTCAAAAAATGAAAACAGAAATGCTGAAAGTTTAAACTCAGATCTTTGTTCGCAACCACAGACAGATCAGCGGTCAGAATCAGGTACTAAAGTTGGTGAGAATTTTAATGTTTTTAAAGATTTCATTATAAAAGATGTGCAAAATGTTATTGTTACATAACATTCAGACAAGTATTCGCCTTTGAAATCAACTGACATACTGGCAGTATACAGATTCGTTTTAGTGTTGGGTTGTTTATACGATTTCTGCTGGAGGCAGCTCAAATACTTTACATTTTAACTGCAGCTGTCAGTTCTGCATATTGTGATCTGTGTGATAGTGAACAGATATCATCAAGCTTTTCACCAACTGTTAACTAAAGTATTGTAGTTTTCTGTTACCAGACATTACAATAAAACTGGGATTTGGTTCCATTTGTGGGCTTTTCTTGTGGTATCTTTATGGTTATATGGTACCACTATATGCACTATCTCTGTTCTGTTTTAGATAGATGTTGGTAATGAAGAAACAAGTATGAACCTAATACAATTTGTGTTTAATGTTGTTACTTTGAAAGTAGTAAAATAACATTTGTGAATATAATCAAAGAGTGAATGTTTCAGCATTTAGTGCTGTGTTAACTGTGTTGCAGGAACGTATGTGCTGAGTGTGCTGTTAAGTCGTATGGCAGAGGTTCTCTCTGATGGACCACAGGAGCCATATTCTGAAACTCTTGCTAAGTTTGAGTGGGACAAAGTACGATTTGCCTCATACTCAGCTGATGATTGTAAGCGCATGTGGGCACAGATAAGCCGACAGGTTTGTTTGTTAGATTAGTCAGAGTTGTTTAGTTGTAAATAAAAAAAATTCAGAATGTCTGAATGAGAGAACTTGCCATATGTTTATTCTTAACATGTCTGGATTTTTTTCACGCGAAAGCAGCTACTGCTTTCAGCGAGTCTTAGCCATCGCAATTCTGTCTGTCTGTACGTCTGTCCATCTGTCCATCACACGGGTGGATCAGTCAAAAACGGTGCAAGCTAGGATCACCAAATCTTCACCGTCGGCTGCCTGGAAGACTCTAGTTTCAGGAACCATAAAGCTTATCCACAAATTCGAAGGGTGTCACCCCGAACGATGGCACTAAACGAGAGGGGGGTGGGCAAAATTTGTGATTTTTGGCCAATAATTCGCTGTATCTCAGTAACGGTGTGAATAGGGCCTAGGTTACTGTTAATCACTAATAGGAAGTCGTACACTCGCTCTCTATTGGCGCCGAATTCAGGGACCTTGGATGACCTTGAACGCCAAAATAGGGGGTTTTATGGATTTTGTTGGTGATTTCGGGCTGTGATACAAGTCCCCCCGCACATCTCGTGAGCATTAGCTCAAATTTTGTGTATATTTATTTGATGGTAACTGTAAGTACCAGAGTGGAAGCACTGCTAATATGCTACCCGGTAACTGCAGAATGCAGATGGTGTTACTTTTCACAGTGTAGCACGGTAGTGCATAACACTGTTGTAAGGGCGACTATCAAAGTCAATGGGAAACCCCAGATTTTGGGCACCAGTAGCCCTCAAACCCCTGAATCAATCAACTTAAAATTTGACTTGGATGATTACGTCGGCGGTGTGACCCTACGTGCCAAAAAATGGTACAAATTGGCCCACCAGGGCTGGTGGGGCAAAGGGGTGAAATATAGTGTTCAATTGGATTATTTTTTCTTTTTTACTTTGCTTGCCAAGCTCTGGAGAACACATTTTTGGGAGCATTGCCGTATTTTTGCACTGGATGCTGTGTTTCTGTGGGATTGATTTCCTAGCGGGGTCTCAACATTCATCTTTAATATTTTTCCCTTCTAATCCCCCCCAAAACCGCAAATTTTAGGCCCATTTTTGGACTTTAAAAAATTACAACTGAAAATGCTTAACAATGGAGATGCTCATCTACAAACTACCCTAAATCATCATCACAGTGCCACAAAAGTTGCATAATGAATAGGAATTATGGCCTGGGTAATTCTAAATATGCGATCATTTTGGACCTCCTGCATACAGGTCAAGTGACACAAAGCATGCGCAGTGAACTTTTGGCCTTTAACATGGCAAATGCAAGTTTGACGGTGCAAGATAGACACATGGTTGCTATGGACCAGCCATAGGAAGTGGCCCACTGCGAGTCAAATGGTCACGTGATTGGGTTGGGTCACATTATTGCTTTTAACTCACAATTAAATTTGCTAATAAAACAGCAAATATTAAAAAACTTCGCAGATTACACTACTGTGTAAGGGCGACTAAGTCATACATCCAAAACAGCAGAAATCATTTTAGTAGGACACAGAGTGACAGAACGACGAACTGGCTGCCCTTACAAACCCATGTGACATGACCCCATTCACCTTTTCCTCTTGCACATTATCTCGTTAGCCAATAAACATAGTTATGTGATACAAATTATTTTAGCTGATTAAATGTACCACTGGTTCGTAGCTAAAAGAGTTAAATAGGAAAAAGAGTTGAACCTCTTTTGGAAGACTGGTTATATATGGGCGTGTAGGTGTACGGTACCTAAATCACCATGGGCTGTAGGTCATTCATACATGCAGATTGCAGAAGTCATGATTTTGTCAGCTTATCCAGTGTCATGAATCACTAAAATTTAACCTCCGTCTTTTTAACCTCAAAACTCACGAACAAACATTTCAAGATTAAGAATGATATCGATTCACATTGTTTCTTGCCACTCGTGTGTGCAAAGACTGTGTGTTCTATGCTTACTTTACTTGAGAAAAAAAGGAACGCATCATTCGATAAGTATCGATGGTGAAAGCCTTTAGGCTCAATGTAGGGGTCTATTGGGTACTGGTATATTACAGTAGACAAAACTTATTAATATTGCTGTGCTGTGCTTGATGCACCAAGCGAATAGTCATGAATCAAAAACGTTGGTGCAGCGAGCTTGACGAATGGGTAATGAATGACGACAAACAACGGCGCACAAACCATTATTCAGCGCGCTCCTCGTGCGTTCTTTATGCGTTCACCTGGTGTGCTTGTGCCTTAAGCAACACAGCATGTCATTAGATTAGAGATTAAATTGCAGTGCATGTTATTAAATACTAAAGTTTTTAAGCAATTGAACGGTCATAGTGTGACTTGCATGTTGTTTTTGCTTAGATCCACAAATACAAGACGCTTGCTGATCTGGTCCAACAAGCACGGTCCACCAACAAACTGAAACTCAGTCGTGCAGTTGTATGTAGATGTTAGACTGACTTTGTGTGTATCTTTCTTGGGCAGTGATATTTCCACTGATTAGAACTAGAACTGACAAAAAACCTGAACAAAAATTGCCGATTAAAAATAACAGTTCAGTATGTACAAACTAAATTTAGAAAAAGACTGATATTAAGAGATCGAGGTTAATGATGCAGCAAGCTTATGATGTGACTTAATTGTATGTTATATTTTTTATACTGCTTGTTTACATGCAAACCGTACTCTTTGAGATCTTGAATACTTGTATAGAAATTTTGGAATTCTTATAACAGCTCAGTATGGAACTGAGTTCATGGCTTTTAGATATGATATACATGAAAACATAAACTAATGATGATCTTGACTGAACTTGAATCAGCCACAAACATTATTAGATTTTTGAAGTGTGGAATTTAAAATAACTGTTACTTTCTACAATACTGTTAATAATAGGGCTGTGGAAATTAACATATTTTAATCAGTTAAAATTGTGGATCTCTTAACAGCCTAAAATGACTGATAATGAGCATTTTTAATCGTGATTTGTACTTGTATAGCAGTTTTTTTTGTCTGCACTTTGTGGGCTTAGACATTAGTTTGCAAAAGATACCAGCAACCAATAGATAAATTCCTCAGTTATCATGATGCGTCTGTTTTATTGCAAAATTATTCAGAATTGATAAAGTAACTTCATTTAATTATCAGACATTACGATTTACACAGATTATGTTTTCTTTTTAAATAAAGTACTCATATTATTTATGTCCACAATATTTTTTATGATGTGTTTGGTTTTTTATGAATTTAACAAATTATGTTCAGTTTGTTCTACATACAGACATTCTCACAGTCATTTTGAAGCTTCTCTTTGGCATGCTTTCTATGTTTACATAACTTAGGTTTATTGATTATTTTATTCTCTTAGTCTGTCTGTGTCTCACTCTACACTGTTTTTGTGTGAATAAAGATTATTGGTAATCAATTAAACAATTTAATCAGTATGTACCGAACCAATCTAAATTAATTATCACTGTGATTATAGACAAAGCAGAGATCACCTTTTGAACCATTGCGTAACTTTGAAAGTTTAGAAAAAAAATTGTCAAATCAACATTACACCACTAGAGGCAGATATCGATGAGTAATGCTGGAATTGAAATTTTGTATCGGGTACTTGGTGTGAAGTGATTTTTGCGGTTTTTACCCTTACAGATGAGTTTTATTAGCTGAACAGCTTTTTGACATAAATGTTTGTTATACTTGCACTGCTTTAAAGTTTAAGTCGCATCATTTTATGTAACTGTTATAAAGCTCTAATCGGATTAGTCAAATGCTAATTTGTCAATATTCATTAATCTTCTGGTTGCTAATACATCTTCATACGCTAATAAATAAGGTATAAACTACTCACTTTTGCCCTTTCATGGCTTCGGCCATTTTTGGAAATGCGATGTCACGAACAGAAGGGTTGCTAATTAGCTTTATTGCCTTGAGGTCAAATGCAGCTTAATTCACAGCCAAATAGCCTTAAAAAGGCCAAATTTCTCATCAGTAGTTATCCCAATAAAAAACCACAGTATTCCAGCACATTGTTAATTTTACAAATCGCACACCTTTAATAGTGAACTGATAAACAATGACATAATTTCTGATGTCACATATGTGTCATTACTTGTACTATGAATCAGCATTATTCTGAGTAAACGGAGGGATTTGCTATCTTTTCAATGCGAATGACGGTGTGTCAACAAAACGTCCTGAACGTGACGTCATCATTTATTGTGGCACGTTCGGGTGAGTTTGGCTGGCACAACATATTTCTCTGAAGATTACTTCAAAGCGATGTTTTCATTTCATTGGATCAGCATGTTATTAATTAGTGTTACATTCTACACATATTTAGCCAATATCGTTTTTGTCATGCGGCCTGGCCTTCCAGTTCTTTTGTGCAAAGTTTATTAGTTGCAGCTTGTTACTGTACCAACAGCTGCTTTGTCTGTGTATCTAGACACGCGACCCTGATAAACCAAAACGTCCGATATCTGCATTTTCTCGCTATTTCGTGGAGAAGAGGCCGTCATATTGCAGCAGACACACTGGCATGTCAATGGCACAAGTCATGAAGGCATTATCAAAGAAATATCAGAAGTTGTCTCCAGAGAAACAGGTACATCAGTGAATTATCAAGGTGCTCAGCGAAGAGTGATAGCTGCAATGTAGGCCTTTATGTTTTATTACTGTTGTTTCTTTGTTTTATTATTTTTTTCTTTTTTAGCACTTTCTGCGTTTTCTTTTTTTAAAACTTTCATGCATGATCGTAATTGGATTTGATTTATAATATAGGTCCCAGAATTTTCTGGGATGAAAATGTGCATGATTTGGTACAGTTTCAGACAAAAAAACAAACAAAAAATAATGACAATTGGAAAACTACTTGAATGGTCATGATCCCTTCTGCATTGGCTAAAAAATTGGTTGACATTGGTTCAGTAACAAAGTTATCGTAAAAATGGAAGTGGTTTTTAAAAATTTTTGACATAGTGTAAACATGTTTAAAAGAATTTTTGGGGTATATAGATTTATGAAGATGTTGCTGTATTATTTTAGATTGGTTTAGTTTCAGAAATGGCATTTGATAACTTGTGCAAAGTTCAGTTTCAGTAATCACCATTGGTAAATAGTCCAGTTAAATGTTATTATTAATGCAGTTGGTAGTACTCTATAGTAGTACTCTATAATACTCTATGGACTTTTATGCACAAGAACTAGCTATAGCGTGTATTAGCTATGGTAATTCTGTCTGTCTGTCTGTCATGACCCGGTACCGATCCAAGACCAGGTGAGAAAGACTTCGGGTTTTCATCACATGATAGCCTAGAGTTTATAGTATTGTCTGATATTATGCCGCTGGATAAAGGGGGTCTCTTTGAATTAGGGTGAGAAAAGGGGCATCCCTTGTAAAAAGATGTTATTTTAGCGCTATTGGCTTATCCAGCGTGAAAATGGTTGCAGATAGGTGCAGACATGCTGCATGTCATAACAATCGCTGGCGACGAGCTTCTTAGGGGTGTCAACATCGATGACCTCGAATGACCCTGAACTCTTAAAATATGTGCTTTTTATATGATTTCGGGCTGCGACATACATTTCAAGAGTAAATTGTGCCGACGTGGCTGGAGATAAACCATGATGACCTGCACACAAAATTTTCAGCATTGAATGTAGATTTTAGCAAGTCCCAACCCCCTGCACGCATGTGGGAGTCAAAGAGGGGTACCCCCTAAAAGTGCTTATTTTTTTCTGATATTGGCTTGTTCAGCATGAAAATGGTTGCAGATATGCACAGACATGCTGCTTATCATAACAAGCATTGGTGACGTGCTTTTTAGTAGTATTAATATCAATGACCTTGAATGACCTTGAACACCAAAATAGAGGCTTTTAGTGATTCTTTTGCGATTTTTGGCTGCAGAAGAGTGAACTGTGATGACATGGGTGGATATAGACCAAGACCACTTACGAACTGGAACTGCTATCTATGCTCTTGCGCCTCTCATGAGCATTAGCTCAGATTTCTTGTTTAAATTTTGAACAATGTATTTTAGACATGGAATAAAGGAGCTGAGTAACTATGTAAACTGGAGTTGATAAATGATTAGGTATACCGTAGTTGTTAAAGTGAGTTATTAAGATTTATTTTAAAGTTGATAAAAATTGTCTGTACAATTTAGTACTAATGGAAAATAAATAAGCATAATAATACTCGATGCATCTGAGTCTGTGTAGTGCTAAGTTGAGTTGATTGTATTGATGGCTGGTTGATTGGGTAGTTGGTTATGAGTTTGATGTCATTGTACTACTGTTGTACTTTTCACCTGGTTCACTTCAATCACTTGCATGTTAAGTATTCTTTTGTATAATAAATCTTAAACTACATGGCTAATCTAGAGTTTAGCACTGTTAATAGGGCAGTGGCATTTGATGCATTGACATGTATGTCCTGGCAGCAGGCATGATGCCATGCCTGCTGCCAAAAATAATCTTGATGATCTCTTTAACATGGAGTTACTCCAAAAAAACTATTGGTTAAACAAAAAGTTAACAGTAATACTACGGCCAGCTTATGTTGATGACTTAATAATGTACCTTATAGATGGTATTCTATTAAATTTGGTAGAAAGTTGTGATAATTCAGCTGTGTGACATATTGCTATGTGTGCATGCATGTTTTATAGCAAAAATATATTGACAGCTACAATGCTGAAATGAAGGTGCATGAGCAAGAAATGGCCAGATACAGGTTTTTTGACATTATTACCAGTATTTTTACCATAGCTGTTGTCAACTTGTATGCCGATTCAGCAATATGGGTTGAAAATGGTGCTTTTCTGTCATCTCTGATGACCATTCACCAGCCAGGCTGAAATTGCCTGGCATTTCACAGCTTGTGCGGTAGCAACAAGCTGTTGTATAAGCGCTGTGCCAAGTCAGTGCGAAGGCCAAAATTTCGACCCCCCACAGCTCCCACATTTTTCAGCCAATCTTTCTGAAACTAGAAGCCAAGAAAGATATTTGGGATATGACCCCACATGCAAAATTTGGTTGATGGGGAATGACGGGAAGGGGGTCTGTGCAGGGAGTAAATTTTCGGTGATTTTTGGCTTCTTTCCTTTTTTACGCGCGAAAGCAGCTGTTGCTTTCGGCACATATTAGCCATCGCAATTCTGTCCGTCCGTCCGTCTGTCTGTCTTTCACACGGGTGGATCAGTCAAAAACAATGCAAGCTAGGATCACCAAATTTTCACCAACGGCTGCCTGGAAGACTCTAGTTTTAGGATCCGTGAAGCTTTTTCATAAATTTGAAAGGGGTCAAATGTCAAATGTAAATTTATATAGCGCATTATCGTCAAAACCCCATCGAGGGCAATAAATGAGAGTGGCTAGGAAGAAATGGCGACTTTCAGTAAATAAGTCGCTGTATCTCAGAAACGGTGCGAGATAAAGCCTAGGTTACTATTAATCACTAATAGGAAGTTGTACACTGGCTCTCGATTGCCATCGAATTCAATGATCCTGGATGACCTTTAACGCCAAAATAAGGGTTTTTATTAATTTTTTGGCGATTTTCGGTTGCGAGACACATTTTAAGATAGAATTGCACCAAAATCAATTGAACAAAGATGGAGAAGCTGCATACGAAATTTTTAGCATTGAATGTAGATTTTGATGGTCCAAGTCTCGATTTTTTAGGTTCAAGGAAACCTGCGCACAAGGGCATCAAAGAGGAGTACCCCCCCTGTAAAAGTTGTTATTTTACCGTTGTTGGCCAGTCTTTCGTGAAAGCGGTTGCAGATAGGCATGGGCATGCTGCTTATCTCAACAAGCACTAGTGACGAGCTATTTAGTCGCATCAACGTCGATGACTTTGGAAGATCCTGAACTGCCAAAATAAGGAGTTTTTATTGATTTTTGCGATCTTCGGTAGCAGCGCACACTCCAAGAATGAACTGGGACGAAATGGCTGGAGATTGACTGACAGTTTGCAAACAGGAACTGCATTAGCTCAAATTTCTTGTTTATATTCTTGCCCTCATCTCCAGGTCACACCAGACGACCGATCACGAGCATTTATGGCTCAAAACGCGTGTTTCCACGTAAGGTGTCTTTTGGGGTCTCGATGATGAAAAATAATGTTTGGGGGTCAAAACTCCCCAAGAACATGATTTTTGGGGGTTTGAATAGGCATTTTAAGCCATATTTGCTAAATTTTCGAATCACGATATCTTGAAAAGTACGCATTCGATCAACACGAAATTTGGAGGGGAATTTCAGGTGCACAAATGGACATCGTGTGTGGTCCAGTATTACAACATTATAAAGATTTTGCACAAACAGCAATAACTCAGCCGCTGATTGACGTAGGTGAATGAAATTTTGCAGTAATGCAGACAGCTGCCACCAGAAATGGATCATTTGACCAAAATGGACAAAATTAATAAATTCAAGATGGCGGCGACTGCCATTTTGAATTTCATTTATCGCTCATAACTCGTTTACCGTTGCACAGATTTGCACGAAATTTGGCGTGCGTATTACGTTTGAGGTCCTTCATACATGCATGCCAAAATATTGAACAAAAATAAAATCCAAGATGGCGGCAGCTGCTATCTTGGATTTTTGCACAAACAGCAATAACTCAGCCACCGATTGGCGTAGATAAATGAAATTTTGCAGTAGTGTAGACGGCTGCCACCGGAAATGGATCGTTTGACCAAAATCGACAAAAATAATAATTTCAAGATGGCGGCAACAGTAGTGTGGTCATGTCATGGATCCGCAGGCAGAGATGTGTGAAGTTTGCCTTATTCAGCCACGTGACGGCCAACATGCGCTTGTGCCATGTGGGCACCAGCGCTTCTGCGCGTTGTGCGTCACGCAGATAGAGCAGCAAGGCAGATGCCCCATGTGCCGCAGTAGCATCAATTTGGTTTTGCGTCTTTACTAGTGACATGTTGCACGTCCTGTTTGAACAGTACATTGAATTGTTAGAATCGTTTGAGATTATATTTTGCTTTAGTTGACGGTTGAGGGTAACCAAAGTTTTTATATGTGATAGGAATATTTGCATAACTGTAATAACTGTATATGTGACATTTATTGAAATCAGGAATTAGTGTGTTTTTATTGGAACAGTTTTACATGTTTTTTGCATGCAGTCATAGCCTTAGATGCATATCATTTTTGCAACTACATTAACCACACACATAGGTCCCTAGTTTGTTTTTCTCACATTTTCCACCCCTGCATTTCTTGTGCTCCATTTTCCAGTCTCGCATTTTACACCCTTGCATTTTTGACTGCGTTGGTGCCGAAAATTTCAGTCTTGCAAATTCCAGTCTCCCATTTTCAGCGTCCCCCATTGAAACTTCCTCAGGCAAGAAGTTAACGATAAACACTAAACCAGTTTTCCTCGGCAAAATTTTCTTCACTTTTCCTGACTTTGGACAATGTCAAAAAGTTTCCTGACATTTTCCTGGTACCTGTCAAACTCAATGAAATTGCTGTATTTTTCACAGAAGTATTTTCTGTTGAAGACATTATTGTACATCCATGTTAATAAGCCACAATAAATGCCCATCCGTCTGTTCTAGCTCCTAATACGAAAACTAAAAGACATAAAAAAACTGAAATCAGTGTGACTGTTTCCCAGCGCAGGGGCAATTGATGTGTTCGGGCAGTCATAGGTCAGGATGGGGGCTGTGCAGCTTTATTCTCTGAGCTGACATACTTTTGTATTTTTTGCTGTAAAGTGGTATAATTTTTGGCATTTAGTTTTGGATATTTTGTCAGTTAGTTGCAGTAGTGAGGTTGTTGTATGTGAACTGTGAGTATCACGTGCATTTGTCTTGCAGTGCTGCGCACCCTGTACAGTCGTTGTCACTGCAGTCACTGCACAAGCCTGTAACGGCAGCGGATTACTACATACGCCGGAAGGTTGATAGGAAGCTTGTCAAAGCAGCTGGAAAGGTATTGCAAAGTCTTGTGTGTTTGTATTATGTGTGGGCTGAGAGTTTTGTGATAGAAATGCTAACCAGTGTGTCAGCTTTTCCATTGGATCTGACACTGATTTCGTGTACAGTCTGAATTCTGCCGTGCAATTCATTCAGCCGGAGTGACGAGAATAGATTTCGCCCTGACACGTCCGAGCACCAACACGATGTGTGGTTCTCCATCCAGTTGCTGAGAGTCTCTAGCGCTGACAGTAAATTAGGTTACCCCAGACAGGTCGTGGTGATGCCCCAGTTATCGGTCAGCAAGTGTGTTGCTAAACAAAATACACTTCTGACCAAAAATGCGGCAAATGATCTGTACGATGCCATACTTTGTTATATCCATTTCTTTGGATGTCTGGCATGTAGAACAGTGTGTTTGTTTCTGGCCTTTGTGGTTTAGTAAGCCTACCATTTTATTCACAGTGGCCATGGTCTCTTCAGTATGTGCATGCTAAATGCACATCTGCACCCAGTGTAATAGTCTATAGAGCCTGCACTGCAGCAGCTTCCATGCTGAAGCCAGGACTACTTCTGTGTTGTTTTTTATTGATTAGAGCATAGTCAGGCAGAAAGAGCAAATTATACTTACTGATGTCTTTCTCTGCTTACTGTGTGCTACTGGCATTTCGCTGGATGCAGTATTCTGTAACCAAGTGGTAACTGATTTTGGTCTGTGTAGGTGGGTCGACGTGAACTTACGACTAAGTACCATCAGGAGTGGGATGCATTGCCAACGGAACGCAAGTTGAAAGTAATCAAGGAAGCAATTGCGATTGAAGAGGAATACCAAGTAAATCTTTCTGTATGGTGTATTTTTCTGCTTTGCTGTTACTGTACTGTACAGAAGGTAGGTATGAAGATTTTTTGACTGTGTCAGTGTGGCTGACTCATAACAAATCAGTCAAGCAGCCAGTCAGCCGATTAACAAATAGCTGATTGACTGGATTGAACTAGTCAAGACAGAATAGTACTGAGGTGGGTTAGTGTTTGCGGTTTGATGATTACAGCTACAACTAGGGAAGTAACGGCGAGTTCTATGTAGCTAGGGATGCCGGTTTATAGCGGAGAATTTTTCAAAATATGCGGAACTTTTTGAGGGGAAAATATGTGGAATTTGGCAAAATATGTGGCGTATATATGCAGCATATATGCTGCATATGCCGCATATGTGGGGCATATTTTTTTGCATATTTCCGGCATATGCAAATTTGAGTGACAGAGAATCGTAATCATGATCATTTATAGGCCTATTCTGCACAGTTTTAACATTTTCAACTTCAGTTTATTCAACATCTAATTGTAAATACCAGTAATCATCTGCCACCAAAAATATTTAACAGTTTTGAAACAGCATTGGACAAAGAAAGTGCTGAAAAATGCGATTGCATATGCGGAAATACGCAACATATATGCGAATGTATGAAAATTTTTGCATATGAAGCATAATTTTCGCATATGCGATTCTGAAAATGATATTATATGCGGAAAAATATGTGATATGCGGGTTTTGGCAAAATATGCGATCGCATAATCGCACATAACCGGCATCCCTAATGAAACAGCTGACCTGGCTACTGACCCAGTCAGTTAAGGTCACTGGCCATCTGACTAACTTCATGCTAGGAACTTGTTTAACCCTCATCGGCTTAGAGTGCCACACTTCAGGTCTTAGTATGTGCATAAGACCATGTTTGGCATGCGTGTGTGCAGTGTTAGTGGTAATAGTAGTTGTTGTCATATAGCCCAGCACTCTTCTCGGATACAAAGAAAAGTTGGTGGGATGGAATTGCTTGCAGCTGTTGTGTTGGGACAAACTGTAGTCAAGTAGAGACATCAACATGAAGTGTGTAAATGATCATTCAGTCACAGGTGAATTGGCGTGATGTTGGTTCCACCACATATGCCATCCCATTAACGACGGAGTTGATATAGCTATGAGCTGTTTTGTTTAGCGTCGGCTGAAGGCTGGTGAGCGGTTGACGGATGCAAACTGTCGTCACATTGTGCTCAGTAAGAATGAGCAGTCACTCAAGGACGAGGCCGATGGACGCGTGAAGAAGCCGCCCAAGTAACAATCGTCTCATTGGCACATTAGTCGATTAATTGTTACAGATTATTTGATTAATTTTTTTAGTAATTAAATATCTAATAAAATTTCGGACTTCTCAACATTACTAACATCAACGATCTTTATATTTTGTACTGCTTGTATAGTGTTAGTTTTGCAGTGTGCTCTTTGTAAGCCATCATGGTGAGACTAGACTGCTAATTTAACTACACATACATGGAAAGCACTGGACTGTCACTTTTTCCGATTTTGCATTAGTTTGTGAAAGATAATCACTACTGGTAGTCGAATTTTGCAGTTTTCTTTGTCTTTGTGATTGATTACAATTTTTTGTTGAAGTTAATCATTTACTCAGTGTTAATTTTTGGACATAAATTAGCTGAAGAAAAATTCTACCGAGTGTGCTTTGCATGTGTCAGGAATGGTTACTCATTGTTCTGCCAGAAGTACTTGAATAAACATGCAGTGTCCGGTATTGGTGGACTGAAGCATGCTGCTGCAGCATGGCATCAACTACCCAGTCAGAAGAAACAGCGGTACCAGGTGAAAGCTGACAAGGTCTGTCAAGAGTTCAACTTTCCTCACTGCTGAAGCTCTGTAGTGTAGTGACATACTGAGCTGACTGTATGGGTTGTGGATGATGTGATACTTCTCTAGTATTGATTTTCATCTCAGAAACTGCAACGGTTATGAAGTTGAAACTCAGCAGTTGGTGACTAGACTAACTAGTTATGACTGAAGTATTCTGGAAGGTTTATGTCCATCCTGCCTTTAGGCTGCGTTCACATAAACATGAGTACGAGTCCAGCACTGTACAGATTTCCGTATAGGAGTTCCGGCAAACACGAGTTTGCATGTATTTCAGTGGTGGCCGTTCACATACATATGAGCACGGGTTACCTGTAAATTTCACTCGTATGAGTAGTTTCTGTGCAGGTCATGTTTTTATCCAACCTGTGTGAAGTAAAATGCTTGTAAATAGCACTAATATAATTTATAAAAGCTGTGGCGCATATCTGACGTCATTGTAAAATTGTTCATTATTAGAGGTGTGCGGTTAGTAAAATTATTAGTGAGTAGTGATGTTGTTTTAATGGCGAAGCATTTCCTCGATTCAATTTCATTCAATATGGCCGACACACGTTGAGTTGTGTGCTTGTTCAAGTGACCGTGAACGTTCAACTCGTACGAATGAAGCTTCTACGGGTCATAAACGGAAATCTGGAGTCGTACTTGTGTCTATGTGAACACAGCTTTAGACTTTACTGTTTGAAGGTTATCAGTAAAAATTAAAAAATTAGTTTGATTAGTTTATATATCATCATAACGTTGATTAATTATGGGTTTGGATTTGGCACATACGGCTTTTTTGTGATTATAATACAAACTTATCACTTAGTAACTTTAGGCTTAGACATGGATTCTTCAGCTCATAGTCAGATTTACTGCCAAAACTGTGTAACAGTTGACTAGTTCAAACTGCCCCAGGGTTAGGGATAGGGTTATGAATAGGGATAAAAAGCATCTTTGCTTTTTGGCCATCACAGACCTTGGCTACTGGCTTTGGCAGCCTCTGGCTAAGGCAGACTGGAACCTGAGCAAATTCAGGTTAGTGACTCATCCCAAAGCTGTGTTGAAGACCTCAGTAATGAACAAACCTTTTTTGTTATATGTTGTTGTTATGTGTCATTATTGTTATATGTCGCTTTTGTTGTTATGAATGCATTTGTTCGTCCTAAGAAAGACAGACAACCAGATACAGATATAAATGCCACATCTAGCAAAATCATCGAACCTGACATTTGAAAGTAAATATATGTTGTGGTGTTAGTGATAAATTAGTTGTTGTTGATGTGCTGTAGAAGAGGGCAAGTTTCTTGAGTTACATCAACTCTCTACCAGCTGATGATCCTTATGTAAGTGGCTGCTTTACTGTCTACTGGTTTAGTACCTCATGATGATTCACTTATCAAGACTGTTAAAATTCTCCTCGGCATAACGACGTAATAGCCGTTGGTGTTGCTGCCATCTAACAAAGGCTTGTAATAGTGTTGTTACGGTTTCACACTGGCTGACGTCGGTCGGTTTTGTTTTTGGCCCTATGGGGAAATCCGCAGCTTTGGACGGTTTCCATTTTCTGCCATTGCTGTGAGGTCTTAGATGTCACAACTGATAACCAGTTTAATCTCCACCGAAACAAACTAACAGCACACTGTTGCCTTTGCACATGGAAAGCAAAGGAAAATTCCGAAATGTATGGGATTAGTGAAAATGATAAATATAATCCGTAATGTCCACTATCAACAACAGGAAGTTCAAAGTGAATAGAAGACCAACTAAAATTCGTGACAGGTGCAGGTGAAAATTGGCCCTAATGAATTCGGCCAAAAGTAAGTACTTAACTAAATAAGTACTGTAATTTATAGTGTTAAACTGTAATAACCTCAAATGCGCTGGGTGCTGGGTGTGCTAGTGAGCGTGAAGTATTCCACTGTTAATTATACATTAATTTTGAAGTCAGATTGCATCAAGTAAAATTATACAAACCTTGTTTGTTTTTCTCAGTTACTTGCATCTGCATCATACGACCTACATTCCCACAAACCTAGGGGGCCCAGCCTACTCAGTATTACTGCTGCATGTGGAGAGTAGCCTAAAGGCATAGGCCTAGATCCTAAGCTGGCAGCATTGGCTACAATAAAGCTAAAGCAGCATAGATTGGCTGAATGGCAGACTGCTCAGTTCTGAATGAAACAACTGATGAGGCATCAAACAGTTGCTTGTGGAGATTAGTGCCTTGCTCTTGTATGTTCTAAACTATCAGAACGCTGAGCATAGGAGCCCAATGGTTTATGGAGCAGTTTGAATTAAAGGATAATTGCTGTGCAAACCTAGTTGCCAACGGTCCTGATGACAATCATCCACCTTCAACAGCGCCCACATTCCATTCACTCAGACGTCCTCCTTAGCCTTACACTTCCCCTCACATGCAGGGTGCAGCGTCGCTGGTGATCTCAGCTTTTATCACAGCTGATAACACTCGCAGCGAGAGGAGCGGGCGAGACGAGTTGTGGTGCCGCTCATCTCACATTGGCGTACTATTAACGTTCAATGCACAGTCAAAACTCTAGAGCTGTTGGCACTATTTAACATAGCCCCAACTGGGGCTGGACTTTTTTTTGGCTCATTTATTACACAAAATGAGAGTCTGCTGCGACGATGCATTGATATACATAAAATAGCCAAAAACCATCTATGTTCTCCATGTTTTGTCTTATTCAGTATATAAGCTTACTTTTTAAGCTGTGTTGCAGCTTATTCCGCTATGAAAACTTACAACATTTGTACTGAATAAGCTGCAACATGCGTTGTTGGCGCTAAAAGCGTACGAGCGTAGTTCATGTTGCCGCTTATTCAGTATAATAATTATGTTTATAGCTGAATAAGCCGCAACACAGTCTAGAAGACGTCGTACTGGCTTATTCAGTTATGACTGCTCAATCCGTTTTGCTCTTATGCTTTTGGTGCTAAACCTCCAGGAATAGCCCCAGATGGCCCCATTTGCAGCTATTCCTGGAGGTTATATATTAATGCAATATGGCCATTATCATAGAGTCTATGTACATATAAAACAAATTATTTGTTTACACATTTGATGTTTATGTTTCCCGTTGCTTAGTGGTATGACAGGCCTAATTTTTTGGTTACTTAATTTAAAATGGTGGCATTACATTATAACATGACTATGTTAAATATTTGTGGTTTTGATAGTGTTTGTTGGGGCTATGATATGGCCGAGCTGTTCTGTTTCAAAACCAGAACTGTCAACAGAGAGCCTAAACCGTGGTGTCAGTACAGTTTGATATTGCCAAAAAACTGCGGTTTCCCTGTCAGTTTTGATAACCTTAACAACACTAGCTTGTAATTACCACCAAAATGTAATTGATTTGCAAGTTAATAAAAATGTCCTGCTCTGGATCGCGAAATGCTGGATTTAGGTATGAGACTCCGCCAAAGTCAAATGGATGTTCCTCATGTACCCATCCCATTTCAGGTGCAGTAAAATCCGCTTGTAAATTACACATTATGTAATCACGTATGTAATCAGTCACAGGTTCTCTTGTTTTGCTAGCAGCTGGCAATATTTTTAAAAAAATTATTTTTGAATGAATAAGCATAATAATGTTGCTGCTATATTAATTGTCTTTGACTGTTTCATTGATGCATAGCTCTCTAAACATCCAGCAATTTTCACTTGTTGCTGTGTTGATTGTTTGTTTTTGTATATTGTGGCTAGAAGTTGGCGAACGCACCAAAACCTGCTGAAAAATTTCCAGGCGAACCAAGCCGGCCACCGCAGTACGTGCTGTTGAAATTTTGCACTTCATCTCTGTAGATTTATGTTGAGATTTATTGCAACAAACTGTGAAAAGAATGTTTTCTTGTGTGGAATTTTTTCATGCATTAGTCCTTTGCAGGTTTGTAGGAAGAGTTGCACCAACAGTTCATATCATAATTACCGCTTAATCGATCTTTTTTGTACACTTTGCTGTAGTTTCCGTCCGTTGCGAGGTGGCTGTGAGTTTTTGTTCAGTACTGGAACTACAGAGCTGCTGTGGATGTGTTAACTGAGATTGTTGTTTTTTGGTGCTTTGATTATCTCTGTCTTCACCATGAATGCATACGAGACACAAAGCAGGACCACAGTTCACTTCTGTTCGGTAGTTATGATGGCTGCGCTGATATGTAATAACTGCATAGGTGCATCGCGGTTTTCAGCCGGCTGGTGAACTGTCCAGTAGTCGATGATGTGGCCTTCAGCTTCAAGGGATGGCCAGGCTGAGTTGACCTAAGTCATGACTGATATTGTTAATTTGAAGTGTTGTGGCGGTCTATGTGTGTAACAGAAGCGCCTACGGACTCTACGTGCGAGATACAATGCTGAAGCTAAGGGGTTCTTCAGACAACAGTGCCAAACAGCATATGCGAGAATGCGCTCAGGGTTGGTCAAAATTAGGCTCCACAGGAAAGCAACACTACAAGGATTTACTCAACAGAGAACGGCAGCAGTATCTGGCAAATGTGGAACAGTTCAAGAAGGTACTGACACTCCCTGTGTGGGTCCTGGGGGCTGTAGATGAACTTTGTCGGTTTTCTGGCCATATGGCACAAAAATAATCTACATTGTGTCTCAAAAAAACATCCCCGACATTTTTGACTGTAACTTGAAAACCAATTATGAGATTTTGATAATTTTTGATATAAATATTTCTGTCACAACTTGCCATCAAATGACCGTTCAGTTTCCCACCTCACCTAATGTATGCTTCTGCACTACCTAGGGAAAGCAGATCAAGCGAAATGTGTTGAAATAAACAGAAAACTTGAAAAAACATCCCCGCCATTATCGACTGTAACTTGAAGAATGATTAGCAGATTTTAATAATTTTTGGCAGAATCATTTCTGACACAACTGGCTATTAAATAAGCGTTTTAGTTTCCACTTCACCCAATGTCTGCTTTTGCACTACCTGGGGAAAGCAGACCAAGCATAATACGTGTTAAAATAGATGAAAAAGGTCGATAAATTCCATCTATCCTAATCTGTGGGCCCCCACACCTGGTCTGTTACAAGGTTTGACTGTCATGCAGCAATGTGTCTACCAGATAAAGTTTAGGAATGTTTGTGAAGTCAAGAAGCAACTGGTAGGCCCCTACAGCTAGGATTGGTCTGGAGCAGAACTTTATCGATACTGCTGTCAGTGAACGGAGAAAGCATCTCTTTGCCTGTGTTCGCATAGTGGGCCAACACTTCAAGCAATTTTACTGCAGGCAGTTGAAAAATGAACAACTGGATGAAATGTCGGCCAAAGTGTCAGAAATGTGAACAAAATGTGTTTTTACGCGTTATGTTAATTAAGTAATCGTATTGCATTGGATAAAAAATTGATATTTCGCTGATTGTGTTTTCCCCAGGTAGTGCAGAAACAAATGTTTGGTGAGGTGGGAAACTGATTAGTCATTTGATCGCAAGTTTTGTCAAGAATATTCGTACCAAAAATTAACAAAATCTGATAATTGCTTTTCAAGTTACAGTCGAAAATGTCGGGGATGTTTTTTTGAGACACAGTGTAGTTTTGTATTGATAGTAGTCAGCTTGCATGTGTGAATCTTTTGTGAATCTCCAGCACCTCTGAAGTCAATTGACATACTGGCACTATACAAATTTATTTATTATTATTATTTGTTGATATTTATATTGTGGTATGTACAT
>Ga0209671_1001463_pt1 | contig 19793 bp, 10 predicted proteins | sample WorMetHERISLAND2_2_FD_187401 | JGI IMG/M metagenome (GOLD analysis project Ga0209671, IMG submission 187401) | Marine gutless worms symbiont microbial communities from Max Planck institute for Marine Microbiology, Germany - Olavius geniculatus... | ecosystem: Host-associated > Annelida >...
GAGGGATGCATTTTCGAGTGTGGGGAGGGCGTAGTTCTTCCCGGAAATTTTTGGCATTTTCGTGTGTGAAAATGAAGTCGTTTGTTTGGTACTTTTTTGAGTGTCTGAGCTTAAAGCCGAACACTAGATGATATCATTTGTGGTCTTCTAAGACGGTGGAGGGGGAGCACGTCCCCAAATGTCTCCCCCTGGCTACGCCATTGGTGGGCGCTGGTGCATGTTAGCAGACCGAATGCGCGCCCATGTGCCCATGTTATATCTGCAGCCGCGTTAGCGACCAGCAGATTGTTTACGCAGCGCTAACCAGGAGGCGGTGCGATTTTTATTTTGCATGCGAGCAGGCAGGCTTTGGTTTGACACTGTTCATTGGCTAACGGGATGGGCGTATTTTGACCGTGATTAACTTACGGGGAGCCAGCTAACCGGTGTCTTGTCTGCAGCGGGATAGCGTGAAGTTAATCCACGGATGAAGTGATGCATTAACCAAACTCAAACTGGCGCAGCGTATGCCACACGACCGACTGTCGGCCAGCGCGGAATGAGTGTGGGTTAAATCAGCGTCTGCAGTGTGTATTGCTGTGTAAATGTGTTTACCACTCACTCATCTAACTCCAGACCAGTGTCTAACATAGCGTACATGTAACTAGGAAAAAAATTCTTCCAAATGTATGTATCCTACGTGTAAAATTTAAACCAAAACAAAACCGAAACAAAACCAAAAATTGCATGTGGGACACTCTAGCGCTAAGCAACAGTGAATGTTGTATTCAGGGTAGTTATGGCAGTATTCGAAATCTGTGTTATTCACCGTGCAGCGGATTTGTTATCCCCTATAATGCAGATAAGAAATTGACGGTCAGCTCGCTCATTAGGTCTGACTACAAGAAATAAACTGATATCGACTTTTTACGCGCGAAAACAGCTACTACTTTCAGCGTGTCTTAGCCATCGGAGTTTTGTCCGTCCGTCCTTCCGTCTGTCCGTCTGTCACACGGGTGGATCAGTCAAAAACGGTGCAAGATAGGATCACCGAATCTTCACCGTCGGCTGCATGGAAGACTCTAGTTTCAGGAACCGTAAAGCTTTTTCATAAATTCGAAGGGGGTCACCCCAAACGAGGGCGCTAAATGAGAGGGGGTGGGCAAAATTTGCAATTTTTGGCCAATAAGTCGCTGTATCTCAGTAACGGTGCGAGATAGGGCCTAGGTTACTATTAATCACCAATAGGAAGTTGTACACTGGCTCCCGATTGGCGCCAAATTCAATGACTTTGAATGACCTTGAACGCCAAAATATGGGGTTTTATGGATTTTTTGGGCGATTTCGGGCTGCGACACAAGTCTATATTATTCACAATGTGGCTCCACGTTACCATCGTTAGGCCTATGCGATCCAGATAGAGAATTTGGTATTTGTATATTAACTTAGCGTGAACACCCCAATTTTCAATTAAACTACTGAATTGGAACTGCTATAGGCTTTCGTGCGTCTTGTGAGCATTAGCTCAAATTTCTTGTGAGCCAGTTTATCGCTAGATGCTGCACGGCCTTTGTCCATTGCTTGTTTTTAGCGGTATAGTGCTTGGTTAGAGCATAGAGCATTGAGAAGCATTGATCAGGGACCTACATTTAATGGGTATACTGCAGCAATCGTCCACTGTTTGCACTAGTGGACCCGTTGAAGCCGCGGTGCAGCGTGCTTACACACCACCACCGCCTTCTCGTTTGTTTTATTTTCACTGAGGTTAGGAGGCTGAGTTCACCTGAGCACACGGCAGGCTGTGAGATTGCTCAGGGTGATCTGACTTGCAGTGGTCAGTGGGCGATGATGTTAGGCGTCAACAGTAAATTGGATCACTCACTGCACAAGCCGGCCAGTGACTTCGCAGAATATATCCTCTTTTTGGAGGATTTTGACGTTAATTTTTGAATCTCCCAATCTCGAAGGGAAAATTGGCACACGGCGTTACTTCCTCCTCAGGGAATGTTTGCGTTAAGTTTACTTTCTGTGTCTTTTTGCTTTCTAGTTAGGACGATCGTACGTGACAGACGGACGGACGAGCGAGATATGTAATGCGGCCTATAGGACACAGAGCAGAACTGACAGTCGGCTGAGTGACGACGACAGATGCGTGACTTGCGTGTGATAGTCTTACACTATGCCACGCGACGCCCGCCGTGTCTGACGTCGACTTGTGGCAATATTACACAGTTACAGACTGCTGTCAGCCGAAGATATCTCTATCCTATCAGCCAGGCGTTCAGACAGACTTGATGACGTCAGAGATCCTGTGAAGAAATCGACACCAAGGAGAGACTGACAAAGACAGCTGCTCGGTACTGACATACAAAGACTAAAAGTTACAGAACATTTCTGCTTATGTCTGGAGACTGTATAACGTTACTATATGAATAACTGAAAAAAATAGTCTGAGAAACAAAACAGCCCGTCATTCGTTTGCCAGTGTCAGGCACATTTCTAACCAAATGTCACATTCGATGTGACTCACACGCACCTGGGAGGAAGAAGAAGCAGAAGCAGCTCTCGACAGACACGGATGGCGTCCGGGTGTGGCTTATGGATGCGGGATGAATAAAGGTCAAGGTCAAGTCCCATTCGCGCGTGGTTCTTTTGCGTCTCATCCTAGCAGTATCAGTGTGAATGAATGCGGCAGCGTCACGTGACCTGTGTATTACGCTCGCAGAGCACCTGTCTGTCTCTGTGTGTGGCTTTTTATGTGACTGTGTATTTCTGTGGGACGGGAGTGTGTGTGAACGAGTATAAAAGTATCGCAGATATAATATGGATCTGTGGGTGTATGTCAGCCGGATGGAGAGGATGACTTGAAGCGTCGTCAGTTGATGGAGCTGGCCATCATCAACGGCACATACCGTGACACAGCTGCTGCTGCTGCCGCCGCCTCGGCCAGTACAGCTCTGGGTCCGGCGTCTGTACTATCAGCCATTCCCATCTCCATCTCACGTGAGTCTCTGATCGGGGTATTGTGATGGATTAAATTATGAATGTTCCGTTTGATGCTGCCTTAGGCATAATATGTTCTTCAGCTTTTTAGGTGTCTGTTGACATGTATTTATTGTTTGTTTATTATACAGTTTATATACGCGTCAATTCATTGACTGGTATTGCAGAAGGCAGCACAAGGTTTCTGTCACCGACGCCTGTGGGCGCAGCTGCTATGCCAACGGTATTTCCCACGGCGTCAATGCCAGCGGGGACGCCCATCATCCTAGCACCACCACGAGTACCCGCACAGCTGAGTTCAGTCACTTCATCTTTGCCTTCTGCTGCAGTGCAGCTTGCATGTCGACCGCCGTCCATTGCCTCGGTGCCGACGGACCCTGCAGGTGTCGCCACCGGAAACGTCATTTATCCTGTGGATCCTTACGTGCAGCAAGTCCTGGAATACTCAGCGGGCTTACAACACAATGCTACGGGTTTGCATTTAGTTTAATATTTTACAGAATGGGTGATTTATTCTCCAAAATATTGAGAAGCATTCATGGCGTGACACGTCCGTAGTGGTTTTTGTGTGGTCATAGATTTTGTGTGACAGTAGCCATGCGTTAAGCAAAAATGTGAAGTGCTTTCTAAGCCAAAAAGCCATAGTTCGATGCTGATCTTCATTTTCTGAACTTCAGTAATTACACTCACAGACCACAGACCTTTTTATCCCAACTTTGACTAGTACTCATTGCATCTACTGGTACCCACAAAGGTATAACCAGGTTGAGTTTGTCTGGGTCACTGGCTATATACCAAGATGGTTGATCTGCCCACAGACAGTCACCCATTCAGGTACTGACTGGGTTTGGCATACTTTGTTGTTATGCGAGAAAGCAGGTGCTGCTATAGGGCGTCTTAGCCATCGCAATTCTGTTTGTCTGTCACATGGGAGGGTCAGTCAAAAACGGTGCAAGCTAGGATCACCAAATCTTCACTGTCGGCTGCCTGGAAGACTTTAATTTTAGGAACCGTAAAGCTTTTTCACAAATTCAAAAGGGGTCGCACTGAGCGAGGACGCTAAATAAGAAGAGGTAGGGAAAATTTGCAATTTTTAGAGAATAAGTTGCTGTATCTCAGAAACGGTGCAAGATAGGGCCTATGTGACTATTAACCACTAATAGGAAGTTGTACATGGGCTTTCGATTGGCACCGAGAACAATGACCTTGGATGATCTTGAACACCAAAATAGAGGTTTTTATGGCTTTTTTAGGCTGCGAGACACATTTCAAGAGCGAATTGCACCGCATATCTGTTGAGATAGACATGGAGAAGCTGCATACGATATTTATCATCATTGAACGTAGATTTCGATGTTCCAAGTCTCGATTTTCTAGGTTCAAGGAAACCTGCGCATGAGAGCATCAAAGAGCGGCATTTCCGTAAAAGTCGTTATTTTACTTCTGTTGGCCAGCCTTTCATGAAAACGATTGCAGATAAGCATTGGCATGCTGCCTATCACAACAAACACTAGTGACGAGCTTTTTAGTCGTATCAACATTGATGACTTTGAAAGATCTTGAACTCCCAAAATAAGGGGTTTTATTGACTTTTGCGATCTTCGGCTGTGGCACACACTTCAAGAGTAAATTGTGATGAAACGGCTGGAGATGGATGAAGACAATTTGCAAATGGGAACTGCTATAGGCTTTCGTGCATCTCATGAGCATTAGCTCAAATTTCTTGTGTTGATGGTACTCAGCGTGTTATCCACTGGACCACACCACTGTCGGCTATTGTAGGACCATAGGTCTTAAGGGATGATGACCATGTGTTAAAAAGATTCGGTGAGGTCTTTGATGGCAGGCACATTAGCTCATAATCATATGCTTTAGCATGAGTCGCACTTATTTTTGTTGATCATTCACTGTGGTAATTGTTTGGCGTATCCGTCAGGTGCCGTATCGAACTATCATCGCATCATGACACATCGGGATCATCCGTATCTGCGTTGATGTCGTACACTGCAACAGTGAAGGTAACACTTTCACGCCCGATTATTATCTGCACTTTTCTGTTTTTTGCAAAACGCAGGTACGTTTGAACAGCAACGTGATTGTTCTGTACTTCTAGATGGTTTTCTGGAGGAAACTGAGGATGTCATTGACTGAGAGGAAAAGTAACTACCGGTAGAAAGTGCTAAGAGGAGACGCAAGGGTGCAGTGAGTACTAATGGAATGAATTCATCAACGGCGCCCTGCTTTCCTGTGTCACGTCACGAGAAGACATGGTCTCGAAAATTTGGTGGTGATGGGAAGAATTATGGCGAGGTGAGCAAGAAGGTGACAGAGACCGAAGTATCTGCTTAGTTTATGTATGTCGTGGAAAGATATTGTGAGCCCAAGACAGCTCGTCAGAGCTTCAGAGGACAGCGTGCTCTAGCATGTCAATGTTGTCAACGATGGCATGACTCTGTAACAGCAACAACAACTTGGAGTAGAGCAGTGTGCAGAATCATATCTGCCCTGTGAAAATTTAACTGTTATGCCTTTTTGTACTAGTTGGCGGGTAGCAAAATCATAAGTTAAGTGAATCTATTACAAGGTTGGTGGCGTGGCGTAGTTGGTAACGCGTTTTGGCTGAAACGAAGTTACTCTACGCCGGGCCCGGTTAGTACTGCGATAGGTGACTGCCTGCCAGCAGGTAAACCATCTCGGTGTGAAGCCTGCCAGCTAGGTCGACTGAGCCTTCTACCCTCCGCAGGACGGTAAAATGAGCAGTAACTCATTTATGTGGGTTACGGAAGGTGGTGACCTTAGTACAGCTGACTGGGGCTGCCTAGCCGGTCGCTGCGTTAGCCTGTGTCTGCAGGCTGCACATTGTGGCCATGCGACTGGCGGCTCGGGTTAGTGACGAAAAGCGCATTAGAGGCGTTGTACGCAAGATGCGCTATACAAATTGACAACTTTGCCTTTTTAACTCCTGTCATTACATCTTCAGAATACAAGAACAGTTAAACATTCTTCATTTCAATGTCATTGGATATGCATAAACATGCACTGTATGCAGTATACTGCAGGTAAGTGCCACATATTTGTAGCAATTTTGCTGTAATTGGCTATAGCATAAATCACTATACATAGAGCATTTTAGATTCATGCATTTTCAAGTTAATAATCTGACTAATCAATAATCAAGTTAATATAACTGAACTGATTTTAACATTGCACCATTAGGAGATATAATACTTATTCGTGCTATTTCTCTTGGCAGTGGCTTCTATCCCCCCAAATCTGGAGTCGAAATTGGGTGCAACTTTCCTCACTTTTGGACTCAGTTTTCCCTTCTATTTTGGGAATCTTCCTCCCTCTATATGGGAAGTTTTGTTAAGAGTGTGGATTGAAAAATAGGGAGAAAGTAAAAAATGGGGGGACGATTTGTTAGGGGTGTAGAATGCTCAGTGAAAACAGGGAGGAGGAAGTTTTGATCTACAATCTACACTGTTAACAAAACTCCCCCCCCCTTCATTTTTCACTGGGCGCAATGTGCTCCCACCAGATACAGGGATAGAAGCCATATGCTATTGTCACAGGTGTACATGTGTGCGTGATTTGGCTTTGGTGGCAGTTAAATTCCTGCTTGTTAGAGACAGTAGCTGGTTAAGATCAGATTTATTACTAACTTTTGTATGGCTTGATCGCTTACTGGCATTGGATTTTGGGGCATCGGATTTGCAGTCAAGAGTTTGACTGCTGATGATTTTGCCGTAAGGTAACAACTCTTGGCGAGTTGTTTTCAAGTGACCATCGCCAAGTTGTATAATTTGGTACTGGCATAACCCTGACAAAAGGTAATGGCAGCTTCTTGCCAGGTTTTTGACTGTCACGTGCGAACTGACTGCCTAGACACTGGGATCAGCTTTGAGCATTAGTCTCTGCTGATTATGGGAGAGGCTTTACTCTGTTCTCACTGTTCTTTTTATTAACTTTGTATATTCTTTTTTTATAAACATAACTTTGTTTCTGTTATGAAATGGCTAATTTTTATGGTTGCGGCCTAATGCAGCTAAAACAAACAATTAACTGCTCCTGCTGTTCGTTCATTAATAGCTAACTTAAGGTGAGCTGACTAATATTCGATTCTGGTCATTTTTAGTCTCATTAACCTCAATCTAGTCATGTGATTATTGCGTGTGCACTGATGGCGTAATCTCTGGTGACAAACTGCGATGCTTAATTAACATTGTTTGTCATTTTGTATTGTCTAACCCAGCTAACTGTCGGTTCGGCCGCTGGTGTCAGTCTAATGTTGGTTGCATCATCTGCTATTGAGCGGCTGCTGGCAAACTGCTTTGCTTGTTACTCGAACACTGTTTAATAATATCGATTACCATTTATGTTTCTGGGATCCCGTTTACTCACGTGTGGGCATGCCAACTGTAGGTATACTAATCTTGGGTTTTGTTTTCACTTTGTAACTCATCGTCATTGTTTGCATATCATACGCAGTTCTGATTGTGACAAGGTTTTTCGACTGTGATTGCTTTCGCAGAACAGCATTGTTCAGAGATCCTCACATTTTTTGTTTATACTTTCAGAATTTTGTTTCAAATAACCAGCATCTGTACTCGTGCATTATTAATCGTTTGCTCAGCTGTATGTACCCACCCAAGGCCAGCTATTTGTTCGTACTTATCTCCACTAAAGGAAGGAGGTAATGTTTGAATCTGTTTGTTTGTCTGTCTGTTGTTTTATCTGAAGATTACTTAAGAAAATGTAAACTTATGTTGATGAATTTTGCAGCCGATTGAGGCTGGAAATTAACAATGAGTTTGTAGGAAATTAAAATTTGATGATTTTCCCCTATTTTACCCCAATTTTACTCATCTGTAATCGTTTCAGCGAGATACACGGCTGTCTGCTGGATAGCCGCATTATATTACCAGTGGTTTTGTGATTAGCCTGAATGCAGTTTAACACTGAAAATAAATAAAAAGTAATACCTTGGCAGAGGGTTCTGCTCTCCAAGTGCTTTGATTTGCTGTTTATTTGTTATGTGACATCACGTATTGCAGTTTCCTAGTATAATTGTCATACTTAATAAGTTGTTGGGCTTCGTATCTAGGCCATCTAGTGCTTGGTGTATTGTTGGCTGTCAGTATAAAGTGTATGTCTTTATGACATTAATTTCGTGCTTTGCTGTGGCTTCAGTATTACTGGCCATTAACTTGTAGTTTTTAGCTGACCGTACTTAAGTAGTGGTCGAGCTAGTGGTACGAGTTGTCGTTTGTCTGTCTGTCTGTCCGTCCATCCGTCCATCCGTGACAGATGTATTGTGGCTAAGCTTTAGGTTATAGAGGAAACCTTTTACATGACTAATAATTAGCCATGTGTGTTAAACTTTGGCATGCAAAATTTCAATCATCTAGTGCAAGGGAAACATTTTCAAATTGTGGGTTGAATGGAGGGGGTAGGAAATTCAATGGAAAACTGGCCATATCTCGGAAACGGTGAGAGATGTGGCCAAGGTTATACTATTAATCACTAATAGGAAGCGGCATACACCCTTTCAGATGAAATAAAAATCATCATCTTTGGATGACCTTGAAGGTCACTGACAACTAGTATGGTCGGCTCTCCTAGCGACAGCTGGGCTTCTTGTTGAAATTACTGCTGCTGCTGCTCCTACTTCTACTAACTACTGCTGCTACTACATTTGATTATTGTCTAAGTGGCCAAATTTTCTGGCGTTGTTTCAGGTTTTTAGGTCAGTTGAACTGTTGTGTGTCGTTGGAGCAGGTCTTTTGTTGCCACACTCTCACCACCGAAGCACTGAAGGTGGGTGGATAGTGTAACGTTTAAGACGTTGGACTCATGACTCCTTATCATCAGGTTGCTATCCAGTGGTGACTACTACGATGGGTGACTGTCTGCGGATAGGCAAACCATCTTGGTATAAATGCAGCCAGCCGCAAATTTCAACTCAGCCTTTTATCCCTCCAGGGTTTGTAAGTCTTGACTGAAGTTAAGGCAGGGCATACCCACCCGTGTGGCAGGTAACACTGTGTGATCCCATATGGCAGGTGGTGCTCCATAGGTCTGCGATAGATTTCCCATACCATGATTCTCTGTTGATAAGCAGTTTCTGGTTATATTTTCACATGATGTAATTGTATCAAGTTGTTGTGACCATGGGCGCGTCCGGTAACGTAGTGGCTGCAAGCGACTCGTTGCTGCTATGCTACTGGACACTCGGCTACGGCAAGACAGCTATGAACCGCTACGAGCATATTGTAGCGTACAAATTTTACGCTGCGTTAAGCCCTAGGCCAACATCCGAGCTTCTGAATGTTTCAACTTTAGATGACAGTTGAAAAATTACTCTAAATGTGTCATCGTACAGTATAAAATAACATTAATGCACAATCGTTTGCATGATTACTATTTTTACTCGAAATTCACTTATTACAACCACCAACGGCCATATTCAGTGGACAAATATGACGTCACGTTCGTCTGCGCTTGCCGCTAACGTAGATTGTTGTCTGGCGAAAGATTCTAGCAGCCAGCAGTGTATCGCAGCCGAAATCTCATAGCCGCTACGTTGCCGGACGCGCCTCATATTTCATTTCTGCGCACATGAAGACAGTTGTCATTGCATCACTTACCGTCAGAAATCACTGGCGTTTGTTTTAGAACCTCCAATGAGACCCGTCGAGACGTTGGGATAGGGGGATAAGCTACCCCGGACCCCGCGACGTTTGGGGGCCCCGCCGTCGCTCCAAAATATAAAGTACACCAGAATGCACCATTTTGAAAAGTAAAATTCAAAAATTTTCTCCCCAGAGGAGCCTCGCAAGAATGTTTCCTCTGTCCCCGCTGTGGCTGTCGACGGGCCTGCCTCCAATTCAAACCATTCTGATTATTAAGAGATCATCATTGGTCCAAGCAGTATTGGATTTAATGCCCTTTTTACTACAGTGCTGATAGTCATGTTATTGAAGGTATTGATGTGTAAATCTAATTATCACTTTTTGTATCATTGATCAATCTGAAGTCCCACTGTCTGATATTAAGTGGTTGTTCTCATTGTCTTATGTTAGCACTGTGAAAGACTTCTAGAAGACTTATGAAAATGCTGCACCATTATAGGCATAGTTACTTTCAATTGAATAGGATCTGTCATAATTCGTGCAAAATTGTATTATTGCTGTTATTATAATGTTGCTATTGTTGTTACTATGTACTAGTGCTATTGTCATTTTCTTAGCTATTAGTGGATTTGTACTATTGTAATTGTTGCCTTATTTGTGTGGCCTTATTGTTTTTTTAAATTTTCTATGATACCGTAAAACTGCTAATACATTTGGGTATCATATACAAGGGTCTCTAATAAAAGCCGGGGGTCTGAGACTGATGTTTTAATAGAAGCCAGGTCTTAAATAAAAGCCGGGTCTTCAATTATGCAATATAAGCTGGACATCCAAGTCGTTGTTGTTGTAAGTGTACTAGCAGTTGTAGCAGTAGTAGTGATTAGTTGTTTGTGCAGTAGTCTTATACACTCACTCTAAATTGCAATAAAAATAATTGTAATAATAGTATTGTGCACACTAACCATAGAAAAAGTGTATTACCCTGGTATGCCAGGTTGACAATGTTTTAATAGAAGCCAGGGGCTTCTATTGGCAGTTTTACGGTATTGTGCTAATGCTGAAATGTCAACTGCATACTCAGTCTAGGTAGGAACTAAGAAATGATGTCTACTTTCTGCTCCAAGTCTTGTTTCTGTGTCAGTAATTCATTGCTACTGCTCCAGCTCACACGAGAAAACGAATAAGATTTTTTACTCCTCTTGTGCACGTTCCTAACGTAGCGAAGAGGAGTATATAAGATCAGTGTATATTGAGGACCGACCGACCGACCGACGACCGACCTCTGTTCCTGGAAGAGCCTTTCTGGAAGAACTTCAAACGGCCATATCTCCATAACAGTGCTAGATAGACGCATGGTCACTATAGACCACCCATAGAAAGTCGACCCCCGGGAGTCGAATGGTCACGTGACTGATGACGTCACGTGACCCCAAAAGGTCAAACTCGTGACCCCATTATTTTTGAGGCGCCATACCTTCGTAACGGTGCTAGATAGACACATGGTCAGTATAGACCACCCATAGGAAGTCGACCCCCGAGAGTCAAATGGTCACGTGACCGATGATAGCAGTCTTTTTTATAATCATAACCATAGTGAAAGATTAAAGATCTTTCACCATGTCATAACTCAGTGACTATGTCACACACAGTGTAGAATGACGTCAGTTGCACGGTTGATGCTGTCGGCGAGGTGATGCTGTCGGCACCACTATTTGTGGTGTGAAAAGAAAGGAACTAAAAGGCAGTTAAAAGAATACAGGAGAAAATAATGCGCACGAGGAGTACATTGGATTGGTCACAATCTAAAATATTTCTTGTAATAGCTTAATTTTAGAAAAAACCTAGTTTCTTTTGTTATGTTTGTGATGCCGTGTGCTTGCCATTGTGTCTTCCTATTGGCCAGTGGCAGTTTTAAAGATTTTTCGTACTTTGTACCACTACTGGTTTTGATTTACAATTAGTCGTTGGAGATGTCAGAAAGCATGTCGTGTGCTGTTATGTACATGTGTGTTTGGTAGATTTTGTAGTGCATTTTTTCGTGTCGTTGTACTTGTTGTTAGTATTGCATGCCAGTGGTTGTCCTGCAAAGAAGCAATAACTCAACTGTCCCATGTTTTGTAGTCGGTGAAGTTCTGGGGCGAAAGGGGTATTCGCCTTGCAAGCTGAGTTCTGCATTTGAATAATGTTTTGATGTTTTGTTCATTTTCGTTTTAATTGTACATGAACTGTCTGGATAGTTGTACTGAATGTGATAATGTGTACTTTGATGACTAGCATGGACTGCGATATTGGAGAATTTATGGGATTGCGACACGTACACTTCAGTCTGTATTCATTAAACGATAAAAAGTGAAGACCTCCCGGCCTTATTCTGCAGTGTCCGATTTAACAGTAGCAGTTAAGATATCATTAAACATTGCCGTACACAGTATTGCACAAAATGCATGCTTTTTGTCTAATGCAGGTAAAAAAAATTGTATAACGTCACGTTAAACCAAAAGTGTAAGAAATGTACATTTTGCTTGCTTTTTGTAAATAATACTGATAAAAAATTTTTTTTGGTCGTTTTTTTTGGTAGTGCAGACATTCGTCCCCGAAGTGTAGTTTTGAGTCCAGCTGCAGCGATCGCCGTCCATGCTCATACTCGCGTGCAACGGTCTGACGCCGTATTCATGATGTCGTGGCATCTCTGTCAGTGGCATCATCGTGATATGGCAGGCAGAGGGGTCATTGCGACCCTAAATTTTAGCCTTCGGAAAATTTCCTTGTTGGAAAAATGTCCAGAAATACAAATTTTGGGTCTAGAAATTCCCCATTTTGCGGGAATTCAAGGGCAAAATCGAACGTTTGAGCACCCATAATGTCACTCGTCTGTCATAAGTTAGCAGAAATGTGTCTCGGATAACTGCAACTTTCTGTTGCGCAACTTTTTCAACCCACCGTTTACTCACGACGACGCCGCTGAGCTCTGTTTGCCGCTGACTTCACTTTTTGTGCCTTCGTCCGACATATCGCTTGCGTCCAGTCGCTTCGTTGTTTACTGTGGTTTATCATTTATTTCCGTCCACTCTCTCTCTCTGTAGCTTATCCCTTTCTTGACATATCACTCGCAGCACTGTTAACAATATTACTGACCAATAATATTTAACCGATATTCTACTAATGTTGTACGTACAAGCTTCGATACGCCGACTTGTCTGCCTACTTACTAGTTACTGAGATTGAATGCTATTTATAATTTTCACTGCATGTAGTCATGTCTGCTTAGACTATTAATCTTGCGGGCGTAAAATTTACGTACATGTAGTTATACCGTCCGATACTGACAGTGCGTTACTGTTGTGTTTTGTGTAATTTAACGACTTATCCTAGCTACGTGTAGTTTGCTATGTTTCATCATATTTAACCCGTTTATTGTTGTCCATAGCTAGATCCGAGTTATCTGTAGTTTATTGCGATACATGGGCCTCATTTTGTGGTGTTTCTGTTGCAGTTTTGAAAATAATCAAAAAACTTATCAGTGTGTACTCCTACTATTGTACTACTTGTAGGCCTACTAATATCCTACTCCGCCTATTGTTCTTACTAGCTAGTTTTTTGCCGAATATCGCTGATTAAATTTTTAGCGGTTGACTTTACAATTAATTGTTCGGTTAAAAGCTAACGTTGATAATTTGCCAAAAAAGTGCATTTTCTCGTTTGGCCATTTTTCCAGTTCTTGAGCTGTAAGCACTCAGATGACATAACTCAGCACTAAAATGTCAACAGAGAAACTGACGATTGAGATGATTTCAGATGTCTCTGATGATATCATTGCAGGCCTATCTGCTTTGTAATGTTTTTATTGACACGATTTTAATCGAAATTTTATATTAACGGTAAATAAAATTCTGACTATTTGAAGTTTATTAATCATTAAAACAATTTTAACGATTAATCGTGTGATTACTCGTTTATTTTCGCAGCTTTAGCCATTAGGCTGGATCCATGAAACGGGACTTGGGAGTTATCGCGGGTAGCAGGATCGACCGATTCCTGGCTTCATGTCGCTGAAAACGATAGCATCAATGCACAGGCCTAGCTTCAATAATTAATCATTAAACAGTATTAACACACAGGCTAATAGTGTAGTCTGATACTAATGCTCAACTGCTTTCGTAGCCTTATTCGTCGCCAGTAGCATAACTCGAATAACCACGCTTCGTTGCTAATATTCGTCACAGCTTAACAGATATACTCAGTAACTTGACTGTGGCTTTTAGCACTGACCATTAACGCGCATTACCCGGTACCGGTACTTACCCGGTACATCGTTACTCGTCACAAAGGTTGCTTCAGTTTTTTATGAGTTATTTATACATTAGTTTATTAGCCTATTTATTGCTCACGAAACTATACCACTTGTTAACATGCTCAGATCGTCTAAGCAGTATTATTTGTCTGACATAACTGAGATTACACGCATTTTAAACAAACACAGCCTAATATTTCACATTTATTGTTCAGCAGTCGATCTTCGATCTTCTGTAATATACATGGGTGACGCCAACGTAAAGAGACGGAATCCCTGTAGTTTAGAGACTGAACACAAGTTGTGCAACAAGTTCGTAAAAGTCGAAGACATGCAACAACTACACTATTTTACAGCCTTTACGAGTTGCTGAGACAAAAACAAGGTCTTCTGTAACAAATCGAGTTAGTGCAGTTTGGGCTTTCGCATCGCGGGGGGACGACACGCGTCAAGGCACCGACTTTTCTGCTTTTTTCTGGATAGGCCTACTACAAACCAACTGTTGCGACCTTCAGTTGTACAGCTGTATACTGAACTTGTTTGATGACTACGTAGACCGAAACAGCATAGATCAGAGAGTTTACTTGAGTATTAAAATTTTTTGGCAGGACAATCTTTCACTATCAACGTAATAATGCGCGGGTTGAATATGTCTTTTCTGATCACTTGGCCCTGCAGTTCTTTGTCTGCATCCACTGCCAGTGCCCCCGAAAAGACGGTGCCGTGGTACAATCGAGCAAGCGCTAGGATGCTGTTAATAAATAAGCCTCCAGTCTGTAGTCAAAACGACTAGACATTCCTAGTTACGACAGCATAACCCGTCTGCTACGCAGTAAACAACAAGAAGCCCAGCTGTCGCTAGGATAGCCGACCGTACTGGTTGTCAGTGACCTTCAAGGTCATCCAAGGTCGATGATTTTCATTTCATCTGAAAGGTCGTATGCCACTTCCTATTAGTGATTAATAGTAACCTTGGCTGTATCTCTCACCGTTTCCGAGATAACTGTCAGTTTTAGTTGAAAAAGCGCATTTTCCTACCTACTCCCCCGTCCATTTAACCCCAAATTTGAAAATGTTCCCCTTGCACTACATCGTTAAAAATTCGCATGCCAAAGTTTAACATAATTATATGGCTAATTATTCGTATAAAAGTTGCCCCCACGACCTAAAGCTTAGCCACGATAGTCTACATCCGTTACAGACGGACAGACAGACGACGACAACCATGCCAATAGCTCGACCGTTGAATTGACTATAGTCTAGGCCTTTAGTTGACGATCAGTGTTTGACATCACGTTGCTTCGATGGCCATGGTCTCATCACAAGCGACGCAGGAGCGCCCAAACGCTTCACGCATTAATTATGTTGGCTTGGCTACCAGGGTTCTGTATTATCAGTTCACGCCAGTTTCATCAAAAGGTTCACCTGTCACACAGACGCACATTAAAATCTGGTCAGTCTTGAGTTTCTAATACGGCAGTTACGCCCATCGTTAAGATTATTATTAGCCTAAGAATTCGAAATGCAGTGTACGTTCTATAGGCTAGGCCTACCTGGATCGGATGCCAGTTTGTCAACTTTTTGCAGGCCCGTCGAGAGGGGAAAATGAGGTGAAGTTTTCCCCGGACCCCGCGACGTTTGGGGCCCCCGTCGTCGCTCAAAAATATAAAGCAGGCCTACACCAAGATGCGCCATTTAAAAAAAGGAAAATTCGAAAATTTTCTCCCCAGTCGGGCCCCGCGAGAATGTTTCCCCGGGCTGTGGCTCTCGGCGTCTCTGGCTTTTTGACGTCACCTAATAGCTTACGCCATAAAAGTCACGGGCCTGCGTGCGAAAATTAGTGACACGAATCGACACAAGCCGAGATATCGCCGGGCCTTGTGGCGACATGTATGCGGCCGTCCACCAAGTAGTGCGTATCGCACACTAGGCCTACTGCACAAAAGCCGCCAGCCGTACGTAAACCATGCGCAAAATATGCATCATTTTGATTTCGAAAGGTTTTTACGTCCGGTAACTTTGACCTTTAACATTTTAATTAGGACAGAAATTGACACACTTTTGTTACTCTTGTCAAGGGAAACGTTCACTTGACGTCAATTTGTTTTTTTGGCTTTCGATCGAGTTAGCCGCCCGTACGGGACGGACGGAAGAACGGACAAATAGGCATGACCCGGAATGCGGCTTATTAGGACGGCCGCATAATAGGCTAAACGTGCCACAAAAATTATCGATAAACTACCTGACGTCTGAATTCCAACGCTGGGGAACGAGGTATAGGCCTTTGCTCGTTTCTAACTTTGTAAGTTTCAAGTAGTTTAATTGTTATTAGGCCTGCATTTAGTAATGGTAATTACTTAGTAATTAATAATCTCTGTTAGCGAACTTGTAAAAGGAAGAACGACGTGAAATTGCTTAAAGTTTTCGTTGCTGGTTACAGATAATTTTGCCCTGCATATTCGTCATACACGCTAGCATTAATAGTTATTTCACGTGTGGATCGCGCACTACACATTAAGTCAAGTGCAATATCGAATTCGGTTCAAACCAGCGACTCGGCAGCTTCAGTGGTGATGAGTGAGCCGTGGACGTTGTTCGACGCCGATGCTGGTACAGCTGCTGCTGCTGCCAGGCCGTCATGTCCGACATCCTCCGCCCTGAGTCTGAGTAGTGACGACCAGTCCAGACTGTCGGCGTCTCTCCACGGACAGCTGGAGATGACCCAGTCCGTAGGATCTTCCCATGCCACGCGCGATCCATGTTTCTACATCACAGTCAGCAATAGGCCTACCGTACGTATAGGTCTGTAGAGCCATACCAGTCTCTAGGCTTAGTTCGTAAATCTAGATATTAAGGTTCTCATCACGGCACTGGCAGATTTCCTCTTCGTCGTAATGCCGTTGGCCTACGTCGTCGTCAATAAATTGTTAGGCCTGCGCAGGCTCCAAAGTTACATGCAAACCCATTCACTAGTAACTAAGGTAAACTACCGCTAGTTAGGCTTTGGCAGCGATAAGCTGGCTTTCTATAAACTGGCAGCTTGTTGGATCCATCACTGTATTAGAAAATTGTGTTTTCGGCTGTAAAATCATAGCATATCTAATGGGATTGTAACTAAAGAGGGATCGTAACTAAAAGCATTATAATGCTAGTTTTTTTCCGCACTGATTCTAGCGGTAATATGCATATAGGTTATAGGCCTAGTACTCGGGTCTATAGATTAGATAGTTTACCTGTACACCTTCGCGGACAGCTTCCAGCATGTAAGGAACTATGGAGTAATTCCAGAGGTCAATGAACCACGTCGCAAACTGAGTGCAGTCGATTGGACACGAGAAAAACAGCCGCGGTCCTGAGTCAAAAACCACAATCATTATTAATTAACTGACGACGATGATGACAATCTTTAGGCGGCTTACATTCGCGTTAACACTGCAAGCCATAATTATACCTACAGACAGAAACTTAATACGATGCGACTCGTTTATTTGATTCAGGCCATTTGGGTCTAGGCCTACTGTACAGAAAGACAGATAAACCCCCTCCCTTGAACCCCAATTTGAAAATGTTCCCCTTGCATTAGATGGATGGAATTTTGCATGTCCGAGTTAAACACACATGGCTAATTATTCGTGTAAAAAATATTCCCCTACGACCTAAAGCGTAGCCGTAATACACCCGTTACAGACAGACGGACGACAACCATGCCAATAGCTCAACCGTTACATAAGGCTACGGTTGGCTGAAAACTATACATAGGCCTATAAAAACATACATTCCTTTACTCATACGTAATCAGACGCTAGATTAGCAGTATCGTAACCATTAGCCTAAAAACAGTGAACGAGATCATTTATGACAACGATTGCTGTCGCCTGCTCCGCGTTAAACTAGCGGTGCAGCATGCAGACTTACCATCACCCCAGTCAGGCGCATCAGCTAAGCGTCTTTCCCGCTCTAATAGTCATGCGGGTGCATAGTTTGACAGACACTGAAACTGGATTTAACGACTAGCAAAGAATCAAAGACGACTTGCAATCCGGGCATGCTGCCCCGCCAAATTTGCCTTGAATCTGACCCGCGACCCGACCCGATCCACGGGTCGACCTGACCCGTGTCCATCCCTGTGCTGGAAAGGTCTGTACGCACCGATGGTGACATCGTGTGAGTTGTGCGTTTCCAGCAGTCGATTGAGATGTCTCCAGACGTCGGCCAGCCAGCTGACGATGCTGTCCATGCCGCTCGTTAGTCGCAGGTCGTCGTCGTCAGTCGTGAGTTGTGCCGAGACGAGTCTACGACGCAGATAGCGACCGAGCAGACCGAGCACCGGTTCCATGTGGTTGGCACACAGCACCCAGCGGAAGTTGTGATGCAGTTGCAGATTGGTCGACGAGCAGGTCGCCTGGTCCATCGTGCCGATGATGAACGGGCTGCCAGCAATCACACACGCATTGTCATCAGCACGATACGATTTACCGTTACGACACGAGTCTGACACCATCACAAGACAATGTTACAATCAGTCGTAGGCCTAGGACACGACTACATAAACTACATTATTCGTATTAATATAATCGTGTATATTCATTTTTATTCAGCATCATATTACCGGGTATTCATTCATTTATTTGAATTAGACATACTGCTCCACAGAAAAAATAAATGACATGTGATAGAATTGAGAAAAGCAAACACAAATCACGACGCAAAAAGAACTGATGTCACTGAACAATAACGTCAGATTCTGTACTATTACCGGTAAATCGACTTTATGTAACTGTGTCAGAAATATATTTATTAAGCAAGCCAATTTGCAACAACGCTGACGGACAAAATGTTAGGAAGCAGTCAAGCACACAAACGTCAGAAGTCACATCCCCGGCCCCTATGTAACGTGGCATACAGTTGAGAGACCTGTCGCAGAGTTGTACGTCAAGAAGTGCTGAGAAAATATCGCCGAGTGGAGTAGCTGTTATGCGATGAAGACCGTCCAGTATAATCACTGCAGGTAGTTCGTTCCCATTATCAACATCATCATCATCATCATCATTGTGAGTACGTCTTGAGATGCATCGGCTAGCAATGCTGGACAGATACTGACGCAGTTCTCGACCTGACTGACTGTCAATGTTGAACACTGCTGGCGGCTGGTCGCTGATGCTCTTTCCTGACCTACATAGGTCGCATTAATCGATCACGTCATAAACGAAAGTACAAGCATTCGACCATGCTGCAAGAAAAGCGTGTAATATTGGTTTCATTATGAAGCCACTTGACACAAGAAGCCCAGCTGTCGCTAAAATAGCCGACCGTACGTATGGTTGTCAGTGACCTTCAAGGTCATCCAAAGTCGATGATTTTTATTTCATCTATGCTACTTCCTATTAGTGATTAATAGTAACCTTGGCCATATCTCAGACTCTCACCGTTTCCGAAACATGGCCAGCTTTCCGTTGACACGCGCACATTTTTTCCCTCCCCCACCATTCAACCCCAATTTCAAAAATGTTTCCCTTGCACTAGGTGGCTAAAATTTTGCATACCAGAGTTTAACACGCACGGCTAATTATTCGTGTAAAAAGTTTTCCCCTACAACCTAAAGCTTAGCCACAACCACAATACATTTGCTACAGACGGACGGACATAGCTCGACCGTTACTGAAGTACGGTCAGCTAAAAATTATTATCGTATTATCACACAAACCAGACAGCGGGGAATCCAAAAATGTGGAATAGGATGCATCTTAAAACAAGTGCAAATTTTGCATGAAAATGCATTATTTTTGCCTAAAATTTTCAAAAAGTTTCTGGGGAGGGGGCATAGAAAAATAATGCATTTTCATGCAAAATTTTCACTTGTTTTAAGATGCATCCGGTCAATATGAGGG
>Ga0209671_1001464_pt1 | contig 19788 bp, 16 predicted proteins | sample WorMetHERISLAND2_2_FD_187401 | JGI IMG/M metagenome (GOLD analysis project Ga0209671, IMG submission 187401) | Marine gutless worms symbiont microbial communities from Max Planck institute for Marine Microbiology, Germany - Olavius geniculatus... | ecosystem: Host-associated > Annelida >...
TTTTTTGCACAGTTCAATTTCCAGCGGCAATAACAAAGAATATTTAACTGCTGTATACAAATATTGACTTTAGTCACGTAAGAAATTTCTTTCGGAACATTTTGCTGAAAACCACATGACTCTATGACGTACGGTTGCAAAATTATGGTGTCATTAACTTTGTGCGGTTTTTTTTGGACCACCCTGTACATATGCATGCGTATAATGGAGTTCTTACAATTTTAGGTTTAGCTTGTTTTTGTATCGTGTGTTTTGTGTTTCTGTAAAGGTTAAACTTACTGTTCCATTATTATGTGTTTGTGTGCATTCCGCCTGGAAAGGCCGTCCTCGAAATGACCTATACTGTGTCGGGTAGGACGTTAAACCCTACTCACTCCCTCACTCACTTAAGTCGCCGTACCATATTTTGATTTGCTTAGATTTCATTTGTGTTTTTGTTGTGGGCTGTCACGAGTCATCAGCTGATATGCACTGGCTGGATTTTGTTATGCAGTCATTGTTTAGTGCAACTTTTAACAGTCTCAGTGCATTGCTGTTTGGTCTGAACTGTGGCTAACAGTATCGTGACTTTTCTGTCGCTTGTTTGGTTCTGTGACAAAATGTCAGGTTGAGCAGAAGTTTTCATGTGTGCAGAGATGCAAGTGTCACATACCAGTGCAGCTGATTATGAATAACTCGGAAATATTTGCCATGCTATTATAGGAACTTAGGAAGTAACTCCCACTCCGGACCCATATGACACATAATTTTTATACACATCACTGACTAAACTGTTGCTTACATCAACAACGCCTTCTTGGTTTCACATTAATATTCTGCCATGTGATCAATTCTAAACAGGACATTAAACCGTTCATTTTCATGCAGTTGTTGCTGGTTTGCAAATTGCCAGCAACTGACTTTCTTTGCACTGGTGCTAATAAGAACACTGCAACGTTGAATTAAATTCGAATAGATATATTGAAAAAGTTCACAACAATTTTTATCGTCCAATGTATTTGATTGTGTTCATTAAACATGTCCATTGCTGACTTTTGAGGCCCCTATATGCCTTTTACGGTTAAAATAATAATATGCAGGAAATAAAACTGTGTAGAAACAGTTGTTCTGTAGTCAAGGGCATGCTGATAATGATGGTGAACTAATAAGTCGTCATAAAAGTTTGGAACGTAAAGGCGCATACAGAGCGACGTAACTGAACTGGACTGACGTGGTTTAGTTTTTGAACTGACCAATGGGCAAGCAGTAATGCATTACAGTAGGCACCAGGGACGTCGAGAGCCACAGTGCGGCCCAGGATAACATTCTCATGGGGCTCGTTTTGGAAGAAAATTTTTGAATTTTGTCTTTTTAAATGGCACATTTTGGTGTACTTTATATTTTTGAGCGATGGCGGGACCCCAAACGTCATGGGACCCTGGGAAAACTTCCCCTTTCCTTTTTTCGACGGGCTTGGTAGGCACCGTCTAACGGCGTCGGTGGCCTACCTGACTACGCTCACGTACGCGTCAACCAATGGGCAATGACCAGTGAGCTTTCCCTGCTTAAACCCTGTCAGTTCAGCTTCAGTTCAGTTCAGTTACGACTCTCTCTACGCCGTTGAAGATAACGCAGCTGAGTTTGTCAAACAAGTCTTTGTGTATGCTTAACAGCAGTCAGGAATAATATTGAGAGTGATTGAGTGAGTGAGTATAGCTTGTTAACCGCACTTCAGGACAGGCCATTTTCTGCCGCAAAAATTTTAATATTAATTTATTACGATAAAACTAAAATACAGTAGTAAAATCAATGCTATTTTCCGAGAATAAAACAGATGAGAAAAACTGTGAATCTTGTGAATCTTGAGCATTAAGTTAGTAAAGACAATGTTGTGACTATGTGTTTAACAAAGACAGACAGCTCACACACTGTGATATGGCGTTAATGATTAATGTGCTACAGCTGTACGTGAAACGCTTACCGTCTGTCACTGGTTGAAACGTCGCTAGCGTGTCATAGCCTTGGAGAATAGAGATGCTAGAGCTGATATTTCCACTGCATTCCGAGCACACTCAGTGGACAACTAAAGACTGCAGCCAGCGTCTCTGCAACGATGACCAGCAGATATCTCTGCTCATCTGTCCAGATGCAGAGTAAGGCTGTGCCATTAGTTTCATTTCCACACTTTTCATCATTCGGCTTAAATAATAAAACATGCTGCTGTTATTGGTTGAAAGATAAATGATTAATCAAAATAAATGAATATATACTTGTAAGTTTAAATGCATAATAATTGTATCAAGGGCGGCGATTTTAAGTGAGGATTGGGGGATGGACTAGGAGGTCTGGGAGACGAAAGTCCCCAGCGGGGTCCAGGGGCAGAGGGTTTGGGGGCGAAGCCCCCAAAAGCTGAACACTTTTTATTAAAAGAGTAGACAGTTTAGCAGTCATTTTTGCATGGAAATGTTAGAAAGTCGCCTTAAGTATGGAGTTAGAAATGAAATGAAAGCGTTTGGCTGTTACTTGAACGCGCTGAACTTGGGGGCTATTTAGGATTTTAAGTTAGAGGGCGTAAAGCAACGGGGTCTGGAAAACAGAAGTTTTCTAGTGGGATCCAGGGACAAAGCCCAGGAAAAGGGTCTGGAGGACGTTGTCCCCCAGAAGTTGAAGCTTTTTGTGTATAATTGCATGCATTTTTGCATTGGTGTAGCTACAGGAATTTTTTTCCTGGGGAAACAAATCCAGAGAGTCCCTTCCTTTCCTTCTCTTTTCTTCCCCTTTTCTCCTCCGTTACTCCTTTTTTCTTTTTTTCTCGTTTTTATCTATCCTTACCTCTCTATTTAGCTTTTCTTTCTTTTTACCCTTTTTCCTCTTTTCCCTGGCCTTAGAACCCCAAAATTCTAGTTATAGGGACTGGGGGAGTGTTCTGAGCTTCCCCAGCGTGTTCTGAGGCAAACCCCCAGCAAAAAAATCGAATTTTGTGCATTATGTTAGAGCTTACCCTTAAAATGAGATCTGGTGGCAACAATTTTAACTATTTTTTTGAGCATTCAACTGACCACATTTAGTACAGATTAAACAATAGGCCTACGCCTAAAGACAAACAAGGGTGGTGCCACAAATTTAAAACTCGGGCTACAAATAATCTGCAAACGAAGCGAGCAGAAAAAAATTGATCTCGTATGCAGAAATGTCGCCTTGACCTGATTTGAAATGCATAGTTGAAATTTAAAACTTAAACTTGATCGTTTTGGGGCAAATTATTGGGGGGACAACCTGTATGTTGTCCCCCTGCCCAAATATTGGAGTGGACATGTCTCCCTCATCCACCCCGGGATCGGCGCTCATGAATTGTACTCGTATTACTACGTAATTGATTGGACTAACAAGCATAAAACCAGCAGATAAAAGGTTATACTACATGTAGTAACAAAACGTTTAGTTCAAGGGAATAGCATCTTAGCATAAACATTCATGAATTTAATTTTAATGTTCAAATTTGAAAGTTAACATTCTAACATTAGACCTTTTAAAATGGTGTTGCTCAGATGATGAATAGCTTTTTGTGTTTTTTGGTGAAATTGCAAAATCATCGTAACATCATTAAACAAAACAGAACGAATACACGTAATTTGATACACAGTTGTTTGGTAGTTGTTTGGTTGGGCGAAAAAACATCGCTGCAACTCTGATCAACTTCAAAACGATTGAAATTTTAATGTACCACGAGGACATCACATAACAGAGAAAATGTACAACATTTTCTTATGTTTTGGTGGGATTCGACCAAACTCGAAATAGCATCAAAAATAGCCTATGAAACGGAAATTAGTAGCTTGGTACTGTACAGTGGTGTATAATATAATTGTTGACAGGTTAGCGTCTTGTCTGTTGCTGCAAGCTGGCATCAGTTGCAACGTGGGTGGCGGTCGTGTTGACTTCATCACGAACAAGCCATGGCAACAGCTGCCGAAGCTCGTCCACGGCATGCCAAAGCCGGACCCTGTACTCATGCAACGACTTCAGATGCTGTATGTTACTACAGCTTTGTTGTACAGCATCTGCAAAAATCATGAAGTCGTAATCACAGTCATGAGCGTGTGTGAGCGAATGCGTGAGTGAGCGTGAGTGCTTTTGCGAGGCGCAATTTAAGCAATGAAGTCAAGGGTGCCGCAGTCGCATGGAATTTTCAAAAGTAAATATAATGTTTCGCTGTTGAATAGTGCTCTGCCCGTCTGTATCAGTGACGACCGACAGACAGTGCAACTGCATGTCTGCGGTCTGGGGTTGCAAAAACGGATGAGTCTTAACAACTGAGCATTGTCTAACTTCTTTGCTATCATCTTCATGACTTGCTTGTTAATATGAGGAAACTTACTATGTAGTTGTATAAAAGCAATAGAAAACAGGAACCACTGATTTTTCAAGTCGTTATGTGTATTTACTGCATATGCGTATGCGTTAAATTTTGTTTAACTAGTCTTTCCCTGGAGTTACTTCAGATTTGGTAGGTGCCTAAAAGTTATAAAAAAAACTCTTTAGTTATTGAACACTCTTCACATACAAATGTATGTGTATCACTGTCATTGTGATAAGATACTTAGTGTAATGGTCAACACACTGTGTCTGATCAATGAAGTTAATTGATGCTGGGTCCGGTTAGTACTTGGATGGGTGGCCATCGGCAGATGGGTACATGTAAATCATTTGGGTATGTAACCAGCCACCCAGGTCAACTCCGCCTGACCATCTCTCTGTGGGTGGGCGCAGTGAGTGCCAGCGATAGCTGTAGCGTAAACAGGCACAGTAGCCCCGTACTAGTGCAAACTGGTGTCCGGCTGAGTGAGTCTCATCGCTGGCTCGGGAAGGATTTTATCATAGATGTGAAAAAGTTTTTTTCGTTTTTTATTCTTGGCACGTTTTTACGTTTTTTAACGTTTATTTTATTTTCTAAACGTTTTTTTATTAAAAAACATGCATTGAAAATCTCATCAAGAACTTCAAGAAGGAGTATGAATTCATTGTTGTAAATGGCCAAACTACGACTTCTGCATTTTAGAAGGTAGTGTAGCGACAGTATTAAGTTGAGGTGAGCTAAACCACAGTAGTTTACGTCAAGTTTCTTCATAATGTTGCCTGCTAAAAATTATTTTTTAAAAATGGCCAGTGTTTCACGGAGTTGTTCAATAAAAACCAAGGGTTCTCGTAATTATGAATCTCCGTGTAGTGTATTTGGTTAGTCTAGTGCTATGGTCTTATGACCACACGGTTGAATTGAGATTAAATAAAGTTTTTTTTCTATCTAGACTATAGTTCCAAGTATACTGTACTTACAGCATTACGCACTAGGCAAGAGGTTGAACAAATCATGGCCAACGTTTTTTACTCAACGTTTTAAAACATTTTTTTATTCTTGCCATGTTTTTTGCGTTTTTTAATGCTTTAGAAATTTTTTCTGAAACGTTTTTTAGATCTATGGATTTTACTTCGGTCATAGTTGTCTAGTTCACTGTAAGTCACTGTTGTAGGTATCTGACTGGAGTGGACGAGCTGACCAGCTACTGCGCCGACATTCACCAGCCGACTCAAGTCTTGCCTGACATCATTCTCATACACGGACTCGATGTCTATGCTGGCCACTCAACTGCCGTAATATCTGCTGCTGTTTCTTTGCTTGATAACAGATAACTCAGCAGTGTTCGTGAATTGCATGTAATTTTTTCAGAGCAGTAGTTACGACATTAGAGTTGGGTGGGGAACTTTGATGTCAACTCCCCTACCCCCAGATAATTTTGGGTGGTCAAAAATTGTATTTGTGATCAAAAATTTGAAACAGTTTTGCAAAAGACATTTTCTGAGGGGTAGACGACCTCGATACTCTATATTTGCTCTCATTTACAGCTTGCATCGATGTCTGAACATTGTCTGAACATTTCGTGAAGCTCAGCCGGTCGATGCAAACTCGAATTACACGTCGACGAATTTGTAAGTCTGTGTAAAGGTACAGTTGAGTGGACTGATGCATTTTTCACGGGATGACAATAGTTTAGTGAAGTTGCAGTTTACTACAGATGGCAGCACTGTATTGTATTGTAATCCCAGTGGTGAAATAAATCAGACAAGTTGATGAAGAAGTTTTATGCTGACTGAGAGCTTGTTGTTAATGCTACGTGATGAATGTGTTCTGCAGCATGACAGTTGCCAGCACAGCATGGCTCGACTCTGTGCTCTACTCTGTGATACTGCATCGTTCATTGCCTACAAGAGGTGCGTGTGATTTTCTTACTTAAGAGACAACCTGTGTGCTATTTGCGGCCGGATTTAAACCCAATTAGGCTCTGTTCGGTAAAAATATGGCACCCTCACATAGGCCTAATCTTCTGACATCAGTGTAAAACTTACCATGAATTCAGCTTTACACAGTTTTGTTGCAGTTAACTGATTTGAGATACAACTTTCTGAATTTGGAGACTTAAATAACTTTGCATCCAGAACAAAATATCGGGTGGCGCAAAAAACGTCTCGAACATTTGCATGCGTTATTCGGTCGAGCGGTCAAAATGAATAAGCACAAAAGCATTTATGTAATGACCAAACATCAACAAATATGTGTTGGAATTTTTGTTTAAAACACTTCTGTATTAGCCGTGATACAAACAAAATAGCGTCACATGCCATAAAGCAATTTTTGCAAGTGGTTCATCATTTGGGTTGCCGCTTGTACGCAGGCTACGCAAAAACATCACAGTAGGCCAAATCGTCAGTAACTAATCAGCAGAAAAGTTGCTGAATAGATCCTTCATTCTCTTTTGCCACTGCTGCTAGACGCTTTTTTCCACGACCATACGGCTTTTGTGATTCTGGCTCTCTGATGACGACATCATGCCATTTGTCTGAGACAACATTCTGAAAATCTTTGAGTTCGCAAATGGTTCACGTCTTCCTTCACAAAAAGTTATTGCAGTCATCCCAAACTGTGTAATGTAGTGGATTCAAATCTGTTGAATGCGATGTTCATTTCTGTGAGCTGACGAAATCGGGCGTGTTGGGTCAAAGGAAATTTTGAGTTGCTTTGATGCGGTGTGATGAAACGCTGTCTTTACATAATTGGATTTTTAACTCTCTTTACGTCACTAAGTGGCATTCAGTGGTGTCTTAAGTGAGGTCCTTGAAATTTACAAGCGAGTAAGAATACAATAATACAAAAGGAAATTTATCTCCATAAAGTATACGCGCCGTTGTAGTTACGCAAAGTTCGGGACGTTTTTTTTTGCACCACCCAGTGTGTAAGTAACGTGTTGTAAATTTAAGCTTTTGCAATACAGCGTAGAGAACCCATCCACGCCGGACAAGGTCATGCTGCATCAAGCAAACTTTTACATGTTGCAATGACGCGCCGCAAAAGGGCCTCACATGCAAGAAAATCATGTTGCACTGTGGTCCGACAAGACATTACTTAATTCAGAGGATTTGTGGATTATCGGAAAAGAAGAAGACTTCAGAAGACATTCTCTGCCTTGTGGCTGTGGGACCTGTTTTCAGCTGAACATGCTGAACATGCTTAAATTAAGTGAACCTCTCCGACACCGTTGATTAGTGGTGCTTGAAGAGTTGGTTTTTAGTTGTCATTGCGCTGATACGGCGTGGTTTTAGCTATGGTGCGTCGGATGTCACTACGACGGACATTAAGTTGTAAATTTGATGAATCTGTATAACTTATTTCAACGCGTGAGTTTATTGAAGGGCGCTGAATGTGTGACAGAGACAGCAGTGCGTCCTGTCGTGTCATTGTTTCACTGACTGATGCAGACGATGTCTACACAAGTGTCTGCAGCAGGTTCATCAAGGACGTCTGGCATGTCAGCAGTATGTCCAGTCCCGGTCAGTCTCGTCTGAATGGTACACCAATATGGATATTTCAGCGTCGTCAAATATTAAACAGATTTTCGCATTTTTTACTAGCCATATCACTGTCATTCGTGAACTTGAGAACACCAATTGTTGCGTTAATGATCTCATCACATTTTAAACGTGTTGTGAACTGTAGTGAGCTGTGTAATTCAGTGTACTGAAACTTGCCTTGTAGTTGTAGCTAGGTATATTGGCTGGCCGCTGTTTATTTGCATTTGCATGTCTGACTGCCTAATGAGTTGGTGAACTGTGCTAAAAGTCTGTGGCAGATCTAGAAATTTATGAGGGACGGGCCGTGCAACAAGGACTGAAGAAACGAAGCCGAAAATCGATTTACAAAGAGCCGAGCCAGGGAAAGCTTTTTGAGGAGGCATATGGAGACAGTGAGCCCCTCCCGACCAGCTAGGGGGTCGGGGTGCTGCAAGCTTCCCCAGCAGGTTATGGGGCGGGAAGTGATTTTTAAAAGTCGGTGGTGTCTGTAGGCTAGATTGTACACCGTGGGCCATAAAAAACGTGGCACTTTACTTTTGTCTATATCTTCGCCAGTTATTGACCGATTTTTAAAATTCTTATTGCAGACAGTTTGCAATAATGGGATTATTATATATCCCACCACACAGTAAATGCATCTCTACACTACCTTGTGAAATATATATGTAAGCAAATTCTAATGATAACAACAAAAATTTAGGCAAATGAAAAAAAACACTTCAGACCAACATTGCAGTGAATGATCTGTATGACACTAGACTGTGTTAGACCCACACACACACAGTTTAGTGTCATACAGACCATTCACTCTAATGTTGGTCTGAAGTGTTTTTTTCAATTTTACCAAAATGTTTTTGTGTTATTATCATTATATATACATATTTCATTGATATTTTACAAGGTAGTGTAGAGAGGTGGAATATGTAATAATCGCGTTATTGCAAATTGTCCACAGAGTGTGCCAGTGAAAGAATTTTGAAAATCGGTCAATAATTAGCAAAGATATAAGACAAAAGTAAAGTGCCACGTTTTTGTGGTCCACCCTGTAGTATTAATATTTGTCAGCTGAGAAACTGCGTTGAACAAAAACCTAGCCTATAACGCATGGCTGTTGACAGTGTGGTTTGGTGTTTTAACGTGGAGTGTCGGATTAGTGACGAAGTTGCTGATTCGACTATCGCTTGGTACACTGCCAGGTAACAACTCTGGGCAAGTTGTTCACACACATGTGCCTCAGTTTACCAAACAGTATAATTTGGTACCGGTCAAAGGGTGGTGACGCTCCGCGGCTGGGAAGGTAACCGTATGTCTGGCATCGCATTGGCCATGCGTCACGAACTCGGTGGTCTATCCACCTACGGGCTCAATGGCCAATGGGAGATGAGCACCCCCGTCTAAGCTTTTCAGGGTATGGCCCCTTTACCTTTACTTTTACTGTCACTGTGTTAGACGACGAGGGTGAGACCGGTGAGAGATACTGCGAGGTGTCACGGCGCAGCAGTGGATCGCTGACATCCACTGGCCACAGTGCAGCTGATGTAGCCGTGCAGTTTGTCGTCAGAGCACAGTCCGTCTGTCTACTGCGCGTCGTAAAGCGCCATGCTACCAGCTCACTGCCCGCCACAACGACGACGACAAGTGTCTAATAGCGTGTTTACACGATCCAGCAAACGTCCAGCATTAGCGCGTGTATTTTGAATACATTTGCTGGAAGTTTGCTGGACGTTTGCTGGATCGTGTAAACACCCCATAAGAGACCACTGCTTAGCAGCAGGACCGTAACGGTGTGAACAGTAGCCCTCCAGCGAGATTATGGGATGATTCGCGCAGTTTTTTGATGTCTGGAGTATGACGGATCTGTGTACTGTGCGCGGTAGGAGAGGCGAGTGAATGCATGCGCCGGTGCTGTTTTATCGGTTAATTCTTGCAGCCAACGAATGGCTAGAAATGCAGAATTAACTGGGCGTACAAACCGCGTTAGAACTTTCTGGAAATGTACACCGTGTCTCTAAATTAGCCCCCCCCCTCTGCTTCAAACACGCCTAATTCAGTTTGCAGTTCATGAATTTCAACAAAATATTATACACTGTGCTATCTTAACATTACTTACGGCCACACCCATTATGACGTATGCACTTACCGTGTGTGCTTAGTGTGACGTCATTATGACGTCAGAGTTTGTTTACGATAAGCTTACATTTAAAATGTTGTTAATGACAAAGGGATCAAGCAGAAGTGTACCAGCCTTAGACTAAGAGCTTGCGTTGAGGTTAAAAGTGGCCTCTTTCAGCTCAAGCTTTGAATGCTAGTTCAGAATGATTGTCTCTTTGACTCTGTCAAATTTTGTAAAAATCTGTCAGGTATTAACTATTTTACACTTAACTTATCTGTAGGGGGCCGCTAATTTTGGGACGTGGTGTATATAGCCAGAACCAAATTTAACGATATTTTTCATGCTTTTGCCTATGTCGAACAAGGCGGATTTAGGTCCGAACAGTGCACGAATCGTCTTACTACAGCGTCAAATGAGATGCATGGATCGTCTCAATACCTCCGGCGAGCGTCAGTGACGTTCTGCTAGTGGTAGTGTGGGGACCATGGCATACTGAGCTCTGCAGGGATCTGTTGCTTTTGAATACAGTTCAGTTACAGTCATGAAGTTGCAATTGTCCGACGGAAGAGGTTGTGGGTGCTCAGGATTTCAATTTTGCCTTTAAACTGTCACAAAATTGGGGATTTTAGCCCCAAATGTTGTATTTTTTTGAAGAAAATTTTTCGACGGGCTAAAATTTCGATTGTCGTCTTGTAACGACGTGTGTTTGCGTTTGTATATCGGCCGTGTTGCTTTAAGTGACTGCTTGATTGATTGACTGATAAACCCCCAAGTTGAAAAATACATTAAAAGCCAAGTCGCACAAAAACGATATTGCATAAGCATAACTAAGTGTAGACTGTAATAGGCCTACTAATTAATAATACACTGATCAATTGACATTTGAAAAAACATCGCTTTGTATCAATTTTATGTCGTGGATTGGCACGGCCGTCACATTTTCTGCTTTGGGGAACGTTTACACCAATTTTTTTTCGCGCGTTTATTTAAATATTCAAGTTCAGACGGACGGGAAAAGTCTGTGTTTCGACATGTCATGACGGCTGCTCATAGGTTTATAATTTCATCAAAATACGACGTTTGTTTGTTAAGTTATCGACGTGACGGCAACCGTTAGTCCAATTGCCTTCTTCGATGAAGGCAGCAGCAGTTACTGAACCGTCTTCAACTTAACAAATAAAATAAACGTTGTCTTTTGTGAATTCATAATTTCAAAGGCCTACAGATTGTTACAGCAGTGTCGTGAAATGCTGCGCTGTAACAGTGCACTACTTTAGAGACAGATTCTGACTGTTTCTGCGAGAAGTATAATTATTTAATTTCAGTTCAACCAAATGGCCATAAAACCACAACAATAAACTGAGTAAACTACCGTCACGATTCACTATGACCTATTAATTCGTTTCTGCTTTTTTCAAAACTGCTTTTCGAAGTTCTTGATAGGATTTTCGCTGCACGTTTTTAAAATAAAAACCTCGAGAACATAAACAAAAACGAAAACAAGTGGCAAGAACAAAAAACGTTTGTTAAATCTATGCTTTCGTGGGGCATAGTCTTGAAAGTTCGCTGGTCACGGCTGGTGACTGAGAGGGGAAGGGAGAGCGTCAGAGACTGAAGTAGATAGGCCTATGGTAGTTATACTGCACGTGGCAGGATAAAGTGAATCCAACACGTGAGCTCATCAGGACTTCAGAGGACAGAGTGCTCTGGCATCGCATTGTCGCGAACGTCGTCAACGATGACACGACATCCTAACAACGACATATGAAACATGACGTCATAAGTGTAGCAGAAAAATACAAAATAAAGTCTGATAAGATCTTCAGGCCTATTATATTGTTTAGTGTCGATTACAGAACTGAGTACCATGTTTGCCTTAGGAGCAGCGGGAAGCAAGCAGCAGAAAACTAAATCTCAAGGTCTGGCCGCGAATCTATCATCAATCGATCAGTCGTTTATTTCCGACAATTACAAGGAACATATAATTAGCAGAATAAAGCACAGAGAGACAGACAGACTACGGAATGCAACCGGGTACCAGGGCCGGATTTAGCTGGTGGGAGGCCTGCGGCCCAGTGGCGTATTTGGGATTTCAGAAAGGGGGGCAATTCCTCCCTTCCTTTCCCTTCCCCTTCCTTGGCCCCTTCCTAAATCCGGCCCTGCCGGGTACTCGGCTAACAGAAAAGCCTGGTAACCCTCTGCTTTTCAAACCCGAAACCCAAGTCGTGTGCGGGCAAAAACTCTGGTTTACGGGTTAGTATGCAGCAAATATCTTGAAGACTTAAGTTATAAAATTGCTAACTAGAAAGCGCTCGCGAGAGTGCATATCTCCGCTAAGTAAAGTCATTTAAACATTAGGCCTACTACTACAAGTGCTACTACACCTACAACCATACTGTAGCCTTCAGCTACTATACTACACCTACTAGGGCTACTACTGAAGCATAAATCTGACCGATTGATCAATCAATGGACTGATCGATTGATTGATTGATCGGTGTGCACAGACACGCAGACGGACAGACAGAACAAAGCGATCTCTTATGGCGTGTTTACGCGATCCAGCAAACTTCCAGCAAATGTATTCAAAATACACGTGCTAATGCTGGACGCTTGCTGGATCGTGTAAACACCCTATTAATCTCTACCAGTTCACTACGTTCACCTTGGCGGCGATAATGAAATTTTTTTGAAAATTGGAGATTTTCAACCAGTAACTCGACGTATCTCAAACGGTAAGAGATGGAGACAAACCATCACTAAATGATGGGAATTCGCATACCCAGTAGCCTAAATGCAAAGTCTTTTCAGTTGATATGAAAATCGACGTCAGATAAACTTGAACGGTTACCAAGCACTCTGCTGTACATATCATAGGTCTTTGGGAGCTCACTGCGGAAATTGTAAAGAAAATTAACCCATACTATCAGTATCAGGCTCAGCAGCAAAAATGTAGCTGCCATAACGTTCATGCGTATATTCATGGGAATTCCGTGAGGAGATCCCTTTACGACGATGAGAAATTCGAATACAGCGATTATTTCGGTCGCTATCTTGAAAACATTAATACTTGTTAAAGCTAAAGCTAACATTACCATACAGGGACATAAAATGCCTTATCGACTTTCCAACGGTCCTAAAGTACGTGACGTTAAATGACCCTCCAACTGCCATATTTTATGCTAAAATCTGTTTTTTTGCGTTGGTTTGACTGAATTCTTTTGTCTGGCTTTAGGTACTGGTTAGAGCTGTGCGGGTACAGCAATTTTGGGTACCTGGCCCAACCCGACCCAACCCGTAGCACGTTACCCTTATCCGAACCATACCCGTGCCGCTATACCCGTACAAGCAGTTTAAATTTCTGCCCCCCCCCTAAGTTCACAGAGTCCTCCTTGCGGTGGTGCCGGGTATGAAGGCGTATAGGCAGGCGGTATTTTCTACTATATTGTGTTGCATTCGACTGTCCGGCAAGCAACTGTCGATAGTGACTGGATGTTCTGTCCTCCGACACATTTCATTACCGTCGTTCTGAGACCTTGACTTTATAATCGCTTTCTTTGTATATGAATATGACATGTCCTGAATCCTGATGATGTGCGTGGAGCTGGCATACGTCGTGAAAGCACAGGCAAGGCGACCGCCGGGAGCAGCTTCACGAAGGCAGCCGGGAGCAGCATTGTAAGTCAAGAGCCAAAACGCCCGTCCAACATGAAGATGCAGATCGGCTCTGCGTTGAAACTACACAGTCAAGGGGGTGAGTGAGTGAGTAGGCTTTAACGTCCCGCCCGACACAGTATAGGTCATTTCGAGGACGGCCTTTGCAGGCAAAATTGCACAAACACATAATAACGGAACAAAAGGTTTAACATTTACAGAAAGTTTAACCTTTACGAAACACGAAAAAACGCCGAAAATCTAAAATTGTAAAAACTGCCAATTAATTGTGCATATGTATCAAAAATGGCAGTTTTAATAATCTTCCCTGTTTTCCTCCAGACAGTCATCAATCTCATAATGCTGTCTATTGGAGGACAGGGGGTCTACACAGTCAAGGTCCGTCTTGCACTTTGTCATTGGGTTACCCCCACTTAAACACATAGGCTAACCAGTCACGGCAACGAGTTAGCAATTTTCAACAAGATGGTCAAAACCAATAGTTCAATAGGAGGCTTATTTTATAGCTTTTCTAACTTTCAATTTTTTTTTATCTTTCAAATTTCAATAGTTGTTAGGCTACTGTGCATTGTATTTAGCAGCGGTGTGTCTGTTAGCCTGTTAGGCTTAATTTTGTTAATTAAAACTAATAATTAGGCCTGCCTGATTGAACTAAAATCAGTCGAAGTATTATTATTCTTCTAGTTCCTGTTGGATGGCAAAGTTACTTTTTGTTATTAGTGTGTATAGGCAGAAAATGATCGTGACCGTTGTGTTCGCCTGTTTCAGAAGATTAGCGTGATTATTGGTCGTGTACAGGAGGAAGTATGCGAAGTGGAATTAAATCACAAACTCTCGTGAAAGCCATGAATTTGGTGAAATCAGGCAAACTGGCCGTCTTACCGGAGATTGAAGGCGAATGCGTGTTGGAAAGCGTCATGTCAGTAGCCTATCGCTCTTACATCACTGACTATAGGCCTAAACTTATACTATCGGTGGTGAACGTAATCATAGATGACACTGCAGTGACACATGCACGATGTAAGCATCTGGTGCTTAATAACAAGCATTAGGTTTATGCTTTCTAGCTAAAAGTTTTTTAATTTTGAAGTTTGTTCTTAATGTCTTGCAAATAGAAACCAGCTAGGTTTGTCCGAAAAAAAATTAAAACAAATCTCGCACAATTTGAAAAAAAGTTACAATTAATTTAAACGACATACAACATTAATTTTGTTTACTGTGTCGTATAACTGGAAGAGTTGGAAAAAAAGAACGTAATAATGACAATTTGGAATTTGTTATCGATGGTTCGGTTTATGCCTGTGCTTGAAATTTAAAAACAAAAGTTTGGGGCATAGTGAATATTCTGTGAAGTTGAACGATTTGCTGAGTTACGATGCACATGACTATAGGCCTACAATACATTAATGAGTTAATATGATTATGTATGCATGTGTTCGTGTGTTGTGTTTTGACTACAAGAGACGGCGCTTGTGACATCATGAGTTTGCGAGTCAGTCCGAACGGCAGACTATACGCCTCCGGATTTTCAAACGGCGAAATTAAGGTACATTTACGATTTGAATGACTGATTTATTGAAACGCATCAAACGTGCTTCAAACACTGCTATCAGCAAATACGAAATTATAACACTGCAGGAAATACACAGATAAAAACAAGCACTGGACATAAACTCAACTACACTACACTACACTCAATTTAACATGTGTCTGTTGATAATAGATGTGGTTTTGAAACTATGAAATTTACATTGTGGTAAAATAACATGCAACACTCAGAAAATAAACCAAACTAAAATTGCCTACACATACTAAATTAAACTAAACAAACATCTGTTTAAAAATGAAGCCTTAAAAAGATTGGAATTACACTGAGGTAAAACAAAATTATGACCGCGTTTCCGTATTTAATGTTCATGTTCATTCTCAGCAGGTAGTATACCAAATAGACAATGGTGGGCTTTTTGCATATACCAGAAGAAATCTTTACTAGCTTGTTGGCTACCTGCGATCTGTCCAAAAGCTTCGTTGATGGAAGTCATGCACAACGCACCTTCTCTACAGTCGGACCGGAGGCGACTAGGCCTAACCGGTATTCCGTGTATACTTTTAACAAAACGCAAAGGCTGGAATGTCAGAAGTTTAAACGGTATTTAGAAAAAGTTGCAAGATTTCGCTTCGGATTCGCTGGCGACATAATTATGGCGTATATAGCCCTCCGCCCTATACAAATTTGTTTTGATTGACTGAATGAATGATTACTGATTGAAGACGAACGGAAAGCGGCCGACGTGACCAGTTTTTGCAAGGTTTTTGCAAGGTAGATTGCAAACACCTAAACGAGATGTGGTAAATTGTGTGTGTTTTAAATTTCCGAGATATGTTTCTACCAAAAATTAGCAAAATTGGATGACATCTGCCAAAGATATCACAAAAAGTGACGCTTTAGGCCTACTGAGACACAGTGTAGAAAGCGCTGATGAACAAGTGGTAATTTTGGCGCATTCTGTGCATTTGTTATTTAATAATAAAGTGACAAACTGTTTTTTTCATTTCCTCATGTTAGTAGTTATAATTATAGCGCTTGCCGTTGTTGAGATGGCCATGTAATGACGCCATCATTGGATGATGCTATATTATACTATACAAATTTATAAAGCGCCATAATGCGAGAGCTACAGAGGTGACCAATCATAGGCGCCAGTGATGACGTGATGCCCCTGCTCACACACAGACACACATTCGATGAAAACGTTATCTCCGCCGTTCACTACGTTCACCTGTTGTGTGTCTGTCTAAGTTTAACCTTTATGAAACACAAAACACGAAAAAAACGCCGGAAACCTAAAATTGTAAGAACTGCCAATTAATTGTGCATATGTATCAAAAATGGCAGTTCTAATAATCTTCCCTGTTTTCCTCCAGACAGTCATCAATCTCATAATGCTGTCTATTGGAGGACAGGGGGTCTACACAGTCAAGGTCCGTCTTGCACTTTGTCATTGGGTTACCCCCACTTAAACACATAGCTAACCAGTCACGGCAACGAGTTAGCAATTTTCAACAAGGTGGTCAAGATCAATAGTTCAATAGGAGGCTTTTTGTCTGTGTGTGTGTGTATGTGTGTGTAGTTGTATCATAGCGAGGCGGAAGAGTGTATGTACGAGCTGAGTGAGTCTACACCCGGTGCAAGTGCGCCGAACACCGAGATCGGTCTGCCAGTCACAGGCATTCGCTTCATTCACGGCGACACCTCAAAGCAATACATGCTCATCGCCAGCTGTATGTAGACCTTATGTATAGGACCTACACACACAGAATATTCATACGACAGCCGGATGAATAGCCTGATAGCTATTCATTCGGTTGCCGAATGAATTGTCGCCAAGCTGTTTATCCGATAGCCGTCTTCCGCGGCCTTAGTAAAATATAACGAGTCAAAAAAGCTAAAGTAGCTTATACGGGGCCTCGCCCCTAATCAGGTATAAATTCACACAAATGAGTTGTGTCAGATGATGATTGTTGTTGTGGTTGTGTGCATTGCTGTGGTTGGTGAGACGTGAGTGGGGTGGTGCGCTTTTGGAACTACCTGACGCAGCAGTGCTTGTACACGATCAAAGACACGCGTCCCAGTCAGCAGACACTCGGAGTCGCAGTCAACTACACGGAGGACAAACTTGTCACATTCGGCGCCGACAACAACATCTTCGTCTACGACATCAACACCAAAGCACGCCTCATCCATATGACGCACAGGTCCTGAAGCTGACGTGCTCTTCGCTGACAATAACTCGTGCATGGAACACCGTGTATACTGTATGCCTATAGTGTAGCTGGTTACGATCAGAATTTTTAATAATTAACTTTACAAAAGTCAACGACTTAATTAATCGCTAGTTTCAGTCAAAATCTAGCAGTGGTAATAGTGTTAAATAAAATGCATTTTTTGCGTAAGAAATTGTTTAGTTATTGAGCTATAAACTTTTTTACAATTACCCTACTGTACGTATTTTACCGATAATGCAGTTTAGCAGAAGACTAGCCTAAAACGTTGACTTTTCTGGAAAAAAGCAGGTGACTTAGACGATTTCAAATGTTTGTCATTCTGTCATTGTATCTACAAAACTTCAAAATGTTATATTGATGTAACTTTAGTCGAAGTTTTAACGATATTAAACGCTTTTATATTTATTACATTTTTAACGATTAATGGTGTTATTAATCGTTTATTTTCCGCAGCTCTGCTAGGCTCATATAGAGGCATGATGCTCCACATATTTTTCGAAGCAGTTAAATGGTCCGCAGTTCATTTTATTACGCGCGAAAGCAGCTACTGCTTTCAGCGCGTCTTAGCCATCGCAATTCTGTCTGTCTGTCCGTCCGTCACACGGGTGGATCAGTCAAAAACGGCGCAAGCTAGAATCACCAAATCTTTACCGTCGGCTGCCTGGAGGACTCTAGTTTCAGGAACCGTAAAGCTTTTGGATATATTCGAAGAGGGTCACCCGGAACGAGGGCACTAAATGAGAGGGGGTCGGTAAAATTTGCGAGTTTTGGCCAATAAGTCGCTGTATTTCAGTAACGGTGGGAGATAGGGCCTAGATTACTATTAATCACTAATAAAAAGTCATACATTGGCTCTCGATTGGCGCCGAATTCAATGACCTTAAATGACCTTGAACGCCAAAATATGGGGTTTTATGGATTTTTGGCGATGGCGTGAACACCCCAATTTTCAGCTAAACTACAGAACCGGAACTGCTATAAGCTTTCGCGCATCTCGTGAGCATTAGCTCAAATATCTTGTTACATATCGTGCGGCCGTCCGCCTGACCTCTGATTTTTTGAGTTGAAAGTTGAGCCTATTTCTGTCATTTTCGTTTTCGAGTTAGGAGCCTATACGGGACAGATAGACACTGGGACAGGATCGGACGGACGGACGAACGGACGGACGGACGAGACCCGTAATGCGCCTCATTAGCACGGCGCTGCACAATAACGCTTTCGTGTCCAGTAAAGTATAGGCCTAATCTAAGCCCATCTTCCATAAGTTAGTGAGTGAGTAGGGTTTTACGTCCTGCCCGACACAGTTATAATAGGCCTAGGTCATTTCGGGGACAGCCTTTCCAGGCAATGCACGTACACACAATAACGGAACAAAAAGCATTCCTGTACTTCCGGTTGCAGCCTTGCGAAAAAGTAGGAACGGGCGAATTATTTTTTTATTTGTTATTTATTTGTTATTTATAGGCCTATATTACACAACAGTTCTTGAAATCAAACCGAATAGTATCCACAAGAACTGAGGTGAAATACTGCAGCATAACAGACTAGATGCAAACAGTTTTGTTTCAGTAAAATGCTGAAAGCAAACAAAGAACTACGGCAATGTTTTGAGGGTCCTGTAAAATTTTAGTGACGGATCTAGGTTTTCTAAGGGACGGACCACAACTGAAAACACAGGAATTTTTGTACGCCTAGTAAGCCATGTAGCGTGCGAACTGCGTGACGCATTTTGTAGCGGCAGTTTCGATCGTGTCGACGGACATCACAATCGCGTGTTTGCTGGCATCTTTCATCCGAGCGACCCAAACACATTCCTGACCGGCGGCTGGGACAACACCGTCCACTTCTGGGACGTCAGAGCCAATAACTCCGTCAGGTCTGTCGGCCATTGCGTAATTAGCGTTGGCCAGAAATTAGCCGTGCGAACATTTAATTGCATTACGATGTGTACGAAATTGCCAAAATGATGTTTTTTCGTCGCGGTGACTATTTGACCTGCAACCAGCCAAATAGCCTGTAGGCTATTTGACCGGTCAAAACAAAAAATCGCAGTCGGCACCTAGCGAATGACATTATAGATATAGTCCAGGAGTAATAGGTCATATTGGGGTCATGCAACTAAGGAAAAAATTACTATCAAGCTGTTTTTTTTCAAAATAGTTAGCCTAAGGGACTAGGAGTAACATATCAAAACTCCCCATGAATCCCACGTGTGCTGTCATCAAAATTTGAATTTGAATTTTTGAACAAAGTTGAAAAAATGGGTCAATTTTTAAGTACATCAAAACATAGGCATATTGCATATCAAATCAAAGGAAATAAAGAGTACGATG
>Ga0209671_1001465_pt1 | contig 19786 bp, 15 predicted proteins | sample WorMetHERISLAND2_2_FD_187401 | JGI IMG/M metagenome (GOLD analysis project Ga0209671, IMG submission 187401) | Marine gutless worms symbiont microbial communities from Max Planck institute for Marine Microbiology, Germany - Olavius geniculatus... | ecosystem: Host-associated > Annelida >...
TGAAGCTGGTGGTGAACTCTTCGAGCATTCGCAGTGACAATGGAATTCTGGCATTTGATGATTATTTAACTGTGTTGTTTCAACGATGTTATTAAATTGATGTTGTAGCCGGAACATTTTTGAATGCTGAAAAATCGGCAAGCGGTCATGTTAAAAAGTCTATAACTTCGTCGATTTTTACAGAATCAAATTTTACTTGGCAGTTAGATGTAGAAGGTTTCCATAAATAAAGCTGTAAAATTTCAAATTAAAATCCCAAACGGTTGCTGAGAAAACAGCGAAAAAATTTAGGGGTCCACTTTTTTCTGCTGCACCCTGTATATCATCAGAATGCACAAACAACTGACTTAAAACACATACAGCAAATAAAATTTTTCTTCCAATTAAACAGCCAGCTCAAGGGTGGAGGAGGGGACCCCACATCACTTTCTGGGATGTTATGTTATTATATTAATATGCCAACTTATTACTGTTCATGCCTCATAATGCTTCAGGAGCTAGCTACGCAACATAATCTTTCATGACTTACAAAAATGTCTAAAAGGTTCCGGTAATCTTAGACAACACTGTGAATGCATACGTGGCTAACTAAAAACTGCCGGTCGCTCCGAAGGTAAAGCAAAAGCAAATGATTATAACACTGAAAGAGAGACAAAACAATTTCTGTATTAATTACCACGATAAATTATTATTCTTATCAGTAAACGGTTCTAAATGCTAACTGTTCTTCGAGATCTTGTATGCTGGTCTGAAGTTTTTTCTTGTCAGCAGCGTAGATGTTCAGTCGTTCCTCCTCTTCTTCAAGCCTCTGTTCCATCTCTCGCAACCCTTCTTCCAACTCCTGCTTACGCACTGCCAACCGTGCTCTAGCCTGCATGCATCACATGCACTTCTAAACATCCACCCATAATTCAACTGTACTGCATTAATGACAGAGACTGGTAATGTTAAACAACAGACATATAAAGTGGCATCTTTGCCTTCCCCTAAATTTTGGATTATTAAAAAAATGTCTTCTTGTCCAAAAATCTTCTTCCAAAAATACACAAATTTCAGGCTGAAAACCGAACCAATACGTTACATGCTGGTGCACAATAATCGTAACATTTACCGCTGCTCTTCAATGTTAATTGCATTTTCATGACAAAATTAAGACTAGAAAAAATGTCTGCAATAAGACTCGATGACAATTAAAGATTCATGCTCGTAGGTGTAAGAATTCATGTACAACCTATGATTTGCATTCCTACAAACATTGCTACAAACAAATCAAACAATAATTTTTAGTATTATCAGATTAACTAAATTTTACAGAAAGAATTTGTAGCAGATTTTTAATCGACCAGATTCCATTCTCATCCGGTATCAGTATACTGCAAAAAAATCCACAAAGGAAACCAAATGTAGCACTGTAATCTAACAAAAAAACAGATACAGTACCTCCTCAGTCTCGGCGCAAAGATCCTGTTCGGCTTGCAGCTGTTCGGTGAGAAGCACCTTGTCACTAATGAGTTGCTGATGTTCAGTCTTGAGAGAGTCGTGTTCCTCGCGCAGGTGCGTTAGATGCTCGGCGACCTGGCGCAGCTCCGTCTCCTTCTTGTTTAGTTTCTCTTCCGTGTTTGTCACCTGCAGCAGCGGCTTCACCTGCAACACAAAACACAGTCAAGTGACAGTGTCTCACCCCACTGTCGTCTGCCATTTTGTCGTGGTGGTGGGGCTTGAAGCTCTGATGATCCAAAAAATTTCTAAAATGCGGACGAGAGGAGCAAACCAAGAAAAGACCAACTTCATACGAACAGCTATCGTACACTTTACCAGTGCTCACGTACTAGTCAATCTTTGACTTCGATGCCGATTTCAGCTTTACAGCCATTTCTTCACAACTTCACAGCCTTTTACATAATTTTGGTTGCTGTAACTTTCTGGGAATGTGATTTGGGCCGAACTGGTATGGCCTCAACACTGGGCACCTGCCAAAGGTAAGGTTAGTTAAGGTAAAGACAACGTCTCAATGATCTGACACTAAAAATGCATCACACAACCCTCTAATACTAGCAGTGAAATCAAAAAAATAATCATCTCAAATCACACAAAAGGTTACGTGAATATGAGGAGCAAAAGACAAAAAAAGTTGGCATAAATCTTCCATTCAACAGAAAACTGGAAAAAATACTGAAGAAGAATTCATTTAGTCAATTGCAATTACTACTTCTCAATATCACTACCAGCAATGACTGTGATTAGATTAGTGACATCAGCTGTCACCAGAAATGCATCAAATACTTCAAAATTACATGCTGACTCAAGCATAGATGCACTGCTGACATGTGATAGCAACTCCTATATCACACACTGTCATTAGAAATAATCTCACTGTACCTTGGTAAACAGCCGCCACCACTGCCAGTTGCGTAGCTTCAGGTAAGACGAACAATTCCGCTGGATTATTCGCACGGCATTCTGCTGCTGGCAACGCTTCTGGAAATTCCTGAAAACAAGACATATGCAGTCGGTTGACTACTGATGAAACCAAACAAAACATCACACACTAACAACTTGTCTCAGCACAATACTGCACTCATTAGGTATACACAGTGTTTCATAAAAAGGACCCCTTTTTGTTTTTTTTCATAATTTTTTTGCCAAATGATAAAATTATACTTCATTACAGTGACCTTTATCTAAATAGCTCAACTGCAGCAGACTGTGCATATTAGAACCACCACACTAGTCACTCATTCAACTTAACTGCAATCAATTTAAACATAACTGAACCTATCTGAACAATAAGAATGCTGTGAAAGTGATGCAGATTACACCATTCTGTGTATGCAAAATCATCTCTAAACCAATTTCATAAGCAAACTGACAAATTAAATACAGCTAATAGATTATGCACTACTTGCCGAACGCTAAACAAATGCATAAACCACTCTAAGAACCTGCGTGCAAACTTTCCACGAGCAAAAGCTTGGAATTGAATAATGATGTCTGTTAATTTCAAGTCTCTCTCCTCCTCTAGATGAGCAAGGACACCAGCGCGGAAGAATATCTTGCTCTGACCGATCCTGTAAAGATTGGAATCCAGCTCCAGGGCCTCGATCTGCGCACAGTGGAAATAACTGCTTCAATTCATCACTCTCGAAGTAAAAAGATATGTGTTAACTGATTAGGCAAAGAAAGTTCAATGTTACATATCATGCACAAATAAACCGCATAAAATTCGTATATGCCTTACTGACAGTCTAATGTTATGTTCCTGCCCTTACGTGGCTAAATACACATAAATTAAGCTTAGACAAATTTGATGAATTAATACGATTTTCATGCTAACTAAATGCAGATTCGAGGAAAGTTTCACTACTTGGCTAAAATAACACTAATGCTGATTCATAGCTCGCTTTTAGAGTGGGGTTAATATAATTAAGTCAATGCTAATTAAATAATTATAAACTATATCCAAGAAAATATTGGCACTAAGTTATAGCCAAACTATTCACTGCTTTCTATCTAATCAAACTCTAAATTTACTACAGAAATCAAGTGCAAACCGAATGTGGCGAATACAACCTAAACCTGTCTCAAAAAAGTAAGTTCTACATATCAGAATTGAAAAAGCTAGGAAAAAAGTAAACGCAGCTGACCATCTTTGCACATGCTTTCTTGCCATCCATGAAGCCTCGAGGAATAACTCCCGGCGTCAACAGTTCATAGCGCTGTCGAAACTCCTGAAATACAATACGGCTGGGAAACCCCTGGCGACAGATTCGAATTCCTTCCAGCACACCGTTGCATCTCAGTTGGTCCAGCACAAGGGGAGAGTCCACTTTGCCTCCCTACAGCAACAGTACACATGCTCACACTGAGACAAGCTTCAAACCTTCCACATCAAAACACAACATATAAGATAATACATTTTACACCACAATGAGCAACAACAGCCAATCAAGTACTAACAAATACAAATAAAAAAAACAAAATATTCCTAACTTTTCACCCATGCAACAAGGCATAAAATCTTGCTGATAGCAAGTAGATTTGACATGTAGAATCTGACATGGAAAAGTAGAATGCAAAAAAAACAACACCTGTTCTGTGTGACACTTTAAATCTTTAAAACAACTGAAAATGTCTTGGGTAATTGTACATTGTACAATGATGACAGCCCAAAGGATCTGAGCCATATATAGTTAATGAACACAACAAGAATGGGTACATACAAACACTGTGTCTCGGGAAAGAAAAACAGTCAATATTGTTTTTGTCATAACTTTGTCAAATTTTCACGAATTTGACAATTTTTGGCATGAAGATGGCCAAGATGATGAAATTATGCAAGGTCCACTCACTTTCCACCTCTCCTAATTTATGTCAACGCAATACCATGTGAAACATAAATGTTCCAAATTGTTGCATAACACCGAGTTATTTTCCAAGAAAATCCTGTAACGACTTAATTAAACACAAAATAATACTCAATGTAACTTTTATCTTCGTTTACAAAGTAGTGGCCTTACCGTTTTGCATAATGTGTTATGGTCCAGCTTACGTTTGGACTGTTCCGACTGGATTTTACTTCGTGTTTGTTACGGTCACAGCAAATATGAGATTATGCATCAGATTTTTGATGATTGTTAGATGGTTACTTTGATTTTTAGCATAGCATTTTATTCTGTAATATCTGTAATTTTTGTTCATCTTCATCATCATCATTATCATTTAGCCTTGTTTTTATTATTCTGACTCGTGTGTTGAAATAAAGTGGTCATTATAAGTTTGTATAACAACCTGATTGCAAATCATCAGAATTTATGTCCAAAGTGGGCCCCACATACAAAGACAATGGTTCAGATGCAATGCCACTGACTGACAGCAGAATCATCAACTGACTGATCAAACGACATTCACTCACTGATTGAACGTTTTTAAGCTTATCAGTCAGCTATTTTGTTGTCTGCTATTATCACCATAAAATATTTATTACCACAAAATCTGTTGAATTGATAATGCAAAAATGAACAATCTGATACAAATAATCACCACGTAATGCAACAATTTGAAGCATCTGTGTTTCACATGGTAGTGCATTGATGTAAATTAGGCACGGTGGAAAAAGAGTACACCTTACATAATCAAAGTTGGCTGAAATATGGCAAAGTTATGATGAAAACAATTTTGACTGCTTCTTTGAGACACTATGTATATTCAAACGACATTTTTGAATGCTAAAGCAAACAGACACAAGGAGCAAAGACAACCTTCTTATCGTGATTTGGCAGAATACAGCGCACAAAGTTAGGGTTGGTGTTGTTCAACGTCTGCATCAGCCTAACAAGCTGTTCTTTGTACGTCTGAGCAACTGTCCTGAACATGCCTTTGCGAGTCCGTACTCCAACAAACACCGAAGCCTCCGTACCGACCGTGGCACTGATGCCCACAATCTCCGCTGAAATCACACACATTCAAAACATTCAAATCATAAACAGAAAAGTCTGTGTTCGCACTAATCCTACGTTCAGTCGTAGAGCACGATTGACAATAAAACAGCATCAAATCTTAAAATCTGCAACACTACAAAATTATCTGCAAATATGAAAAGCAAAAAAATGGAAGTAAATCAATATCTGTGTATTTCAGTAATACACGAAACAATATTTGTTCACAATACTGATGTATAATGGTTGTTAAAAATTTAACCAGATATAAATGAATGAGTTAACTATTCTATTGCAACAAGAACTAGCACAGCATTCAAACAAAAAAAGTCTTAAAATCTGCAACATTACAAATTTTCCTGCAAACAAGAAATGAATTGTTAAATAAATGCAAAAAACATCAAATGAACAACAAATCCACTTACAAACAAACAAAACCAACAAGAAATTCAGCTCAGCAGACATACCATCTTTCCAGATGGTACGCATGAAATCACTGGCTGAGTCCTGCAGCAGGGAGACCACATTCTCGTTAAGTGGGTCCATGTTCTTGAGAAGCCACTGATCACAGCAGTAGTCCACACGACCCGCATAGTGAATCACACTGAAGTTGGCACGATCACGGAAGTCCGGCCGCTGAAACTTGGGATGCGATGTGTGCTGGACTAACAGCTTTTCAACCAACGTCTTGTCTGTGGCTTTCGGAAACCAACATTCTTCGTCAATCAGTGCAAGAACTCCCATTGGCTATGGAACAGCAGCAGCAGCAGCATCAGTGCCAGCCGAAGTTACTCAATTAAATATTCCATGGCAAAATATTGCAGCTATCTCATCAGTGTACTGTTGACATAGCCGCAAGATTTTGCTGTAAATTTTTTCAACTTTGGACAAGTCTGTGCCTGTGTAGCATGTACACACTGCAGCTGCGGCTATGACCTTTACTAGTATTTCTCACGTGTGACCAAATCAAACATGCAACCATTTTAATAACACATACACATGTATTTACAATGCAGTATAACAAAACAGAATCAACAGAACAATGAAATGGAAACTTTGAACAACACGTAAACAAATAATGTCCTCCATGGAAAAAACACGAACCACTACACATCAGACTAGGTTTTAACCTCTTAGCCTGTAAGCCACTGGTCACTTAGTGTAAGTGAATGTTTCTTGACTGACCGAATGACTAAGTCTACAGACCTTCTCAATGAGGTCAATGGTTGGCTGGAGATCAAGGCCGAAGTCAATGAACGTCCATTCGATGCCCTCGCGGGTGTACTCGTCCTGCTCCAGTATGAACATCGTGTGGTTGAACAGCTGCTGAAGCTTCTCATTCGTGTAGTTGATGCACAGCTGCTCAAACGAGTTGAGCTGCAATGCATTCAGTTAACATCAAACGTTCATCAACACAGTCAACCTTTCACACCAATGATGCCACTATAATGCAGCTGCCTTAATAGGTTGTGTACAAAGCATCACCTGCCATATTTGATCACACAGTGTTACCTGCCACCCAATACAGGTGAACGTACCCTACGTTAACCTTAGCCAGACAGGCCGATACTCAATTTACCTACCCCAGAGGGATGGAAAGCTGAGTTGACCTTGCTATTGGTTATATACTCAATAGGCTGCATTACAAGTTTTGCCTCTCCATCTCTCTGCCTGTATGGACTCCTTAAGTTGAAAACAGAAAAGCGTAGAAAACCCAAAACTAGTACAGCCATTCCCCATGACAAGAGGAGCAACAGGTTGAGCACAAAAGGTCAAAAATCACGGTTGAACAGTGCACAAGCAGCATAGCTAGGTGCACAACTGCATGTCATATCAAAACTCAACACTGGTAGAGCCAGTTTATCGTCAGAGCAGGGAACAGTATCAGATACATTGCCAATACTACTGACTTTGCTGTATTTTGAAATTATGACATATACAGAGTGGGCCAAAAAACGTGCCACTTTACTTTTGTCCATATCTTTGCCAATTATTGACTGATTTTCAAAATTTTTTCACTGGCACACTCTGCAAACAATTAGAGACAATGCGATTATTATAAATCCCACCACACCGTAAATGCGTCTCTACATTACCTTATGAAATATCAATGAAATATGCATACATAATAATAATAACAAACATTTTGATAAAATTGAAAATAACAATTCAGACCAACATTGCAGTGAATGGTCTGTATGACACTAGACTGTGTGGGTCTAACACAGTCTAGTGTCATACAGATCATTTATCGCAATGTTGGTCTGAAGTGTTTTTTTTCATTTACCTAAATTTTTGTTATTATCGTTAGTTTTTGCTTACATTTATATTTCACAAGGTAGTGTAGAAATGCATTTACTGTGCGGTGGAATATATAATAATCACATTATTGCAAACTGTTTGTAAAGTGCTCCAGCGAAAGAATTTTGAAAATCGGTCAATAACTGGCGAAAATACGAACAAAAGTAAAGTTGCACATTTTATATGGCCCACGGTGTACTCTGAAAACAAAAAAAAATAATCACCAACAGTGGATTTTGCACTGCACGCTGTTTAAAAGTTAGTCTCGCAGAAACTGCCACGAATGTTATCATCAGTCCCATCGCAGACAGAACTAAAAATGTTAAGAGATGTGAGCTGAAACCTGAAATATCTCAAAGCCAGCGATGTCAAGTATGCCAATGAATGAAGCTCCCTGACGCTTGCTGCGGTCCAGAGAACGGTTGACTCGCTGAACAATCCACTTGAACATGCGATCATATATCGACTTGCTTATAGCTTCTACAGCGTACTCCACCTGTCACACAGATTAATTTTCTGATAGTCATAAACCTAACATGTAAACATTTAATACTAATTCCACATAGCATTAACTGCAACAGATCGGTAACTCATTTCTCTATAAATAATATAAACTTGCAAACTCCTACAAATGTTCGTGATGATAAAAACTTTGTTTAAAAATTTACTTAAGACCGGTAAACAAAGGCTGACATGTTTACTTTCAGTGCTAAACCTCCTTAACATAATTCTTCAACTGAGCCATAAGCACTTTGACTAATCTTGGGATTACAATTAAAAGTCAACTATTTCAGTTAATAAATTCTGATTACTGTAAATGACATTAATTAGAACAACTGATGATCAGTAACTGTTTCAATAATTTTATCAAAATTAACCGTCATTTTTACGTGCGAGAGCATGTAATGCTTCGTGCGTCTTAGCCATCGACTGGGCGTCTGTCTGTCCATCCATCACACTGTGGTATTGTATCAAACAAACGCAAGCTAGGATCACGAAACCTTCACTGTGGTTTGCCGCAAGGACTCTAGTTTATCGTGACAAAATTTTGTGCACCTGGGTGAGAGGGTTCCCTCAAACTGTGGCGTGAAAGAGAGGTACCCCACTAAAATTTGCTTATTTTGCCGCTATTGGCTGGTATAGCATGTAAACGGTAACAGATAGACATGGACATGCTACTTATCACAGCAAGCACTGGTGATGAGCTTCATAAGAATGTCAACATCGATGACCTTGAATGACCCTGAAGCCCAAAAATAAGCTGTTTCAGTGATTTTTTCACGATTTTCGGCTGTGACACACATTTAAAGAGTAAATTGCGCCGAAATGGCTGAAGATAGACAAAGACAATCTGCGTACGAAATTTTCAGCATTAAGCTTAGATTTTATTGCTGCAAGCTGCAACCCCCTAGGTTCAAGGAGGGCGGCGTACATGGGCGTCAAAGAAGGGTACTCCTTAAAAAAGGTTATTTTACCAGTATTGGCTTGTGAAGCATGAAAACGCTTGCAGATAGAACAGACATGCTGTTTATCATAACGAGCACTTGTGACATGCCTTTTAATGGTGTCAACGTCAATGACCTTGAATGACCTTGATCCCCCAAAATAGAGGGTTTTAGTGTTTTTGCGATTTTTGGCAGCAAGGCAAACATAAAGAGTATTGCATAGAAATGGCTGGAGACAGACAAGGACAACCTGCGAACAGGACATGCTAAGACTCTCGCGTGTTTCATGAGCTTTGCTCAAATTACTTGTTTGGGTTCTGAGATAAAATATCAACTCCCAATTTACAGTTATCACAAACAAAAATTAATATGCAGTCTAAGCTGATATTTTACTACTTCATGCAAACCAAAAACTAAAATTCAATAAATAACTCTACACTGCTGCTATCTGTCACTACTTAAATTTTCTCAAGCAGTCGAATTTTACACGATCAAATGCAGCAAGATAGCAAAAAGTAACCTGTTCTTTTGTCTGAGCCTTTGTCACATACTCTCGGCCAACGCGAATACGTGGTCGTAGGAATGCTTTAGTCAGCTCAATCACTGGAACTCCGATTAAACGACAGATCTTCTGAACAACTACAAAACACAACAAACGTAATGAACTTAACATAATGTTGACGACAGCATCATGTAATCATTCATATGATTGCAACAATCCTTTAAAAGACATACATTATGGTAGTAGTCATTGCTAACTGGCACTTACTGTCAAGTTATGTAAATAAATCTAGTTATGTAAATAAATCTGTGTGCTTGGTCCATACAAGAACTTGCACCAATCACAACGTCATTACAAAACGTGTGGTATGGCCAACATTCAGACAAAACAATAGTTTTCACTCCTGGATATCACGAAGCACAGCTACGGAAAAAACCCATTATTTCGGGAAAGTGATGCTCTGTATAACACAATACAGTGTAGGCAGTAAGCACAAGTAGATTGTAATACAATAACTGGGCCATCGAGACTGGTGGCGACAGTCAGGTACACACAAGAGACTAACACGGGCTGCAAATGCACAGCAAAAAAGACCACAATGCAACACGTTCATTACCCGTGTTATCAGGCAAAGCCGCCTGGTCAGAAGTCTTGTCCTGGATGAACTGAATGTTTCCCAGCTGTAGAATGCTCGACAGAGTTTTGTGAATTGCTACCAGCACAACGCACACACAAAACATATTTATTAGTTAGAATAAACTATAATGGTTAAAAGCTTACTCAACAGCAGATACAACAATCAGTCATTGGCACCAATATCTAGACATAAACAAACACAAATATCCTAAACTTTTCAGACACAAACTATCCGAACATCCTATATTTCTTCGCTTATCATGCAAGCGGAAGCTGATAGAGATACATAAGCTGCAAAATCATTTCACTCAATGTGAGACACTTCAACTGAAAATAATCAATTAACAAATACCAATGGCACTCAGTTATTAAACAGTATTACGGTATGCCACAAAATATGGTATGTGCTGTAAAAGCTGTTTGTTTCGTGTAATAAATAAACTACCAGTATGTACACGATCTACACCAGGTACTTTGTACAAGTAATAATGCACAGGGAATACACAACCTATATACATTATACATCACGCCAATAAACTTTACAAGAATAAGTTTGGGTTGCAAGACATGACAGAGGCCGTGCAACAGACCGATCTGTTCATCCTTAGTGAAGCCGAGCACATCCATGGCCTCAAGCACTTGACGATACAGCTCCACGTCATCTTCACCCATCACAATCGGCACGTAGCCGTTGGTCAAGTAGCTGTAGTTCCGAATGTCGCTCTCAATCAAACATTCCTCTGTAACCCCCAACACAACTTGCAATAAGAACAATGCAGAAAACACTTAATGCACATAAACATTTATCATTAACTGATTAGGCAAAGAAAGTGTGTTCGAGTGGCTCTTAGCAAAATCGGCCTATACAGTATACAGGCAGTGGCACTAAAGACACAAGACATGATCAGAACAGAAATGCAATTAATCTCCATGCAGAAGTATTTCAGCAAGTAATTTCAAAGAAGAATGGTGCTAAATATGTTTTGCAAATTGACAGACAAAAGAAATTACCTTCTTTTCAGCCTTAAATGCAAAAAATAGCGAAAATCTCGACAAAAAAGCTGCTAACTTTTCATAGCAGGTGAAGCACTGCGAAGCATCTGATAGAAAATATGAAAACATCGTTCATCGGCAGCTTGTCTGACGATACGTGATTTCTCCAGCAGATCTACAGTTCAGCTAGGTTAACAGAAATGTCACATTTCCAAATTTCCACTCATCCAACCATCAACTAAGCTTGTAAAACCACAGCAAAAAGATTAACAATGCAAATTCATCTTCCACCATTGCGTGTTTAGGAGAGAAAAGCATTTTAAAACTAACTGCCTGGATATTTACACACGGCACAACTGCTTTGAAACAGCCAAATAGATGACAAAAAGTATCTATTTATGGATTTTAAGTTCTAACAATTCCCAAAAGTTTACTATCAGTAAGCCCAGTCTAACCTCAACTAACTGTACAACTCCCGGTAGTTAAATAAACACTAAAATGAATAACATTGTAATAAAAAAGATGAAAGTCCAGGATACATGTTTCAATGTTAGCACCAGCGATGTAGCCAGAGATGTCAAAGTTGATGCGAATAAATTTGCCCTGCAATGACAGATGCACTTCCTCAACAAGCAATCCTGCAAATAATGTCTATTTTATACAACAAATATTCTACTTTCAACACTAAAAACTAACTCTGCAAAATGAATTATAATATACAGATTCCTAATTAGGGTAATATAACAATTTAAGCAAAATCAAAACAGTTGAGCGTGTGCAGGAGATAATTACAAATCTGGACGAATTGTCATTCTTGACGGTCTTTGCATTGCCAAATGCTTCTAACACTGGATTAGTCAACAACAGCTGCAACTCCAGTTCCGCCTGTCCAACAACCAGCCAAACGTATATGTATGTATGCAACTTCAAAGGAATTTAAACTAAACAAAACAAGCCATGTTCACAACAGCACTGCAACTTCAACAACTATAGTTAACATGCACGGCTCCTATGTATCTGAGGACCTCGCTGGAGCTTCAACGTAAACTTTTTCACTGATGAATTCATGCCTTAACCTAAACTAATTACATGATAAGTTTTCCTTTAATAATTAACTGCAGCACACTGTTGAATATAAAAAGCAATGTGCCAATTCTTACTGATTTCCTTGAAAGAAATCAAGAAATAACCATAGTCTAACTACATGCAAAGTATCAGCTGTTGACACAACACAGTTCTGGAGATTGTTTTTATCGTATTGCAACTGTTGTTTGCTACAGCACTAGGTTACATTGCATACATCACTTAATGTCACCATTTCCTTCTTGTTCTAGTTCTTCATTTTCACTTACTGGCAGTGCAAAGTGTTTCATCTGAAACAGAGAATTCTCAAACCTTCATCAACTATTACCGAACACGTTACCGCGGTTCACCTCTAAATTCAGCACACTGTTTATTTAAGAACTGAAGCCGCTTCTGTCTTAATGCCATTAAATGCAATCAAATTAATAATTTTTGTATTGTACATTACAAAAATGCAGAGAAGCAGACACAGAGTACATGTTCAATGAAAGCAACATGATGCACGAAGCACAGTAACAAAGACATACGTGGCCAGTTGGAAGTGAGGAGCCGGATGTTGACAACCGGTGCTTGGCAGCAGCAGCAACATAAGTCAAGTACTGAATCACTTTCTTCGTGTTTTCAGTCTTACCAGCACCAGATTCACCACTGCACACAACAATACACACATGAATGAATTACCCATGCTGTCACATTAAAGGTCCATGGCCACGGTCAAACTCACTCGGGCAATTTATGTGGATTTAAATTAGATATGTAAACTCGCACATGAAATATGTTGATTAGAGCTTCATAAATATATGAAATTAATGTGTGACTTCAAACCACAATACGGCATTACGTTACATTATGCAAAAAAATTTTAATTTATCAGTTCACCCAGTGACGTCATCAGCCTAGCTCATAGGCATCATGAATATTAATGGCATAGCCCATGATATCATCAATCTAGGCTAGTCCATTAATATTCATGATGTCTTTAGTCTAGGCTAGTGACGTCAGTGTTGAGAAAGCATGGTCTAGAGAACTTGGTGGTGATGGGAAGGATAGATAGGAGGAAAGCGAGGCGGCGTCAGAGACTGAAATATTTAGACAGCTTAGGAGAATCATGGAAAGACAAAGTGAGCCCAACAGAGCTCATCGGGGCTTCAGAGGACAGAATGATCTGGCAGCGCATGGTCGGCACGGCAACATGACTTGACATGAGTGACGTCACCGGGGGGGGACATCATGGCGGCGTGTTTTCTGCGTCATTTTCATAGACCGATTTCAAATGCAAATTTCTCCGCGTTGACAAAACACTGGGTGCCAACACTACTGTCAAAATTCTCAGAAAATTGTGCTATTTTGGGAAAATGGTAAGTTAGTTTTCGCGTCCATCGACCTTTAAATTTAAGGGCAGTAGAAAATCATGGAAAAAACTGGCGAAAAACATGGCAAACTTTTGTGAAAATCGCAAAAATCACGAGAAAGACATAGCATCAGATCACAATAAAGACCATTATACAGTCTATAAAGCTCAACATGACGACCATCAAAGCATGCAGTGCAAGGTTTACATCAGTAAAATTTTGTCACTGCAGAGCATTAAAACATATTTCTAGACACAGTAGAAGCTGGACAACCTCAACAATGACTCAAGACCAGCTCTATGCAAAAAAACTAACAAAATATTTTTGTGTCAAGAAAGAAATACTTAAAAGCAGTAAATCAACACTTTCCCCAGTGAACCTCTTTCAAAGTTCTGTATGGACCGCAATTCGCAAAGAAACGTGAATCTTGATTGGGTTTAGCAAGTATTTATAAATAGATGATAGAAAACTCATGGACAGACATCAGGCCACAAAGTGCTCTACATAAAAAACTACGATGATATATGCATGTCATTTTCTAACCATTTGCTTATCTTGAGCTATAGCAACTGTATCTGACAACATAATATGGCAGTGAGCAGTGAATGATACTTACGTGCAGAGTATTGACTGGTCCTCACGTTCTACAACCAATCGCATTCACAGCAAAAAGTTTTAATGAATACGTAAATTAAACATAAATATTCCATCACAACATGCGCACAATGGACAGATGTAGAATCAATCAATCAATCAATCAATGCCCAATCTATACAAATCATACACTGTATATACTTGGTGAATATCAATTTTCGATCAACAACCCGTAGCAATCTTTGCAATAAATTCCCCATACTAAACCACAATAGTAGATTCAGTAATAGTAACTAGTGTACACAATAGCAGCATATATTTTAGTACACGGAAAATGGAAAATGATAATATTTCATCAGCATTTTGCTGACAACTGCTTTGGTAATTTGTGCCATAACGCAGACGCATGACACAAGACACGGTGTACAGCGCGGATGAAGTGGATTAAATATCAACAAAACCCGGTACCCACAGGTGCCAAATGTATGCATAAATCAAAGGTCAGTGAACTAATCATCATACTGCTGTTCTGATTTATTTATGGTTGAACAGTTTTTGATGCATCCGTGATCTAACGATTTTAAACACAATCAACAGTCATCACAAACAGCAATTTATGTAAACTGACTTAGGTAGCCGTCATTTGCAATGCTAATGGAACGTAAAACACTTGTTTACATGCTGAGTTATTCTGCATATATTACTTTAGCAGGTAAGCAGGTACTCCTAACTCTACAAAATTCTGACATGCGGTTCTTAAGCAGATCATTTGCTTTGACTAATTTCACTGCTTGTCAGTGAACATAAAAAACGAGCAGGAATGAGTGGCTTATATCCCCCAAATATGGAGTCAAAATCGAGCAAAGTTCTCCCCGCATTTAAGCTCAAGTCCCCCCACTTTCGCACTCAAGCCCCACACCTCTTTGGGCTTTTTGTTAGAAATGTAGATTGCCCAGTGAAAAATAGCAGAAAGCTTTGTTAAGGGTGTTAAGTGCCCATGGAAAATGAGGGATGTGTTAAGTGTATTGATTGCTTAGTGAAAAGTAGGTGGGAAGCATCGTTAAGAGTGCAGAATAGATTCACTGCTCAGTAAAAATAGGAAAAAAAGTTTTGATCTACACTCTTAACAAAACTTCCTCCCCCTATTTTTCACAAGGTGCAAGCTGCGCCCACCAGGTATAGGGATAAAAGCCACTGCAGCAAATTGCAGTTCTGAGCTCACAACACAACAATGAACAGAACAGAGACTACAGCAGTCAGTCTTAACACTCATTCAACATACATGTACATTAGATAACACGGCTCCAGGAAGTCGGGAAGGCGATGGGTGAGCCTGCAATATCTGTGCTAGTGCAGTTGCATCAGAAGCACGGAGATTAACTGTTCTTGAAAGTGAGAAAAATAACTCCACAATGTCAAGACAACAACACACATTAAGCGTCTCTAATAACAGCAGGAATTAACAGTTTCCAGATTCCAACCAACAGAGAGTCAGGCGTAGGCGTGCTACTCCAGCAATTTTTGACGCGCTACAGCTATGCCGTAGGCGTAGGCGTCTTTGGCATTGCTGTCGTCTGTCTGTCCGTCCTCCGTAACGGATGTATTATGAGTGACTAAGCGTTAGGGCGTAGGGGAAAACTTTTTACATGAATAATTAGCCATGTGTCTTAAACCTAGGCATGCAAAATTTCAGCAATCTAGTGCAAAGGAAACATTTTCAAATTTGGGGTTGAATAAAAGGGGTAGGAATTTCAATGGAAAAAACCATATCCTAAAAACGGTGAGAGATAGGCGAGTGAGTAGGGTTTAACGTGCCGCCCGACACAGGTCATTTCGGGGACGGCCTTTCCACGCAAAACTGCACAATGCACATACCGATACACATAATAACGGAACAAAAGTTTAACCCTTAGAGAGAAAGTTTAACCTTTATGAAACGCAAAACACAAAAAAAAGACAGAACCGAAAATTGTAAGAACTGCCATTGGCAGTTCTTACAATTTTCCCTGTTATCCTCCAGACAGTCATTATTCTCAGAATGCTGTCTATTAGAAGGCAGGAGAGGTGAGAGATGCGGCCAAGGTTATTATTCATCACAAATAGGAAGTGGCATACGCCCTTTTAAATAAAATGAGAATCATCGACCGTGGATGACCTTGAAGGTCAGTACTATAACAGGAACCGTATAGGCTGTAGCGCCTCTTCCCTGGCGACAGCTGGGCTTTCTTGTAATATACAGTATACACTGTACGGCAGTCTTATCAAAACAACAGTCAATTCTAGACACCGAGTCATCTTGTACGTAGCGCCCCCCCCCCGATACATTAATACAAACACAGACAAAAATGTGTATGGAAGCATCTGTTATGACCACTATGACAAATAAAAATTCACGATTCCTAACCAGCCTTCAGTTTCTGAAGCGTCTCAAAGTTGCAAACCAAACAATATGTATACGGTACCAATAATAAAGCCGTCACAATCTAATAAGCTGAAAAAGTAACTGACAAGTTAAGTCAGCAAAACAGTCGTTGCAGCTGCACGTGCATCGGCCAGAATTAAGTTCAGTGTTCAATGGCATCTTGTTACTTACTACCACGTCCTGTCAGTTGCCGAACTTCGTGCGTCCAACACTCTTCCACATGTTTTCAAAAATGGAATACATTTCTGATGGTGGTTAAGAAAAAGCAACGTAAACCATAGTATAATTTTAAGAATCGCTTGCTCGTGTGCGTAATAATAATTAAAAACGTTTAACATACGGTACTGAACAGTACTGATAGTCTGACAATCTATACACATCCTCTCGACCATCATCCGAGAAGGACCGATAAAGGCAGTGCACGAGCATATAAGCCACAAAAACTGGATGGAAGCGAACAAAGCCTGCAGTGTCGTAAACAGACTCGGCTGTCTGAGGGTGTAGAACGATTCACTAATAATACAATATTTCAGCGGACGAAAGGCTTGCCAGGAATTGGTTGCGGCATTCAGCAGCTCGTCAGCAGACAGTCAATCGGCGGGCGACGGAGAAACCCAGACTTACCGAGACGAGACGTGCGTACATGCACGCGTCACGGGTCAACTCAACTCAACGCTAGCGTCATAAAATTCGTCCGTCGTCGGCACATAAGTCACAATAACTGGAACCATACAACAACGTAGGCTACCTGCACGCGCCCCTCCCCCCTTCCGCCGTCAATTCTAGGCGGGACATACCGTAACCCGCACACGAGTTAAGACAAGACAGTGAACGCTGCGTAAAAGTTCTCTGAGGCGGCACTACGCGATTATGATTGATCTGTCACGTTCACCTCAGCCGCCTCGCACATCATTCAGTGATGACACTTATATACGTCTCAGACTGGTGCATTTGCTGCTAGCGCCCCACACCATTCGCGGCGGTCAACACGTCTTTGCCACACCCACGTCTGAACGTGACTGTACGGACGCCGAATCCACTTTTTTCGCTGATCGTCTCTGAATGACCAAATATGATTCATGCTGCCGCATCAAAACCATACAATAACGAGACACGCGGCAAGTTTTCATCAACTACTGCGTAAGACATTATGAGTCCGGCTAATGAACAAAACGGCAAAGAATTCCCACTCCGGAGTCTGGAGCCCGTGCTGAACCACTATGAAAGACAACAGAACTGTCTTGAACACACACTGAGAAGAAATGAATGGACAGCATCTATTAACAAACGCTACAGCGAGGCAGCACTGCCGCAGAGCAAAGGGTGACCAAAAATCACATAAAAAGGTATAAAAAAGTAAACATCAAGTAGTCAGATTTCTACAGCGGCGTTAAGTCGTGACCTCAGATGCGCTGGCGACAGGTCACGTTAGCTAGAGAGAACAGAACGTCTTTCACACCAAATTTAAAAGTTACTATTATGAGTTACTGTCAGTGACTGTTCCTGGCAGGAAGTTCCAGGTGGCCGGAACGGAAAGCACGCTTGGCAACACACTGGCTTCACGGCGCCTATTCTAAGCCGCTCTCCTGCAAAAAGCGTCTTATGTATCAGCGACGTTAACCAGAGAGTACGACGTAGATATATAGAGTTTCACATCAGATCACCGGAGCAACAGCCAACAAGCAAAACCGTCGATCAAGACGTGGGTAAAACACATCGTTCTAACTTGCAGCAGTGTGTTTATACAAGCGGCCTAGATGTAAGTCAATCTACACGTGGAGAGTGCTACCGTGAAGGGTTGGTTGGTCGATTGAAAGCGGCTTAGCAGCAGGTTGCAGGCAGTGAGCATCAGCAGCTGAGAGACCTGACCACCCAAGATATTTTAGTTCTCAAATTAATTTCAGCTGTACTCTCTATATATCTCTTAAGAGAATAAGTTTATCTCATTATATTCTTAGTTGGAGAAAAAGTCTTTATATAGGATGCTGCTTATATGCGAATATGCAATTGCATATTTTGCCAAAACTGGCATATCGCATATTTTTCCGCAGATAATGGCATTTTCAAAATGCAAAAATTATGCCGCATATCCAAAAATTTGCATATATTCGCACATATGCCGCATATTTCCGCATATGCGATCACATTTTTCAGCATTTTTCTTGTCCAACGTTGTTTTAAAACCACTTAATATTTTGGCTGCAAACGATTACCGGTATTTACAATTACACATTGAAGAAATTAAGTCGAAAATGTCAAAAATGTGCAGAATAGGCCTATTAATGATCATGATTATGATTCTCCGTCACTTGAAGTTGCATATGCCGGAAATATGCGGAAAAATATGCTGCATCTATGCAGCATATGTAGCATATATGCCGCATATATGCGCCGCATATTTCGCCAAATTCCGCATATTTTCTCGCATATTTTGCCTCAAAAAGTTTCATATATTTTAAGAAAATTCTGCGCTATAAACTAGGATCGCTGTTTATAAGTGCCAAATTTAACTTATTTGGCCAGCTGGCAACCTTGGCATAAGTTGTTTTGGTGGTGCGCAACATCTGAGATAGTTTCACTAAAAACCACGAATTGCACTGATGACTCTGTCCCATGTCAGAAATGTTTTAACGCTCTTCACTGGAAACTGCCGTTTTACAACTCGTTTCACTGACTTGCACTGCTGAAATCTCGTTTTTGTTTGCTCTGCCAAAAACTATTTTCGTTAAAATTGGCTAATTGTATAGTTGCCGCGATTTTCATTAAGTGTTCATTTTTCTTCAACCAAAAAATTCTGGTTTACTTTCTCGTGAAACCAAGACCGTTAATTTTCGTTTTCGTTCTAGCTAGTACTACAGCATCTCTGGACGAGACACAAGCAGCAGCAGGTCTGCAAAGCAGCGACGCGGCGTTTCATGGTCCTCGGCGGCGCCGACTTGTTACAGAAGAATGCCGCGCATCCATGAAAACACCGGCCACATCAATCGGCAGGCACGTCCATAGTCAGTCGCCCCCCCCCCCCC
>Ga0209671_1001466_pt1 | contig 19786 bp, 14 predicted proteins | sample WorMetHERISLAND2_2_FD_187401 | JGI IMG/M metagenome (GOLD analysis project Ga0209671, IMG submission 187401) | Marine gutless worms symbiont microbial communities from Max Planck institute for Marine Microbiology, Germany - Olavius geniculatus... | ecosystem: Host-associated > Annelida >...
ATCTATTAGTCTGTCGTCAAAATAATTATTTATATACAGTAGCGATAGAACGACAACTGCAGTTTAGTTACTGGAATTCATTTGATTGTCAAATAAACGTAGTTTAACGGAATATTGGAACTTTTGCTTCACGGAATTAAGTAAATTAGCATAAATTTGCGTATGTGCATTAATTATTTTAACGCACGTTAATTTTTTTAACGCGTGTTATTTTATTAATGCATTAATTTAACAGCTCTAAAATGCATTTAGACCTGGTTCCATGCTATATGTTGAATACTGTGCTTAAAGGAAACATATTTTGAGAGCTTTTCCAGTATTAATTTGTTTGTCATTGGCATCAGCTACAATGACTGTTAAGTCTTAAAGTTGGCAGCTAAGCCGTTTGACCCGCAGAATATGCATGCCCGCTGTTTGAATGGCCATTTTCTAGGTGTTTTTGGGCTAGCTGTTTGCCCAATTGATTTCTGTGTCTGTTTTGCAGAACTTTTTGGGACAGTGTAATAACATGTTTTAGATGTTTTCTTGGTATATTTGCAGTGCAAATTACCGGTACAGTATGCAAGTGAAAGAATTTTGATACCCTTTCGTTATTTGGTAAAACTGTAACTAAATCGGTTGTTTTTTTTTGATTCACACGGTAGATCCTGAGTAGCTGAAATCAGTTTCAAAACTGGTATTTAACCACCCGTGATTTTAGTCTCAGGAAAGACCAGTATTCTCAGTAACCTATGTTGTATTAACAGAGTGTAATTGGCAGCAATCACTGTACTTAAATACAACCCATTTCAGGATCAGACTATGTTGCTGTTAATGCAGTATGACGTTGTTATACTGCAAATTATGTTTGGGCTTTCGTGGATAGATTTCTTAATATCACTCAGTAACCCGTATGACATCTGTATGCTGAATGTATGTAAATAATGTATCCTCATACATACTGCAGTGAGTTTTGATTTCTGTTTGCAAGCCCGGTTCAGTCACTGAATGTGTAGAAAAGGTCAAGCGAATGAATTGTTATACGATGACCTATTTGTATACGATGTATTGTTATCAGTTCGTTAATCATTTAAATGTACTGTACATTATATCAGTAATTCTAATTAAGTAATAGTAATTCTGACTTGATACAGTAGTCTGATGTAAACTTATAGTTGCTTAGTTGCAGTTACAAACAGAGCACGTAAGTGGAGTGAGAAACAGCTGGTCTGCTAGAAGTCAGGTTAGCAGATCAGAGAGATAAGCAGGAGTTGGAAAAAAGAGGGGAGCCAAGCACAGAGTGTGGAATCGTTGAGTGAGAATGGAGCAGTGATTGGAGATCACCGAAATAGGCTTGAGCATCAAGCAGAACTCGTCTCCAAAATGACAAACTAGACTTTGTCAGGCAGGACCTTAAATCTTACAAACTCGTGTAATACAACATGGCACAATTGGCTTCGCTGATATTTTCTGATTAATAACAAACTATTATGCTTGAAGACATTCCCCAAGCACAGGACATTTTCACATAGGCATGGTTGACCGATAATGAGTTTACCATACTATATGTGCAGTAAAAACCCTGTATTCTCTGCCGTAAGTTTATAATAATATTGTAATCTTGTAAGTGTTGTTTCTTGTGTTGTGTTGCTGCATGGCACGTGTGTTGTAGTTTATGCCAAGCGAGAGACAAGTTGTCTGGAAAAAACCTGAAAAGTCATCAGGGACTTGGCCAAATGTCAGGGAATGGTCAGGGAATAATCTACTGGAAGATGCTGCAATCTTGTAAATGTTGGCATTGTTTGGTATGCTGGATGACATAGCACACATTGCCGTTGTTTATGATCACAGTTGTGTAGTGTATGCCTGTAGTTATAATGCTGTTGTTTGTAAGTCTTAAGTATGGGAATTAATTTTATTGCTGTCTATTTTTGTTACTGTATTATCAATAAACTGTGTGCATGGCCAGATTGTCATAGGCTTTGGACCTCCTCTGAAATATACAAAATTTATACTAGAAGCAATCTGTTGAGATACTGGTAGTGTCTGCAAAAAATGTCATCACTTCCTCATTCAGCCATGTTTAACATTTCCACAAAATTTTATCAAAATTTAACTCATGTATTAGAGTGGTCTTGGTGAGAAGTCAGCTGCCCCCAAAGCATGATTTTCTTTATCACTTCTCTTTGTCTCACTCAGTCTTTGGTAGGGCTAATTATTAGGTCAGCATGTTAACATGCTATGTGTGAATTGAATAGCCATAGTCAAGTTGGCAAGCTTTCCAGTATATTGCCAGCGTAAATTTATTTAACGTATTTTGTTTGTTTGTTTTTTACCATTGCATAGGTATGGGTTCTATAAGTTTGTGATCCTGGCAGTATCATTATTGCATGCCCTCTAATGTCCAAACTGAACTGAAGTCAACATCAGATTGAGTTCTTTTTCATTTAGTTTATTTTGGTTCAGGTTGCAGATGAACTAATCAGAACTTAAATCGATGCTGAGCTCAGTTCGTTTGCTTGTCCTTCGGTTCATTTCCTTCATAATGGGTTTATCGGTAATGCATCTTCAATTGAGTTGAACTGAACTTGGCATCTGATTCGGTTTATTTTGTTCTACGTTCACTTTTCTTAAGTTTGTTTGCTTAGGACGGGCCAGTGTTTAATGTTTACCATAATGCCGTTGTTGGATGTTGATTGCTGTTGCTGACTGGGTGTCCATCATCTGTATGTCTGTACTCATTTATCATGCTTGGCATTTAAAGTTTTATTAATTAGTTTTGTTTTGTCGTTGACATTTTCAACAGCCTGAATATATGCTGTATTTTTCAGTGTTTTTGTTTCGAGAGCTGTCAATTGCAATTGCTAGCTTAATTCTGTTGTTTACAAAATGTATACAAGTAACAGTATTTATATTAATCCTGATTGGCATTCTTAGTTATGGACATCATGCACGGTGGGCATGCAGTGGTAGACTTGAAATCAAGAAAATGTCAAACACTGATTATCGCAATCGTAAGTTCATGGCATAAAGATACACATTTATGAATGGTGGAACAAATGTGTGTGCAACTCAAAGATGCTTTTTGAGAATCTGTTGCTTGTTGAGTGTTGATGATGATGATGATGATGAAGGACGAATTAACTTTAGCGTGGCGTTAAGTCCTAAGACTACAAGGACACGTAACAATAAGTCTAAACAGTGAAGTCACGTAAAAGTAGTCAGTGCAGTGAAACGTTCAGACGTTGAGTTCAATCAACAATTAACAGCCTGAATATTAACAACACAGAAAATGTATTCTTAACTGAAGTATTTAAGTTAAAACGAGCAGTGCTTATATATTTAAACGAATACTGGAATGCAACAATTTATGTGACAATTGTGTTTGGCTCTTCAAAAATTCAAAACCATTTTGGTACATAAGTAGAGCAAAAATAACAAGAACAACTGATGGCGATTTTCTGACCGCATAAAAGACAATAGTTCTATTATCTTTGTAATTATAAATAATTTATTAATGATTTCAAAATAAATGATTACGATTACAGATTATATTGACAAAACTTATAGAGCTTATAACTTGCTTGTTAAAGAACCACGCCATTTTCAGGTTCTTAGAACTGTTTGAAACCTTTTCCGTGTGATCTCGGTAATAGTTTTAGTTATTTTTAGCGTGTTTTATGAGACGCCTGGAGGTAGTAAGCTGCTGGCTTCACGTCAGTTTTGAGTTTTTCGTAATTGAACCGTATATGTGCTATGCGGCATGTCAACTTAGCCAATCAGAGCATCCTATTCAGGTCACATGACCCACTCATGACGCTGTGCCCTATTGCAGTTGTTTTTGCGGGATTGCGAGGCAGAAAGGAATTGGCAAATTTGTTGATGTTTTTAATTTGTTAGTATTTATCTTTGTTTTACCAGTTAGCAATGGAATCTTTACCAGCCGGCGAAGAAGTGCCTATGGGCACCGTTACCAGTGATGACGCGGTAACTATTAGTCGTACTTTGTTGGTCGAATAATGGTTATAATCAGCGCCAAGCGTTTGGTGCCATGGCCAGTTCGCACGCAGTTGGAAATTGCTATGTGGCTGCCTATTGGTTTCATTGACGTACTGGAGAATGCGACATAATTGTGATTAATCTATTTTCATTTAATCGCACACTGTCGCATCAGATAGGGTCTTTTGTAAGTTGTCATTTGCATTTGTGGTTATTTATGCAAATAACCACTGGGAAGGATTGTACTATATTTGACCGAAGTGATTAGGATCACCGATTGGTGAAAATAAAATTAAAGGTGATTTGGTGATTTTAACCTTTAATTTTATTTTCACCGATCGGTTATCCTAATTAAAGCGATTAAGTTCACCGATTAATAGTAGCCGTGTGAACTAAAATCACCATCAGGGCAATGTAACAGCGATGTTTGCTTATTGCATATTGAAGTCTGGTGCTTGATGTCGATGCGACAAGTTGGAGACAGTCGGTGTTTGAAGTAATATACAGAGTATGAATGTAACACGTCACCGTTTCCGAGTTAACGGTTTCTGTTACGGCTGAATGACCTTCTTCGACCTTGGGTGCATTGATCCGATGATATCTTTTTGCTTCCAGAACAGGCGATCAGTAAGGTTCTAAATGAAATCTACCGATGTCGGGTGCTTTGGATCAGTTATCCGGGTTAGCAATGGAGCATGGATTGGTTATCTCGTTCTGATAGGTAGGTTGTTTGATGCCAGTATAGCGTGCTCCGGTCGCTGCAGAGTGTGGTGAGAGCTTTGCTGGTACCAGCTTTTCAGCAGTGTCTTTATCTTGGTTTTGGCTGTTCTGTGAGTTTTTCTTTCTGGTTATCGCCTGCTTAAATGACTTCCTATATAGGGTACTGCTGTTGCATCTTCCCCATACGTTTAGGCTATCTATCGCAATGGCTTGCTGCTGGATATACAGTTGACAGCTTCACCAATCAGTGATTTTGACCTTATTCCTTATTTTCATTGATCAGTGATCTTGTTACAAAGGTTAAAAATGCTGATCGGTGATAATAACTTTTAGCCTAATTTCCACCGATCGATGATTTTAACTTTTTTGCTTATTTCTTCAATCACTGATCGTAACCGGTCCTGTATTTGACAACAATAATAGGTAAAATTTTGTAAATGTTATTTGTTTTTGACAGGCAGTTATTATCTTCTATTAATTATTATTCATTATTACAATTATTATAATGGCTATTTATGGCTTGCGTGTTAGGGGCTTTGGTAAAAAGCAGATCTGCTGATGTTACGTCAGAGTTAGGGATGTGGTTAAGATTAGGGGGTTAGGGTTAGGAATATGGTTAGGGGATAGTTAGATTAATAAATTACAGTTTAATTACAGTTGTAGCATCCACAGTCTGCTTTTTACCGTGTAGTCGTGTGTTAAAGTTTAGGGTTTTGCATTACACTTGCTCATGGGGTCGCTGTTGGAATTAGATAGCCTTGACTTTATTGATGACAGTGTGTGATACTGAAAGGGATAAATAAGTAATGTCATTTGTTTTGCAGCCAAAAGAAGAGCCAGAAGCTGTTGAAAATGACACAGACAACACAGATGCTCCCACTGCAAAGAAAGTGAAGCTTGATGAAGCTGAGGTCAGTTAGAGAAATTTGGCAGGGGGGTCGCTAAATTTTGTGCTGTCGGAAAATTTTTCAAAAGCTGTTGTCAAAAAGTTTTTGTTCAAAAATGCTCGATTTCATCTGTAAAACTTTGTCTTGGGAAAATTTAGGGGCAGAATTCAAATTTGTTGCACCCATAATCTCCTCTCCTCAGACAACATGAACCCGTATCAGACATCCTTATCTTTACTGTAATGGCAGCTGTTTGATCAGATGTAGTAGTGTATGCAATAGCTAGGGAAAATTGTTATTTTGTGTGATGTTTGTGTAGGCCAGTATGTGTACTGCACATGTAAGACATATGTTGTTCTTTATTTGATGAGTGATTGCTGTAACTGAACAAAAAAAATTGTCTGCTTACATGTGATTTTTTAGTATCGTTATATATTACCAGTACTCAAACTGTAATCAGTCACAGGATTGTTTTTTTATTTTCTACTTATCTATACCAGTACATCTGTCATATTTCTCAGATGTTGAAATGGGAAAATTGTGAATTAAGGCTTCAAAATATTTTTTCCGAGCTGCGTTGTATTTTCTGCTGCAATTTGAGGGAATTGTGTCTCCTGTGAGTTTGTTCAGAGCGCTAGCTTAAAAACTTGCCTGCTGCGTATTGCCTTCATCTTCTGGCTTGTTCGTTAATACTGAATTGTTTCTTGTTGCTGTAGAGTGCTCTGGTAGAAAAGAAACGAAGGGGCGGTTACCAAAAACACAAGAAGATTGACACAACCCTCATGGAGGAAGGTACCAGCATTGCACAGTATTATCGATAACAGTTCCACTGTATCATAATTATCTTGTAGGGAATTGCTGACTTCCTCATGTTTGTTGTGAGAATTGATAGCTGTGTGGCTGTGAATGTGTTCTTTGAGTATTATAAATTAGGTGATCTAATTAAAAAAATTTTTTCCTTTGAGTTACAGCTGACTGATGTGAAATTGACCATGACCTGTCTATCTGAAAAGAGGATTAAAAAGTTGGAAGTTGTGAAGGACTTCTTCGCAGCATTGCTTTCAAGAGCTACTCGCTTAATTAGTTTGCTGCTATTTATGAAACTTGACATGTCATGTCTTTATAATAATGACATTTCTGTACTGTTGTATTGATTATTGACTTTTTGCAGCACGTGCTGCTTATGGCGAGCTGGATGCATCCGAAGGTAGGCGCTTGAGAAAGCGGCCAGAACCAAAGCAACCGCCGCCAAAGAAAGCTAGCCCAGTGAGTTCTTGCTCATATGTAAAAGCATCAGATACATGTGTTAAGGAAAAAATCAAAATAATTAATTTACTTAGTATGTAAAAAAATTGTTATTTATGACGTTTTATTGACTAAGAGAAATAATAGCCAGAGTAGTCTGTTGTAACTAATTAATTATAATTAGCATTTGGTGTAACATATTGGACCTGGTGTAAGTTGTTTACTTTACCGGTAAGTGACTGTTCATAAAATTCTGATATTCTGCTCAGACACTTGCACTATTTTATTGACCATTTTCCAGGTAAGTTTTGTTAGCCAGACTTTGCTTTGATTTTCTTAAATTTGTCAATCATCATGCTCCCTTTTGGAGACTCTCAGAAGCTGTCATAAATTGCAGAAAAACAATTTGAATGTTACCGGTATGTTTGTTGTTGTGTCGCTTCATCTATTGAAGTCATGCCCAGTTCTCATGCATAGTTCATGTTTTGACAATTTTACTGTAGTAGCCTATCATGGTGATCGCTAAAGAATTTTTGCAGCAATCATTTGACCACTAGTTTCGAATGCAGTCTGCGTTTTAGGTTACCCAGTCAGCTGTGTATAGTATTCTTTCTCTGTTTACAGGTTTCTTTCGCATTCCTGAAAGTCCTGGAATTTTTTCATTATATTCAGCAGCATAAGCACTTTAAACATATGGGTCACATGAAGATGCAGCTTTTGATGAAAAGACATCTACTTGTAAATTAATATGTTGGCACTATTTTAATATGCTTTTAACTTGATTGCATGCAGTTTTACACTTAGCAACATATCACGTAATGTATAATAGTATGAACTAATGTCAACATTTAGTGCTCGAACGTTAATGTTGGCAGTCCTTGAAACCCTTTGAAAAGTCTTTGAATTTTTGTTTTATGGCTACAGTGTGCATTGGGCCGAACTGATATGGCCTCAGCGCTGGGCAGGTGTAACAGCCTGTTCTCCCCAGAGGTAAGGTAAGGACTACACTGGGAACCCTGTGGCTACTGGCACCCATTCTGTTGTTTGTCCAGAAACAACCGTCAACATCAAAGCGGGGCAGAAAGAAGAAAGTTGTCGAGGAGGAGGTAAAGGAGGAAGATGAAGCAAAGCCAGAAGATAACAAAGAGGAGGAATCAGGGAATGAGCCGGCAGCAAAACCAGCCGATGACACTACGGATGACACAACTGAGCATGACACGGCTGATGTAAAGGAAACTCCGGAAGAGTCGGCTTCAGCGGAAATGAAAGATGACGAACCCCCGGTTACGACACAATCCGAACAAAGGCTAGTAGCTACAAGGCATGCAATTATTAGGGCTGATGATGATTATCAAATTGTTAATAGTTGTTTTTAATTATCATTACTTTCAATTAAAATAAAGTCATTGTTCATCCTGTTTAGCAATGTTATCAGCTGACAGCTCATAAAAATGCTCGAGACTTCTTGGTGTTAGTTTTATACAATAAATGAAGCCATGTAGACAGATGAAGAATGTTTCTCTGCGACCATCGCAACTTATGAACAGCTATGCTTAAATTGTTAAAATTTTGCGTGAACAGGTATCTTGGCAGATAAAAGCACTCTTTTCAATTTCAAGGTCATAGTTCAAACGTCAAGGTCACTGGACCAGAGTACTTTGCTATTGCAAGATAAGACCTCCATGCTGATGTAGCTGCTGCTAGAGGGTCTGGCCTAGGCTATAGGCTGATGCTGGCGACATTGCTGAAAATATTGCAGTGTACCACGTCAGCTACCACAGACTGCTTAACCTATGCAAGGCCTGACAGTTTAGTTTAGCTTTATGTCTTTTGTCACAGGCCTGAGTCTGAACCTTCTCTCAGCACAGAGCCATCAGTTGCCACAGAGTCGGTCGCTTCAGCAGCAGAGGTTGTCATGGCATCAGAAAAACCAGAACAAGCCGAGGAGCAGAAAACCCCAACCCCGACAACCATGGAGCAACCTGAGTTGACGACAGAATCTAGCGCAGTGTCATCGGCAGCAGTGTCATCGGAATAATTGTCTATGACGACTCTTGCCGAGACTGATTTATAATCAGTCCTTTGCTGTCTTTGTGGCTGTGGATTCCGATATGTTCATGCCATTGATCTGCAAAAATTTGAGCTCTAACAAAGTACTAGACCAAAAGCAGTTAAAGTGTCAATAATGGCGGTTGGTACTTTTAGCGCACTGATAGTTATATTTATCCAGGCTTATGAACTAATAATTGCATAATTTAAAAACTCAAAAAAGTCAATTATCACACACATCCACCAAGTTTTTTTTGAGCATGTTTATTTGACAGTTTGACTGAAAAATTCATGAAAGTTCAATAAATCCGAAAAATGCATGTGTGGCTTTATGTGAAAAAAATGTTTTTTCATATTCTGCTGTGATGCCTCATTGCATTAGATCTTGGGTCATTTCTGGTGGCAGAATTAATGGCGCAAAAACGTCAACGAGTGTACAGTAGTTTGGAGATCAACTCATGCAGGCAGCTAGCTGGCTGATGGATAACATGTACAGAAGCTGAACTCGATTGATTGTTATATCATTGTACTAGGACTGCGATCGATTAAATAATTTTACTTGATTAATTTTGGAAAAAATGAGTCAATTTAGATTAACTTTTGTATCAACCAGAAGACCAAAAGCTGCAGAATTCAGCTACTGCTGGTTGCTGTTATCTTTTGCGAACCACTAAATGAGCAGATTAGTGATGTTTTTAGTCTAATAAATGTTTTCATCGATTACTTTATGATTAATCGATTAATTAATCATTAATTTCCGCAGCCCTACATTGTAGCATTAAACATGTGTATGCATATTGCGTAGTGCAACGGTGCACAAGCTCTGTGGTAACAGACTGTCATCTTTTCCACATTGTACAAAAGAAAAATGACAAGAAAACTAAAATAAATATACTTTTGCTTTGCTAAGCTTTAGCAAGTTGGTATTTTTTGTGCTTGTGTAATAGTACAGTATGAGTTTTAAAATAATGGTAGTTCTCTAATCTTTTTTTGTACTCCTGGAATCTAAACCAACCGTGTCCAATGTCTGGTAACAATATTTAACTTAAACTGATAGTTTGCATTATGCCCATTTTTGAACTGTGCATTTATTTGTTCCATAATGTTTCTGGACATATCATTCTGCTGATAAATGCTGCAGTTATGCCCTGATCTGGCTTTCAAGACCACAGTTAATGGCCTTATTCTGGAAGAGTTTGTGCACCCTTGCTCTCAACCATGCAATGCTGTTGTGTTGCAGTTGGTTGATTTGGCAGCTTTTTGTTTCACTCATGGTAATCGGGTTTTTTCAAAATGAAGTGATGCGTGGTGACCATTGAACCAAAAAACCTGTGAATGTTTGGAAATTTGACAACTGTCATAGAATATTCAGATAATTAGGGATGTGACGAAGTTCGTATTCGCATTCGACAACATGCGAATATTCGGCAAATTTACAGCTATTCGATATTCAACGAATAGTTGGGGGAGTTTCTGGTGAATACGAATATTTTATTTTATTCAACTTGATTGAAGTTTATTGAATTTTAGATAGGAAATACTGCCAATGAAGAGAACACAGCACTCTGGATGTTTCATTTTCTTAATTGAACTGAATTGGCTGAACTTTGCCTTAGATACCGGTGCTGATTTTCACTGACTGAACACTGAACAACTATATTTGGATGTTTTGCTTTATTCAAATACTGGTATAGAGAAGTTTTCTTGAGGCTGAATAATTATTCGCATTCGTTATTCGACGAATAGCAAAGTTAATATTCGCATTCGACGAATGCGAATATTTTTTTGCTTCGTCACGTCCCTACAGATAATCTTATTGGCGGAAGGCCGTTTGGGCAAAACCAATGTTTAGTAGCAAAGTAATGGTATGATATCTTAGATGGTTCATTGGTTTGGTGGATTGAGTTGCATTGTTAACTTGTTATAGCATTATTCTGCTATAGCTTATTTTGGTATTGTCATTATTCATGGATAGCCACAACATGACCACTCGGGCTGCAGATGTTGGGAAATTTCACAACACCGGGGAGTTGTTGCTTGTTAATAGCTGCCAAATTTGTGTAGCAAACAATGTAGATAGTTTTGCGAAGTTGTATCTCGGTCGTCCCATTCATGCTGCTGATTGTTTCTTCACACTTTGTACTTGCTGCTAGTTCTGCATTGGGCCAAAGTTAGTGTTGTTGATAAATGATTGGTTAAAAACAGCAAGAGAAGGTTTGATTTTGCAGATTTTGAGCTCTGCAAATTTTGAATGCTGGCAAATATCTATAATTAAAAGGTTTTACTACTATTAATTGCTTTGCTTTTACCATGGTACACCAGAAAAATTAACTTTTACAAACTGAAGTAAGTGTGTACAAATTTGCTCAGATGAATGAGATATCAAAAGTTACTGTGCTATTTTACTGCATGTAAAATAGCAAGTTATATACTATATATTGACACATAAATAATACTTTTTAGCAGAAAAAGTCTTGTCACTGCTAATCGATAATCTAACACGTAGTGGCGTAAGTTTCTTCACTTTGTACGTACTTTTACCTTAATGTATGCAGTGTATTTGTTTTATCCAATTAAGAACTCTGCCGCAAAACAATAATTTTATCACAGTGCTGATGTTATGAGTGTAAACGGCTGTACAAATGTGCATTAGTTGGGTATGTGTAACTGGATTTTTTTCGCGGCAATCTAGATTCTTCTGTGGATTTTGGATTATCCAGGATTATTTTGTATAATCACCTTATTGTTGGCTTATTGCAGTCGAAACACTGTTCTTCATATTTGTGCTGTATTAACTTTTTTTCATTGCAGGCTTGTACCTACAAAGCATAGATGTGCAAAGTTTGTGGGAAACGTGGAAATTCATGGCTAGTTTGTAAGATGCTTTGTTTTGTAATAAGTCTGGATGGACATGGTTTCAAAAAGTTATTGAGATTTTATGTAGGTACTTTACGTTGTATATTTCTCTGCATAAACCAGCATTGGCATTTAGCATGTGTATATGTAGTGCGTTATAATTGAATGCAATTTTTAAACATGCAGCAACGAACAGTTGTCTCTATAGCAGTTTCCCAGGTTCCATGTGTTAATAGTTTTCGTTATTTGCATTTTGTCGTAGCTCAGTAGCTTTGATTTTACAGATAAGATTTATTTATGTTATTGCTAACTGTTACGTGTTAACACTTGTGGTATGTAATAACCTCTTTTTATGTTTATCTGTCATTAAGAAATTACTCTCTTGCTGCCTCACCTTTCTATATTTTGCTGGGTTGTGCATTAACAGATATTAATTAAACCAAACATGAAATGGCAGTGCCATATGATGTCATATTTTTTGATTGTTGAAAGTAAGTTCATTTAAAGATGGCTTGTAGTGTACATTCTACACTTCTCGTACAAACTAGTTTTGGCTACTTTCAGCTCCCACGGTGTCATTTGACTAAATCTTTAACCCAGTTTTGTGATGTTACTTATTGCTTTTAGAATCACTTTGGTTGAATGACTATCAAAGTTATCATCGTCTTTATGCTGTTTTGAATTTGTGCATGAAAATGGTGTGCAGCTTGTTTTAGTATAACAAAGGGCAGCTAGTGTTAGGTGCTTCGTTATTCATCGTTTTACTGTATTTTAAAGTGAGTTGCAGTTAAAGTCTATTTATTTGACAATTTTAAATTAAAATTGTTGATGTTTTTGTTAAGGAGTTGTTCTGGTAGTTGGTTGCCACTATGCTGTGTATTTTGTGTGTTTTTAATGCTGGCTTACTAATGTTGGGCAATGACACACATTGTGATGAAAAAAACATGTTGGTACTAGACTTTACTGCGGAAAAAGTGAATAGTGTTGAAAATTGGACTCATAAATGGTCATTTGAAGAGAGGGATTTTTCTACCATGCCAGAATGTTGGTGCCAGTTTTCAGCAGCTTGTGTCATTATCTTTATTGCAGTTGAAAGGTTCAGATACGAACAGTTTACAAGTCTGCTGACATAGTTTGTTGCAGCTTGTATTATTGCATATTCAGTTAATTTTCTGCTGCTTGCTGTATGCAGTAAATGTGTTTTATGGGTGCACATTTTCTGCACGTTGTACATTGTGCAAAATTATGTTTGAATTATTACACGTTTCTGTCAGAATTACAGTGCTCAGAAGCCTGTTTGTTTATGACATTTGTTCTTCTTATATACTTTTGAGCCTTTGCTTCTAGTAGACTTAGGTGATCACTGGGGCTTTGAGGACATTTGAGTTTTCTATTTCTGCATTCATCAGTTTGTCGGGTCTGCAGAGAGCACGGTATTTCGGGGCCCATTGAAAGAAATCTTAACCAAACTGGTTGATTATGTTGTTCAGGTCAGATACGAACTGATTATAAGCTTGGAAGTTCAGGTGGTCAGTCAGTCAAGGTTGCTACTGTACAAGGCAGATGCAAAGAATTGATGGCTTTAATGCATTACTGTCAAAATCGAACGTAACAGCTTGCCATGGACTTGACTTACGACTGTGGTTTTTAAAGTCTTTTTGTAACCTTGTTAAGATTATTGGCTTTGAAATCCGAAGATTAAACAGAAGTAGAAAATCTACTCCAGTCCACTTCGTTCGAGTCTTGAGTACAAGAACGGTGGCTTTGTTCAGTGGGTTCAACGAGAGGGAATGTTAGTAAAATTACGTATTCGCAATGCTCAAGCACAACAGCATGTCACAAGTTAGTCAACACTGTGGATGTACTCTAACACAGCAGTTAGTTTAAACACAAACTGCTGTTACTTCCAGTGGGTTCAAAATCACGAATGGCGAGTTGTCACCTGAATAAGGAAGACTCGAGCCATTGCCTAACATTGCCATTGCCGTGCTCGACGAGTAGGCCTACTAGATCGCTGTCTATTACCCATTCCGCCGTTTCGTTGAGATCTAAGAATGTACGCTGATCTCGAATTGCGGTACCAAAACGCCGAAGTAAGTCGTAGAGGAAATATGTTTTCCGACTGTCTCCAGATACCGTGGTTGATCGGCAACCCACAGCGTTCTGGAAGTCTGACGCCGACGAGAAAGTGGCGCCTTGAGTCTCAGACTGGATCTTAGTGCCCACACTGCACCACTTCAATTTATTGTAGACTTAGCGGACAAGTCGTAGCCTAGGCTACAATCTGTGCATTATCTTTCTTTTCTAGGCCTGCTGTTCGCTGTACGACAAAATCGCACACGGCAAGTGGAGTTTGCGTATAAACGATTGAAAAATGCAGAATATAGCTGGAATGAGATTGTTCCGAGTGCCGCGTGGCGTCAGCTGGGACGGACGTCATAAAACTGCTTTCGTTGATATTATCGTAATTGTGACTAACGCTGTCGTACCGGAGCCCGGGACATGACTGGCCCTTGAGACCTGTCGGGACTTTTTCACCGTGGTCACTTCAGACGACGTCGCACTCTTCCTGGAGTGGATTATATAGGGACACTTGTCGCTGTCTAGCGTCTGTTTGCCGGACCGGACATTGTTCCATCTTCCGCTTCAACACAGTGAGTCGTGACAACCTAGGAACATAGGTCGGCCCAGTGCCGACATATTGTGCGGCCGTCCGCGTGGAGCTCCTCAACCTAACACTGATCTCCGACCTTTCACCCTTTGAACTGAAAATTGCCATAGTGCGATCGGCGATTATTCTTGTCCTGACGAACGTTTACCAATTTGGTTTTCCTACACTTTTTTCTTCTCGAGTTAGTAGCCCGTACGAGACAGACGAGCAAGACCCGTAACGCCGTATTGCTGCTTATTGAGACGGCCGCAACAACAAGACACCAAATTCTTGTTCATGTCTTCGCCATAGGCCTTATATGAAGTTCATAATGTCGGCAAGATTATGTCTCGGCATGCTCGTTTTCGGACATTATTATTTCACAGCGTGCGTACAGTGGCGGCGCCACGACATCAGTACAGCTACGTTTGGTCAGTACATGGTTAGTGAAGTCTTAAAAGAGGTCATTAGCTTTGCAAATGCTCGAAGGCATCTCGTCAAGCCAGTAAGTAAATGTATTTTGCCTGAACAAAAATAATAAACGATTATAGAATAGGAATCGCGACTTACATTTTCTTGGCTTGTAAGTAGGCTAAGCTTAGTGAAATGTAACTAGGCGGGGCCTATTGAAATTTGAGTCAGCCAAGGCTTCGTGTGCACCACGTAGTGTAGCGGCGCATATAATGTACGGTTAAATCTCCAATTAAACCTCTTATCGCAAATTTCCCGCTAAATTGTCAGTGAAAGAATTGTGAAAATCGATAAATATTTGAAAAAGTCGTGGCCGTTAATACGGGGTCGTGTTTTTTCTTGACCTGTGGTGTACGCCTGTGGTACAGTAGGCCTATTAATTACGGAAATGAATTTTAAAAACTGCATGCATATGGGACACCGCCGCGCTGTGAGTCAATTAGTTAAATGCAGCAGCTTTCGAGACGTAATGACGGTCGTTGACACAAGAAGAATAAAAGACTTGGAGGTCGAGTCCATTTTTTGTTGAAAGTGGATTTCTTCAACGACGTTCTCCGGAAGTTCGCATTGTATGCACGTGCACCTAGACAGCGGTTTCAATTCCCTATAGCGATCGAAGCGACGCAATAGAATGTATGGGAGACAATGGAAGATCGTTGCCAAACATTTGCCGCTATCGCCGTTAGCGTTGCGGTCTACAGGAATAGTATAAGACAAACAGCACTGGCGGGCGGATTTCGAAATAGTAATGCTATTGACAGAAAAAAAGCTGACGTTATACTACAAAGTAGGAACGTAGTAGGCCCTAAGCGTGAACATGTTTTATTTAGTTTTCAGCATGGTTAAAAGGTAACTATAACTGTTTTTAACCATAGTTTACAGTTACACCAACATTCAAAAAGGCAGCGTATCAGAGGCCTACGTATTGTTTTAAAAATACGTATTTTAGAGCAGCGTCGTGGGTTAAAAAGTAAGTTGGGAAAAATTGCGATTTTTAAGAAATTAAGAGAGACAGAGAGACAGCTGAAAATTTCCGACAGAGGAGTTTATGGGTGCTTAGGATTTTAATTTTGCCCAATTTTTAAATAAGGGGTTTTATTCCAAATTTTGCATTTTGAACAAATATTTTTGTACCAAAAAAATTAAACAATTTTCCGACCGCTTAAAATTTGGAAGATCGCCCCCTTTTCCCGCCACGACGCTTTTGGTATTCTAAGTTAACGTATTCTATTTTTGTAAAAATGATCCTCGAACACATGTTCACTTTACTAGGGAAACTGGTAAATTAAAAAAACGCACTTGACAGTATAAAACACATACAAAAATCTTTATTTACCAGAAAGAACGGTAAAAAGGAAAAATGGATTGCGTCTTTCACGGGCGGACTAGTTTGTCCGCTTTATGTGACTGATTAGCCTACGTTTGTACGTTCAATGGCCACAGACACTTTGATAAGACCGTGATTAGGTCTAGCCTGCATGTAAACATTTTTAATAGGGCCTACCGTTATCGTAATATTTTTTGCAAAAGTTTTTTTTTGGTTTCATTTTACACGCGACGACGGCCTAGCAAGCAGGCAGTATGTGTAGCGTTTGCGCGAATAAAATTGCTGCCAAAAACTTGATTCTCCGTCACTTAGGCTCTTGGTGTGAGAGTATTTAATTTGCTGAAAGTCTGTTTCTATGCCGAAAAGTCCAAAAAGTCTTAGGCCTATAACGGAAATACGACGTCGTGTTTTTCTTGACGTGACGTGGGTGTGTCGCTATGCGTTTATAAATACACAAGTTTTATCCAGCCTATGCAAAAATCCAACTGTGCAGTGCACCATACGCGTTTGCAAACAGTCGGAAAGGCGGTTCAGCGTGCAAACATACCACCGCCTCAATCAGCCATGTTATGAGACCTTTACCTCGTAACTCGTGAGCTATTACTCATTCCCATCCCGCTAAGAATAGGAGGCTCAGTGGCTGAGTGACATGAGCGCACAGGTAAGCTTAATGATACTGAACGCCACAGACTGGGTAATAGACGTGATGAACATTAGTGAAATTAAAACAGCAAAAAGTATAGTATTTTGACATATATGAAAATTGTAAACGCTGCGAAAAAAGTAAACTTAAACGTAACCTTTCAGTAATAATGTATTGCTTTTCGATACAGCTCTTTTTTGTATTTAACAATTTTTGGCATGACATATAAGCTAAGCAAATGATAATTTTAAATACAAAATTTGTTTATTATTTTGGCTTATTATGTATCATTGTTTCATTATTTTCGTTTTTTGTGCACGACTGCATCAGCGTCATTTCACGCTGACCGTTCATCGTTCATAAGAATAACCTTGACATCAAATTTTTAAACGTTAAAAGCGCATTATTTATCTTAAAAATGGGTGAAAGTGTTATAAACGTTTAGTACAACTACGATGGACCGGGTTGGGTAGCTATAAGTCGGTATGTGCTGCTAAATGGCGTCGATGCGAGTGCCACTTTCTAATGCCAGCGGAGCCGTTACCGGACGTGGCGCCCGGCTGCGAGACCATCTCGACGTCATTGGTAAACCGGAGTCTTGGAGGTCGGCAGCAGCAGCAGAAGGATGTATCGCCGTGCAACTGCGACAGACGTCGCGTCGTCGCCGTTGTAGTCTCGAACGACGAACAGAAAGAGTAAGAACAAGAATGCAAAAACAGGAACAGGAGAAAAAAACAAGAAGAACATCAAACACCAAGAAGTACAAGTCTGAAATCATCTCATATCAACCTCATCGTTACCCATAAGATCAAGGACAAAAAACGGAAGAAGATAAAGGAGTAGAAAAGAAGTTACAAACAAATGAAACTAAAAAGAGAAAAAAGAAAACACTGGAATGTCTCAGGTCAACCTCATCGTCTGCCGCGGGATAAGGACAGACGAGAGAAATAAAGCGAAGTCTCGAACGACGAAGGAGCAGGGCGGCAGTACAACTGGCTCGTGAGACGGTCGCGAAATCCTCGGTTGAAGACGACATAAATGACAAAGTTAACAGCAGCGTTAATCGCCAACATGGTGTCAGTTATTTCGCGTATCGCCTTGACCAGATAGCTGTCCGATTCCGTATATCCGAGGCCAAGGATAAACGTTGCAATAAAGTAGTCGTAGACCACCAGCAGTTTCCTACTGGTGGTCCATTGTGAAACTGCGCCAATCTTGCACAGTTATGTAGTTATGGAGATCCCACCACACCCGTAACGCCCGTCACTACTTTGCTAACTCTTTCGTCAACGAAATTTATCGCGTCATCATTTGTTTCGTCAGTACAGATGGGAGTCCGTATATCCGAGGTAAAGAGCGGACATGACGGCATCCGGGATTATGCAGACGACGAACACGACGACGACGACGACAAGCATGATGGCGATGCGCCTGCGCACTGCAACCTTCCGGTCGTCGACGCGCATGTTCGGTCGGCGGCGCAGCGCGGCCACGATGGCGAATCCGGTGACGACCAGGATTACGACGGGTATGATTGAGCGCAGCAGGCTCTGCGTCCAGTTGTAAGACCAGACGAAGGCGTCGACGCGCCAAAGTTGCGTCAGTTCGACGTCTAATTGCGAAGTTCCGTTGCCGAGGTCGACGCTTACCGTCCTATAGCGTAGTGCCGTCACCGCTGAATTAGTCTCTACAGTTAGTTCGTTAGATACGACGCTATAGGAACGTGTCTTCATTGATTGATTGATTGACAGTCTTATGGTCTTATGAAAAGATCGGTCTCAGACCAGCAAGCCTTGATCTTAATCTTATATTTTTGGTTCTGGACTTCTTTGGTTTTTGCTTCCAGCACCAAGTATCCGCTGAAGAAATGCTTTAGCCATCAGTCTTCTTTTTTATTTACTGTTAATAATTAAACACGTGCGTATCTGCAATACTGCCGTTACTTAACCTGTCTTGGTCTTAGTCTTGACATTTTGGTTTTGTTTTTACAACTGTTGATTGATTGACTGTCTGGTGGTATAGTCCGGTAGCGTAGTGCCGACGGCACGGCGATTGACGTCATGACTAAAACGACTGCACCGGCCACACCACGTGACCTCGCCGCTGACGTCATCGACCGCGTGCGCGTCGGCCAGCAGACGAGGAGGTATCTCTCCACCGCCAGCGACACGACCAGCCAGGCGGACACACAGACAGCGGCGTTGAACACGAAGTGTGCGTACGGATACAGGTAAGCGTACATGCTCTGCCCGGCGTCCGGATTAACCTGCATCGTAGCACACGTGGCCGAGTAGAGTAGGTCGTTGATGAGTTTGACTGCATCGCTGACAGCCAGTGCCGCCAGCAGAACATCTGTCGACGACAGCGCCGCCTTGTGAGCAAGAACGACAATGATGAGGGTGTTGCCGGTGAGACCAAAGATGCAGATGATAGGGTACAGAATGAGACCGGTGATGAAGCGCGCCGCTGTGTAGAGCTCGTAGTATGGCTGCTGACGCTGAATGATCTCAACGTATTCGCCGTTATCTTCGCTCGTCTCCGTCACCAACGTGACGTCATCGTTGACGTCACCGGTCTCCATCAGCGTTCAGCAATGTCTCGCGCTGTATTCAAACAACGGCAACATCTTACATGCCATAGATGGAAACTGTAAAAAATGTTTTTTGGCATTTAGAAGCGTTTGCTTGCAAAACCAAACGTTTTCATACGTTTGTAAACGTTTTTTTCTAATTAACGTTGTTCTTTTTATTCAGTATATGTTTGTCTGGGTATGTCATTTGACGTTTGTCATATGGTATGACCAAAAACTTGGTAAATTTATTTTATCAGTACCACTTCGATCTGTTTACATTATTTATGATTATGAGCCTATTTCAAACCAATGTCATTCCTAAATTAATCGTTCAACTTTTGTTAATTTAAAAAAAAAATTTTTATCGTTCAAGTTGTATGTAAAACAC
>Ga0209671_1001467_pt1 | contig 19781 bp, 14 predicted proteins | sample WorMetHERISLAND2_2_FD_187401 | JGI IMG/M metagenome (GOLD analysis project Ga0209671, IMG submission 187401) | Marine gutless worms symbiont microbial communities from Max Planck institute for Marine Microbiology, Germany - Olavius geniculatus... | ecosystem: Host-associated > Annelida >...
ACCATACCTACCACCCCCACCTCTTCCATAACCACCGCCGCCACGACCACCGCCAAATCCATCGCTCCTCGGCGTTGCCTTCTTCACGGTCACCTGTGGGTAAAAACAGAAACAGCAGCCATGTGTCACCACCAGATGGAGGCAATTCACTGCCGACAAATATGCCAATGTTTGCGCGCCATTAACAGCTATAAATTTTAGAGCTGCTAACTTAATCAAAGTTCTACAAATACTTCCACTACAAATATTTCTGATAGTCATTACTATTTAGAACGTTTACATTTTTTCGTCAACTGCTCTTAGACCATTCAATGAGCAGAAAAATTCAATGCTAAAAACCTGCATGCATTTCCTTTTAAAAGACACAGAGACTTTAATATTAAAGAAACAACTGTGTGACAACTGACAATATATAAATATTGCACTGGCTGAAATTGCTATGCAAATCTTTTTTCTCTGTCAAAGCATGCAGTTAACAACCTGAAGTCCAAAAGGCTAAGTTTACAGCACTAGATTTATACCGAGCCACGGTACTTTAAAAACCCACTACAATTTTGACGCAGACTTAGTCTAGAACTAAAATTAGCAAATATTAATGGCTGCCAACATTTCACAATCGACAGTATTTGCACAGAACGTATGCAAATGATCTTCTACAACAATGTGCCTGCTGCTGTCTGGTTGTTGCAGTCACAATAACTTGGTACACCATAGCACATTTTTTCACCAAGTCAGCATTCAACAGTCATTCAACATGTCCAACTTTTACACTCAGCCAAAACTTGAGTACCGGTATACAAACTGGACATCACAGTTAAGTTCTTGCGGGCCAAATGCCTGAAACAGTGAAACCCCCCTGGCATAAACATCAATGGGCATTACTAAATGCAAGAAACAATGCCAACCTACAGGCAGACTGCAGCAAACACATTTTCAAGCATGATCAACATCACTGCAAATCTCAACAAACAACCAAATTAACAAATTAACAACGTTAGATTCTACTAGAATGACATACCCATTAACACATCATACCGGCTTGAGCGCCACCACCGACACTGAAATGTATAATTAATAAGTATGATCAGAGAGAACTAGTTGGGCGGGCGGGTGCGGCCGCGACGACCAGCCCATTGCCGTCCGACTTCACGCGCTGTCCGCTGCCAATAAAACAAATTAAAAAGGGAATTAAAATGACGACCACAAACCAAACACTACTGTGTGACCTTCAATCGGTGCAACTTCATTTGGCCATGCAGAGAATGAAGAACATCGGACTGCAGAGGGCTGTCAAGTGTCAACGACTAATCTCTTTCAGTCTCCAAACTCGCTTCACTTGTAACTTGTTAACGGTGCACAACGGACTTTTCACCAGTATCAAATAAGGCGCAGTTTGCTACTTTGAAAGTGACCAAATATAACTAATACAAGCAATGTACGCTTTTGGACAATAAATATATATCTTTTGGTAACTTTTTTAACATTTTCTCATAGGCTAACTGGTCACTATGAACTGTAAAATACCTAAACGTAGTTAATGACACAATAAACAGCAAAAATGATGTTACCACACTTAATTACACAATTCAAAGATGGCTACGGTAATAAAATCAGCCACAGCTAGATCTAGCAATTACAAACACATTCTCCTATGCTGTGTGTACGACGAATATCACAACTGGAAATAATGACGGTAAATTTTGAGACTTGTGTGAGAAGCACTCACATCCTTTCCGCCAAGCGTGTGACTGCGTTCTTCGCACGCCTCCTCGGCCGCAGCTGACGTCTTAAACGTGACAAAGACAAACGGCCGGCGTTCACTCGTCTCTCTGTCAAGTGGAGCATAGACATCTTCCACCTGCAAGTTCACTTCTTACGTTTAGACCAGCATTAGCATGTAAACATCTCACATCTACTCTGTACCTCTGCATTCGAGGAAGTCTTCAGTTATACGATAGTCTAGACGCACAGAGGTAACTGGCTGGAAGTACCTTTAACCCTACGCTAAAATTAGTGCAGTGCTGACAACCTGCTGCATGCCAATACCCATCCTTGAAAACAGTACGTGTGCAATGCATGGACATGTGACAAGACTACCACCTGACATCAAAAACAATAAAGAAAGTGTTATAGCAGGTCAGTGACCACTTGGTGAGACACGACTAGCAAGCTGTACGCATAACTGACAGCAGCCTGTCGCATCATGCAGCAATGCATTCTCACTGTTCCTCTGTCTTCTACAGCCAAATTCCCCCACTTTTCAATTTGTGGAATGACAATTTGCCTGATCTTATCGAAACAATAACCCTGTCACAAAAATGTTAATGCTGCAATGCTAAACAATGCGTGAGGGTTTATAAAAACCATAAAACTGTTCACTGTGCAATATGTTTAAAGACAAGTGAACTGCAGTGTAACTTACAATGTCAGTGGTGAGAAATTCATAAAGTCATTAAGTAAGCAGAGCATGTAATTGCATCGATATATTACTTTAACCTGCAGAAACCCGGATTATGCTTCATTCATTAAAGTTGAGCTACCAGTCACAGCAGTTAGGCTTAACTCACCACACCGAATGAGCTGAAATAGTCTTTGATTTCTGCCTCTGACACATCTGGATCAACTCCGCCAACAAACACCTTCTTCACACCATCTGAACGACCTCCACCTCCACCCGAACGACCTTTTGCCCTCTGAGGCTCAATAGAACGACCTTGCAACTCAAACGCTCCTTCAGCCAACACCTGCCATTCAACAATACTACATGAATAAACTTACCGTTAATAATAATTGTCCACAACAGGCAGTAATAAAACAAAATCAACCACAAAAAGGTCAGAAATTTTGTGCACCTTTTTAATCTATATGTTCAGGACTGTCAAATTAAGCAATCAATTTAATTTAGCTCAAAGAAAAACTGTGATTAACACAATTAAACACATATTCAATATTCACACATAACTTGATGTAAAACAATAACATAAGTAACATTTACAATATTAATTGCTTCATAAACCTACTGTCACTAATTGTGGAACATGGTCTTATAGTGTAGTACCAAACAAGACTGCCAACGTATCGCATCAAGATTCTAGGGAAGCAATGAATGGGTCTATCATATTGTGCCATTAAGAAACTACTCACTCAACTCATTGTTTCAGAAGCAACTGAAGGCAAACATTATGTTATAATACAAACCATATAGCCACTGCTACTGAGAGCCTTATAAGACATACAGTTGGATCAGATCGGCGCTTATCCAATGATGCTCGAGGCATCTGGATGTGCACGCTCGCTTGATTGGTCACGACGTCGGTTGATGCCAGTGATGTTGCACCGTAATCCCTGACATGCACTGCGCTCAGCTGTCATGCTGGCGGCCGCCATCAAGGGGTCATGGTAAAGGGACCTTGGTAGATGAGTCGTCATGTTGGCAGCAACCTGGTCCTTCCATTGTTTCCTTGGTGCATTAGGAGGACAGCGCCAACCATCCGGATGTTCTGCCCATAGAAGCTGTTTCGGCAAGTGGGAATCCTCCATTTGGCACACGTCTTTGAATCATCGAAGAGGATTCCACTGAATCCGCTTCCCAACAGTGGGCTGATCCATGCAACGGTGCCGTATCGTGTCATTCCATAGCTGATCGTGTCGGGTTACCTCAAGTATTTGGTGGAGACAGCTCATCTGGAATACCTCTAGTTTCATCAAGTCGGTTGACAAGAGTGTCCAGAACTCAGAAGCGTACAACAAAGTGGTGATAACTATAGCATCGTAGATCTTCATCTTTGTCTTCAAACTTACGTTGCGTCGTTTACAGACACACTCCTTGCGTCTGGCAAAGATACCAGATGTTTTGCCTATTCGACATTCCACCTCCTCCGAAGATGTAATGAAATCGCCGAAAATGGAAGATCCCAAGTAGACAAAGGTAGGCACAACTTCAAGCGTCATTGCGTCGTTTACAGACACACTCCTTGCGTCTGGCAAAGATACCAGATGTTTTGCCTATTCGACATTCCACCTCCTCCGAAGATGTAATGAAATCGCCAAAAATGGAAGATCCCAAGTAGACAAAGGTAGGCACAACTTCAAGCGGAGTGCCATCAAGAGTGATCACTGGTGTGTCATAGCCAAAACTCACCACCTTGGTTTTCACCCATCAGCAACATTAGGCGGTTGGCTGGAACTGTCTTGAGCAGCTGGCCGATAGATTCAAAGAAGGCATCTTCAGTGGCATCCTTGTCACAGTCTGTTGGGATGGTGCCATTAAGCTCTAGTACAGCAAGACGTTCAGAGATGGCTTGAAAGGACTCAACTGCGTGAACGTGGGATGACTTGATGGCAAATCCAACTCCATGGAAAAACGAGTTCAGCAATCCAGAATAGTACAGCTTGTAGCTGAACTGTGATCCATCCGCTGGGGAAACTGTTAGATTACCTTCGTCACGCAGGTGTGTCTTTGTGATGGCGACGATATCCACATTATAGCGGTTTAACTCAGCAGCGAGCAACTCCTTCGACCCGGGTTTGTTCAAACCACGGACGTTCTAAAGTGCCTATCGCAAACTTCTGCATGTCACAGATTGACAATCCACGACTCAGGCCGCCGCATGAGCGAGTGGCCAGGTGGCCCCGAAAAGGCCGGTTTGGTCACATGCCAGGGGCCAGACGAATTCAAAGTTGATGATCGTGTTGTACGGCGTGTACTAGCACATGTTGTATGAGCCGGTAGTCGACTTGTCGTCACCGGCCCGGCAGCACCAGACGACGCATCGGATGAACCGGATGCGCTAACCATAGCGTGCTTCCTTGGTTGTAATATCACCATAGCGAGTTTCTTTAGCTGTTTTACAAAGGGGCGCCACACCACCAAGGATGGTATCTTTCGGTTGACCACCAAACCAGACAGAAGGAACATCTTTCATAAAGAGCCATTTACCCATGGCTGGGGTGGGGCACCAAAGGCCAGTGGCGACAATATCAAGTAAAGTAAAGTAAAGCCAGTGCTCGCTTGCGCCACTTCAGTGGTTCATGTGACCCATGACATACAATGTGTTAACACAGTGACATTAGAACTCAACATGCAGCCATTAAGTTCATAGCATCACAGAAACAATGGGCAAAAATAGCAGGTGACAAGAACATGATGGCATAACTTGCTCACTGCTCAGATATGAGTGGTCGACAAGACACAATAGTGCATTGAATAGACAGCAGCAACTGTCTACACATATTGTGTCATTTAGACGCAAATTACAACATCACTGCAAGTTCAGTACCAGTGCGAGTGCCACCAAAGACATACGAGGGGTGTTCAAAAAGTTTTGCAAGTCGACATGTTAAAGTAAAAAAGCTTTTCAAAATTTATACACTAATAAAACACGTTTTTCCTAAACACGTATGAGCCTAAAGCAGATATGACGTCATTGTAATGTATGACATCATACAGCGTTAAACAGGAACGATTTGGAGTGCCAGCGCAATCAGCGTAAAATTGGGCTTGCTGTTGCATGATATTTCTTTAGTCTACCGTCAGATTTTCCAACACAAGGCCCTGAGGAATGTGATTTTATGACAGCCCTAACAAGTACATCACTGAATTTCGCCTTTGCGATTATAAATATTCACTAACCAAAGTCTGTGCCAGCTGTGAAAAGACTATATGTATGAGGAATATTAGACAAAGTTTACAACTCGATAGGCCCCCGTATAATATATTAGTCTAACAAACTTTTAAAATTTATACACCGGTAAAAGTTACATTTCTCCCGTACTCGTATGAGCTTAAAGTAGGGATGTTAATTCTTTTTTTTTCAAATTCGAATTTCGACTGCTAAAATTCGGATTAAATTCGAACTTTGTTTATATATTTGTGGAGAAGCTTAAGCAATTTGCGTTTGATGTCTGCACTGTGGGGCAAGATGAAGGTCACAGCACACACGCCACAGGGAAGCAGTCTATCAACAGCCTATCAACGCAAGCAGCACAAATATACACATGCCAATTCTCCAGTCTGCAGCCGAATTTACGAACAAAAGACCCCTGGATATGTAATTTTATGGAAGCCCTGACAAATATTTTCAGGAATTTCGAATTTGCAATATGAATACACAGTTGCTGAAATCTATGCTGGCCATTAATAAGAATGCTTCTGTTAATTACGACATCACGTCAAGATTTGACGTTGTCGGTAAAATTCTATTGAAAAGTTAACAGTTAGTTAAATCCGTCATCTTTGTGAAAGGTTAAGCAATTTAACAATGGTTTAGCAATTTTTACAATGTACAACCGGGGAGTCCTGATGAGTGGGGGCCTGGGAGCGAGCCCCAAAGATCTCCCCCTAAATCTGACAGTGCCTGGCACTGCAGCCCAATCTTAAAGTTAAAATTACCCAGCAAGTTGTTTGCGACTCTGGCTTCTTACAATAAGTCCACCCTACATCCAGCAGACTTGACTTACAGTAACTATTATTTTTTCTAAATTTGAAATTTTTTTCTGTGGTGTCCGTTATCCAAACAATGAATGACTCAAGTCTGCGGTAGAAACCTGGCTGGAGAGACCGATATAAAATGCCCTATGATGTCATAAGTTACAATGATGTCATATCAGCTTTAAGCTTACATGAGTTTCGGAAAAATGTGCATTTTATTGCTGTATAAATATTGAAAAGTTTTTCAGTCTAACATATCAACTTGCAAAACTATTTGAACGCCCCTTGTACATATATCCGATGCAACAAAGTGCAAAAAATACCAAACTTCTTATGCACAGGACTATTTCTAACCCCGCCCACTATATAAGCAGTATACATGCTGCCCATCATCACCTGATCCACAGAAGAAGGATCCACAAACATAACAAATCCGAATCCTTTGGATCGTCCAGTCATCGGATCAGTCTTGACAGTAGCAGCGGAAATTTTTCCAAACTTTTCAAAGCAGTCACGAAGATCATCTACATAAAGCAAGCCAAAGCCACTTTTGACATTCACATGAACGATCAAATCTTGTAACAAGTCGCTCAACATTATCAGCGAAGCCGAACATATTCTTAACTAAATAAAACTAAGACTAAAAAAGTGCAACAATCTTGCATCTAGAATACAAAATACACAGATACCAGTAGTCCGGTATGCATTTTAATTAGAGCTGTCAAATTAATACATTAATGCATTTAATAAATTAATGCATGTTAAAAAAATTAACGCACATACGGAAATTTATATTATTTTACTAAATTCTGTGAAGCAAAAGTTCCAATACTCTGTTAAACTGCGGTTATTTGACAACCGAATGCATTCAACTAAACTGTAGTTGCCGTTCCACCACTACTGTAAATAAATAAGTATTTCGATGACAGGCTAATAGATTTCTACGTTAGCTATGACGGCAGTTATTGCTGATGATTATACCTTTAGAATGTGTTTCTTTACTTTCCATATTCTACAGGCGGGGCCCCCCAAACGTCGCGAGGCCCGGGGTAACTTACCCCATACTCTACCTCTCGACAGGACTGGGTGCGTTAATAACGCGTTAATTGATGGGTTTTAATGCAGTGCGTTAATGCATTAACAAAATTAACGTTTTGACAGCTCTAATTTTAATGAATACTTACCCTCAGTAGTTTCCCAACTCAAGCCACCAAGAAATATTTTTCTACAACAAATACACGCAGTCGCACACACGTGCCATGTTGAACCATGTTTGATTACAATGCAGCTGCAGCACATTTCTCACAAAACCTGTAAAAGCTGCACTCATTTAGTAATAATTACGAATTGCAGCAATTTTTCGCATTTCGTTCAATTTTGCAACATTACTAAATGACATAAGAGATAATTTGTCATATCCTGAAAGAAAAACAGTGGAGGGAGTTGATAGCAGCATCTACGGCTGAAAGTTGCTTACTGGCTTGGGTGTACATTTTGTTGTTACATAAAAATCGCTCTAACTGTCAAACTTCACTATATACTGTGTCCGCAAAAAAGCAACACCCTAGACATCGTACAACAGAAATGCCAAATCTGAACATATGTAAATGAAATTTCATAAAGTCTTAATCCCCAATAAATTGCTAAAGCGATCACCAGATCCGCAGGATTTTTATGGATGCGGACTGACGCGAGCATGGGTAAAAAGTGTACAAAAACAAAATTGCAAAAGAGTAAAAAACGTGAAATTGCGTAGCGTAAAAAGTTAGCGTAAAGTGGGTAAAAGACGTAAAACGTATTAAAAAGCACATATTTATAGGCTTGTAGCTAACGAGTATGCTAGAGCATATGATGAATTTTTCAATTGTCAAGGTTGTTCACTGTCTATCAAAGAACTTACCACAGGATGAAAGTGGTTTATTTTATTATTTCACTTAATTTTAGGTAAAGCCTAAACTTTTAGAAAAGTCGCAAAATTCATGGCGAATTCACGGTCATATATAGCGTTAAAAACGTCTCGTTGACAAACATTTTTGTTCTCTGCCTAGTCAGCAATCAGTCGTGTATCGTCATCTCACAAAATGACTAACATTAATCGTTCTTATAATAAGTAAGTAAAATATAAACAACTGCAAATGATTATCATAATAATCAACGAGGTCATATTAGGATCAACATTTAATGTTTAAAATCGAATTTTTACGGATTTTAACACAAATATGCAGCCCGTGCAAAAATTCACGGCAAGTCACGGCAAACGCTAAAATTCACGGCAAGCGCCAAAATTCACGGCTTCCGTGAATTCGTGATTTTCGTCTAGCCCTAGTGAGTAAACCTGCTCGTTCAGGGGGCGAACAAGCCAGGAGGCGACCAAGGCAGGGGGCGAATCAGCCAGGGGGTGACACGGCAAAGGGGCGAAAAAGCCATAATTCTCTCTGGCGACTACAGTAAACTGCAATAAACACCAAAGCAAAACAAAATCACCGGATATATACCCTTCATCATCATCACCCGCACGATAACGATCAGCCATTATAGTTGATATAACTCTTCTTTTCCGTAAATTTGAAAACGGCAACAAACGCCACGCACAACAACAACAAAATGGCCGACAACTAGTGGTGTGCGAAAAGTAACGAATTGTTAAGAAGTAACGACTAACAGTTAACGACCGGTAGCGGGTAAGAACGATTCCACGGTTTCGGAAGTAACGGTTCCAAAAGTAATCATCAAACATCGGTGCTTCAGGCTTGCGCAGCCCCGGAATCAAACGGTTTTTAGGCATGAAAACCCCCTAAAAATGCATACATTCAGTATAAATGTTATTAGTTTTACTGCAGAAATGCACTGTATATGCTAGGCAAAAAGGCGACTTTGACATCTTGGGGGGCATGGGCCCTTTTGCCCCCCTAAATCCGCTTCTTTTCATCACGGGTGTTAAACCGTTGGAAGTCTTCCTCATCAAGCAGTTGAGTCAGCTTCAGTTAATGAGTTCAAGAGGCATTTAGAGAGACTTCGCACAACAAAGATGGGTTTCTTCATGGATCGTTGGTCCGCTTGACCCTATTGCTCCTCTCGAAGTACATTCATTCAGGCTACGAATTTACTGCGCCTGATGTTACTGGAGTGACAGTATATTGAGGCTAGAAGTGGAGCAGCAAACCAGGTAAAGAGCTCCCTACCTCGAAATTGAATTTGGTGCATTTTAGCGTTAAATATCAGGGATGTGCACAAGACCTTTTGAGCCGAGACGTCCAAAATTCCAAGACGAGACGTTGCAGCTTCCGAGACGCTGGCCGTGACCTTAAAGCTGCCGAGACTCTCAAGAGTCTCGGTAGCTTCAACGTCTCGCCGAGACGCTTTCCATGACGTATAGTTGACAATGAAAAAATTATACAGATTAATTAACTTGCACCACGGTAAGCACTTTCTATTTGTGATATTGTGGGTTTTTGCACTTTATTTTGACAACCATCACTGAATAATTAACAGCTTGCAACATGAAGAATTGCAACTGCAGTGCTGTAAACAGGAGCCATTACGTTTACCACAATTTGCAAGCAACTAAAATTAGTAAACTACAGCTGATTTTTATAGCCTTATACATCGTCTACATTTGGCTGATAGTATTCATTCTGACATCATGCACTTTATCCTCATTGCGACTAGGTCATTTTATGACGAAAAAAGACTGACATGACATAATTCTGCTTTAAGCTTACGACAATAAGCAAACGAAAAAGTGAAAACACTGTAAACGAATGTTCTAAGCCACAAATAAATGTCATGCTGGTTAGCATTGCTCTGACTGCAGCTACAGTATGCACGGCGTGCACCTGCACAAAACGTCTCGATGAGACGCAATGGCAGGAGACCTGAGACGTTGAGGATTTTGTCCGAGATGAGACAAAAAATCTACCAAAAATTTCATTTCGGGTTAGTGGCTATTGACAACCTCCTCGGTCTTGTTTGGTTGAATACAAGGGGCGACTTCACTTGAGTCAAAAAGTAAAGTGATTTCGCTGAAACTTTCACTGAGCCCAAATGGTCCTATACGTACAATAGTTTAGTAAATTAGTTTGGTACAAAAATAAACAAAGTAATGGCTACACAATGACAAAGTCGTTACGGAATTACGTCATTTGTGTGCGCGGTGCAATTAAATAAGCAAGTCCACGCATAACTAGTTGATTTATTTCCTGTTAGGTTTACCGGTTTTCCACCATTTTTAATCGTTTTGGTCTGAGTTAGTAGACTTAGATCAAAATTTAGTTAAACTTTGGTCTAAGTACAGACTTTAGCACTCAGTTTTAGCTGTAGGCTCAGTAAAAGTCTCAGTGAAAGTCTAAGTCAAAAAGTGAAGTCGCCCAATGTACTGCCAAATATACTAGAACTAGTACATTTGGTGCTACTGTCTACGGGTGAAGTAAAATTGCCACATCATTAGTGCAGACAAACTCAAATTTACTGTATGACACCCAACCAGCACACCTTACTATAATGCGTGCAAAGTCTGTTTGCCTTTCTGTCAGCCCCTTCTAGCACCTTCCCTGTTGCATGGTCGGTTGTGGACCCTGACTGCAGCGTTCAAGTCCTTGGACCTTAGGAACGTGCCCCCACGGTGGTCTGAGGAGGCGGGGGTTGAGTTTTTGGGTCTCCTTTCCCCGCTGATTCTGCCAAGCCTGTCAGCTTAGTGCACTGTGTAGTGCTTCATGGCGGAAAACTCCCGCCAATAGGGCGAGGCGCTTCTAGTAATTCTTAGAGCATGTAAGCACAATAACAGTACTGACTGGCGACACCATGCGACGAAAACAGTACAATAACTGGAACTTAGAACAAAGCATAATGTGCATTTAGTTCTAAGATACTTCTGTATTTTTTTAAATGCAGAAATAATTGTTAGCAGAATGCACTTCATCGTTCTGGATTTTGTAAACGTTACACAATCAACGGCAGCCATAGCACAACACAGAACGTTGCTTTCAGTTCATAATTTTATCAAATTCAGTGTCAAATACACTAAAAACTGTTGCGGATGTCAGTTTATTCCTATCATGACAGTTTATGATCGAGGTCGCTCTTTCTTCTCCTTGTACAGCGCAAGCAGTGAGACACTTGCGACCTTCACGACCTTGAAGCGCACACCGGGAATGTCTCCCACAGCGTGACCCTTACGACCGAATCCCGCAACCAGCACTTCATCATTCTCCTGTGATAACAAGCAAATGTTTAGCTCTGTTCAGTAACTACAACATCTGTGTTTCACACAGTCTATAACAAGCAGCATGACAGTTGTGTTGATGCACCATACAGACTTAGAAAAACATACTCCTTCAGCTGTCAGTAAACTAATTCAGTGTAAGATGCAAAAAAAATCCTATGCTTCCAGTTGCCATCCGTTGATGAAAAAAAACCTTATCCCTAAAATGTCTACTGTAACCTGAAAAGTATTGGTCCATTTTAACACGCGACAGCAGCTACTGCTATAGCACGTCTTAACCATCGCAATTCTGTCTGCCTGTCTGTCACATGGGTGGATCAGTCAAAAACGTTGCAAGCTAGGATCACTAAATCTTCACCGTTGGCTGCCTGGAAGACTCAGAATCCGTAAAACTTTGCCATAAATTCGAAAAAGGTCACCCTGAGCAGGGGCGCTAAATGACATGGGGATCAGGGTGAAAAAAATTGTGATTTTTGGCAAATAAGCCACCATATCTCAGAAACGGTGTGAGATGGTACCTAGGTTACTATTAATCACTATAAGAAGTCGTACACTGGCTTTCGACTTGCACCAAAATCAATGACTTTGGATGACCTTGAATGCCAAAGTAAGTGTTTTTATGGATTTTTGGACGATTTTGGGCTGCGACACACATTTCAAGAGCGAAATGTGCCAAAATCACTGCAGATAGAGCAGTACAACCAGCATATGAAATTTTCGACATTAAACATAGATTTAAACTGTCCAAGTGTCGACCCGTAGGTTCAAAGTGGCCTGCGCACAAGAGCATCAAAAATGGGTATCGCATAAAGTTGTTATTTTACTGCTATTGGCTGTGCAAGTCCCATTATGCTGTCTGTAAATGAAATGCTATAGATGCTAGCTATCATAATCATCATATTGAATGTCAACAGCTGGGATCAGTGAGCTTAGATTTCGGTCGTAGAGGGCCTTCAAACATGCATTGCTGTCACACGTATGACTTTGCATTAGCTGCGCTTTCTAATCTTTGCTTTCAAAGTTTTACCAAAAAACTGTTTCCATTAAGTCTGTTACGCTATTAGCTTTAGCTTTCGTGGTATTTAGTGTGTGACAGTTTTTTTTGATTTGTGGTGTAATACTACATGAAATTTTAAAAATATCCCTCCATCCCTACTTTTTTTGCCAGAATAGTAAAAACATAACATAACAACTAGGAAATGAACTAGTATGTTCTAATATGCAATGGAGTATCTTACAACAAAATGTCAGGAAATAGTCAACTAGAAGGCACTCGTGAGAGTGCATATCTCCACCAAGCAAAGTAATTTAAACATTACTACTACTGCTACTACTACTACTACTAAACCTACAACAAAGAAAGGGGAGGCAGAAGGAAGAGCCGCTTCATGGTGGGAGAAAGGGAGGGAAAAGTAACAGCCGGCTAAGCAGCTGTTGGTGCAATGACGTCATTGCTATTATGAGTCATCATGTACACACACAAAACAGAACAACCAATCTCTTAATCTCCTCCGATGTTCACTTCGTTCACCTTGGTGGAGATAACAAATGTCAACTGAGTTTAAGCGATTTACACTGCTCAGAAGATTGAGTGTCGTCATGGCAACAGAGTGGTTTACTGACAGCAGGCAACTGTCACCACGTACCGAAACCGTCAGACGCAAATTACAACATCATTGCAGCTCACACTTCAACTGGACATAATCATAAAAAAGAAGTCTTAAAGAGTAATTCCATTTAATTAGTCATTGCTCACCGTTGAAATTGATCATCATCACAAATGGTTCAACGTTGCCTAAATAATAAGCATTTGGGACCACAGAAGTAAACTGCAAAACTCAAATGAGTAGGGACAGATATGACCAATAGAACAAAAAAAATTAAGATGCTGCGTTGACAGACAACCGTCACCTTCTGATGAGTATCAAATTATGTTCTTTGGTGAAAGAAGTACGCGTGTTAGTGAATAATTAAAGAGTCAAATGTTATCGATAAATTTTGGCAGTTTCTGTTAAATACGATGATCACAAATACACAGTGACCGTTGAGTGCATGAAGCAAACCAATAAAATTACAAACGAAGCATAGACAATTGCACAAGATCGTGCATGACTATGACCGCACAAAACATAGACAAACCGTGCCATGCAAAGCCGCTTAAAACTGAGCTTATGCATGTAAAAAAAATAGGAACAGTGCGACAGACCTCAATGAAGTTCAGACAGCCATCACGGGGTACAAATGCTGTAATCTTTTTGCCATTCTTAATGAGCTGGACACGGACACACTTGCGGATAGCAGAGTTTGGCTGTTTGGCCTCGACTCCACTACAACACAGCAATTAAACAATCACTCTATTCAATTTTCACTGACACTGCTGCAGTTGGTAAACACACAATTTCAGCATTCTCAATACCACACTTCTTGATAGTGAGGTATTTTGTTCAAGTAATATTTTATTAAACCTCTCAGTGCAAGATTTTCCGTTGACCCCACAGGCAGCCTCAGGAGGCAGGGGGGTTGAGTTGCTGGGTCTTCTTTCCCCACTGATTCTGCCAAGCCCGTCAGCTTAGTGCACCGTGTAGTGCTTCATGGCGGAAAACACCAACTGGGAGAAGCACTTCTGGTTCTAACTAACTTACGATGATTGATTCCCTGGCTTTTCCATCCTACAGTGCATATAATATTTACGGTAAATTTTAACATCAATCATCAATGAATTACATTGTGCTTTAGCTGCAAACAATAGTCAGCATGGTACCAGCATATGGAAAGCGAGCATACAAAAAAAATCAACAATTCACACATGACTAATAACACTGCAGACGACTGACACAATTGCTCAGAAGCTGGAGTGTCATCAGGGCAACAAAGTGGTTTACTGACAGCAGGCAACTGTCACCACACACTGAAGCCATCAGACGCAAATTACAACATCACTGCAATGTACCAGTTCGTGCTGCAGAACTCACAGTTTCATTAATGATGTGTCCCCAATAAAAACTTAAAAAATTTTAAATAAATTTGCTTGGTTCTGGTTCAAAAAATATCAACCTGCACGTATGTATGCACATTTAACACAATTTTCAAAGAAAGCCTATGTTTTGCAAAAAAAAAACTCTTACCTAACCAAATCCTAACCCTATATTGATATCGAACTGATACCAGCAATAAAACTATTATCAGACCCCAGACTAATAATAGCATTTTCATAACATCATCAGCAGTGTAAACATGCTTCAAAATGGTGACACTACTTACAAAGTAGGGATGTTGGTTATGCGTATTTTGCAAAAAAAACCACATATCGGATATTTTTCCGCATATAATGACATTTTCAAAATAGCATATGAGAAAAGTATGCTGCATATGTAAAAATTCACTTTTATTTGCATATTTCCACATATTCGATAGCATTTTTCAGCATTTTCTTTGTCCAACATTGTTTTAAAACTGCTAAATATTTTGACGGCAAAGGATTACCAGTAATTACAATTAGACGTTGAATAAGTTGAAATCAAAAATGTCAAAACTGTGCAGAAAAAGCTTATTAATGATCATTGCGTTCCGATTTGGAGCCCACATTATCATAAGGATATTGAGTTAGTCGAGGGTGTTCAACGTCGTGCAACTAAATTGATTGAGGGTGTAAGAAATTTGCATTATGAATGACATTAGAAAAAAGAAGACATAGGAGTGATTTAATAGAAACATTTAAAATTATTAATGGTTGTTATAATTTGCAATCAGATTTATCTTTTACATATGATGAAGGTTTTAAGAAACTATATAAAAAACGTAGTAGATCAGATTTGAGAAAGTATGTATTTAGCAACAGAGTAATTGATCACTGGAATGCACTGTCTGATGTGTGTGTAACAAGTAATACAAAAATCAATTTAAAAATTGTTTGAAACGAGAACTGCAACTGGAAACACATAGTTACAGTTAGTTATTAGGATAGTAAGCGTTATATGGCTTCTGCCTATGCTTACTTCCTTAAGCCACCAGTAATTCTGGTGGCTTCGGTGAATAAATCATGATTTTGATTCTCCGTCACTCGAACTGGCATATGCCGAAAATATGTAGAAAAATGTACAGCATATATGCGCCGCATATTTCGCCAAATTACGCATATTTTGCCTAAAAAACTTCTGCATATTTTAAGGAAATTCTCCGCTATAAACCAACATCCCTAACTAAGGTCATTTTTGGTCAGGGTTAGACCTTTGGTAACAAAAACAACCCAAAACATTTTCAGCATTTAGTGCCACCCTTTCAAGATATGTATTCAATAGTCAAATTTATTATATACTACATACACTTTTTCGAGCACTATGCCCTTAGCGTGTGAAGCGCCTCCAAAAGGATTAGACTTCCATCGTGTGCCGAGATGCGACTTCTTGTAGTCTTTATCGTGCCATTTCTGATCGCGCCGATGATTACGCAGTTTACGCGCTGTACGAAGACCGTGTGGCTTTCCTGTACAGAAACAAAACACAGGCCAACGTTTACAATATCACAAAACTCCCCAAACAAAATGCTTAGTACATAAGTAAGTACAAGATGAATGTATATAGCTCATAACATTAACCTGGAATGTGCTAGCTACATAACTCCTAAGGGTAGGCCTTAAACTTAAACATATCGCTAATCTTAGTCCCAACCTGAGTCTCATACTAAGCCTAGATAGCTATTTCTAAATTATTCTTGGTGGGGAACTTCTGCGATTGCAGCCAAAATTCGTATTCATCCACGTCGCACGTGCGCTGTGTTAACGCCGTCTATAGAAGTTTTATTAACAAGTGAACAACTAATGTTGCGCTTCATCCAACGCAGCGCAATTACTACAATATTTGTAACCTTCATTAATATCAAAAATAACAGTCAACGACGGCAAAAATTATATGTTATTACAAACCCATAACTTGCAAAGTGGCAGAGCAACAAAAAAGGAAGTAGTATTTTACATCATCATAAAATAGTTAAAAAGGCTGGGCCAATATCAAAATTTCAATTTCAATACGATCCCGATACCGAAATGTCAATGTTATAGTGGAGTGCCCTATCTACAAATAGTTAAACCGATAGTGTCATAAACAAGTGAGTCTTAAGAGCTATGCAAAAAGCCAAATTTAATGTTTTTGATGTGTGGAAAAATCTGGTTTCAGAAGTGAGAAAAAAATCTATGCCGGATAATCGAATATTCCCTATTGACAGTATTTCACATTAATCAATCGATTAATCAACTAATTATTTATTTGCTTAAAACAAAAAAAAACACCGATTTGACCGATTTGAAACTAAAAAAGGGCCATTAAAGCGCTCAACACACTGTCCGAGACGACCCTGCGACGAGACGTTAGTACGTTTTAAGACAGTTTCGATTGAGACAGTAAGGCGACGCAGTCGAGCCCGTGGTCGAGGCTCGTCCCCTCGAGATCGAGACCATTCCTAGATTTTTATTAGTTTGTTCGATATATTTACTCATCCCTAGTTTAAAAATAGTAATTATTTGCTGTTTGTTATTCTATGCGTTGTTTATATCTGTAAGTTTATGGTGTAAAATGTTATTTTAACAATTAAACAAAATGCAGACCGAATGGAGTCGTGATAAAATTGTGAAGAAAAGAAAGCCAAAAGGCATGACTTGGGCAGACGCAGCAAAAATCGTGCGTTAATCTTTGTACAGTTTTATGTTATTTCATTAATATGTACGCCGTGTCTAAAGAGCCGACAGTCGGCCCTCTAGGCTGCGTACTAGGGGGCCGACGGTCGGCCCTCGTACTAGAGGGCCGACAGTCGACCGTATACTGTCGTAAGAGACTGCCTACGGCAGGCAGTATGATGGGTTGGCAGTAAGAGAACCCATCATACTGCTGCAGACAAACGCCCTCACGGCAGCTAGCCACTGATGAGATCAATCTTAGCAAGGTACAATGCCAAGGTATCACGCCTTCATACAAGTCGGCCAGTCAAGCGTGGCAGCACTAGATTCGAATTCATAACCAATTTTGCAACCTTAATTTGGGTGTACATCTGTGGCTACATAATTGTATGAAATATTCTTAAATTTGCACGCTAAAAAGCTAATAGCTAACAAAACTGAATAAGCTGCAATAACTAACCCCAACCATAACACTAACACTAATCCTAACCCCAACCCTAGTCTTAAACCCTAATCTATCATAATGTAAACACTAACCATAAACACTAGCGCACCTATCTAATCTATGCTTAATGCTGGTGGCTGCTGCTATCGGCCCTCTAGGCTGCGTACTAGAGGGCCGACTGTCAGCCCTCTAGTATGCAGCCTACATGGCCGACTGTCGGCTCTCTATAGACACTTGGTAATATGTATCTCGTACAACTAGTAATTTCGTTTCATGCAACATCATTGTTGTCATTTTAATTTTTGCCATAGCGTATTTTACTACAGCTGGTGACCTGACTGAAGATTGTTACATGTTTAAAACATTTTTTTGCTGCAATAGTTTCCATGTTTGTTTCTGTGTTTAGGTAATGGAAAAATATCCTAAGATGCCGATGACACCAAAAGAAATATGGCAGCTAATTGAAAAAGAAGGATTAAAGGAAATTAGGTAATATCTTAGGTATTGTACATTATTTGTAGAAAGATTTTTGTTTCAGAATATTTGCCGTTCGCTTGATGCGTGTTTTTGTGTTTTCCATTCGTGCGTGCAACAATGTGTGCATCTGTATGTCCATGTGTGCATTGATTCATGATTTTAAATAAAATATTTATGGCAGTCATTGATGGATTTTGCTGAACTTTTGTCTGCAAATTGCATTTTGGAACAAACACAAACTGATTAAAAGTTGGGGGGTCAGTATGACGAAGGTTGTGATTCCATTGAGTGCAGGGTTACATTGTGGAGTTCCAACCTTCTGGTTTTCTTTCTGCTTGTTGTTGATGCACTACAGGTGTCTTCGGCACAGTTGTCGTTCATCTGTCTGTTGTCTGTTCGTCGTGGATGTATTGTGGCTAAACGGTGCAATATAGGGTATGATAATAGGAAGTTGCATATTGGCTTTCAAATGGCATGTAAATCATTGACTTTGGATGACCTTGATGGGTCATAATGCACTATGGTATGCCAATTGTACAGTGTTGTGGCTAAATGGTAAGTCGTAGGAGTTTGGCGATAGAACCATCGGATAGGGCACTGGCGATTTCCTATAGGCTGTCAATAGTAACCATGTCTTCACCTGCAGCAGTTTGGCTGCAATTTTCAGTGGAAAGTTTAAAGAGCTATAACTGGCTGTATCTCAGAAACGGTGAGAGATTGGGCCAAGGTTGCTAACTTACTATTAATGACTAATAGGAAGTGGCATACGCCTTTTCAGATTGCATGAAAATCATTGATGTTGGATGACCTTGAAGGTCAGTACTGCAACAGGAACTGTATGTGCTCTAGTGCCTCTTCTCTGGCGACAGCTGGGCTTTCTTGTTTGCAAGTCCATATCTAGTTATGTTTGCAAGTTAACATTTTTGTTGCATGTGTTACAGTGGTAATGGTCCACCGCAGGCGTGCTTGAATGCCATGCTGCATGCCAACTGCAGAGGATCCAATTGCATGTTCTACAAAGTTTCTGGAAAAGTGGGAATGTATGGCCTCATGGTATGTTTTTAGTGATAGTCTTCTGCGTCCTGGAGCCCGATTCACAAACATTGTCGTAAGACATGTCATAAAATTGTCATAACTCATCATTTAAGATGTCATAAGATTATCTTACGACATGTCGTAAATGAATTCACAAAATTTATCTTTAATGATCGTAACTTTTTCCACGAAGGCGTCTTGTTGTCATGGTAACTATGGTCGTCTGCGAGCCCCTGACTCGTCAGTAAGTAAAAGCGGTCGTTTACAGTTTAATCTGTAATGTTTTAGTTTAGAAATTTTTAATATTCTGACTACACAGTTTCGAGTACATGGCGTTAACATAGGTGCTGACCTATTTTTCTATTTGTTCAGATATTTTTATTTATTTAATGTTTTAAATTTTTATTTTTTTTTATAGTTTATTAATATTTGCTAGTTTTTAGAGACAATAGGCCTGTTGAAAGCTATACGAGGGTGGGAGAAGTGGAGTATCTGAAGCATTTCT
>Ga0209671_1001468_pt1 | contig 19772 bp, 10 predicted proteins | sample WorMetHERISLAND2_2_FD_187401 | JGI IMG/M metagenome (GOLD analysis project Ga0209671, IMG submission 187401) | Marine gutless worms symbiont microbial communities from Max Planck institute for Marine Microbiology, Germany - Olavius geniculatus... | ecosystem: Host-associated > Annelida >...
TATACTGACTGTTTCTTCGCTGTCTTTGAATTAATTTAGTCACGTGACCCAGTCGATGCTTTCATCAAATTCTTTCTTTGACAAAAGACCAGTTTCTTATTTCTAGGCTCCGGACTTCTTTAAAATATTTTAGATAAACGCCACTGTTCAATTCAGTGAGTGTATCGAAATGCGATGGCGGCGGCGTGAAAAAGAATTCGACAGCGCGTGACTGGTCAGTCGACGACTTAACGCTACAAAAATTTGATGCAATTTGACGCAATAAGTAGACGAAATTCGACGGGTTACAAGCACGCCGGATGAAATTGAGGAGGTTCTGTGGAACGAACACGTCAAATAATGAGTGTGCGTTCGCGAGCAACGAGCATGCTTTGCTGAGCGGATATTGTAACTGGTTCGTGTTATTTTGTTGTGGAACCGTTTATTTGCTGCTTTTAATGTGCAATACGATAATCTCACTGCGTTCAAGACAATGCTTTAAACGTTTACTGTTATTTGCACTTCGTGACAAGTTTCAAGTTTCAAATTTTAACATACTAATTATGTGTTTCGTATTATTTATAAATTCATTTTTAATATATTCTGCGGTATATACAGGGTGGGCCAAAAACCGGACTTGTTTGAGCGTTGACAACTCAGCGATGGTTACCCGTAGGAAAGCGTGAAATATGTCAAAAGTTTTAGAATGTTGTAGATAAAAAGAGCCGAACTTGCATAGCAAATCATTTAAATATTCTTTGTCTAATTTGGTTAAATTTTTATTACTTCTGAAATTAAGCATTTGCCTGCACTCCCATGTGCCCGAGTACATTGAACTCAAAAACTCACTGGCAGAAAGTCCACATTTAAATTCTGTGAATTAGTCAGTGTGGCGGCATTGCAACAGCTACTAGCATGGTCACAAAATTTCAGTAACTGATTAGCTAAAACGTGTGCTAATCGAATGCTGGGCTCGGCTGATCCTGAACACTTTGACTCCAGCGATCGATCAGTTGCCTGCCTAAAAGGACTGATAACGATTATGAATGCAAAAGCTGAGCAACTGCCTATGTCGAATTTTATCTCAACTCAACGTAGGTGTTAATAATTGTTGATATTTCACTGTATGCTGAATGAAAATCAACTTAAATTCATGCGTTACTGCCAATTTAGCATGATTTTAAGGGTGGGACAGATTTGTATAAATCAGGCAAAGAATATTCAAATGCTGAGACGTGCAAGTTGTACCCTTCTTCTGTGCACAATTTTAAAACTTTTGGCATATTACGCGCCTTTCCATCAATAAACATCGCTAAATTATAAAAGCTCAAATATCCATGATAAATCTATGTGTTACAGTCAAATTTGGCCAAATTTCGGGGGTGACGAATATTTATGCAAATTAGGTAAAAAAAAATATTTAAATGCTTCAATATGCAAATTTGTCGTTTATTCTTTACAGCATTCTGAAACTTTTGACCTATAACACGTCTTTCTATCACTAACCATCGCTGAGTTATCAACGCTCAAACAGGTCCGGTTTTTTGGCCCACCCTGTAGTACCAATATTTAGTTGCATTTGCCTTACGTAGGCGTTTTTAAGCGCGAAAGCAGCGAGAGCAGCTACTGCTTTAGCGCGTCTTAGCCATCGCAATTCTGTCTGTCTGTTTGTCCGTCTGTCCGTCCGTAAGTAAATAAGTAAGTAAGATGTGTTGGAAGTTTGTTCCACAGCCTCGGACCTGCAGCAGCAAAGCATCTGCCTTCATAGCTGCTGTAGGTCCGTCTGACGACACATGTCTTAGAGTTAGCAGACCGCAGCTGACGACGACCTTCGTCAGAAACTAGCCGTCTGTCACACGGGTGGATCAGTCAAAAACGGTGCAAGCTAGGATCACCAAATTTTCACTTTCGCTGCCAGGAAGATTCTAGTTTCAGGAACCGTAACGCTTTTCCCGAAATTCGAAAGGGGTCACCCCAATCGAAAGCGCTAAATAAAAGGGGGTACAAAAAGTTGGCCACTCTGAGCCAATAAGTCGCCGTATCTCAGAAACGGTGCGAGATCGGGCCTAGGTTACTATTAATTACTAATAGGAAGTCCCATGCGCTCTTTCAATTGACAACAAGATCAATGACTTTGAACGACCTTGAATCCCAAAATAAAGGTTTTTAGTATTTTTTTCGATTTCAAGCTGCAACACACATTTTAAGAGTAAATTGTGCCAAAATTGCTTGAGGTAGGCCAAGACGTCTTGCACAAGGAATTTTCAGCATTAAACGTAGATTTTAGCAGTTCAAGTCCAGATCACCTAGGTTCAAGGAGACCTACGCACGCGAACGTCAAAGAGGGGTACCCTTATAAAAGGTCTGTTGTCTGTCCGCTGTTGGCTCGTCTAGCGTTTGCAGACAGACAGAGACTTGTTGTTTACCGTAACAATAACTGCTGACAGGCTTTTAAGTGGTTCAACATTAATAATCTTGAACGACCTTGAACCCTTAAAACAGGAGGTTTTAGTGATTTTTCTGCAATTTTCGGCTGCAACACACACTTTAACAGTGAATTGCAACGAAATGGATGGAGATAGACCAGGACAACCTGCGAATAGGAATTGCTATGGCCGTCGCGCGTCTCATGAGCTTTGCTCAAATTACTTGTCTTATTTTGTTTCGTACGCCAACGACATTGTACTTTTGTACTTTTATGCTAATTGATGCATTCACTAAATAAATACTAAATAAATTAGCCTAAAGTATAAAAAAAACAAACAAAAATCTAATTATTAACAATGGCATTATAATGAATCAAAATCTATGCAGCTAAAACCCTGTTTCCTAAGCAGTAGCTAAACTTCTTGTAATTTAATAGTTATACATTATCTATTGTTGTATTATCAGTGACGCACAAAGGCCTGTTACGCGCCCACAGTGATGACAAATTTTCACGATTTTGTTTGCTGAAACATTAAACGTTATGTTTCAGTTTACAAAAGTTTTCAGCCTCTTGGGGAATGGGGACTTTGTAGCCCAAATTTTCCTGCCCCCTTTTTTAAAATTCTACACTGTGTTTAAAAAAGTAAATCCCAAAACATTGTAAAATAAAAATTTCAAATTTAAACGAATCGAAATAAAATTTTCTAACACTTAATCTCCAATAAAATGCTTACGCGACCACGAAATTTTGTTAAAAATAATATTTATTTACGCAGCTATCGATTGTTGAATATCGATAGCAAAATATCTCCGTTACCAATATGACGTTACATAAGACAGTGCAATCACTTAATTGAAAGTGACTTTTGTTGACGCAGTCAACGCAAACAATAACAAAATGGTAGTTTTTGCGTACGATCATGTTTTAATTGAACTAACGAGACAATGGAAAGAGTGGTGCTAAAAAGTTTATCGCGGAATTTCCCAGCAAGTCGTGGACACTGTCGGGATTAAACAAACCGTCCGTGCAGTTGCTTAAAACTGGACACTTTTCGTTTTAGATTGACCTCACAAAAGCCACTGTAACTATTGTTTGCATTAACGGATTAAAGTGAAATTTGGCAGTTCGATTGTCAATAGATGACGCATTTTTGACGCAAAATTTTGCCAAAATCAATTGCTGTTTGTTAAAGTTACGCAAATGTACACACTATAGATGGCTTAACTTATGTATCGCTCTATTAGCAACGGAGATATTTTGTTATCGATATTCAACAATTCATAACTCTGCTATAAGCAATAATAATTTTTTCAACAAAGTTTAATAATTGCTTTAGCAATTTATTAGGGATTAAGCGTACTAAATTATATTCAGATTAGTTCAGATTTGATATTTCTATTGTACAACGTCCAGGGGTTTACTTTTTTCTTGGACATAGGGTAAATACTATTGTTTGCGTTAACGGATTTAAGTGAAATTTGGCAGTTCGATTGCCAACAGATAACGCATTTTTGACGCTAAATTTTGCCAGAATCAATTGTTGTTTGTTAAAGTTACGCAGATGTACACACTACAGAGGGCTTAACTTATGTAACGCTATATTAGCAACGGAGATAATTTGTTATCGATATTCAACAATTCGTAACTCCGCTATAAGAGATAATAATTTTTTCAAGAAAGTTTAATAATTGCTTTAGCAATTTATTAGGGATTAAGCGTACTAAATTATATTTAGTTAGTTTAGATTTGGTATTTCTATTGTACAACGTCCAGGGGTTTACTTTTTTGGACACAGTGTAAATACGTCATTGATTATCGTCGTGCAATATGCTTGTGCCAGTATACAGTCAGTTACTCGTGAATTGGAAATAATATACTGACGTCACATTAATTTGTTTTGTAGCCAAAAATACACTGGTACCGCGACTACTGCAGCAAATACGCAGTATCGCGTCTGTCGTTTTTTTCCTGTATTTTTTCTCAATCAGCCGTGTTGTGAGTCAAAAAAGTAAGCGGGGAAGTAGATTGCAATATTTCGACAAACACTGCAAAATTTTCGACGACAGACAGTTGCGAATTGTCAAGAGAGAAAAAAAGATAAATTTTTGATGAAAGTTTTTAAACCCAAATTTTACATTTTTGACCAAAATTTTTCAACCAAAAAAATTTCCGACAGTTTTTGACAGCAAAAAATTAGGGGAGAATATTGCCTTTCCCTTCTTCTTTTTGCTACGACGCCACTGCTGTCAATAGTGATATTGTGACAGATTTAACTCATATCGTGCGTTTTGTGCAAATGTCATAATCCAGTTGATCTCTAACGCTTATTTTATTAATTGTGAATCATACTGGACTTGATAAAAACTTGTTTTCGTAATGCATTTAAGTGTTACGTTATTACTAAGTTATTTTTTATTCATTAATTTATTTATATCAAGAACACATTGCAAAGAAAAGAAGAAATTAAATAATGAGTGTTCTTGATCAAAAAGGTCAGAATGGCACTGAAATCTTACAACTGCTTACTTAAACGTACCTAAGCTACAGTAATATCAACACAGTATTGTTATGTCCTGAAAATTAAGTGCACAGTGTTTCAATAAAAAGTGGACCTACAACAGATTATAAATAACTGCGTTAAACTAAAACTGCGTTAATGCAAATCAACCTCCAATTTTTGTTAAGTATTTTACAAGGACTACACCAAATTTAGTGTAAAATTACAAACTACAAATAAAAAATCGACTTTTGAAGAAATGTCATTTTTTGCGAAAGTTTTTTTCGTTGGACGTGGACAGGTAGTCGATCACTTAGTTTTTGATTGTCGATATTTCGATCCGCTCAATAAGTATTCGCGATCGAAGTACAGTCGTCCAACATTGCGCTGAGTTAAAAGCTCACGAAAATTAAAGGGTGTAGGCCCCAAAAATGTGCACGGGAAGGAGGTTATTCTCACTGGGCTCAATACTATTAAGCTTACGTGTATTAGCGCTAATACGTTTTATTTTTATCGCCATTTTTGAAATTCTTGCTCCTGTAATTTTTTAAAGGGCGCCCAAATTGTTGCTCTCATCTTGCAAAGCTGCACCGATTTCTTAGATGTGGAAAGTTTTACGGCGATCGGCCCGGGATGCAGCTCAGAGATATCACGCTGTAAACTGCCCAAAACAGCAACAAAACATATCGCTGAGCGGCCTCAATGAAGAGACGTAAACAGTTTGTTACTCTTAAAATCAGTTGATCAGTTACCTTGATAAAACGAGTTTTAAACTACTTCCAGTCGAGTTTCAAATTTTGAGTGTCGAGTTTTAACTCAAAACCGTAACTCGAAAACTAACACTATACACGATAACACTGACCGTAACCCTAACCCAAACCTAAACCCTAAACCTAATCGTAAACCGCAACTCGACTTCTTAAAATTCGAATAGCGGTACTCGATGTTCAACGCATTTTTGACTAGCGGTAGACCTACTCAGTCATGCATCAAACAACGAGTACCGCTATTCAAACTCAACAATTACGAGTGGATGCTTTTGAAGACTTTTAATAAACCATTTATAGGGTGCTTACACGATCCAGCAAACATCCAGCTAACGTCCAGCATTAGCACGTGTATTTTGAATACATTTGCTGGAAGTTTGCTGGACGTTTGCTGGATCGTGTAAACACCCTATTATTTACGTACACAGATTAATTTGTTGACAATCCATTAACTGCATACCTTGATAAGCCAGCTGCAGCGTACATCTTGGTGATAGCCAGGTGACGGATATCCAGGTGAGTAGATAGTACCGTTGTACCTCGCATCAAGCACTCCCCCACAATACGCTGCACACACACGAAAACAAGTCCTTCGAATCTTTCACACATTTATAACTTGGTCATTTATGATCTAAGCGATTTTCAGCATTCTTTCATTAGTCCTCACAGTGTTAAAATACTAATTATTAGTATTAAATCATAATATTATATTATTATTATATTAATAAGCATAAAAGTTCCATCACATCGTAAACGATTCACGAAATAACCTATAGTTTCTAGTCAGATTTAGAATACTGAAAGTTAGCTTGTAACTGATTTATTCCACAGCTGAACACATTTCTCAAGGTAGTGTAACGACACGTTTGGGTGTGATATATTGATATAACTGCAACGCGTCAGTGCATGCGAACCGTTAACGCCGGTGGCTACAGTCTCGCAGTAGTTTCCACCGAAGCCGTCCGGACATCGACATCGCCAGCAGTTCTTGGGATCTTGGTAGCCGTCTCTCTTGCACGGTCGAGCCAGACGAATACCGTACGATGCACAGACCTCTGTACACACGTAATACGGCCCATATTGACGTCATATTGACGTCAATGACCCCGGCACATCGACACACAAGGACAAAAGTGCACAATCAAATATAAATTATAAAAACAACATATCTAAACGATAAATAATTTCCGCATAAGAATGTCATACAAAAACAGCTATTAACCGACGGAGAAATCGTTAGCCCTATTGACGTACCGGCACATGATAAGACTTTATCGTTCGTATACGTTTAATAATTTTAAAATGCATATTCATGTCTGTGACAGTTGCGTTTGTAAACTTTATTTAACGAACACATAATGATAATGATGTTAATTGTGAGACAGATAGTAAACAGCCGCCGTACTAACTGTTGCAGTAAGCCTTGTTGGCAAGTTTGACGTCATAAAACGACAACTGCTGTCGTTGTCCAATGACTCGCATCATCAGACGATCTCGTGTCTCCAGCGTTGTCAACGTTCCATTAACGTCCTTGGCGTAAAACTGCAACAAATATAAATTAAAGGGGTTCATAGCTCTTCGCTGGAACCCATTTTACAGTTATGGAACGTCACCTGCCGTATGAGATCACACAATGTTACCTGCCACCCAACACAGATGAACGTGAGCCGCCTTAACCCCAGTCAGACAGGCCCGTATTTGAATTAATTACTCCGGAGGGATGAAAGGCTGAGTTGACCTAAGTGGCTGGTTGTATACCGTGATGGTTCACCTCTCGCAAGCCGGTACATGTCCGCCTTGTTACGTACATTCGCCAAAAAAACGGTAACGCTTTTTCCCGCGTCTACTTGTTTCTTTTTTCACAAGATTATTCAAAGAGCTGCGGGGTGAAGCACGGCCCACAAAATTATCAAGTTATCCGGTATGTCGAATGTAACGATCTCTGCCCTGCTCCTACTACTACTACAGTCTACAACTACAACTACCACTATACCACCACCATTACTACTAGCAGTTGTATTATATCCTTACCTTAGCTCCGTAGTGCATGCTGGAGCCCAGGTCATACGGTATGTTAAGTGTAACAATCTCGGCCCAGGTGCGTGTCTGGAAGTTGTACAGTTTGCCCTGCGCAATGTTGTCCTCGTGAACGATGACGTAGACGTCCCGATCAGGTCGACTCTGCTCGTGCCAGAAACCCACTGCGTGACCAATCTCGTGCGCTATCGTACCGTTCTATACACAACATACACTGCAATATTCATAGCTCTAAGAGCTGTCAAAGATCTTAAACCTGGGCCAAAAACGGTGTTACCACCTAGCGAACACAAATAATTTAATATACACACAGCGTGGTCGATTCGTGTCCCGTTCTGTAGGATCGACACGCAACATAGCAACATAGTAAATACTGGATATTTATCGAGTCTAAATATTCGATAAATCTGTGATAGTATCTATCCGCTAAGCTCTAGTTCTAAATAACAAAAACATCAGGGCAATGGCAAAAAAAAGTCAGAAAATTTTTTTTAAAACGCTAGCCAGAAAGTGTTTCAAATGTACAAGGAAAAAAAACAAAACTCAGCGTACATCATTATATTCAGCTCTAACAAATTGAAAAGATGTCAAATCCAAGTGCTGGGATAATATGCGGCCGTCTGTGCAGATGACGAGTGTCTCAAAAGCCAACGGTAAATTAGAATATAAATCGTGACTGCGCAAGATAAGCTTCATTTTCTTGACTTTCTGACGTTGCGTAACCGTAACGATTAATGTATTTACAACTGAAATGTTCATGCCATTTTTAATGTTTTTTTTTCTCTACGGTTGTTCATTTTCGACGTAGGAGATCGTACAGGACAGACGACGAACGGACGGATGGAAAAGACCGGTAATGCCGCCTATTAGGACGGCCGCATAATAAGACGCCTACATGTTCGACACGTCGATATATGGTTACGTTACATACTTACAGACTGACATCCGTCGCCAATTGACACGGTCTGGTTCAACATTCCAGTAAAACCGACGTAAGACCAGCACCTATAACGTTTCATACACAAACGCTCATTCTCTAGACTATATAGTCGTACTCAATGTTTATGAACTTTTTAAATTTTCTGTTCATAAAAAGTGCTTGACATTACAATTTTTTCTAACGTCTGTCACGTCTATTTTTAAAGTAACAAAAATTAATGCGAAAGCAAGTAAAGTAAGTAAATAACGACCTGTGCTAACAGTGCGCCTACCTTTTGCGCTTGAACTTGAAGAAAGATTAGCAAATTTTAATAATTTTTGGCAGAAATATTTCTAACACCACCGGCTATTAAGTAAGTGTTTTAGTTTCTACCTCACCCAACGTCTGCTTTTGCATTACCTGGGAAAATCAGACCAAACATAATACGTGTTAAATACAGTGTATATATAAACTGTATGAACTGTAATTAGTCAAGTTTTTCTTTTATTTCGTATTTGTTTGCTACCTCTCATGGTAAATAAAGATGTATAAATCTACAAGTATGAGCAAACATTTGGCGAATTTAATGTATTACAATTAATTACCCTGACTGCTTAACAAACAGAAGCTTGAAAGGTGCTTTGGAGTTTTCGGTGAAAGTAACACACGTCAACTCTTGCCAGTACGCCAAAGCCTCCTTTATTCGTCGCCGCTCTATCACACCTATACACCAAACACAGTTATTACGAACGTATTACTAGGCCTATTATAATTACTATCAATCGTATTATTGTTATATTGCTACTAAAATATTACTACGAGACAATAGCGCAGTCATAATTACCCAGCTCTTCCCAATATTCAAGGCTTTCCTTATTCGTCACCGCTTTGGATCAGGGTTAGGGTTAGCATTACGCCTATGGTTATAGTTAAGTTTAGGGTTAAGAATTAGGCTAAACGGGACTATTCTCTTCAAGCAATACTTTTTTATTTAACGTAGTAAAAATCAAGTGCGAAATAAGTAAGCAAAAGTTCCAGGTTAGAACACGACAGTATTTGGCCTTCAGCGGTACGCACTATAGCGACAAGACGGTATGTTTAATTATTGTGTATTCGCCAGGTGGACATCAAAGATGTAAACAGTCTGCCTTGCCAGAAGGCAGCACACTCATCATCATCATTATCATCTTCGCAGATACAAAGCCGCTGTAGTATATTTTGTTTCCGTTGAGTAATCTTCACCGAACTGCCCATACACTCTGTTATTACATCACTGCCATTAATAGAGGCCGTCATTTAGCCTATTCTTGCTGCTATTGCGTACGACGCGATCATGTTGAAACAACAAACTGAAAACATATCGGCCCAGTGCCGACATATTATGCTGTTGTCCCTCGACCTTTGACAATTTGAGCTAAATATTGGCACACCGGTTACTCTAGGTGTGGCAACGTTCACGCCAATTGTTGTTTTACAACACCCTTTTGTTTTCGAGTTAAAAGCCAGTACCGGACGGACAGACAATCGGGCACGACCCGTAATAAGGCCTGGCCTGTTAGAACGGCTGCATTATCAATATTGAAGTTATGTTTGTTACTTCGGACTTCGACAAGAGCTTTTGCTTGATTCTTCTTGACAGTGTAATGCCAAATAGCAGTTAGCCTACGTCACAAGTAATATATATTTATGTCAAATAAATAATTGACTAATTGATTGATAACAGCTAAATACTGACCGTGAGAGCCATCGAATGTGTAAGCTATCGGTAGTTTCCAATGTTTGGAGGAGGGCTGGGCCAGCATTCGTTTGACTCGGCGTGGCTTCGTGACGTCATTCAGCATGTGCGACGCCTGCTCCAATGTCAGTCGTATGTCACCCTCCAGCAGCGAATCAACCAGACTCTCTTCCTCCTTCGTCTATACACGACCAACAATCAATCGATTCATCAGGCTTATTTTAGCATGTGTCAGCACAAGAGTTGGATTAAAACTGTTAGCAATAAGCCTGATCCGCTTACTCCTAAACCTGCGACTAGCCGAAAAAAATGTGCAACGAATGAAACAAAATCAAAACTACCATCACTTGCTTGTTATAAACAAATAATGAATGAGTTGTTTAAAAATGTACCGATTTCCTTACTTTTAACACTTCATTCTATATGACGGCATGCCTCAGTTTCTGCGCACTTTACAAATTTACGCATTTGGTTACTGACTTACAAACACTAATACCTCTAAACTACACCGTGTCTCGTAAAAAGTATACGTCAATTTGTTGTGTAATAAGTTTGGCAACTTGGTCTAATGTAAATATTATTTTTAATTTTAATAATAACCTGCGGAAAAGCAAAAGCAAACGTTGCATGTCACCTTATTTAAAATATGTTACTGCATTACATTGTGAAATTTGATTGCTCAACTGTTCTGGTTACAATGAGCAGTTGCTTTATTTGAAAATGGCGTAAAATCGTTATTTACGATAAATATTTATCATGTATGTATCGTTTATGCATTTTGGATTAATTTACAGTTCGTGTTTACAATGTTTGCTCTTAGCACGCGCTTCGAGGTGTCCGGATCCAATGAACAATAGAACTAACCAAAGTGTCTGGATACCGAGTCGTGCTCGGCACTGGTTTATAAATTGTGTCAATGACGCGTTGTTGAAAAAAGTAAGCGTTTGTATTTTATCACTAAATGCAGTGTACTAGAATTAATAAATTGATCCAAATTTGCCAAGGTTGTCATAAAAATAACAAAATAGCTTATTTTTTTAACACACGTGGTATACGACTACGTTATTGTCTTACGTGATTCAGTCCAACGTTTGTCTCGACTTGCTTCTGCATCCGAATGAGAATGTTAATGACGCGTTTCATGCGTGTTTCATCGACAGTTTTGTTGCTCCCTGTCGTCTGCAAAGACACAGCGCAAATAATAGACCTATATACGGTGGCACAAAAAAAACAAGCGACAAAATGTCGGCGTCAGACTTTGAACAATTTCCTAAGGTACTAAAATCAAAGCAGAAATTAATCACTTATACACTTAGCAGTTTTAGTTTAAAATTTAGTAATCACCAAAGATCTCCCTATTTGCATACGCCTATACATTTACAACGCTACAGTCCCTTCGTCACCGTTACGCGAAAAAATAGCAGTTAATTTTAATGCATCTTTCAGTGTCGGCTATCGGCAAGTGCATAATGTTTTTCATTTTTCAGTTCTCCGTCCTAGAATCGCCACCAAAAAGTCGCCAGTACAGGTGACCGATGACAACTTAGATAAATTTACAAACGTGTTAGAAAGCTAACTTGAAAAATCCGATTTATACAAACCACAGGAAAAACCTACACAGAAATTAACGCCAACAGAACTTAGAAATATCTTAGAAATATGACAATTTTTATAAAGTTTGTAAATTAGTCCGCTGATTAAGTTTCGCGGGGGTAAAGGGATCAAAGTTCAAGGCCGATATACGAGATCAGATGCGACTGTTTGAGAGGCGAGTAAATCTAAGACAGAAACCGTTGACGATCTGTCGTCGTCTGATAGTATTTCGTTGTCCGAGATGTCATCATCATCAGCAGCAGCAGCAGCATCAGCAGCATCAGCAGCAACATCGTAAGAAACTGGGACAAGTGGTTGGTGGTGGACGTCAGCGGCCATTGCTAGCGTCAGTCCCCCGGCAACTAACACCACGGTCCCCGGCCGGGCGTCACTGTCTCCACCCGGCTTGCCTGGTCCTTCAACGGCAGAGCCACGCCGTCGTCGCGACCTCGGCCCTGGCAGCAGCGGACCCAGTACCAATAGGAGGCAGACGAGCCAAAGCAGGCGACGACACGACGATCCGCGGTAAAGAAGAGGCATTATGATGAATAGTAATTAGCTTAGCGAACATATCTCTTCCTCTTCATAACCCGCATCGGCAGTCAGGTTACACTTTACGACACAGTAGCCCGTCACGTGGCGGGCGAACAACAGTGTTCTAACGTAGTCAGAATGGAACTGACGAAGCGCGCCATTTCCATGAACTCCGACTTTACTGATCTTAACGATTTGACCGTCAAATGGACAACTCTCAAAATGACAGCACCGCTTCTGAACGATATGATTTATCTGGAAGTGCAAACTGGACTTTAGTAATTTACTGTAGCCGTCATTTGTCTTTTTATTTTTTTATTCGCTAAAAAGCAACTTTTCGGTTCTTTTTCGTTAATCTGCACGATGAAGATAACAACATCCGGTTAATCGGCTCTAAGTATTCGCGAAAAAAAAGCCAGATGACAATGACGACGTCATCGTGACGTCATTTCTGTTACGCAGTCGACAGCTTTCTTTTGCAGTAGCGCGTCGGCGACTTTTTTTAGCAGTTGCGATGACGACTGTGACGCGGCGTCAAAGTTGCGACAATTCACGTGAAGACTGAGCGACGACACGTCGTATATCACCGCATACTTTATTAATAATCTTTAATCGCAATAAGATGCAGCATACAGTAAAAAATACAATACAATGCAGAAGCTAATTACTAAAAAAATCCTAAGCTAAAAGGCAATATGTCCCGATGATTACGAAAAAAACATTTTAAAATTTGACTTATTTCGCTGCCGTGTCTGAAAATTGGCTATAATTCGTCCTGTGAATAACGACGATCCTATTTCCGTATACTTGCGGTCGACAACAGGCTTCCGATGGACGACGTTTTTAATTACTACAACAGCAACAATTGCGATGTCTCAACACAGGCAGCTAAATACGCAACAGCCGAGTAGTTTTTGACTCTGTAAGTCCATTACCACTATGCGATTTATCGCCTTTTTGACGAGCGAAAAAATCGACTTATTTGTCCGCTGACTTATTTGACTGCCGCAGCTTGATAACTTTAGATGTCAGTTCATTCAATAACGCAAAGACAACTCAATCAAACGTGATCGTTCATGTGTCGGACCGTTCATCTACATTAGGGATGTGTCGTCAATATATAAATATATCGAAATATCGATATATCGAAATCCATATATCAAACCGCAGTTGCTTTAATGGCATATCTACTTCAAGGTTAATAATAAACCGAGAAAATAAAATAGACAGCCGTAGACGATGACGATGTTGATGATGAACAAATGTACTTTAACGTGGCATAAGTCCTAAGACTGTAACAATAACAGTAAAGTCACGTAGTGGTCACTGCAATGTGACGCTCTTAGTCAGAACGGCTGTAAGATCGGACAAAAAACTTCGTCTTTAGTCTACTGCGGAAGACTTGCAGCGACGGCGATGCCCATACTGACTCCGGCAAACTGTTCCAGACCGATGCAGCAGTCGCTAGAAAGGTGCAGTCGCCAATGGTAGAACGCACAGTGCGTGGAGCGACCAGCGCTGGTGATGTATGTATACCGATTTATTGAAAAGTCAGGTAAAAGACGTCGGTAGAAGTTCGATATCATATCGACACTGAAATTCTGACATCGACCCACCACTAGTTCACAGAGTCAATACGTCGTAAGACATATTATGCAAAGAAATGTGATGTTAGATGGGGCGGGGTCTTGACCAGCAGATATCAAAGGCAATTGGTCAGTGTAGTCTAAGTGTCGTGTGTGACTGCCAGCTGTTTGCGTCTAATGACACGATGTTGAATGTACATGTACAGTGTTGAGGTCGTCATTTGTTAGAGTAGAGTTGGGCATCGATTGCCTCGGGCTAGGCGGCACGCCGGCCGGAGTCTTGTTTGACGATCGGCCAGCAGGCTGTCTGTGCGTCCATCCGTCCGTCTGTTCGTCTGTCGGCACAATGATGATGATGATGATAATGATGACGAGTTGACGACTGTATCGATGCCGTCCACAATGACTAAAGCGCAGACTCCGCCACGTCGGTTTGTTGGGCAACAAAACGTGCAACAGAGTGAACAATAAATAAAAAATAACTCAGTTTATCAGTGACGATTGCCTGATTAATCAATCAGTCATCTTCATTGCTTAGCAGTAAAAATTTTATTGGCATTATGTAACATAATCTACTATACAAATAAAACGTGCAAAACTCACAATAAGCTTTCATAGTAGCTTTAAATATAACAAACTACGGATCATAACACAAACCATCAAAACACTAAGAACACTCAAGAAAGCTGCACGGAAAAATCAAGTTTATGAACGACACACTTAGAATAAAATCTGTCATTGTCCGCGCAGTGACGCTCAGTTACGTTGGACGCTATAATCGCTTACGTTAGTTACTTACTAAAAGTGAACTAAAATCAACTTTTCATAATGCTGCTGATTTTTTTGGTGTTGTAAGTTTCTTGCATAGCCTGTCGTGAAACAGATGCGCGACAAGTAGAAGTAAGTGTAGTTTGGGCTTTAATGTCACCACGAGTCAGCCAGCAGCTGCCCTGCGTCGCCTTCAGTTAACGCACCCGGACTGATCATGCTTGTACACGCGTTTCCGCTTCAGAACCGTGACGAAAAGACAAGAGGGCCGCACTGTCGGAGCGAACGTATTGCGCGATGCTTTGTCGCATTTGTCAACAATGGTACAGTGATTCTGACACTTGATGCGTAACGGTCGCAGCTTCGCATGCAAAATTTCGGACTCGAAGTTTGCTCCCTAACAAAAGCTGACCAGCGTTCACTTGACTTTGCAGTCATATGTTTTTTAATGAAACTATTCTGCATTTCGAACATAATAATAATTAATGCATGTTTAATTTACTTTGACTTGAGACTTTCAAGTGAGTTGTTGCTCAAAAGGTACGAGAAATACTTAGTAAAAAAGGTTGTTGCTGTCGATGCGTGTCGTTGTCGATGGGCCTATTATGTTCAGTGTAAAAGTACGAACCATTCAGCCATATATGAACTGTATGAACTGTAATTAGTTAAGTTTTTTTTGTATTTGTTTGCTACCTCTCATGGTAAACAAAGATGTATAATATGTATATTAACCAAAAGGTTAATACTGTTATCGAAATTGTTTGTTAGAACTTCCGCTGGTCACGAGAAACAACAGAAATGAGAACTTTTGTTACTTCTGAGTACGACACTTTTACTATCAAAGTTTTTTTTTATATAATTCATGGTTATTCGGCGGTCCAGGCAGCAGAAATGTTATTCTGAGCTGACGTCATTGTGCATATATTTCCAATAAGGTCGTCAGCGCGACACGCCTGATTGCACACGCTCGCTTCAGTGTCCTTAGAGCAGAGGTCAGTTGCCACGAGGCGAATACTAAAGACACATTCAGCGAACGAACACTGTACTGATAGCCTAAGTGAGGAGTGAGTTATCTGGCAAACCGACAAAAATCTCGAGGCGTAGCATCAAGCATATTAACTTCTCACGGATTCGTGACGTAGCAAATAGCAATGCATCAGTTAACCATCATTGTACACTATTTATGATGAAACAAAATTATACAAATATTTGCAGGTGAATAGTAATTATTACAGGTCTATTGACTGTCTGCTAAGCATAATGACATAAATTGTTAAATTTCTCATTACTAGGCTCGTGTATAACTTTTATTCGCAACAAAGTGCAGAAGGTAAAAGAAACAATTAATCGTTATATTATTTCTAAAATACTTTGAAACATTAAAACATGTACGTCTACGAAACTAGTCGTCTATATAAGCCAAAGTAGTCATGCTGATGTTTAACATGTTGCAATGAAAGCGCTAAGAAAAGTATGAACTAATGTGCAGATGACAAAAGATGTGATCACACAAGAGTACAAAAAGAAATTAACGTAACTAAATAAACTAACTTAACAAAGAGCAGTTACATGCCATATATTATATTTATTACAATTAATTAATGTGCACAAAACCTTTTGAGCCGAGACAAGACCCGAGACGCATGTCCCCGAGACCGAGACGAGACGTTGCAGCTTCCTTGGCCGAAACTTATGGTAAAAACCAATAAACTTTACAGAATTTTGTAGGCGTTGTTTTTTTTTCTTTGCAGCTTTGTTGGGATAAAAATAAAATAACACGCAAATACCACAAATGGCATTTCAAGCGACCATGTCAGAGTGATGTTTAATTGTTGTAATTTTTTTACCTTAATTTAAATTACCACTAATGAATCAGCAGTTTGCACCATAGGGGCTTGAAATTGCGGTCTTACAGAAGTGGGCCAATAGGTTTATTTTAATTTGCAAGCAAACGAAATTAGTAAACTGCAACTGATTATCGCTTTACGTCGTCTACATTTGGCTGATAGTTTTTAAAATGACATTTTGACACTTTTAGGCCTATCTTCGTCGTGACGAACAGACTGAGATGAGTAATGAAATAAGATGAAAGCGGAAGAACGTCGTATTTTCACTAAAACTTTTACCGCATTTTTTTATTTTAGCTACTGTCGCTGTTCGAAAGCGAAAACACTGAAAAACGCAACGAAAGAACAAGGACCAATGCACTGAACAATTTCCCGTTTACTGAGTACTTTAAATGGTGGCTGACAATATGTTTTTTGTTCAATTTTACGTTAGCTTGAGTGACGACTTTTCTTAAAACTAGATACACAAAACATTACACGTAGGCTGTACGAACTCTCTCTTTCTGTCAAACCAAACTTCCGTTTATTTGCACTTCTTCACTTAGCCTACATGTAAAACTCATTTTTTTTTCAAAATTTAGAGGTTTAACGATCATTGTATTGCAATTTTACAAATAGTTTGAATGTGACGGCAAAAAGTAAACTTCGCGTTTATTTATTAGGCTAAACATTCCAATTATTAGGTTCCGAAGATAGGGCGACCAAAATTGCTAAATAAACGTCGTTGTTTTTGACCACCCCTTTGTTGTTTGAGGCTTTTATAACAGAACGGAAATATTACCATAAGCCTTAAATACAGGCCTGCTGCCCCATGTAGAGTTTATGCACTACATTTTAGCTACTGATAAACCTAGTGTGTGATCTATTTTTTTTAAAATTTTGTGGGGAACTCTGACAAACGCATTATTGTGTGCAGTAAAAACAGTATGGCTGTGCAAGATCATCCAAGGTCTTTGATTTTGGTAGCAATCGAACGGGCCTATACACGGGACTTTCTATTAGTAATTAGTAGGCCCTAATGGCCCTATCTCGTACTGTTTCTGAGATACGGCAGCTTATTAGTTGAAAGTCACCAACTTGATAGTTTATCGCAATGCACTATACAGCGCATTGCAGCGATGGCAGTTGACGAATGCTACTATTTCTTACATTTTACCTCTATCGAAGAGAAGCGACTGAAAATGTTACTTTTTATGCGCGACAGCTTTGCTAAGCGCATTTTGGTGATCGTAAAAGCGTCTGTCTGTTTGTTTTTTTTCGTTCGTTCGTTCGTCACACCCTGCTGCAGCTCTATGAAAACGGTGCCAGTTAGGATCACAAAATCTCTGCTGTGGGCTGCCACACGAACTCCAGGTTTTTCGTGACAAAATTTTGTGCCGCTGGGTGGAGATTCCCTTCCAACGAGGGCGTCAAAGTTATTATTTTATTGCCATCGTCTCGTGTAGCGTAAAAACGGTCTCAGATTGGTACAGACAAACTGCATGCTTATCATAACAAGAAATGGTGACAAGCTTTCCTTGAACGACCTTAAACCCTCGAAATGGGGAGTTTGAATGATCTTGTGCACTTTTCGGCTGCGGTGCACATTTTAAAAGTAAATTGCACCGAAATGGCTGGAGATAGACTAAGACAACACGCAAAAGAAACTTTCAGCAATAAAGGTAGATTCAACAGAGTCCTCCGTATAGGAGTGTCAAATTTTGGTACCCCTATAAAATGAACGATCTCTCCTACTATCCACTGATTTAGCATGTGGAAACGGTTGCAGATCGACACAGATTTGCTGCATGCTTATCGTAACAAGCACTGCGCTCGAACTCTCTGATAGCACCAACATTGACGAGCTTGAAATCTAAAATGGTTTTTAGTGATTTGTTTTTGCTATTTTAGGCTTATATATACCGAAATGGTCATAGACCAAAGGACAAAAATCTGCATTAAAATTGTTGGCATAGAACGTATGGATTTTATGAGGCTTAGTTTCGACCTCTTACTAGGTAAGTTGAAGGAGTGCACATGTAAAGGCCTTAGATTTGGGTATTTTTTTCAAACCCATTCTTATTTTATTGCACGTTGTACTGCATCTGCAGGTGGAATCACCGATGTTGTCACGCGTCATGTGAGCTTTGCTTAAATTACTTGTTTATATCTGTCGAATTTGTGTCAATTTGGTTACGAACTAGGTAAATTAATAACGGATTGTGATTAAATGCTGCAGAGAAGCTGGGTACGATCTGCAGTATTCTCTTGTGGTAGAATTTGTGGATTATTATAGGGGCCTACGCTGGATTCTTCAGGATACAGAAATGGCTGCTGTATTAAGTCTTTTGTATTCGGCAGGTGGCAGCACGTCCATGTAAAATCGTGAATGATGCTGTTGAAGCGATCAGACATTGACGCCCAGCCTTGCGTAGGCCTCACTAATCTACGTGATCTAGGAAAGCACAAGTCGACTAATTTTCTCAACGTTTGAACGACGACGCCTTATTATAATCTGGCAGTTTATGAGCCGGCGAATGATGTACAGTTTGATTCAGTTAACGTAACTTATCGTTGAGGTCACTGATAGCCTACCGTGTGCATCGCACGCTGTGCCTTTTTACACCCCGGCTTTTGCCTGGTAGGCCTACTAATTACGTTTATCCATTCAAGGATGGCCAGGCTGAGTTGATTTGAGTGGCAGATTACATACCGAGACGGTTTACCCGTCGCAGCCGTCTGCAAGCGGTCACTCACCCAAGTACTAACCGGGCCCGATATACAGGGTGCGGCAGAAAAAAGTGGACCCCTAAATTTTTTCGCTGTTTTCTCAGCAACCGTTTGGGATTTTAACGTGAAATTTTACAGCTTTATTTACCGAAAACTTCTACATCTAACAGCCAAGTAAAATGTGATTCTGTTGAAAAACGACAAAGTTACAGATTTTTTAACATGACCTCCTACCGATTTTTTGGCATTTAAAAATGATCATGCTTAAAATGCTATTTAATTTTCAAAAAACTGGTTACACGTTACTGCCGATGACGTCACAGTGACGTTTTGATAAACAGCAATTTGTATTGTTTATAAATTATCACTAAAC
>Ga0209671_1001469_pt1 | contig 19771 bp, 13 predicted proteins | sample WorMetHERISLAND2_2_FD_187401 | JGI IMG/M metagenome (GOLD analysis project Ga0209671, IMG submission 187401) | Marine gutless worms symbiont microbial communities from Max Planck institute for Marine Microbiology, Germany - Olavius geniculatus... | ecosystem: Host-associated > Annelida >...
TGATATGATCACGGCCTCTTTCCAGTCTGACGGAACCTTTCCTGACTTCCATATGAGCAGGAACAGTTGATGCAGAGCCATACTAATCGGTATCTCTGCTGTTTTCAAGAGCTCTGGTGTGATATTGTCTGGACCTGCGGCTCGGCCATTTCGAAGTTTCCTGATCGCCTTCTGGACCTCCTCGAGGGTTGGTGCATCCTCGCATATATCGTCTGCAGGGACAGCGTTTACAGCAGAGACGTCAAGTTCTGGGCACTGAGTAGCAGGTGCATGATTCAGGATCTGTTGGTAGTGTTCACTCCAACGCTCAAGCACTTCATCCACAAAGGTACAGGGTGCCCCGTCGTTCTTGCTGATTGAACGAGGATCGGTTGAAGTAAAATTTGGTTGGCAGCGTTCGACGGCCCAATACAATACTTCGTACGTTAAGATTAAGCTTGTTAAATTTATAGACGCAAAGACCTCGCAGATGTTTCTTACAGAAACCTAGTTATAAGCCATTTTGTCCCAAATTTCGTTGTTATGGCAACAGGGGTCAGTTGGGCGTAAATATAAATGGCACTGTTAAATTGGCCGACCCGGATAACCCCATCTTAGAACCAAACCGGAAGTGGATCGTATGGTTGCTGACTGAGATATTGCCATTTAAAGTTCTTCCAGGAAGGCTCTTCTAGGAAGGGAGGTCGGTTGGTCGGTCGTCAATATTACACTGATCTCATATACTCCTCTTTGTTACGTTAGGAACGAAGCGGGTACGGAGTAAAAAATAAAATATTATAGAATATTTTGGACTTTAATTTATTTACTGATGTACGTAATGGCAACATTTTCATAAATATGAAATTATTTAATGGGTATTTTTAATAAAAAAAACGTTCTGATGTTTCTGTATGTTTCATAGAAGCATAGCTAGTACGTTTTAGTGAGGTGCGGGATGAATGATTTACTCGCAGGCAATGAACGCGTTGACGTCAAATCCGGAGATCTGTAATCAAGTAAAAACAAGCGGTCTCTATGCTACCATGGTGGAAAACCTCAAGAATCTAGACCGCAGTGGTTTGTATTGGGTCGCCAGCATTGTGTATAATGTCGTCATGAACGGACAGCAGGCCAGCGGCCATCAGGTTAGTCCTTTCACTTATTAGCTATTACGGGCTACCGGATGAAAGCCTAACCCATTCATGTCTAGCGTCCCCAAAAATTGGACACCTAGTTTGACGCCAACTATAAAATAATTCGGGCACTAGTGGGTCAGTGCATATGCAGCGTTGAGTACGCTATCTACTACAATATGCTTCATGTTGCGGTTAATACTGGACAAGATCGTTGCAAAACTGCTCTTTCGTGGCCACTGTCCCCCCACGCACACCGGCGCTTCATCGGGGCTTTGGTGCCGCAGGTAATTTTAGACCATTGCGATCTGGGCCTGACCAAGCCCGCCATCTTCCTGAGGCTTCGGTCCCTCGGGCACGAAAGAGCGTGCAGTCGCATACACGAGACGTCCCTCGCCACGACCTGCTATATACGTACACTATAGAGGTCAGTCTACGAAATAATGGTGTCGCCTCATTTTATCGGTTTAACACAATCATGCCTAGCGTATCCAAAAATGGGACACCTAGTTTGACGGCAAACTATAAAACAAAAAATTTGAGCTAATGCTCACGGGACGCGCGAAAGCCTATAGCAGTTCCTGCCCGCAGGCAGTCACTCATCGCAGTACTAACCGAGCCCGGCGTAGAGTAACTTCGTTTCAGCCGAAACGCGTTACCAACTACGCCACGCCACCAACGTCAGTACCGTGGCGCCACCTTGTGAATAATATAGACTTGTGTCGCAGCGCTTAATCGGCAAAAAAATCTTTTAAACCCCCTATTTTGGCATTCAAGGTCATTCAAGGTCATTGAATTCGGCGCCAATTGAAAGCCAGTATACGATTTCCAATTAGCGATTAATAGTAACCTAGACCTTATCTCGCACCGTTACTGAGATACAGCGACTTATTGGCCAAAAGTCGAAAATTTTACCCACCCCTTCTCATTTAGCGCCCTCGTTCGGGGTGACTTCTTTCGAATTTATGGGAAAGCTTTACGGTTCCTGAAACTAGAGTCTTCCAGGCAGCCGACGGTGAAGATTTGGTGATCCTAGCTTGCACCGTTTTTGCCTGATCCACCCGTGTGACAGACGGACAGACGGAATTGCGATGACAAAGACGCGCTGAAAGCAGTAGCTGCTTTCGCGCGTAACAAGAAATATTATTAGACTGTGACCAATCTAATGTACTCTCGCGCGCATTATTTTTTCCTGTATTTTTTCTAAGTGCTTCTTCGTTCCTTTCAGCTTGTATTAAAGACCCGGCGTCAATTTGAGACCAGACTAATATTATACTAATAGTGACTGGCGTCGAAATCGTTATTAGAAATTGTCTCACTGTCTAACTAGCACCGTTATAAAAATATGGCGCCTCAAAGATAATGGGGTCACGACTTTGACCTTTTGGGGTTACGTGACGTTATCGGTCACGTGACCATTCGACTCGCGGCTGTCGACTTCCTATGGGTGGTCCATGCGTCTATCTGGCACCGTTTCGGAGATATAACCGTTTAAATATCTTCCACGAAGGCTTTTTCAGGAACTGAGGTTGGTCGTCGGTCGGTCCTCAATATTACACTGATCTCATATAGTTCTCTTCGCTACGTTACGAACGTAGGGCATGCGCGGAGTAAATAATTCAAGCACTAATGGGCTATTGTGGCTGATCGGGTTGCATGGTGTTATGTCTGATAGCTGCAAATCGTGAGTCCATTTGTTCGTTAACGCGGGCAATGGATGGCCGCATAGTGTGCTGCGGTGTCATTAGCTCGTACCAATCAGCTGCAACTTTCGATAGGGTAATGTGTTTCTGGTCACGAGTTTTACTCATGTAAGAGGCGCTGCAGCAAGTAACAGACTTCGTTTTTTTATTTTAGGTCGCAATACGTGTCATGTCCGTCTGTCCGTCTCTGTGTTTGTTCGTCCGTCTGTACGTCTACTTTGTCCATCTCCGGTTTGTTAAGTTTTTTTAGTTCAAAAGATCAAAGGACAAGGTCAGGCGTACAGTTAGGATAAAGATATGGTTACTCAGCTTTGGGCGCTCGAAGACCGCACAATACGACGTAGGTATGGGTTGACATTATTTTTTAGTTCTATTTTACGGCCGGACTCGTATTGTTTAATCTTTAGCACTATGTCTGCAGTGGTATAACAAGTTGATAACTTCACGGGTGTACTCAAGTATGGCCCGACGAACAGCAGTATAGACTACATGACAGACCGTCGGCGACCGTAGAATAAGTGTCGGTTAATCCACTGTCTGCGGGTGTAAGCTATGTGCGTTTAACACTGAGTTATCCGACTCCAAATTTCAACTATGGTCAAAGCTCAGCTGTTGTTAATTGTTTAAAGGAGGCTGCGTACGATGCAACGGCTACGCCAGCGGGAGTGGTTCCTGAAGGCGTTGCCAGCGAACCCAATGCAGACAACGATGACTTAAGGAGACTTATCAGCAGACTGCGTAAATCAATAGAGCACAAAGACATAGGCCTCATGTCTGCACATACCGCGGTAAGTCTTCAACTCAAATCAAAATCAAGCCAAAAAGTACTCACAAAGTTCAAACCTTCGTCAAAAACTGTGCTAAATACAAAACAAAAATTCTCGTACATGCTAAAGGTAAAGAGGTATAGGTCAGAATATAGCTATTAAAGAGCGAACCCCTCACAGAGCTACGGAGCGTCACTTGTCATATGGGATCACACAGTGTTACCTGCCACCCGACAGAGGTGAACGCGCCCCGCCTTAACCCCAACCAGATAGGCCGGTACTCGATTTACCTACCACGGAGGGATGGAAGGCTGAGTTGACCTAGGCGGTTGGTTACATACCGAGATGGTTTACCTGCCCGCAGGTAGTCACCCATCGCAGTATTAACCGGGCCCGGAGTACAGTAGCTTCACTGATCGGATCAGACCCGTTACCACTACACCACGCCACCAACCCACATGCTGTACGTAAATCAAGCAGTTAGACAGTTTCGGAAACGAATGGCCTTGATCAGTGCAGTGAAGTTATTGTAATCACGTTGAACACAGTGTTTAATCATTTAACATAAACTAATTTTGTGTTGTGCGCAATTCAGTGATATAAACATAACTCTTTTTTAAAACAAAGATTAAGATTTTTTCCAGATCGTTACCAAGACCAAGACTAATTTTTTTTTCAAAACCAAAATAGAGACCAAGACCAAAACAAACACTTTTTTCTAATAACCATGATTGAATCTTTTCATGCAATGGTCAAATGTTTTAGCGTATTAATAGCTTTCAAAGAGTAACAATTTTTGTCAACGAATACGTACATAATTTGATGTCGCAAAATGTGCAACGCATGCTACTCGATGCTGGTTGATGGTGACCGTAATAAATTACTTATTATTGCTGTGCTTTAGAACACTTACAAGTTAACTGTTCTCAAAATATTTAATAGTAATTTGCTATGAAAACCAAAGACAAAACTTTTTTGAAAAACTAGTACTTTAATTTATGTCTTCAAAGCGCTTCAAAACCATAACGTCTGTCTCGAGAACCACATCACTGATGAAACTGCGTGCAGGCGTTGAACATGATGGCGGTAGAAGATGGAAACAAGGCGAAGATTGTGGAGGCGGGCGCCCTGAAGTGGCTGGTCAAAATGCTGAGTTGGGATGATGAGACTGTGCAGACGGAAGCCACCAGAGCGCTATGGTGTCTGGCTTTCAAATGCCAGGACAGCATCAACGTTGAGCCCCAATGTCGCAACGGTATAATGCTTTGCTTTGCTTTTATAAGGTGGCCCATCTAATGAAAGTAAATCGTGACCTATCTCAAGGCTACGGGGCGTCAACTGCTATGTTATGGGATCATACTTGCCACCAGACGCAGATAAACGCGCTATACGTTCTAATCCCAGCCAGACAGTCCGGTAATTGGTACTTATAGTTTTCGTACCCCGAAGGCAAAGTTGGCCATGGTGGTTGGTTAGTTTTATACCGAGATAGTTCAGGATTTAAATTCAAAGAACACTTTATGGAATCCTCAGCTAGTGCAGTACGTATATACTGTACTCAGCGGCGTCGTGAAATAAAAAGTTGGCGGGGCAAAAAGTTGCAGTTTTGCTACAGACAGCTGCAAACTTCTGCAGATGAGAGCTCAATATTTTAATCTTGCCCCTAAATTTTGCCAAAATAAAAGTTTTGTAAAACGCAAATTTAGCGTTATTGGGCGAACATTTTCTATCTGAAAAAAAATTTGGACAATTTTTTGACAGTTTAATATTTAAGGAAAGGGGGACAATTACTCCCTTTCTTTTTTACCGCGACGCCACTGGCTGTAGGCTTACTGTGACTCAAGTGATAGCAGAAACAGAAGATTTCGTGAAGATTTGGCGGTGTTTGTTGTGTAGCATTAAAGCAGCTAGCGCAGTCTGGTCCATTGGATACTTTCGTTCGCTCAAACGCCGCTGGTGCTTTGTGGATTCTTGAAGACTGGCACCGCAGACAACCTTACGCCGCTCGCAGTTCGTCTACACTTCATTATTATAGGCTATGAAATTTTGCGTATATTTCAGCCATTTGCCGTGAAGCCTTTTATGAAACGGATTTGCATGAAATTTGGCACCTGGCGTCATCTGACATTTTGCAATCAGCTGAGTCAAATTGTAGTCCAATCGGATCAAAGACTTCGATTTTGTTGGGGTCGAATTTTAAGCATTTCCACAATAAACGAAATGTCAACGTAAGCGCACAGAATTTGAATTACCGTTCGTTGACTCTGTAATATAGCACGCTTTGTTGTGGTTTAACATATTTATTTGAACTGTTCGTATGTACAGCTGTACATGAGGAGTACGTGATGATCAGCTACCAGCACACGTCTCAGGAAGTCGCACTCAAGCTACGAGATCGTCTCAGGGCAAGAAACTTCAACGTTTGGATGGATGTCGACAACATGGGTACGCATCATATCGTAGCACAAGTTGCTTTATATCTTTACAGTTCTGTTATTTACAGTTAGAGCATGTTTATTTCTTTTTAAAGAGTAGGCTATCTGTTACAGATCTGTTACCCGCCTGCATGATATTTTGCTCACATTGTTGTTCCGCTTTACGCGACCCACTGACTAATTTTTACGCGTAATAGCAGAATGCTTCGCGCGTCTTAGCCATGGCCTGGGGGTCCGTCTGTCTGTCCATCACACTGCTGTATTGTGTGAAAAACAGTGCAAATTAGGATCACAAAATTTTTACTGTGGGCTGCCATGGGAGTCTAGTTTATTGTGACAAAATTTCGTGCCCGTAAGTGCGGGAGTTTCCCTCGAAAAGGGCGTCAAAGAGGGGTAATAACTCTAAAAGACGTTATTTTGCCGTTATTGGTTCGCATAGTGTGTAAACGGTTGCAAATAGCTACAAACATGCTGCTTATCATAACAAGCACTAATAACAGGCTTTTTAATTTTTTTAACACCGATGACCTTGAACGACCTTGAACCTCCAAAAAGGGGTTTTTAGTGAATTTTTTGCAATTTTTGGATGCAGCGCACATGTCAACAGTGAATTGTGAAGAAATGGCTTGAAATAGACTAGACAACCTGCTTATGAAATTTTCAGCATTAAACGTAGATTTTAGCAGTCTTAAGTCCCGACACCTAGGTTCAAGGAGGCCGGCGCAGGCGGGCGTCAGAGACAGCTGCCCCCCTAAAAGTGGTTATTTTACTGCAATTATTTCGTGTAGCGTGAAAACAGTTGCAGATAGGCACAGGCATGCTGCTTATCATAACAAGCAATAATGACAAGTTGTTTATTGGTGTCAATGTCGATGACCTTGAATGACTCTGAATCCCAAAATGAATTTTTTTGCGATTTCCGGCTGCGAGACACATTTTAAGAGTGAATTGCGCCGAAATGGCTGGAAAAGAATCTGGACAACCTGTGTATGACATTGTTTTAGCATAGAACGTACGTTGCTAAAAATCTAAGTTTCGATCTCTTAAATTCAAGGAGTCCTCCGTACGGAGGCCTCAAATTTAAGTACTTTTCAAGATGCATTAATATCTTATTGCTGTATAGGCATACACTGATTGCCACAGTGGCAGGACCGCTGCTATCGCGCGTCACGCGAGCTTTGCTCAAATTACTTGTATTGTTCCGCGGAATGCAGTTTTCTGCAGATTCATAATTTTTTGTCATCCCGCACAATTTGTAAATTTTTATAACAAACATTGGACAAAAAATTCCGAAGATTGGAAAAGTTGCGTCGTGGGTAAAAAACGCAGCGAATATTCGACCGGTCAAATTTATAAATAGACACATACAGCCTGCCTACTCTTCTGGCTACAAACAACTGCAAATTTTCGACAGAGGAGATTATGGTTGCTCAAAATTTTGATTTTTTTTTTTCTAATATGGGTTTTTTAGTCCCGACTTCTACAATTTTATACGCAGATATTCAAACATAAAGAAAATTCTGCGGCAATTTAATATTTCAACAACCTGAAAATAGAGGCAATATTTCTTTGCCTTTCTTCTTCCACGACGCCATTTTTGGAACTTGTATAAAATTACAAAGAACGTCTGGGTTCTTAAGCTCAATGCTTATATTAAGTTGCAACCAGTGGCATACTGTACATATAACGATGTTTACAGCTGGATCGCTGTTGAGAGCAATGGCTAACGCTGTCGAACGAGCGACCGTCGTGCTGGTTTGCTTCTCGAGAAACTACAGAGGCAGCCGCTCTTGTCAAATCGGTGAATCACTTGAGCTTATGTCTTCATTACTTGACAGTCATTGGCTATTAATTTTGAGTTAAAGTTCAACAAATTGAAGCACAAATTGCTACAGTTGATTAAGTTCGCAAAATATGCTATCAAACAAAATTTGTGAATTGTGACAATCGGATCAGTTGGAGCATCTAGAAAAATGTGTAAACTGTACAATTTTTTGTGACTATAGTTTTTCTTCACCGATCTTGACACAAAATTGTCGGAATGGAACAATAAAGCACTCACAATTTGCAACTAACTGAGCTAAAATGAAACGAACTGAATGCCGTAACGTATTACAGTTTAGATGCAAAAATGTCGGCCCAGTACCGACAGAATATGCGGCCGTCTGTCTAACTATACATATACTGGCTCACTGTTATGCGAAATCGTAACCGTGGCATTTAAACTGAAAATTGCCATACTGGTTATTCCTTCCGATTGGAACGTCGACACTAATATTGTTTTTTTTAATTTTTTTTTAATTTTTAGCCGTCCGTACTCAAGGTAACGGTCAAGCTATTGGCATGGTTGTCGTTCGTCGGACTGTCCGTCTGTCCGTTTGTCTGTCCATCTGTAACGGGTATATTGTAGCTAAGCTTTAAGTCGTAAAGGAAAATTTTGGCACGAATAATTAGACGTGTGTGACACTCGGGCACGCAAAATTTCAGCTATCTACTGCAGGAAGTAAAATTGTCAAATTGGGGGTTGAATAAAGGCGAGTAGAAAATTCAATGGAAAACCGACCATATCTCGGAAAAGGTAACAAATTGGGCCAAGGTTACTATTAATTACTAATAGGAAATGGCATACGCCTTTTCAGATTATACGAGAATTATTGACCTTGGATGACCTTGAAGGGTCATAACGCACTATGGTATGCCAATCGTGCGCTATTGTGGTTGAACGGTATATCCTAGGGGGTTTGCGATCATAAATTCGGATAGGGGCACTGGCAACTTCCTACAGGCTATCAATAGTAACCATGTCTCCATCTGCAGCGGTTTGGCCGCAATTTTCAATGAAACGTTTTAAGCTATAAGCGGCCCTATCACAAAACTGTGAGAGATAAGACCAGAGTTACTATTAATCTCTAATAGAAAGTGGCATACGTTCTGTCAAACGAGATAAAAAAGATCATTGATCTTGGATGACCTTGAAAGTCAGTACTGCAACAGGTACGTTTTCATTGTAAGAAAAATTTTCGAAACCTGTGTTTGTTATATCTGTTGGTTATTTACGTAGCTGTTTATATCGCCTAACGATTCGACCGCGTGTCACCACGCGCGACGTTTGTTATACTAGTTTAATTGTAGCTTTCGACATCAGCGTTTCGTTAACGTAGCGTCCATGGAACTGTGTCACCTCTGATCTAAATCGCTTTTTCTGCGTGATTGGACGTTCGACGCTGGGCTTCGGACGTAGGCGGTACGGTCGGCTTTTCCTAGCGCCAGCTGGGCTTCTTGTTCATTTACAAACCAGTACTAGACAAACAGATGAGCAGACGACAGACGGATACGACCCGTAATGCGATGACGATGATGAACGATTTCATATGTGCAGAGGCGGAGTATGCATTCAACTTGGGTAAGCCGATTATTCCTCTACGTTTTGAGGCCAACTACACGCCTGGCGGCTGGCTTGGTCCACTTTGTCTCAATAACCTCTACTACGACTTCAGCTCTGATGACAACTTCGACAGTTCTTTCACCAAACTACTCGCAGAGCTGCAAGCCATCAAGCCACGCGCCGTCGACACAGGTTAACAGTAAATAACAACATTTAGCCAAAGTAATTTTGCATCATGGGCGGCGCTAGAAATCTGAAGCTCGGGGCAACAAGGAGGCAAGGGCCCTAGCACAGGGGGAGGGCAATAATTTTTTGTGTGTGGTCTATGTGTCGACCTTATTCAGTTGATGTGTGCATCGAAAAGATGTAGCGAGGTCCAGGGGCAGAGCCCTTGGTTGGGGGATCAGAGGGGTAAAGCCCCCCACCCTGAAGCTGAAACACATAGCTTTAGGACGTGCAATGCTTTTTAATATTTGAAAACGCAAAAAAATCACAGATATCTGTGTTGTCTTGCAAAATTGATGTCTAATAAGTCACACCTTGGCATGGGTATGGTTACCAGAAGGCACTTTGTCACTATCAATTTTTTCCTGGGGAGGGGCCAGCCGGAGAGGCAAGGGCAAGGTCACGAGGGCACCTGCCCCCTGCCTCCCCTCTGGCGCCGCCCATGTTTGGCAACGAACGGAATCGACTGGTTTGGCTGCAATGTGGAATTACATGTATTAACTGGGGGTATTTAGCCCCTAAATCTTTTCTCCCCTGGGAGTTAGGATGCGTCACTTGGACATCATAAGTGTTGCCTCCCCAAATGTCAAATCCGTCGAACGTTTTAAGCAAGATGCACAAATGCGACAGACGACAGAAAGACAGACCACATTTGAAAAGGATGTGCACTGGGAACAAGCGGTATGGTTGCGCTATAAGAACAATTCTGCCTTATAATTAGTAATTAGATAATGCCACGTGGTCTATAAAAAGTTAAACCTAATTTGTATTTACTTATAGTTCTATCAAATAGTTTTATCACATCTTGACCGATTTTCAAAATTATTTTAGTAGGCCTAATTAAAAAGCATTGGATAAAGTTCGAAGAATGTAATTTTTTCTGGGCTGCGTAAGGAAATCATAAAAATCATTAAAAACAGTTTTTAAATAATTCGGGAATCTAGATTAAGATGCGGATTACCATTAAATGTTACGAATTGGCAGTCTCGTTGCATAAAGGCAACGCGGCCCCAATAGCTTAATGAGAAAAAATAGAAAAAATATTTTTAAAAACTTTCCTAGCTTTTGTAGTACGGCAAATAATGTTCTCTGCTCGGGTTATGTTTTGTGTAATTGTTTTGTTGTTTACTTGTTTGCATCATTTTTCGCTTTTATCGCGCGTTTTATTCTTATGCTCGTATTTAAATAATACGGCGTGTATGTATCTGATAGGCTATCGTTATTAGTGTTTCAATACACTGAGACACGTAGGCCTAAATTGCTCATAACGGGGTGTTGATTGAATGCAGGAAATGACGTGATGATATGCTACCAATGGCACTGTCGGGAACTAGTCTATCGGATACGCAACAGGCTGGCGAGAGAGGACTTCAAACCCTGGAATGATGAAATGAACCAGTTCGTCTGTATGTATTGCACGCACTGTTTTCTGGATTTTCAAGCGGCCGTTCTTATAGACCGCATTACAAATCATGCTTGTCCGTCCGTCTGTCTTTCTCATTCTCATACAGGCTTTTAGAACTTTGTTGAGAAAAAGCGTCATAAAACCAGAATTAGTGTAAACGTTTTTAAGACAAAAGTAACCGGCGTGTTAATTTTCAGTTAAAAAGGTCAAAGACCAAGGTCATCAGATGCCACAACCTGGACAAGATGACTCATAACTTGAGTTTGTTTAGTTAACGCATGCTATAAACGAATGTCACACATTTTTAGTTCAGTCCGTTTTGATTTTGCTTTTTCGATCGAAAAACATTTTCGCCACGCAAGCGCAATTTCTGGGTTTAGGCAGTTAAAATAACGCAAAAATGCGATAGCTGCCTAACCAATATGGCAGCTTAGAGCGCTTTCACGTACAGACCATTTGTTGGATTTTATGGGACGGCAAGAAAATGAAATGAAAAGGATGGGTAAGAAAAGGGAAAAAAGAACCACGGGATGGCAAACTTAACAAAGGGAAGCGCAGGCAGGAAAAAGAAATAGAAAGAGTCAAGCTGTCTTCTGACAGATTTGTAAAGCAAGCGATCGAACGCAACTCACGCAAGAAAAAGCACGTAGCAAACGCAATAAACACGAGTTGCTTTGCGTGCTTCACGTTAGATGGATGGACGCTCCGCTTAGCAGCATTGACGTGACAAGGAACCAACTCGTAAGGAGAAGGCCAAGGCATTTTAATGCACTGAATACTGAATAGGTCCGAATAAGCACACTATGAAACATACAGCTCAGATATATCTCAATAATCCTATTAGTTCATTCGTAATAAACATCAGTCTAATCGTTACATTATGCTTTGGAAGTTCAGTAGTCCACATCAACTTATCAACTGAAGTTAGCCTACAAATTAACGTTGCATGTTGCATCTTAGGAACATCAGATTCTCAAACACGGAGTCTGACATTTTTTGAATGGTGTGGGCACATTGTAGTGCTCAGTGCTGCCTTGTGATAAAAGCCGATGTAGCATGAACAGTGACGAGGCGAGAAAAGTGGCCTACGGCAACTGGTTTCAGTGTCAGTGAAAAAAATTGTGTTCTCGCAATCGTCACGATTTATAGCAAAATGTATTTTGACAGCTTGACATCACTCTGCTTGAAAGTATGTAAGAAACTCCGAGTGAACTCTCGATTTTGTATCAGTATTAGAATGATTTACCTATAGTGCGCACTGTGTTGCGTTTTGCCTTAGAGGTTGGTGTCTTGGTCTCTGTCTTGTAACAAGACCAAGACCAGGGGCAGTAAAAATCTGCCTCGAGGCAGCCTCGAGGCGAGGCACTGCCTCGAGGCATCACATTATTGCTTAACAGTAAGCCTATGTGTACGATTGGTGGACGCTATGCATAGTGCCTTTGATGTCTAAAAGGACGGAATGCATAGTGGACAACGGAGGGGGTTGCGCGGAACTTTCTGTATCTGAATTAGTTTAAAATACTTTTACGCTTACTGCACAGACTGATTTTGAAGAAAAATGCTGTAAATAATAAACCTGTAAATAAGTAAATTGTATTTTATGTGATGTTGTTTTTAGCTGTTTCATTGTTATACATTTGCTTTTCTTTTTGCCCGCCGCCACCTTTGCCGCCGCTATGCATTGCGTCCCAACCCAGAGAACAAAGGCACCATGCAAACTGTCCCACTACCGTGTGTATGACATTGTAGCGGGTTCAGTGTTGAGAGTGATAGCTAGTGTCATTGAGCAAGCAGGCGCCGTGCTCGTCTGCTTTACCGAGCGCTTCAAAGGCAGTCCGAAATGCAGAACAGGTTCGAGTCCACGCTATACTATATATATACGATTTACATCACAATTTTGGTCGGGCTTCGACCTTCGAAAAGTTTAACCCCCAGGTATTTTTTACAATTCAAACACTGCATCTAGTGCTTTTTACTTGCAAAAACTTTCTACGTGACTGTATTGAAAAGTTGAACATGTTTAATAGTCGTGATAGTTGTGATAGTTGCGTATAGCAGTGAATATTTTTTATTTAACAAACGCACGTGATTAGTCGTTGATTTAAGACAGCCCGAGGCGTGTACAAAATCGCAGAAATGAATCGTACTAAACTTTGCTTAAATCGCTTAGTACGTACCGCGAAATCAACAAAAAAATTACCTTAACTGCCAGTTCGTTTGCTATGTGTAAGTTTACAGTCTTTGCAACGATACTGAACTGTTCGATTCAGTCCATTTTTGTCGCTTTGTACACGCCTTTAGAAACTATAAGGCGTTGTTTTGCAGAGGTGGAGTACGCACACTACCTGCGTAAGCCGATAATACCACTATGCATGGAGGCTGGCTGCCGGCTTGACGGGTGGCTTGTTCCATTGTGTAACGCTGGTCTTTTGTTCGACTTCAGCAACCCGGCAACGTTTGAAGACGAGATGGAAAAGCTTTTCGTCCAGCTGCGAAACATGCGCATTCGCAAGCCGCCAAACAGGTCTCAGCATATGCGAAAAAATTTTTTCGATCATATTTTGCTTAACTGCATGTACGTATTTTTTAATTTTAACTTAATATTTTAAATTTTTAATTCCGTTATTGCTCGCATTAGAGAGTCGACATGTTTCATTCATTTATCATAATTGCTACTGCTATTGCTACTGATACTGTTAGCACGGACCAAAGCCATTTAGCAAGAGGCGGAATCGCTGTAGCAAGTTCGCGAAACTTTTTATTTGTCTTCCCCAGATGGCAGCATAGGACAGGTTTGACTGCGATTTGCAACTGCGTGTTTTGGCTGGCTGTTTGATCTTCAAATCTCTCTTTTTGTCACACAGAAAAGTGAATTTGACGGTGTCTTTTATAATCTGTGACCGTTAGCGTCTCTAAAGCTACGACGTTATGGCACTTTAGTTTTTTAATATGTATATTTATGTATTTAAATTCATGTACATTATTTTTTGTGTCAGTACTCGAAAGGCGCCACTATAGCAGCTATTCTGCTGATGTGTTTATGACAGATTCAGGGCTGCGTGTGGTCGACTTTTCGGCTGCGCGAGATGAGAAGAACGCTTGCAGCTCATTCATTACGCTACCGCCACGACGTGATTACAGCTCACCAACAAAATCTGTCTGTTCGTGTCTCAATCACGCCAGCCTATTTACGAATGATCTCTTATTTTGTTTGTCTGCAGTAATTCAGTTTTACGCGGTTACCGTAAAAACTATGTTACATTTTCCAATACCTGGCAGTCGCAATCATTGAGTTATATATTCGCAATAGGTCTAAATGCTGATCTTGCCCATACGTCCGTCTGTCTCTTCACGTTTCTGTAGTTAAGTGAACGTTTATGTTTTAATTTTGCATTTACGTTTTTGTTTTATGCCATAAAATACTCACTGATTCGCGGATTTACTTACAAAAAGGCGGACAGGGTGGGCCAAAAATTGCACAATGTTTTTATATGCCAATAACCTCATCAAATATTAACCAATTTTCAAATTTTTTTATTACCTTTACCGGAATCAGAAAAAAAATTTCTATTAACACTATCACTAGAACTCCAACCACACCTTAAGTGTGTCGCTACACTACCTAGTGAAATATCTGCATCTTAAAGCAACAATTGAAAACAAGACGATATCTATAGCAACACATTGTAAGAAATTAACAACTGTAAACAACCTGTTTATTGTCTCAGTTATTGTACAAAGTAACTGTCACATCTTGCAGTTTTTACATCAAATGTTCCGCATGGGCGTCTTGCTGATGGACGACGCACTCAAGCCGGCGACGCCACTACTCAACACGCGGCCAACCAAATGCTGCGACTGCTTCATTCAGTGAGGATCATTTGCTTCAACTGGTTGTTTGACGTGAATCGTCGACATTGAGAGGCTATCTTTTGTAGGGCACCCCAAACAGCAAAATCGACCGTATTTAAGTCCGGGCTGTTTAGGACCACAGGTCAGACTTGATCAACGTTGATCACGCAATAGGTCAGTGTCATCGCCAGCTTGAGTGCGATATCTGACATTTCACCAGGTAGTGTAGGAACACATATGAGGTGTAGTGGAATTTTTAGTAACAGTGTTACTACACATTTTTTCTTGATTCCGATGGTAAAAGAATTTTAAAAATCGGTCAATACTTGATATAGTTACTGGTATATAAATACATTGTGCCGATATTTGGCCCACCTTGTAGAAAAAAAACACAATTAGTGTGAACGTTCCCAAGGACAGGATTAACCGGTGTGCCACTTTAATTTTATGCGCAGCTAGGCCTAAGTGGACGGCCACATGTTGTGTCGGCACTGGGCCGACATATCTTGTTTCTAGTTTTATAATATCGGCCTGTGTTTGTATCGTGCCTGTTTTGTATGGATCATGTACTCGCAATATTAACGGCCATTTTGTTTTTTCTGCGTAAAATGTACGAAGTTGCGTTGAGTCGAAAAAGACACTTCACTGTTTGCATTATGATGCACGAGTTTGTTAGTGACGACCGGTGATTTTGCTCTTCTGCTGCCACTGCCATCTGTTGAACATGTCCGTAGTTATTCCGAAACAATATTTTGTATTTGATATTTAGCCTAGCTGTAGTTGGTATTTTCACGTGTTAATGTGATATTTTTGTTGTAATAAAAATGTGCCTATGTATTATTCTGTGTGAGGTTGTGCCGATATATCACTCGAAGAAGATCGGTAACTAATTTTCGTTGAAGAACTCGCCGGTGTAATTTCTTGGCTTTCTTAGTAGCATATACTCAAGTATGTGATCTATTTACGTGTATTTGCCTGTATCTGTCTGGCCATTATATTTTACTAACATTTCTGAACACACGCTGCATAATTATAGTAGACACAACTGCGCAGTGGGCTACTTCATGTGGTGGCTTAGGCTATCAACATCAAATGAGTAGCATAGTAATTCGAACTTTATTTCAAAATGTGGTTTGTGCTATGAGTTTTTGATGTTGTGTTGACTTAACGATTTATTCACTGACACAATGAAACTATGTTTGTCTGATCATTTTTATGATTCATTACGATTTGAATAAGATTAAGCTGGTTTTTGACATGCAGTATTAAAAATGTCACACTTTCGTTATATAATTACTTAGTGGCATTGGCTTTGGCCTCGAAGACCACTCGTGATCCGGCCTGTTGGAAATCCTGGCCTAGAACCTATTCCTGGTACAAGCCAAAATAATTTTAAAAAGTATGTGAACACAATACACAGGCTGTGTGTAGAGAAAATTACATAAAACAGCAATACACGTGCATGGATACGAATAAAAGCGTCTAAAAACAAAGACGAATGAAAAAGACTAAAAACTGCAGAAGTCATTTAATTGACGACGCGAATGAGTAAAAAAACTGCACTAATACCGCGGTTGTAATGAACTATATAGGGCCTACATCATAAATAAATAAGTAACGTTAAAATGCGTTTATCAACGAGTTTCCAGGGCTGCTTAAAATAAGAACTAACCGGACAGCCAGATGTTTTGAGTTATCAATTTCGGAATTTCTAAAGGGAAAAGTCGATTTTTTGAGTGACTGATAACCAGCAGCAACGCACTAGCACACTTAGTACGCATTTCACAACAGTCATAAAATAAATATTAAAATGCAAACAATAAAGGATCGAAATGACGCAGTGGAATAAGTATGTAGAGCCGGTAATTAACTGAGAATAGTTAGATAGTGAGTAGATAAGTAAGTAAGTGAGTAAAACGCAAATTTATATAGCGCATAACGTTAAAAATTAACCGCTAATGCTCTAAACTACGGCCAAGGTCACTGTACAGTTATGCAGGGCAGATGTGGAGTCTAGATGGTCTAGATCACTCGGTCACATCAACGTCGGGATGCGTGACTGTTGATTATGGCCGTCATGATGTCTCTTAAAGTCGTCTAAAGCAAGAGAACTTGCTCAGTCATACCTACATGTACCACCGGCAGTTCGTACGTAGGACGAGTAATAAAGATAATGTTGCATGGTTTTGTGCTGCACAAAATAAAAACCATGTTCAGTCGCAGTTTAACTAGCTGTAATTACAAAATGCCAAGAACGTTAAAATGTACAAACAGACCAAACAGAATATACAGAAGCCATGACACCAATTAAAAATAATTCAACTAATAAGTGCTTAAACTGTGAAAATGCATTAATGATAGCAGTGAACAGTGAGATAAAAGCTGTGCTTCAGCAGCTGTCGTCTGTACTTTTAATTAGATAGAAAAAGCATTGTGTAAATGATCAAACTTTACGTATTAATTTTTTTGTTTAATTTAACTACCGGTATATGCAATAGAATTCAAACGTTACACATCTACTTGAAAAACGATTTGGTCCTGCATTTTCCAGCCCGTGCGATTTGATACGTCATTTTCATGGTGCTGCATTTGACTATAGGGCCTACAGTAACGTAATAAAAAAGTATAGGTCTACACTGTTTATTATACATTTGCATTATTATTCATTTGACTGGTCCTGCATTTTCAGTCGCCCCAGATCAGCTCGTTGAGAGCGTTGCTAATCCGAAGCGTGTCGTAGAGGCTGAAGTTCTCTCGAAACAGTGCGCTGTAGAGCGTGTCCGGTGAGTGCTGGCGGAAGTTCACGAACTCCGACAACAACTTGCCGTCGTACTCATCGAACCTGACAAATACACGAACGACGTCGTTTACTTATTACTGCCCGCGGTGGCGAACGCCAGTATTGTTCTTCGCATTGTGCTCCGTGGACACTAAAACTCGCGAAGCGCTGCAGTTAGCTTGATGAAATTTTGAGCGAACATGTACCTTGACAACATCCACAAGCCTATTAAAGGTTACAGTCATAGCTCAAAGATCAAGGTCACGTTTTATGTGCATGGTAACGAGCTAGGCAATGACGAACAGACACCCATCCGAGTAGTAACCCAATGCAACATAATACTGATAAAACTGCCTGAAATCAAGAACTGATTCAATGCCGTACCAGGTTTCAAGATGTTGAAGATCGTTATCTTCTAGCCAGGACTTTACATCTGACTTGTTCCAGCTGATGACGTCACCACGCGAATTTGTTGCCATGGTAACTGTTTCCTCAGGAACACCTGTTAAACGCCGTAAAATTGAATAATAAAAGACGCTACCTGTATTTTAAAATAACTAACTGATTATAGAATGAAAACTTCAGGGACAAATCTTTTTGCAAATCTGGACGGTTTTAATAATTTTTACTCCTCGCGCGCTACGTTCCTAACGTAGCGAAGAGGAGTATATGAAATCAGTGTAATATTGAGGACCGACCGACCGACGACCGACGACTGACCTCTGTTCCTGGAAAAGCCTTCCTGGAAGAACTTCAAACGGCCATATCTCCATAACGGTGCCAGATAAACGCATGGTCACTATGGACCACCCATAAAAAGTCGACCCCGGGAGTCGAATGGTCACGTGACCGATGACGTCAAAAGGTCAAGGTCGTGACCCCATTATCTTTGAGGCGCCATAACTTCGTAACGGTGCCAGATAAACGCATGCGTTGAGGTATAGCAAGACAAATGTCAACTAGCGTCATCGATCATTATTAATTTTTTTACTCTCAGTTCCTAAAATCGGGCAATATTTTATGAACTTCAGGTAGACAATTTTCAATAACGACCTCGACGCCAGTCACTATTAGTATAATATTAAATGGGTCTTAATTAGACGCCGGGTCTCTAATGCAAGCCGAAAGGAACGAAAAAGCTCTTAAAAGAATACAAAAATGATGCGCGCGAGTAGTATATTAGATTGGTCACAATATAATAATATTTCTTGTTGAACGAATGCATTCAGAGACAAACTGCGAATACAAATTTGTTGCTACCCTACCTTGCAAGGTTGGAATGGTTAAATCGTGTAAGGCCTACAGTTACGTAATAAACGAAGTATAGGTCTACACTGTATATTATACAAATTTACGTAATGATTCACATTTCAGAGGTAGTGTAAAAGCTCAAACCTGCGTCGATGCTCTGAGACCTGGACCTAACAAATTTATGACGTGTAGCTGCTATCGGCTTGTAAATATCTGCATCCGTAGACCGCCGGTTCTTATGGTACTGATCCTTTCTAGAGTAACCTGTGCAAACCAATTATTACACTAGATGTGCACACGTAATAAGATTTAACGAAAAATGCAACAACACGTCTGAAAGAATGCAGCACAGTTGCAAAACACGGTTGAAGCTCATAATGCATGATGCATCACGCAAAACCAGAGGAGCAAAACCCATATTTATATATCACATACTGTTTTTAAAAATTTGCAATGCACATAATTATAAGTAAGTAAGCAAGAGAACATTAGATGCGCAATCCAACAATTAGCCACAATGCGTCCCGATTTCAACATGTGAACAAAAAACTTGTTGTTTGTGAATTGGTTGTCGGGCTAGTGTTAGCTGCGCTAGTATTGTAACTCTGGATGGAATACCTCTGCGGGAGCCGGACATTCCCCCTCTTGGACATGTTCCCCCAGACGTTTCCCCTCTGCTTTTCGAGTGCCTAGGACGTTTCCCCTAGACCAGTAACAACATATTATCAGAGTCAGCGCCAAGCCTGAGCAGAAATTTCTTGCAACACCAAAAGCAACTCCGCCTTTGAAGTCTCGTCGCCGTTGAGTATTTTTCAAACACAATGAGTCTTAGTAGATGCGAGTGCGCGACAATTAAC
>Ga0209671_1001473_pt1 | contig 19760 bp, 20 predicted proteins | sample WorMetHERISLAND2_2_FD_187401 | JGI IMG/M metagenome (GOLD analysis project Ga0209671, IMG submission 187401) | Marine gutless worms symbiont microbial communities from Max Planck institute for Marine Microbiology, Germany - Olavius geniculatus... | ecosystem: Host-associated > Annelida >...
GGCACAGACATGCTGCTTATCATAACAAGCACTGGTGACAGGCTTTTTAAATTTATCAACATCGATGACCTTAAATGACCTTGAACCCTAAAAATATTGATTTTACGTGATTTTTTGGCGATTTTTGGCTGCAAAAGAGTGAATTACGACGAAATGGATGGAGATAGACTAAGATTACCTGCGAACAGGAACTGCTATAGGCTTTCGCGCGTCTCGTGGGCTTTGCTCAAATTACTTGTTTGAAGTCCACGAAACACATGTAGATTGGCTGCTGATGTTCTACTGCTTTTTGCATTATGATTCGCAAGTTCGTGAATTAATTTGATAGGCAACTAGCTGGGCAAAAACAGCACAGACCAGGGAGTGTAGACCAATGACCTTCTAACCTAGGCCTTAATAGAACGCCCTTGGTGAAGACTGCACGTAGTGCGAGTTACTTATTTATGCGCGATAGTTATTATTTCGAATTTTCAATCTGCTTTTAGATCTCGACAAATTTTTCTTTGTATTTTGTATTTTTGGGTGCTTTAATTGTTGTATTCAATCATTTAGATGCCAGTTCATTTAACAAAAACACGTATGTACTTGTTTTTGATATTTCAAGCACTTAGCGCAACCATCTTTGTCTAATAATGTTGCTGTAACGCACTGTCGTCTTGCTTTCGGTTTTGGATTAGTATAAGTGAAGGGTTCTTGACTGGGGCATAACCGCAAAGACCCATACGCTTTGGATTGTTTCGCTCACTTAGTTTAGTAGATGCTGCGGGTTTGTATTATAAATTTTACAGTATTTATTAACGTCATGGGAAAGTCTAGAAGGCAGGTCAACTATGCTGGCAAAATTCATCGAATTCACCGAATTGGTCCATGGATCGGAAGCAAGTTATGTGGGAATAGTAGATTAGTAGTAGAGTTTCAGTAGTGTCGTTCTATCTGAAAGTTAGTCTGTATGACGTTGTTGTGCTTGAATATTATTTGCATTACTGGTAAGTTATTTCTGTTGTTTTATCAGGTTGAAGCTGTAAGCATTGCATCCAGAGTTTGTTAGTGATGAGCAAGCAACTAGGTAAGGAATGTTTCACATATTATAATTGATAAATTAGTATTTTTTGTTTAATTTTGCATCTTTATTACAAAAGCCGAACTACGTGAGTCTGAAAGTCATGTCTAATGATTAGTAGTGATTTTCCTTATGCCCTTCTGCGTCTGTTTACCATTATTTTTAGAGACGAGTCCAAAAACTGTTACTGTTTTTTGACATATGTTGTGTACATAGAGCATGATATATTTGTAGGAAGTTCATGCTCTTTGCAGCCTGAAGACATTGGCAACCAGGCAAGAGTTCTTCTGGTGGAGTTTATAAGACAGCAACTCATATCTGCCGGCTTGGAGGTTGCAGAAGATGTGCTAATTTCACCAGACTCACTAACAGGTACCCCATAACATGAAATTGCAGTTGCAGTATATTTATTAGTTGATGCTCATGCTGTATTATTTGTCAACTAATATGCTTGACATTACAATTTCATTACCGGTACTATATTTCAAGCCAACTGCAAGGAGTGAAATTGTGAATTGCTAATCTAGTCCATGCAGAAGTACTCGTACTCGCTGAGTTATACAGAAATAGAAGAAATTGTGAATGACTCGCGTTCATTTATTGTGTTGATTGAAATTCATGATTGCTGTAATGTCATGTAGGGCCGGAGTTGCAGCAAGCACAGGAAGTTGGCGCAGCTATTCGAAGAATTGGTGATGAATTGGATGGCGACGTACATCTGCAGACGTATGATTGTCTGAATTTGTTTTTTGCTGAATAATGAAGTAAAGTGAAGTACTCCGGTATTCTACTTGAGATAGTATTTCTCACATAAGACAGACTCGTGACCAGAAGTGTTTTACAATAGTGATTACTCGATATCAAGATTTCGATACGATATCGATACGATATTTTACAAAATATTGTGATATTGATATTTCAAAATAATAAGTACTGGTATGTAAATCTTATACAAAGCACGAACATTGAGCAAGGCAGTGTGCTTTATTTATTAAAAATGTGTTTATGGTGAACTTATGATACGACTGTAATTGAATTACGACACTATTAACTCGCTGCATTTGTAATCTTTTTTCAGTCATGCAGTAGAGTGAAGAATTTCGATATTTTCAAAATATATCGACAAAGTTGATATTTTTTCGATGATACAATATGACATATCAATATCAAAAATGATATATCTTTATTTTTGATATATTGAGTCATCACTACTTTACAAGCTCAGAAATGGAAACTGATCGGCATAAGCTAATGATACCACGGCACATTATACGGCCATCCATTGTCCTCACCATTAAACAGGTGGACCTGTGGTACAGCCAGCAGACATGTCATTGCCCCAGTTACCAGTAAAAAATTGTTTGAATTGTTCATAGACTACTACATTCGTAAAATTTGCGACCAGAAAATGAGCTGACATCATGTCCAGTGTCTTTTGTGGCCATAAGTAGAATTTATTTCGGTTGGTCTTAATGGTATGTCTGACATTTTACAGTATTTTTGTGGTCTGTTGTTTTGCAGGTTAATCGAGCAAATTAGTCCGGCGAATCCACAGCAGTCATTTCTGCAGGTTGCTCTGGAATTATTTTCCGACGGTGTCTACAACTGGGGCCGAGTGGTTGCGCTGTTCTACTTCGGGTTCAAGTTGGCTCTCCGAGTGTGTGAATGATGTTTATGTTTATAAAAGTTCTGTTCTTCCGAGCATGTTTCAAAATTCTGAAGTCAACTTTGCTTTTCTGGCACTTATTTCTTTGATTCTGCGTTGTTATCTCTCGAGTGTGGCTTGATATTGTAACGGTAGTGTGTCGAACTGGTGACCCGGTTGTCGAATCTCGCCCGATGCACTGCCAGGTAATGGCCTTGGGCAAGTTGTTCACGCACATGTGCCTCTGTCACCAAGCAGTATAATTTTATACTGGCTTCACCGCCGGGAAAGTTACGGCAGTTATATGCAAAGCCTGGCTCTCCTCCCATTCATAAGGCAGGGACGGGTTCGCTTGTATCGGGTGGCATATAATACTATGTGATCCCATATGGCAGGCGAGGTGTCTGCGGCACACTGCCAGCTCAGGACCATTGGAAACGAAGATGAACAGTTGGTCACAGAGCTGTGAGAGAGCGCTGTTGACTGTTGACAATTTAACCTTTTCATTTATCATAAATCACCAAATGATGTGACAGCAGACATGCAGCAAAGTAGCAAAGAGCAAACTGGTCAAGTGGTTGTTTCTGTAGGCCTTAGTCTCACTTAGCTTACTGCAGTGAATATAATTGGATAAAACGAGCTTAATCTTAGGCTCTATGGTACTGATGGTGTTATAGACCGATTGTTGTCCCTCTGCATTTGGGACACCTATTGGCTGAATATCTTATACAGTTGGTAAAAACTTGGATTTTTGCACAGTGGCCACTGTTAATTTTAATTGAAATTAATGATTAATTGTGAATTTTTGAAAGTTGTTAGATATTCAACTATTGCCAGCTTCAGGATTTGTCTTCAAATGCTTGCACCCAGCTCACTCCACCGTACCCGCTTACATCACTCACCAATTTGACCACAGCAAGGATAAGAACTGTGGGCTTCGGTCCTTGAAGCTTGTCAGCTGCTGGTCCGTCAGCGTCGAACAGTTTGCCATCAGAACTAAAGAGCATGTCACTGACAGTTAAGCAGTTCATTAGCCAGCTAAAGAAGACTGAAATGTTTCTATGCAACCATCATAATATTTATTGATAGACTGGATGAAACACAGTTACTTATTCATCCCTCTTCCCTGTTGTTACTTTGTTGCCGGCTGCATCTGGAAGCACATAATTTTTTACGCGCAACAACAGCTACTGCTGTAACGCATATTAGCCATTGCAATTCTGTCCGTCGGTCTGTCTGTCTGTCACACGGGTGGATCAGTCAAAAACTGTGCAAGCTAGAATTACCAAGTTTTCACCGTCAGCTCCCAGAAGACTCTAGTTTCAGGAACCGTAAAGCTTTTCCATAAATTCGAAGAGGGTCACTCCGAATGAGGGTGTTAAATGAGAGAGGGTAGGCAAAAGTTGCTATATCCATGACATGACGTTAGCAGAGCGATAGAGGCGACTTCTGGTGAGTACAAGTAAATAAAACACTATAGACACTACAGCCGCGGGTCGTCTGGCACCTGGCGCCTTCTGGTGAATGACTTAGACTTTGTTTTACTGTGTTTCAAACATGCACCCCTGCTGTTGCGCGTTTCTGTTTGCGTTAGCAGATCACTTGTTCGCCTTACTGTTATTCAACTCTTTGAAAATGTTGCTGTTAATTTATTATGTGTATGCATGCGTGTTTCTGTCTGGCTGTGGCAGGCGGTGTCAAACAACGTGCTGTCAATGCTGAGAAGTGTTATCGAGTGGATCGTGCAGTTTATCGTCGACCGAGTTGCTAACTGGATCATTCAGCGTGGTGGCTGGGTAAGCCGAATCAATTGATATCGCTGTGCGTGGTGTTGCTGAATTTTTGTCATTTTTGTCACTTCTTCATAGCTTCGTACATTTTTCTTTGTTGTATGAGTCCTTCATCATCTTTTTTTCTGTTCTCTTCTGTTTTTCTTTTCTGCTAACTGCCGGCTTCCTGAAATTTGAAGCTTGTCTTTAACTGACCTGATATAAGCAGATTTGTTCCAAAAATCCCGAAAGTCATACAAAATTTGAACAAAAAAAATGCACCCAGTGACCCAGTGTAGAAACAGTGACGTGTATGACGTTCTAGTAACCTAGTAGATTTGTCATGGTGTCATATTCCAGACCTTTCTTGCTACTGATGAGCTTTGAAGTTGTCGTTGTTTCCGGTTAAAGAAATATCATTTTCATAAGTTTTTCATGTTTTGAAAAATATTACATAGCTAGTGGGAGGCCTGTTTTACTGCCTTGTACATGATTATACTATCTGATATTGTATCAAAATCCAAATTTGTGAAGTGCATGGATTATCTGTTTAAAAAGTGAAACAATTATGTGATATTGGCAAGTATTTGGCAGGTTATTCTTTTTACTTACATCCTCAGTCTGCTCCTCATACAGGGTGGGCCAAAAAATGTGCCACTTTACTTTTGTCCATATCTTTGCCAATTATTGACCAATTTTCAAAATTCTTTCACTGGCACACTCTACAGACAATTTTCGCTGATGTGATTATTATAGATCCCACCACACCATAAATGCCTCTCTACACTACCTTGTGAAATATCAATAAAATATGCACACATAACGATAATAACAAACTAACATTTGGGTAAAATTGAAAAAAACACTTTAGACTAACATTGCAGTGAATGGTCTGTATGACACTAGACTGTGTGGGTATAATGCAGTCTAGTATCGTACGAATCATTCATGGCAACGTTGGTCTGATGCATATTTTTCATTTACCTAAATTTTTGTTATTATCGTTAGTTTTTGCTTACATTTATATTTCACAAGCTAGTGTACGTGTAGAGACGCATTGACCGTGTGGTGGGATATATAATAATCACATTATTGCAAATTGTCTGCAGAGTGTGCCAGTGAAAGAATATTGAAAATGGGTCAATAATTGGCAAAAATATAGAAAAAAGTAAAGTGACACGTTTTTTATGGCCCACAGTGTACATATCCAGACTGCGACTATACATGGATATGTTGTTGATACTCGGACTTTATTACAGGAGTTTGCTGTCGATACTGATTAATGTTTGCAAAAACTTTGCATGCGTGTGATGACAGGATGCCATTCAGGAATATTTTGGTGCTACCGCGGTTCAGTGTGCAGCCGTTATGTTTGCAGCTGTCGTTGTTTGTGCCATCATATACTGGAAGTCAGCAAGATAGAGATGTGCCGATTCAACTCCTTTTTGCAGTCTCTGTAAGTAAGCAAGTAAAACATGACTTTATTTAGTGCATCAATGCCGTAGAGCCCCTAATGTGCTGTATCTGATCTCTTTTGATAAAGCTTGCTTTCTAGCTGAATATTCTGTACATTATTTACTATGTATCTTACTGAAAACTGAGCTTTGCATATACTGAAAAAATTGAGCAATTTTACTCGCTCGAATAAACAGACACTGTTGTATCTCCAGTCAGCACTTTGGCATAAAATTCAAATATTTTGTAACTTTTGACTTTCTTTAAAGTGGAATTTAGTTTTTCACTTGAAGACAACACGTTTTCGTTTCTTCCTTGCATAGGCCTATTGCCGTTGTTCGATATGTAAAAGTATAGTTTGCTAGATACACTGAACTCACTACTTAGTATTTCTGTGGTGTTGTCTCACGTAATGTCTTGTGTTATTTTTATTCACCAGTGGTGTAACTCTTGGGTTCCACAGAACCTCAGTTGAAAAACACTGCTGTGCGGCATATCAAATGATTGCTGGTTTTGGCAGAAAGAATTGAATTAACTGTTCACGCTGGTGTATAATTATCGTAGTATTTCTCAGGCACAAAGGGGCCAAGTGTTCTGTAGCACAGTGTGCACACATATCAGCGTATCATGTTTTAATTGTTTTATCTTTTTTGTGGTTAATTTAATGCACAAATGTGCAGATGTTTTTTTTCCATGCATTCCAGTTTTTCAGTGATCATTGTCAAAGCAGATGAAATAAAACATGTGGGAAGAAACGTCTGCGGAAGACTTGGTGGAATGATTTTTATGGAACATGCGAACTTTTGTTTGGTGCTGAGAAAATGCACAGGTTGGCAGCAAATAGAGAGAAAATAAAGGGAAAGTTTACGTCATCATAGGAAATTGTCAGTAAAGCAGTGCAGGCATGACTGGTGTGTTTTCTCCGACAATCTCTGAGTATTAACTGTGCGATGTCTGTATATACACTGTGTCCCAATAAAAGCATCCCGGGACACCGTGTACATCTAACTGTGGGTTATCCTTCATTCAGGGTGGCCAAACTTACTTGAAAGTCCTTGAAAAAGTATCCATTATTCCAGGACGTAGAACAATTCGGTTTTCAAAGACTTTCCAGGCCCTTGTTGAAAGTTTTGGAATTTGATGCAAGACGACTCAGTCCTTGAATTTTAGTAGTTCATAATCATATTGAATACTATCTTATGTCCTGTGGTAACTGGATCACTGGATTTTGTCTGGAAAAGGTACCTGAAATTTCTTGGATTTTTTCCACTGCATTTTGGCTGCCCTGTTGATTGTCGTGATGATGTTATAATGCACTTATAATGTCTTCTATAATGTTACAATGTCTTCTTACTTGATGGAGAGTGAAACACTATAAATTTTATATATCATGATAAAATATGAGTTAATTAATAGTTATGTGTGCAAAGTAAGCTACGAGTAAACATGTGATCTATGATGTAAGGCTTTTCTGTGCCTTGCTATTGGTCAGCAATCATGTCCTTGTGCATATCAGATTAATATTTTCACAGAACTTGCTAATTTTAGGTTTCGTTTCTTCCAAAAATAAGCGCCGGTATGGTAGCTTTGCCTTCCTTCCCTTCGCCCCCTCAATCTAGCACTATTTTGGCCACTGATCGATGCAAACATCAGTGACCAGTTGCCTAAATCTCACAAAATGGCCTGCAAAGCATACCGGTATGACTTTTCTCTGAAAAGAAGTGCCGATATGTTTTCCAGGTGGCCAAGGAAGTGCCGGTATCCCATACCGGTCCATACCGCCCGACCTCAAGCCCTGCTTCCATGTTGTTAGCTAGTGTTATTCATCACCGTTGTATTTGTCGTTGTCATGTGCAATTGCATGTTTATGTGTATGTTGTCCTGTAATTTACACGTCGTTATTATTTTACTTTATTTCGTTATTTACTGCTGTTTTATTATTTGTTATATGTGTATTATGACCTCCGCCAAGGAGGTTATGTTTTTGCTAGAGTTTGTCTGTCTCTCTGTTAGCAAGATAACTCAAAAAGTTATGGATCTTTCTGAAATTTTCAGGGAATGTCGGGAATGGCACAAACTACAAGTAATTCAATTTTGGGGGTGATCCGGAAATTTGAGCTAGTGCTCACGGGATGCGTGGTTAACATGCTTGTGTGTTAGCAGATAAGGGATCCCACTGCCAATATGCCAAATATGGTAATGCCACCAGGTGAACAACATGGCGTTGGCGGAGGTTTGCGGTTCTGTCCGCCTTTCTAGTTTGTGATATGTGATATCTGTGCATCATTCAGGGTTTAGGTGCCTGGGCACATACATACCCAAGGATAACCCAGTGGATTTTATTGTGTAAACCCACCAAAAAGGCCCACCCCAAACTTTAGGTGTCAATGGAGATTTTGTTTGTTCACTGTTTACTATATAAATTTAGATCTAACCGGTACATGATGTTGCAGTTTTTATGAGATATTTCTGCGCTGTCTGCAATGCTTGACTGTTGCTTAAACCAAAGCAGCATTTTTTCCTTTTTGTGTATTGTTTTGCGCTATTTTCTACACAAATTGCTTTTGTAATTTTTTCCATTTAAACAGTAAATGGCTGATTGCATATGTACTGTTTAGCAGTGCTGATTTAAATTAATTTTCCTTCGACTAAAAACCGGTGTACCATATTTCTTATTTGGGCACATTTTTCTATGGTCGTAATACCTATGTTGCACCACATACAGTCTCTCTTATTCCAGTGCGAATTGTTGCTATAATAATGGATGTATTTTTGAATTCATATTGCAGCTAATTACTTTCTTAAAATTTATAAAGTTTTATTTTATATCTTCATTGGCCTATGACTGTTGGTGGACTAAACGCTGCCATTTGTGATATGTATCGTTTCTATCATGTCTTCTGTTGCTGCTACGTGAATGTGACGACATGCCGTTTAACGAACAGTGATTACATTTTTTCCAAAGATGAGTTAATTCTGTGTGTGATATTGTGTTTTGTTCAGTTGCCCCTGAAGTACTGAAAACATTGCATTCTGTTTAAATATACTATTTTTTTCATACCAACAGTTTGTTAATTTACTGCCACACACAGCTACTGGATTGCATTATAACTGGATCTGATAAACATGCAAGTTTTGCTATAAAATGTACACAATCAAACGTATTGTGACTGCAACACATTTGGCACACCATGCCTCTAAATAAAACAGAACAAAAACTGTGCAGTGTGTACAAAGAAAAACACAAACAACATAATCACACATAATATGATGACTAGCGATTGCTTTTCTTGAATGATACGACAAGACGGCAACTGACTAGAACTGATGCAAATTCATTTGCCAAATTTCACAAATCAGCGACATATCAATACGGCCGTTCAAAAGAACATGCAGTGGCATTTAAAAAGCTGGAGGAAAGAAATTGCAATTTTTCAATGGAAATTATGGTTCAATTTTTGTACTTATGGAAGAAAATTTTCTGACAAGAGAATATTGTGACATACTACAATTTGAGGGGCGAGGATGCAATTGCCAAACTGCCTGCCACACCAGAACGCCACTGGGCACATGCGTAAAATAAATCAATAGCCCAGTATAAATATTCATGAATTTGCTGATGCCACTACGACGTAAGCAAAAGGACTGCTGTCATTCACCATCTATGGCAAAATGACAGACTGGCTACTTCGGGGTAACACAGAGGAAGATCTGCCTGGGTCCAACCACTATTTTATGAATATTTATCACTGACGAATGGCCATGTACTATAGACAACAGCGGCTGTGTTATCAGCATTATGCATAGACCGGCGTAGTTGCGAGGAAAAAATCAGCTGACTCACCCAGGGATTTTATGCCATTATATCCACAGCACAGGAGTTATTTGAACTAATGCCGACTGACTATAATGCTAGTCAGATTCATACAGAAATTACCACTGCGACATGGATAACAGCTGTCGGTAGAAACCCACACAATACCTGACAATATCTACAATCATCACAACTACTAAGAAACTAAATGCAAACACATATCTCTTTCCAAGTGGGGATAAACGGGCGGTTGCACAATGCGTTTGCCATTCTTCTGATAGCAGGGTTGGTACATTACTGACAAAGCTGATTTAAAATGTACCGTAGTTTAAACACGTTCTGTAGAAGCAACATTAAATACTGACCTTGCCTGCATTTTTATACAGAACTAGAGCTGTCAAATTAAATTAACGCATTAATGCTTTTATCAATGCGCATTAAAAAAATTAATGCACATACGTAAATTTATGGTAATTTACTAAATTCTGTGAAGCAAAAGTTCCAATATTCCATTAAACTGCGGTTATTTGTCAATCGAATGAATTCAAGGAACTAAACTGTAGTTGCCATTCCATCACTACTGTAAATAAATAATTAGGCTATTCCCACGACAAGCTAATAGATTTCTATGCTAGCTATGACGTCAGTTATTTGATTATACGTTTAAAATGTGTTTTTAACCTTCTATATTCTACAGATGGGGCCCCCAAACGTCGCGGGACCCAGGCTAACTTATTCCCCTACTGTCCCTGTTGACGGGCCTGGGTGCGTTAATAATGCATTAATTAATGTGTTAATTAATGCGTTAAAAAATTAACGCTTCGACAGCTCTATAAAGAACAAATGCAAAACGATAAAATTCTTCTGTTTTTATATTAATTTTTTGACAGAATTCAAAAAGTGGCAACTGTTACAATTTGGTACAAATTTTACTTCTACTATAAAAACTGATGTACATTGCAATGCACATTTTCAAGTAACTGTTGGTTTAAACCAAGTTTTTGCTGTTTTAACCTGATTTAAAACTCTCAAGCGGCAGAGACAGATTTTTCGCTGACCGAAACCCAACCCTGTCTCATAAGACATGATCAGTAGTAAATTATATCTACCCTTATAAGCAGAAAATGACCAGTTAAAGAAGCAACACAAGACACGTGATTCTTATTGTATAGCAGTAAGTGTAAAAAAACTAACGGCACGCTGCTCGGCGAATGTCCTTATTGCTCGTGATGTCAACAATATGATGACGACGTGACGACAAACGGACATGGCAACACGGCACTAGAAAGTACATGTACGCACACACAGTATTTACATCGACCGCACACTGTACGCTGTGTACAAATGCAAAGTATGCTGCTAGGACAGTTTAAACAATGTGCACATTATGACCGACCTACAACAGCAGGCCGCACGACTGATTACAGTTACGTGAATTTCAACTACATCACTAACTTATACGCAGAGCTTTTCAGTGTGCACAGTTCTGTGCAAAATGTGCAGTTCCAAATGCACATTTGTGCAGTGAAACTAAACGAAATTTGCCGCTGCCAGTTGCGGTTTATGAACTCTTGTATGCCCAAAATGCATTTGAGTTTGGACTTCGAATCTTCCCCAGATCCCACTGGGAGAACCACGGTGCTCCCCTGACCAGCTTGTAGCCTTGATGTCCCCTTCCAGTAACACCATCCCTGCTCTATTGCCAGTAGGGATTACAATCCCGAATCCCGGCCGTTTTCGCCAATCCTGAATAATGGGATTGGTGGCTTTCCAATCACGGCATTTCGGGATTACAAAAATTGGTTAAAATCGTACATTTGCGAGCACTCTTTGTCAAAGATAACAGTTATAGAGGTCTAACGAATAAAATACTTTATGCACGCCACAGTCCTATTCTTTTTTGTGCCCTGCGATTTGTATTTTGGCAGTCACAGTCACTCTCTATACTGTTATGACATACCTTCCATACAGGCCTACTACATCTTATACATGAAAGAGGTCTATCTGAGACACCAAAATAATGACCCAATCTCTAAATGAGATCCCGGGATTACAAATTTCTCAATCCTGGATCCCGAGATTGACAATTCAATCCCGGGATTGCAATCACTAATTTCCAGCCTTCAGGCTCCCCTCTTTTGGAGTTCAAAATAATAAAAAAAAGTCCTGCTTTTTATGGCTGTAATACATGCCATTGCACCATATACAATCTCTATTATTTTAGTGTAAACTGTCTGCTATGATAAATTTGATAACTGTCCAGTATTCTATTCAGCCATGTTTTCTGTTCATTATATTATCACTTGGAGAGTATTGCTGCCGCAGTTTCTTTTGAGTTATAATTCTGATAGCTATTGTACCAGCACAGCAGTATTTAGTAAAAGAGTTACTAAATATTGCTGTGCTAGTACAATAGCTATCAGAATTATAACTCAAAAGAAACTGCGGCAGCAAAACTGTCCAAGTGATAATATTGAACAGAAAACATGGCTGAATAGAATACTGGACAGTTATCAAATTTATCATTACATGCTATTGTAATGTACAGTGCGTACTTATAGAATGGTGAATGAGCATAGAATTACATCCCACACGATATCTATGATCGCTCATTTCAGTGACAAGTATTTGTGCGCAATCAACTGCACTGGTTATGCCAACCTAACTCAAACAAACAACAAAGATGAAAAACAAAGAAAAAGAAAATGCTAATCAAACATAAACGAACGAAGGCTAGGTAAAAACATGTAAAAATGCGCAGAGAGTAGGCATCATTCAATATTTGTCAGGAGTACCTGCAACAAATTTAAATTAAATTACAAACACAGCCTTTCAATAATACTTCTACACCACACTACAGAATGCACAGAAAATTAAATTATGTCTCAAAAAATAAAGCACTAATATCACTGCTACTACTTTCAATTTACTGCTTAATCCGTAACCAGTCTATTCTTCCAAAGTTACTCAGCAGTTCCACAAAAATTATGGACATTTAATAAGCCATAAGCACTTCCTGTCTACAGGCAAACCAAAAACAGACAAAAAGTTAAACCAAAATGAAATCGATAAAAATGATAAGAAGCATGTGCACAAAATAATACACTAACATAAAATAAATATTATAAATTACATCAAGTCAATGGGACATGATAATATGTGCAAAAAAACAACACAATACAAATGAGACCATGTGATGCTGAGATCAACATAAGATGATAACATTCTGTGATACAGCACGTGAAAAACTGTCCAAATAAATAACCAAACATCAGCATACATCAACTCAACGACTTCCTACTGCCCAACTGGAATGAATAAAACAAACGCGAAAAAAATCACCTTAACATAAGATCGGCAATATGAACACAACACAGAATTCGAATGTCGGTTCAGATGAGCAAGACTTCTGCAAGAAAAAAGCACAACAATGGAACTGTATGACTAGAAGTATGTGCAAAAACAACTGAAACGGTGTACGCGGATATAAAACGAATGTTAGAAATGGAATGTAAACAATAAAACCACACCGAGCTTGCAGAATGACTAAAAAGTGAAAATCTGTTCGTATCAATCAGGTAACATCTATTATGCTACCTCCCGAATGCCTTCCCAATCGCTGGAATGTTTGACATATTATGCGAGCTCGCTCCATTTCTTTCTAATTGTTAATTTTATTTTTCTCAAAACCTCACACTCGACGCAAATAAAATACACACTGTAGTGCAAGTGACCGATAGACACCCTCACTCACAGCAAAGTTTTAACGACCAGGCCCATCGAGAGGGTGGGGTAGGGAGTAAGCTACGCTGGGCCCTGCGAAGTTTAGGGGCCCCGCCTTCGGCCAGAAATATAAAGTACGCCAGAGTGTACCAATTTAAAAAAAAAAATTCACAAATTTTCTCCCCAGAGGGGGCCCGTGAAAATGTTTGGGAGCCCCACTCTGGCTCTCGACGGGCCTGCTAACGGCCTAATCCAATGAGACACAATCACATCAAATTCTTACTGCATGATGTGGAGTGAATATAATACATAACATGTAGCCTATATACAAATCAACACGGCAGCTGAGCATCATCTGGCTGGTAGTGGCCATCTCCAGGACTAGTCACGATGACAACCGATGGACCAAACGTGGATACAGACCAAAGATGTGTTATGCGGAATGTGGATGTAGACCATAGTGATGAAAGCGGGGGAAAAGTCAGTGTTGTGGCGAGTCGCTGGCAAGTCCGGGGGCCGTACTGCTCACAGTGGACAGTTCGCGGTCACTTCGACCCAGCGCCGACGTCGATGTGGTCGCTGTATCGTCGGTGTACTTGTCCACGGAGCGGCGCCGAGCGTTCATGAAGAAGTTGACGACCGTCGACACTTTGAGTCCAAGCTGTTCCGCGATCGTCGCCTGAATCTCCTTGCTCGGACGCTTGATCTCGCGGAAGATGGCCACCAGGGTGCGCCGCTGGATCTCAGTAAACACCATCCTCGGCTTCTTGCTGGCAACGGTCGAGCCAGGGTCGGTGCTCGAAGATGCTCCACAGGACACATCATGAGTTCGCTTTCCACCTGCTCACAGACAGACCCCATAAAGGGTTCAAAGTGGGATGGTATGGAATGGTACCGTATACCGGCACTTCCTTGGCCACCTTGAAAGCATACTGGCACTTCTTTTTTGAGAAAAAACCTACCGGTATGCTTTCAGGCAGTTTTCTGAGATTTAGGCAACTGGTTGGGTCGCTGATGTTGGCATTGATCAGCGGCCAAACTTAATGCTAGCTGGTTCATTCAGTTCATTTTGATTACAATTTGCTTTTATTCTTTAAACTGCACTTCATTTGTTCAGTTGATTCTCCAAAAAATAATTACAATTGTTACCACCAGTGTCATACTTTAAGCCTACAAGTAATTTGAGCAAAGCTCACATGACGTGCGATAGCAGTGGTCCTGCACTTTGGCAATCAGTGTAGGCCTACAGCAATAAGATATTAATGCATCTTGAAAAAGTACTTAAATTTAAGGCCTCTGTCTGGAAGACTCCTTGAATTTAAGAGATTGAAACTTAGATACTTAAAAAAAGTACGTTCTATGCTAAAAAAATGTCATAAGCAGGTTGTCCAGGTCCATCTCCAGCCATTTTAACACAATTCACTCTTAAAGTGTGCATCACAGCCGGAAATCGCAGAAAATTCACTAAAAACCTCCATTTTGAGGGCTCAAGGTTATTCATCATCATCGACGTTGACACCAGTAAACAGCTTGTCACCAATGCTTGTTATGATAAGCAGCATGTCTGTGCCTATCTGCAACCGTGTTCACGCTACACCAGATAACTGCGGCAAAAATAACCACTTTTTAGGGGAGTAGCTGTCTTTGACGCCCGCCTGCGCCGGCCTCCTTGAATCTGGGGGTCGGGACTTGGACTGCTAAAATCTAGTTGAACGCTGAAAATTTGATATGCAGGTTGTCTTGGTCTATCTACAGCCATTTTGTTGCAATTCAGTGTTGAAATGTGTGCTGCATCGAAGAATTGTGAAAAATTAACTAAAAACCTCTTTTTGGGGGTTCAAGGTAGTTCAAGGTCATTGATGTTGATAAATCTAAAAAGCCTGTCACCAGTGCTTGTTACGACAAGCAGCATGTCTGTACCTATCTGCAACCGTTTTCACACTATACGAGCCCATGACGATAACGTCTTTTTAGGGGGGGGGGTTCTTTGACGCCCTCGTTCGAGGGAAACCCCCGCACCCACGGGCATGAAATTTTGTCATGATAAACTAGACTCCCATCAGTCCCATGGCAGCCCACAGTAAAAATTTTGTGATCCTAGCTTGCATTGTTTCAATAAGGCTGCAAAGTGTGATGGACGGACGGACGGACAGACATACAAACGACCAGGCCATGGCTAAAATGCGCGAAGCATTCTGCTATCTCGCGTAAAAATGCACAAAATTCTACTTTTAGTGGCGCTGTGCCCCATGCCCCACTTGGGGAACTTACAGCACTCGCCTAGACCCTCTAGTTGGATTTCAGGGGTCCAGCTTCTAAGGGAAAGAAAAGGGAAAATAAAGGATAAGAAAAAGGAGGAAAGAGGAGGAGAGAAAAAAAGAGGGACAAAAGGGAAGAAGGAAAAGAAAGGGAAGAAAAGAAAACTACCATACCAGCACTTATTTTTCCCACTGATCTCTGACCACACCATCCATGAAGATTTATTCATCTTCAACTTAACATGCTGCTGAAAAATAGTCAGGTTGCTGACAATGCATCACACTAACCCTCAATCTCCCACCCCACTATCACTGAGTCATTTTGATACAAAATTCGCAAATTTTAAAACGATGTAAGTTTTGATCTAACAATCACCAAAAGTTCACATTTGGGACAATAATCTCCAGGGAGTATGTACATCGAGACAAACTGATCAGTCAAGCAAAAACTAAAAAGTGATGGTACTATACGCAAAGAAAATCCTGTTAAAACTTGCAGTCACCAATGTGAATGAATCTGTACAAAAGGATTACTGGGTAATGTTTTTTTTGCATAATTCAAGCAATACAAAAGATGGACAGATGTGTAGCTGGGTTACCAAACTACAGAAAACAAATAAAACAACTCACCAGATGTAGGTGGCTTTGCTGGCGAATTTACATCAGCGTCGCCAACTGTACACAAGCAAAAACAATTCCATCTTACTATAATGCGCGTAGTCTGTCTGTCTGTCAGCCCCATCTAGCGCCTTCCCTGTTACACGGTCGTGGACCCCAACTGCGGCGTTTGAGTCCTTGGGCCTTAGGTACGTGCCCCCAACTTACCTCTCACCTCCTCCAACGGGCAGCCTGAGGGGTTGGGGTTACCTTGTAGGGTTTTCCCCAACAGCTGATTCTACCAAGCCCGTCAGCTTAGCGCACCGTGTAGTGCTTTATGTTCGGGAAACTCCCGCCAATAAAGCGGGGTGCTTCTAGTGCAGTCAAAAAGTGTTTACAAGGATGAAGCAAACATCAAGCAAATGTATTGAAAATGCCTGTGCACGACGTGTGCTCTAAGTTTGCTTCATGTTTGCTTCGTGTGTTTGCTTGACGTTTGCTTCATTATATTGAGTTGTTACAATCCTCAGAACCAACCCAGCATCATCATGTCTCATAAACTAAACTGTGGCAGGACTTTCAACAGGCCAGATGTCCTACACATTCAAATGGCACGAAAAGCAGCTGACACTAAACTTCGAGTTATGACTACCAGCGTAAATAAGCACAAAAACGACAAAATCCCCCTAATTCTATTGGTAAATATACGAAAATAATTGAATATCAGCAAATCTGATCAACACAACTTATAAAAAGTTCAAAGCAGACTTTTGTCTGACATGGCAGTGTTCTTTCAAAAGTCTGCTGTTGACACGTATTTTAAAGACAGAAGGATGTTAAACCTAGTGCAAAAAATGACAAAAAATACGCATGAAGATAAGAGAAAATAACATGGTAAACACAGATCTTGTAGCCAAACAAAAAATAATTATTAACTGATTGGAAAATGAGCACGGTCAGATGCATTAACAGAATTCGTAAAGTTCGCAAACGCACATCAATATTAAACAAATTACGTATTTACAAGAATAATAACTGAGCCAATGCTACCGGCGGCCCATCAAGGTGTGCTAAGCACGCACGCACACACTACGGGTATCACCAGCGCTTGTTGGCTCACGCTACCTGGCCGGGGTCCAGAGATTACATTAATTAGTGACGGGGCTGTGGCACGCGTGATAGGGTCGGTACAAGAGTGGCGTCATTATGCTATGCTCTGTCAGCAGCAGCAGCAGCAAAGCCGGACAGAGAGAATTGGGTCACTACTGGATGCATACACAGGTGCACATATAGACAATGCACGGCAATCATTGGCCGGCGCCTGTACTGCACGCATGCGGGATAGGGACATTTCCCCCCAGGACCTTTCAACCGCGGACGTTTCCCCCTCGGACATTTCCCCTGTCCAAACGTTTCCCCCTGCTTTTCGAGTGCCTAGGATGTTTCCCCCCCTTAAGCCAGTAACAGCATATGATGATGATGATGATAATGATGAAGGACGAATTAACTTTAGCGTGGCGTTAAGTCCTAAAACTAAAAGGACACGTAACAATAAGCCTAAACAGTGAAGTCACGTAATAGTAGTCAGTGCAATGACACGTTGTTAGTCACGGCTGTAGGACCGGGCAAAAAGTTCGGTTTTCAGTCTGCTGCGGAAAACTCGCAACGACGGTGGCGACCGGACCGACTCCGGCAAACTGTTCCAGACCGATGCAGCAGTCGCTGGAAAGGTGCGGTCGCCAACGGTAGAACGCAACAGTGCGTGGAGCGACCAGCGCTGATGTAGTCTAAGAGCGCAGTCGTCGACGTGCTGAAGATCTGAAGCCAGGTAGCCAGTTGCAGAGCCGTGGAGGCAGCTATACACAAGCACTGCCAGCCGGAACGAAATACGTTCTGGCATCCGAAGCCAGTGTAATCTGCGTAACATAATCATAATCAGCGCCAAGCCTGAGCAGAAGTGCACAAGAGTACTTGATGTTTGCCGCATTCTGCCACTATGCCGAAAATTAGGCCAATATCTAACGCTCGATCCTCATGTAACAGTATAGGGAGGGGGAAAATGTCCGAGTGTCCGGGGGGGACATGTCCAGGGGGATGTCCTACACCCATGCTTGCACGGTCGTCAGGTAACACAGCACGCAAGCAACTCAAAGCCCATACCAGCCACAAGACCACGTGCCCACTGTCCACCCACTCACTCACGTCAGTACTATACCGGTAGTCAAATTCACAGGCTACTAGTAACTCCTGACACATCATTTCCTGACCGTTTCCTCCATGGAGACCTACATAGTCGCCGGTTCAATTCAGTTAACATTGTGACCATGATTTCATCGCCAGGACTTGGTGCCGTGCCAGCCACTCAGTGGAAGGGATAGAGACCTGCTATACTGGCCACCAGTCCGAAGGGGCACTAGTGCGAAACTGGTTATAACTCGGTCCAGCATAGAGTACCCCCATTTATGGGGCTACAGACATGCATACAGTAACTGCTATACTGTTTTTTGCTGCACAAGCAATCGCATGGAGGCGAATATGATTGAAAATGACCTGGAAAATTAAACAGCAGCTACCAGCCTAGCTACGTTTGCCTAGCAACGGCTATTAGCATAATTGTCCTATCTCGCAAAATAACCTTGACCTTTGAGCTTGAACTTCAATAGCCTTCTTGCGGTTGTCCAGGTACACATGTATGCAAAATTTCATCACGCTAAGAGTAATTGTAGCGGTTCATGAGTTATCGCGGTAACAGGGGAAAAACAAACGAACAAAACGAAACCAATTTCGCCGCGATGCTGAATACAGCCGTTGCTACAGCGGACATTAACAATACCAGGAATGTGGTCTCGGTGTACATCCCTGAACAATGTACGCTTAGGTCGAGTGGCAGACACCAGCGACATAGGCCTATCCGTGCCTGATATAGCTTCCCAATAGCAAGCGGCACGTGGCGCGCTCAAGTAATTGCAGAACTGGACGCTGGACAGACAGAGCCAGGCGTCGTCGTCGTCAGACGGCAATTAGAAGACGCTGTCAGCCGCCTAGCAGCAGCAGCAGCCGGAGCAGAGCATCACGGGATGCCATCTCTCCACTCACCCACTCCGCCCTATACGCTGCCAGATACTTGACGCCGGGAACGGCCAGTCAACGGCTTATCAGATTGCGTCGCCATGGCAACCGTCGCTGAAGCCTAATCACCCAGACGAACACGTACTACGGCGAGCCAGGGGGAAGATGGACGCGGCAGATAGTTAGCCGGACAGGCAGCCAGGCAAACGGCCAGCCAGCCACTCGAGATCCACGAGTGATCTCATGCAGGCCACCCACGGAGATGCCGGTGGCAACCGGGAAGGAAGTCGGGAAGGGTTCCGGGTGGCCGGGGAACGCAGGCAGACAAGCAGAGAGCAGTGCCCTATTATATGATCCCTCCCCATAAAAG
>Ga0209671_1001475_pt1 | contig 19747 bp, 14 predicted proteins | sample WorMetHERISLAND2_2_FD_187401 | JGI IMG/M metagenome (GOLD analysis project Ga0209671, IMG submission 187401) | Marine gutless worms symbiont microbial communities from Max Planck institute for Marine Microbiology, Germany - Olavius geniculatus... | ecosystem: Host-associated > Annelida >...
CACGAACAACATTAACGTTCAAAACCGGAAAACAAAAAGAACAGAAATGGAAATGTGTGTTGTGTTGGGATTTTTCACTTACGCAGAAGTGACTCGCGGTCCGCCGAAAATGCCTTCGCGGTCCGGATTGCGGACCGCGGTCCGCCGTTTGAGTACCCCTGACATATAGGGTAGTGCAAAAGAAATGGGAACGTATCCTTTTTACATGCAACAGCAAAATTTTTTGTGTGTCTTAGCTATGGCCTGGCGTGCATCTGTCTGTCCATCTGTCTGTCTGTCACACTGAGCATGTATTGTACCAAAACAGTGCAAGCTAGGATTACAAAATCTTCACTATGGGCTTTCCAAGGAATCTAGTTTATTGCGACAAAATTTTGTGCCCCTGGGTGAGGAGATTCCCCCTCAAATGACAGCGTGAAAGAGGAGTACCAAATTTAACAAGAAATTTGAGCTAATGCTCACGAGACATGCAAAATCCTACAGCAGTTCCGGTTCAGTAGTTTAGCTGAAAATTGGGGTGTTCACGCTAAGTTAATATACAAATACCAAATTCTCTATCTGGATCGCATAACGACAGTAGCATGGCGCCACCTTGTGAATGATATAGACTTGTGTCGCAGCCCAAAATCGCCCAAAAAATCCATAAAACCTCTTATTTTGGCGTTCAAGGTCATTCAAGGTCATCGAATTCGGCGCCAATCGAGACCTAGTGTACGACTTCCTATGATTGATTAACAGTAACCTAGGCCCTATCTCACACTGTTACTGAAATACAGCGACTTATTGGTCAATAATCACAAATTTTGCCCACCCCCTCTCATTTAGCGCCCTCGTTTGTGGTGACCCCCTTCGAATTTATGGAAAAGCTTTACGGTTCCTGAAACTAGAGTCTTCCAGACAGCCGATGGTGAAGATTTGATGATCCTCGCTTGCACTGTTTTTGACTGATCCACCTGTGTGACGGACAGACAGAATTGCGATGGCTAAGATGCGCTGAAAGCAGTAGCTGCTTTTGCGCGTAAAAATCCTTGTTTCACCGCTACTGGCTTGTGTAGCACGATACCGGTTACAGATAGGCACCGCATGCTGCTCATCATAACAAGCACTCATGGCGAGCCTTTTAGGGGTATCAACATTGATGATCTTGAATGACCCTAATCCCCAAAATGAGGGATTTCAGTGATTTTTTCACAATTTTGGGCTGCAGCACACACTTTAAGAGTGAACTGCACTGAAATGGCTAGAGATAGAGCAAGAAAAGCTGCGTGCAAAATTTGGGCACTAAATGTAAATCTTAGCAGTTCAAATTCTGACCCCCCCCCACTACATTCAGAGACCTGCGCACGCGAGCATCAAAGAGGGGTCGCACAGACAGCAAGGTCCAGTGCGCTCCCTTTTGGTGTTGGCTTGGCTTCATACCATGGACAGTCACCCATCAAAGTACTAACCAGACCCACCATAGAGTAACTTTGTTGATTTGACTCAAAGCGTTACCACTATGCCAGGCTGCCAACAAAGAGGAGTACCACCCTGAAAAGTGGTTATTTTACTGTTACTGACTCATTTAGCATGTAAATTGTTGCAGATAGGAACAGACATGCCGCTTATCTTAACAAGCATTAGTGATGAGCTTTTTAGTGGTGTCAACATAGATAACCTTGAATTACCATGAACTCGCAAAATAATGGGTTTTAGTGTTTTTTGTAAATTTTTGGCTGCGGTGCACATTTTAAAAGTAAACTGCACCAAAATTACTAGAAACAGATGAGAACCTACATATGAAGTTTTTAGCTTTAAACGTATTTTCTACAGCACGGTGTACACTGATTACCCAGTGGTAGAATGGGTGCTGTTGCATGTCAGGCGAGCTTTGCTCGAATTACTTGTTTTATTATTCACGCTATGTACATCAAAAACATGAACAAACCGCGTTAACATATCAAAGTAGTACTTTTCAATGTAAGATGATTCTGCATTTCATTGCGGTGATTGAAGCTGATCATTTCCGCAACTAAGACCGAGCAAATATCTACATAAAGCATGACCTTCCCACTTCTCATGCACTACCCTGCACATAACGAAAAGTCCAACAAAAGCAAAGAATAGCAAACAAGAAAAATAATAAAAATTGACATAAGAAAATCAAGCAAACGGAATGTCACCCCAGGGCTAACATGATATATGGCCATCGGTCTAGCTACACAGCATACAAAATTACACAAACAGCACATTTTTCACTGAAAATTTCAACCAAAAGCGCACTTTTACACTGCCCAGCAATGACATAGCATCCTAAGCGTTCACAGTATGTGAGATAGGTATAATTTTGTCTTGCAGTTTCTGACATCCAGTGATATAGATCTTTGACATTTTAAAGATCCATGGACACCAAAATTAACATATACATTTTTATCCACTTTCCTAAAAGTGCAGAATTTTCTTATAAGTTTGACAGTAATATCAGCACCCAGCGTTTTGTCAACATAAATAAACTTACATTTAAAATTAACGATGTGCAAAAATGACGTAGAAAACACACTGCCATGATGGCTATATACACTACAGGTGCCCCTGGTGACGTCACAAGTCTAGCCCAAAAACTTTATGAATATTAATGGCCTAGCCTAAACTAATGAGGTCACCGGCTAATACGTTAATATTCGTGATGTCTATGGGCTAGACTAATGACGTCACCAGGGGCACTAAATTTTCTGCATAACGTAACGCAATGCCACATTTCGTTTAAAATCGCACATTAATTTCATTTAATTTAATCTTATGCTGAAACATAGTTATGTTCCTTCTCAGTTCGAGCTAGGTATTATTGTTCCATTGGTCAAGACAAGAATGGCAATGTTTGTAGTTCAGATAACTATAGAGGCATTACAATCAGTCCTCTTATTTAGTTTTTGAACAATGCCTCATGTTGAAGTTTGAGCATTTTCTTTATAGCAATGACCTTCAGATGGATTTTAAGAAAAAACCAGGTTGTGGATTTCCTCTGTTTGCTCTACAAGAAGTGTCCGATTATTTTGTTTCTCGATCAAGTTCCATTTTTATTACTCTACTGATGCCAGTAAGGCCTTTGGTCGTGTGAATCATAAGACTCTGGTTGATAAACTTTGTAGCCGGCAAGCTCCACCGTGTTTTGTTGGTTTAATAATTAACTGGTATAGTGAACTTTATTCTTGTGTTCATTGGAATGGTGTTTTTAGTGATTTTTGGGTATCACGTGGTGTACGTCATCTTGTCACCCATTCTGTTTAACTTGTATGTTGATGACTTGCTTGTGCTACTGCATCAGTCTGATTACTAATGTTACGTTTCTAAAACGTTCATTGGGTTCATCATGTATGCTGACGATCTGATACTTATTTCACCTACTGTTAGTGGGCTTCAGGCTATGATTAATATTTGTTCTAATTTTGGTGTTAGTCATGACAGTGTATTCAATCCCAATAAGACTGTCTCTATGTATGTTGGTAATTCAGTTTACTGTAGTCCTATACATTCATTACATATGGGTGGCAGTCCTGTTGCTTGGGTCAACTGACTAAAGTATTTAGGCATTTATTTTGTTAATAAGAAGGGTTTATGTGTCGATGTCAGTGAAGTTAAACAAAAATTCTATGCATCTGTGTTTTGTGCCAAAGTAAATATGCTTGTGAGATCGTTTAAGTTACACTCATCAGGTCTTACTGTTTACCGCAGCTTACGTATTGTATTGGTTCATTGCGTTTAACTGCCGAAGCTATCCATCAATCAGGAGTCTGTTGGAGTGATGCCTTCCGTAAAATTTTCAACTACAGTCGTATGGAATCTGTGAAATTGTTGCAATATTTTTTTCTTGTCAAGATATTTAACATTACTACGATCTACATAGGTAGAAGTTTCTGTTATCATGTGCTACTAACTGTAGATATCTCAGTAGTGTGTTTTGTGTTCAGAATTTCAAGTACGGTCATCTTGGTAACCTTCCAAACTATTATGATTATGATTCACTATGTATAAAAACTAACTGTTCTTCTGCATCCACTGTTTATAGTCACTTTGCTTCAGTTGTACTTGGATGTTTGTGATCATTTTAACAGTTTAATTTCTCATTCTGTCCCTGTCTGTCTTTTTCTTTGTCATTTGTGTTCTGCACTTGTTACGAATAAAGTGTTATATATTTATGAAGCTCAAATCGACATATCATATATATGCGAGGTTAAATGCCTAATTTTAATCAACATAAATTTTGTGAGTGAGTTTGACCGTGGCCACGGACATTTAAGGTAAAAAAATTGCTACATGCATTACTAATGCATTACTGATGTGCAGATGTGCCGTTAAGAAACTACTCACTCCCTCACTCAAGGGAACATTTGTACAAATTTTTTTCATTCACCAGTTAGAAACCAGTACAGGATCAACTGACAAACAGATGGAAGACAAAAAAGACTGATTGTGGCCTACTTCCATGGCGACTTGAAGACTAACTGTAGTGACATCTGAGGCATGTAACGTTACCGTATTTTCGGATGAAGATAATCATCCAAGCAGAGGCTGACAGAGCAAACAGAACACCTGCCAAGACTGACTTCCACTCTCCTGTGGGACCTTGGAACTCTGTAAATGTCTGCCGAAAGCTGGCTCGATACACTGCCACGTTACACAACAGGCTATTATGCACTGTAACACAATCAAGAATTCAGACACTAGCAACTAGCGCTACTGCTATTGACTACTTTACTAGTGAACTATATGGTCGACTAATTAATCTGTCAACCTAATTATTGTGATGAACAAACTTACCCAAAGTTTGCTGCCATCATGCAAAGAAAACATGATTTGCAATTTCGTTGGCTGAGGTGTACAGTGAAAACCACTGGGCATCACAAGTATGAATTAATGTCACAAACTCACAATATTGGTATTTTAGGGGGCCCGTGACTGATTCACCAGCCTCAGTGATTAACAGCAATGTAGGCCCTATATCACACCATCTCTGAGATATGGCAACTTAAGTACTGGCTGAAAATACGGATCCTGAAACTAGAGTCTTCCAGGCAGATGATGGTGAAGATTTGGTGATTCTAGCTTGCAGCGCTTTTGACTGATCCACCCGTGTGACAGAGAGATGGACAGACAGACAGACAGAATTGCGATGGCTAAGATGCGCTAAAGGAGTAGCTGCTTTCATGCCTAAAAACAAAACATACCATCTACTCAAGACATAATAGAAAGAAATAAAAACATAGTAGATTTGAAAAAAAAATGACTATTTCCTAAGCTTAAACTACCAGTAGTCAACAATTGACTATTTTCAATTAACTGACTATTAGTCGATAGTCGATTAGTCGATAGGGGTGCACCAAATTCAGATCCAGATCCAGCTGGATATCCAGTGGCATTTGTGGATGTGCCTTGCATCCATTTCTGGCCAGATCTAAAGTCTGTGGATTTGTTCAGATCCAGATCCAAACGGATCTGGACATTCTGGATCCAGTTCACCCCTATCAGTCCATGGCAGCACTACAATAAAGGAGTATCAATACACAATTCAGTCACAACAACTTACACGCTTTTTTCTCCTCCAGCGTCAGCTTGTGCCAGTCACCTTTCTCTTTCTCACGCAAAGCCATTATTTCGCTGGTGTTTTCACGGAACCTGACAGCAGGGCATGGAAACTCAGGCAGATCTTCATAGGTCGGTGCTCCATTCACCCCAAAGCCCACAATGTCACGGTTTCCTAACAGCAGAACACACGCAAAACTTATACCACGTACAAGACCTATAAATTTCACATTCATGACTAGTTCAAGAAAACACTACATTGTAGACTGGTAGTGTTGTTACAGTTATTGAAATCTGTACCGAAACCACGGTTTTTTCGTCAAACTGAGCGCAACCGAAACCGTGGTTTTAGGCTTCTCGCTAGACGTTTTGCAGTATGACAGCCACGGTTGGTTATGCTCGCCTTGAATGTCTGACTCATCTGGCCACACAGTTATCGCCCGCTGACTCAAGTCAGGTAAACGGTCATCGACAATTTATGATAATGGATCACTATGACGAGCAAATTTGCGGAGAAAGTTACTGTAATTTCTCTGTCCTCACTATTTCGATCATTCTGTGTCTCCACTCGCTGGCCGACCGCATGCATGCCCACAGCAGACGTTGTTCCATTCCCCTCCCCATACCTCCCCGTCTCTTTGTGAGTCTCCCTGTCTCCTGGTACACTTGCCTCTGTACATAATGATTAATGTTAACCATCCGCCAAGTTTACCATCCGATTACCGACGTTTCATCCCTTTGACGCTTTGCCCGCAGGACACTGTCCCAGTACAAAATTGCACATAACGGCAAAAACAAACAGATGGAAAATACAACATACAAGAGATGAAATGTCTTGTAAACGAAAGGTCAAAGTTGTGAAAAAATGTCCTAATCGCGCTCACTCAATCAGAGCAATTTCGCACTGCCAGCAACACCGGCATCTGGCTTACTCTCACGTTTACCGTTGAGTGATACATCTGTCATCCCATGAAGGAAACAGGCTGCTAGACATTCAAATCAAGTCAAATTTTGCGTTAATTGAACAGATGATCGCAACTGCACAGTGTTAGTAACACGAGATATAAGTCAATAGCGTTCATAAACAAGAAATTTGAGCTAATGCTCACGAGATGCGCGAAAGCCTATAGCAGTTCCGGTTCAGTAGTTTAGCTGAAAATTGGGGTGTTCACGCTAAGTTAATATACAAATACCAAATTCTTTATCTGGATCACATAGGCTTAACAATAGTTCCGTGGCGCCACCTTGTGTCATCCCTTTAGACTTGTGTCGCAGTCAGAAATCGCAAAAAAAATCCATTATACCCCTATTTTGGCGTTCAAGGTCATTCAAGGTCATTGAATTTGGCGCCAATCGAGAGCCAGTGTACGACTACCTATTAGTGATTAATAGTAACCAAGGCCCTATCTCACACCGTTACTGAGATACAGCGACTTATTGGCCAAAAATTGCAAATTTTGCCAACCCCCCTTTCATTTAGCGCCCGCGTTCGGTGTGACCCCCTTCGAATTTATGGAAAAGCTTTACAGTCCCTGAAACTAGAGTCTTCCAGGCACCCGAAGGGCCGAAGGTGAAGATTTGATGATCTTAGCTTGCACCATTTTTGACTGATCCATCCGTGTGACAGGCAGACAGACTTGCGATGGCTAAGACGAGCTGAAAGCAGTAGCTGCTTTCACGTGTAAAAACTGAACCGTACGGAACCGAAAACTGTGCAGAAACTGAAGCAAAACTGACCGACCACGGCAAACATGAAACCGTAACAACAGTACAATATGGCAGATCTAAATGTGCAACAGCACTTTGTGGTTTCTCTACTGTCAAAATTTATAATCTCATCATATACAAAGATTAAATACTGAATACTGATAACTGCAGCTATACATATGACACATTTCTGTCATAATCCAATGCAAGTACATTCAATTACCAGTCTCCATGGATTGAGGGCATCTTTTTTCAACTACGATATACAATGTAAAAAACTACGTGAATCCATACTAGACAGAACAACATACTGCGGAAGACATGTCTTCAAAACTTAGGCTTTGATACTCAGTCAAATCACACACCAATAGTTAACTGTTTTCAGATATCAAAGAAGGGCAGTTTGTATTCTAGGCGTAGACTAACAAACTACCGTGAGAAACAGAATGTAACACTGCATTGTAACATTCGAACAACTTACCAAGTTTTGGATAGTACTCGTCTCTTAGAGCAGCAGGAAGTGCCTGTGATGCAACATGATTATCCTGCTTTATCAAACCGCGAGCCGCCAGCAGACGTGATGACCGAGTTAGTCTTGATAACAAGCGACCCGCCATTCTACACACAGCCGGAAACCAAGACATGAACACAGAAACACACAAGCATGCATAATGTCAGCTTAAAATTAAATTTTATACAATGATAAAATTATAAATGCAGTACAATGAACAAATTCATGCATTGGCAATTACAAAGTGCAACTGTGTACGTTTTACTTAATTAATGACCTACTGCTGCATTTTCACAACTGCAGTACAGGTAGATCAATAGCTTTTGGAGACTGACTACCATGTCAAATCAACCAGAGGTGAAAGCCAGACCATCGCAAATTTTCAAACCAAAATTACCATATACACTAAAATGTGTCCTTGGCATACACACAAAATTTCACCTTTCTATCTTGTATAATTGCTGAGATAATGAGCTTTTTACAGGGATGGTGTCAACCCGTTCATGTGTCGATTAGTATTTTTTTAACGATTTCAGACTCATATATCTCGGCCATATGTGGGCCAAATGTGTTCATACTCTGTGTGCATAGTCTATCACAATATTATATTTCTGTCCAGTATTGTTCGGTCAGAAATTTTTAAAAATGCCAAAAATGCTTATTTTGCACGTCCGGCAATTTTTTTTACAGATTTGGATAGTTCATAGCAACCATATAGTAAGGCATACAGTTGTAGAATTTTGTCTGTTTATATCTGTTTATGTTTATGTCTGTTTATACTACAGCCATGGTAGTAGGTGCACATACAATATTGTGTCTTTAAACTTTGACGGCTGCTCTAGTATGGGGGTTAAAATCTGCCAAATTTTAGTGTCAAAAATGGGGCATTTTTGCTGCACTGGTCAACACCGTGCTACTAAACTCAGTGCTGACACGATAAGCATTTTTCATTAGCGAACCAGACTAAGTTCACCATCGAAGCAGGGTAGCAACTGGCAGCACCAATCGGGATTAGCCTGTTTGTACCCGTGACACATTATAATGAGATAAATTGCATATTTGGCTATGGCGGCCCCTGTCCAACCGGAAACTGGCCAAATTCGAAGTACCACTTAGGACTAGTGACCAGTCACCAGGTTGACGTAGTATGCAGTGACTAATCAATTCCGTTCTACACTTGGCTACTTTTCAACGTGCAGCAAGTGCCTATAAGATCCACATATTGTCAAAAACGTCTATAAAACTTACAATGATAACTTATAAAATAAACAAGGTCATAAGAAAATTGCCAGTTAACTATTCTTGGTGTGCTCGGGTGGTTCTCGGCTCGTTTAAAAAAACTCACAAATGTCATGAGCGCAGGCGACATTTACGGTATATGTATGTTTAGCATTGAACGTAGATTTTAGCGGTCTAGGTCCCAATCTTTTGCGTTTAACGAAACCGGCGCACGCGTGTGTCAAAGACGGACCGTACCCCTTTAAAAAGTGGTGATTTTTGTGCTATTCGCTTGCCACTGGTAATGTGCTTTTTACTAGGCCTACATCAGTAGCATTAGTTAGATCAGTAACTTTGAATGACCTTCAACCCCAAATAGGGGCTTTTAGTGAATTTTTGCGATTTTCGGCTGCAGAATAATGAACTGAGACTAAATGGATGGACACAGACCAAAATTAGGCTCTACCTGCGAACAGGAACTGCTATGGGCTCTCGCGCGTCTCATAAGCATTAGCTCGGATTTCTTGTTCGAGACTAGGAAAGAACACATTATTTTCCACTGTCACGTTAAATCGATAGTTTTATGCCTAGGACTTTGTTCCGTGAATCGCGACGCCAAAAATGTCGTAATATTTATTATATTTGGGACTTTTTTTAAGGTTTTCAGCTTTTTAAAATAAAACCTAGGTTTCTTGGAACCAGTTTTTACGCGCGATAGCAGAATGCTTCGCGAGTCTTAGCCAAACGCCTGGGGCGTCTGTTAGTCTGTTCGTCTGCCCGTCCGTCCTTCACACTGCTGTATTGTGTCAAAACGGTGCAAGCTGGGATCATGAAATCTTCGCCGTGGGCTGCCTCAATTAAAGGTCTCTAGTTTCTCGTGACAAAATTTCGTACCCCTGGGTTCGGGGGTTCTCTTCGAACGAGGGCATCAAAGAGGGGTACCACCTCTGAAAAGACGTTATTTTTCCCGTTATTGGCTCGTATAGTGTGAAAACGGTTGCAGGTAGGTATACAGACATGCTGCTTATCATAACAAGCACTGCTGGTGACAGGCTTTTTAGATTTATCAACATCGGTGCTCTTGAACGACCTTGAACCTCCCCCCTCCTTTTTGGGGGAAGAGGGAGGTTCAATCAAGGTCGTTCAAACAAGCTGTGACATCATATGAACATCTTGAACATCTTTATTCACCACAACAGATGGTAGCGATTACATCATATATATAGTGACAAGCTTTTACTTGTGTTAACGTCGATGACCTTGAATGACCTTGAACTCCCAAAATAGAGGTTTTTAGTTAATTTTTTTGCGATTTCCGTCTGCGACACACATTTTAAAAGTGAATTGCGCCGAAATGGCTGGAGATGGATCTGGAAAACCTGCGTATAGGCCTATGACATTTTTAGCATAGAACGTACGTTTTTAAGAATCTAAGCATCGATCTCTTAAATTCAAGGAATCTTCCATACGGAGGGCTCATATTTGAGTACTCTTTCAATATGCATTAATATCTTAAATTATTGCTGTAGGCCTACACTGATTGCCAAAGTGGCAGGACCGCTGCTATCGCGCGTCACGTGAGCTTTGCTCAAACTATTTGTCCAACCCTGGAATGGTGTGAACTGCGTACCGGTAATTACTAATTAAGTGCACAGTTCGATTGTAAAATTTTGCAAAATTTCGTAGCACGAATTCCGCAGCATCGGTCTGAAAAATTCCGTGACCCGCAGATTAAAACTCTAGTCAGTCTAGTGGACCTTGTATATCATCAATCCGTACAAATGCGGTTTACGTTAATTTTCCGTTCGTAGCTTCTTTTTGTGTCACGCGCGGCTCCATGCAGCAATCAATGGGGCTTTAAATAGTCACGTGGCCTTGCAAGTTGCGAGTGGCAAAACGATGAGCAGCAGACAGCAGGTGCTCAATAAAGAAAGCTTAGGTATGTCAGTAGATCAATTCGTCGTCATCTGTGTGAACGCGGCCACATAACTCAGCGATGTCTGGTATCTGGCGCACGTAGAGCTGGGCTACATAACTACTCGAGTACTTTGCGAGTTGAGAAATAAGTAATCCAGTATGAAATTAAGTTTAGGCCTATATTAATTAGGTTAATACGAGAAGTACACTGTTTTAATATTTGCATTTGTACAGTTGATACAAACATTTGATATTGTATTTTGGACTTAGAACTTTCCGAGTCAATATGGAAGTGCGGTTGGACTTGCATGAAAACCCTAAAGTCCGCTGCACACCGGACCTGATTGAGTTCAATGACATGCAGGCACAACAACCAACAATGAGTCTTGATTTTTAAACTTGGGTCTGACTTCAGTTGTTACTGCCGTGGCTGCTGTTCACTGTTCACGTGGTCATTACTATCCTAAACAGGATACACGTACGTACGTTGCACAAGTAGGCCTAATTTGAGCAAAGCTCATGGACGCGCGACAGCCAATTAGCAGTTCCGATTCGCAGGTTATCTTGGTCTATCTCCACCTAGGCCTATTTTGTCGCAATTCACCCTTGAAATATGCACAAAACAGCCAAAAAGCAAAAAAACACTAACACCCCTTATTTTGTGGGTTCAAGGTCATTTAAGTCATTGGCGTTAACATCATTAAAAAGCTCGTCACTTGGGCCTACTAATGCTAGTTATGATAAGCAGCATGTCTGTGCCTATCTACAACTGTTTTCACGCTAGACGAGCCAATATTGATAAAATAACCACTTTTTAAGTGGGTACTCTTCTTTGATGTCCGCCTGCACAAACCTTATTGAACCTTAATGTTAAAACTTATTAGACTGCTAAAATGTACGCTTAATGCTGAAAATTTCAGATGCAGGTTGACTTGGTCTATCTCCAGCCATTTCGTCGCAGTTCAGTTTCTAAATGTGCGCTGCAGCCATAAATTGCGAAAAAATCACCAAAACCCCTATTTTGGGGATTCAAGGTCGTTTAAGGTCATCGATGTTGACAAATCTAAAAAGCCTGTTACCAGTGCTTGTTATGATAAGCAGTATGTCTGTACCTATCTGCAACCGTTTTTATACCAGACAAGTCAATAGCGGCAAAATAACGTCTTTTAAAGAGGGTAGGCCTACACCTATTTGACTCCCTCGTTCAAGAGGAACCCCTTCACCCAAGGGCACGAAATTTTGTCACGAAAAACTAGAGTCCTTGTGGCAGCCACAGTGAAGATCTCGTAATCATATAGATTGCCAGGCACAGGGGGCGAATCAGCCAGGGGGCGAAAGAGCCAGTGGGCGAATGAGCCAATGGGCGAACCGGCAAAGGGGCAAAAAAGCCAGACACCCCAACGTCCTATTCGAAAAGCAGACGCGGGGTTCCTGAAAAGGTTAGACCCTTGCGTGAGACCGCGTTGTCCGAGCCATCGCGCGTGAATATCCGCCGGGCGGTTTGACCTGTATATAGGTCGGTCAACAAAAAAAGATATACAGGGTGTTCCAAAAAAACGGATACCCAGTTTTATTTTTGGGATAACTTCGGTAATTCAGCACCGATTTTAATTATTCTTTTACTGTTACAAGCAGAAAATTATGGCGCGTAAACGTGAAGTTCTTCCACCCACCGCACCTTTATTGTGTGACCACGTTACCTAGCAAAACAAACACTGTCAAAGCTACACTGGTCTCGGAGAACAGGCAGCACATAAAGATATCAATTTCGTAGCATAAAAAAGCTTCCTTACTTATTCGCAGTAGTGCTTTGTGACGTCATTGTTACGTCATATTGTGTTTATTTACTTTGTTTACCAGTAATAATTTTTAAAATAAATCGTTTGATTTGGGCAGAATAAATACCGATATATTAGCAGTAGTGTTTGTTTTGCTAGGTAATGTGTAACAGTGAAAGAATGGCTAAAATCGGTGCTGAATTACCGAAGTTATCCAAAAAATAAAACTGGGTATCCGTTTTTTGGAACACTCTGTAGGTCTAGGCCTATATAGCCACCTCCCTTTGCAATTTTGCAAAATTTTTTTTTGGTTTCGCGCAGCTCGAGTTCTTGACAAGGGTCACTCACAAAGACCCTAAAGGTGTACTATACGGCAGCAGCAATAGTAAAATTCCATCACCAACGCTAGCAAGCTGCTGCAGGCAGAAGTAGGTCACAGAAAAATCTCGAATCTTGTGACGTCACATCCAGTATATAAGGGCGATTGGCTTTTGAGCAGCAGCTGCCATACTTTGCCGGTTGTTACTGAATTGGCTGGAATTGTTCATTTTGCACAAATTTACAAATCTGTTTTACTTTTTCTTTTTTTATGTAAGTACAGATCTGTTAATTGTGTTGTTTTATATAAACAATAAGACGGGAGCTGCAACATAACAGAGCGCGCCCCTACTGAATTCAATATTATATATTCTATCTATATTTATTCAGTTCACCTATACATTAAATTTATTGATAGTTCAATGAGAGCCCGTGTTTAGTCGTGGTGGTTAACCGACCGCGAATAACCGCGCCGGGCTGAAAGTAGTAGTGATGATTCGATATATCGAAAATATCGAAAACGATATATCGTATCGTATCATATCGTCGAAAAGAATATCGAAATTGAAATCATCGAATCATCACTAGAAAGTAGGTCAACCTATGGTTGCCGGTGGGCGTGTCACTTGTATGTGAGCGAAAATAGAGTATTTTGGTGTCAATTTTTGTGTGACCGTGGTCAGTAAACCGTAAGTTTACAGTTTACACTGTCGAAGCATAATGCTTGCCAGGGTTTTCCTTAGTTCGCGGGACGAGTGAAGGTTACGCGATATCAAACAGACACATTACACGTGTAACGTCGTGTACCAGAACTGGGACATGTGTACTTGTGTAGCCTAGTAAAAAGCTGTGTTCTCGAATCTCCCTATATGTCTTATACTGTCCTTTTTGTCATTTTTAGGTAAAATTTTCCAGGCCATACATCTCACACGGTTTATCTATCTTCTGTAGTTTATACAGTATATGTTAACCTTTATTTAACATTGACAGTAACCTATTTAGTAAAACCTGCGTGAATTCTAACCATGTTCTGCACTCTGCCCTCCACGGCATCGCAGCATTAGAGTCTTAGGCCTCGCTCACATAGTCTCTCTCTTTTTGATCATGACAATCACTTATTGGACTGTAATTTTTTAACTCACATGCTATATAAACAGTGCTATTGAGTTTTTAACTGTACCGTTTTTAGGTTTTAGTAGTTTGCTCTCAGTATGTTCAGTTGCGGTCTGTCAACTTGTGTAATAAATGAATATACATACATATCCAAAGGCTGCTATCGGGTTGGCTACCATTGAGTTAACTTAACACTAACCCTGACCCTTATCCTATACCTAATCTTTTGTGATGGCGGGCCGTCCCTTATTCAGCTGGTCTGTGAGGGGTAAGAAATATCGTGGTGGACCGTGGAGATAGGGATTAGGTGGATGTTCAGTAACTAAGAATGTTCAGGTTGGGATCCTATCTTCTTGGGAATTAACTGGTAACAGGATCTTGTCACAAGGCAACACAGGTAGTTCTGTACACTCTTTTATTGTAATTTTAGCAATGACATATGGTGACTAACTACATATAACGCGACACAACACATATATCGATCTATCTATCGATCTATCTCTATCCATTCCTAAAACTGTAGTCGGACGGCAATCGCCATCACGAATGTCAGTTCGCTACGTCTTAATGACTTGGCTCGCAGACAGACAACTACAGACTGACTGTGCAGTGATGCTGCGATGCCGGCGCACTCGCATCATCGCTGCACATATACTGTATTGTGATTGGTTGACTCTAGGTGCGCTTACAGTGCACCTACAAGTCGAGTTAAGGTTGGGGTTTCACGTAGGATTAGCACTGGTACGTTGGTACTCATTGATAGAAAATAGCCAGCAGTACAACCTATTGCCAACCTGCGGCCAAATTCACAAAACATCTTACGACAATTTTACGACAAAAATCTTACGATCACTTTTTAGGTGTCTTATTTCATTTCGAATTATACGATTCCAACATCATCCAACAAGAAAAACTTCTTTGAATCAATTTATAAGACCTTTAATTCAATTATACTCGTAATCTAGAAATGTCACATTTATACTATATCTGTTTTGCATGGTCATTTTGCTGGATAAATTAATTAATGGATAAATAAACAGCACTTTGCATTGGCGATGGACCGTTGCTATGCCGTAGCCATGTAAACACATATCTTGACAACGGATATAGAATAAAAAATAATACAGCGTAGTGTTGTGCGGTGCGACAAATGAATTTTTTAAAAATAATGACTCAAATATCGCGATACTTGATAGTACCACAATACCAAAATAAAACTGCATAGTCCACCGCTATCCATCGGTGATTGATGCAGGCTGTTTTTCTTTCGTTGTAGGTTCTATACAACTATTTAATGTAGTAGCTAAATGTTAAATAGCTAATGCAATCGCTACCATGCACTGTCTAGAGAGTGCAGCAGAGCATGCCACGGCCAAGAAATGCTTCAAATACTTCACCTCTTTCACCCTCATACAGCTTTCAACAGGCCTATTGTCTCTAAAAACTAGCAAATATTAATAAACTAAAAAAAAATTTTTTAATTTTAAAACATTCAATAAATAAAAATATCTAAACAAATAAAAAATAAATCAGCACCTATGTTAACATCATGTACTCGAAATTGTGTAGTAAGAATATTAAAAATTTCTAAATTAAAACATTACAAATTGAACTCTAAACGACTGCTTTTACTTACGGCTCGCAGACAACAAGACGCCTTCGTGAAAAAAGTTACGATCATTAAAGATAAATTCTGTGAATTCATTTACGACATGTCGTAAGATAATCTTATTACATCTTAAATGATGAGTTATGATAATTTTATGACTCTTATGACAATGTTTGTGAATCGGGCTCCTGGATGACTGCAATAATCAATACTGGTACCAAAAACTACCCTACTGAAAAACGTTTTCGTTAGTCTTTGATACCATAACCCTAACCTAATTGAAAGCTTTTTGTCTGTTTTCAGTAAATAGTACCACTGCTAGATTATTAGTATGAATTGACATTAATCGATAATTTTTTCGCTTTAACGTGAGTGTAGTTGTGCGGAACCCTTAGAGCATCATGAAGTGGCATAATTGATAAGTGATAATTTTAACTGTTTTTAGAACGTGCCAAGTCAATATGGAAGTGAAGGTCGAAAGTCCAAATGTTTGCTACACACCAAACTACATCGAGTCACTGTACAAGTACCAGACAACCGAGGTGCACAAGAATGGCGGACGTCAGATGATTGCAATTCCACGTGAGACCAACTACACATTCCGTACATCACGTCGCGTGCCACGCGTTGGAGTCATGCTGGTCGGCTGGGGCGGCAATAATGGCACGACGGTGACGGCTGCAGTGCTTGCCAACAAGCTGGGGCTGAGCTGGCAGACAAAGGAGGGCACCCAGTCGGCCAACTACTATGGCTCAATCACACAGGCAAGCACCATCCTGCTGGGCAATGGAATGGATGGCGATACGGTGCATGTCCCACTAAAGAGTCTGGTACCGATGGTGGAACCAAACGACATTGTATTTGACGGTAAGATGAGTTGCATCAATTCGTTTACATTTGCACTATAAGTGTAGGCATTTCAATGTGTCTGTTCAAAATTATATCATACCACTCACTGCCTAAGAACTAGAGATGCACCAATTATCAGCTGATATTGGCCAACATTTGGCTGATTTGTTGGTAATCCCAATCAGCCGATTCCAAATTTTACATGATCAGCATTGGTCATTTTTTTACTTTTCTTTACTTTGTATGTGAGCCCATCGATACCGATCAGGCACTCACTTGGAAGCACTCTAGTAGGTGATGTGACGTATGGAAGAACTGTCTAGCAATGGCTGCCAAGTTCTTGATGTTCATTATCTGCCCACAACTTTGGCAGATCTGACAGGCAGTCAGTTGTCACCTCAGTGACAGATATGGATGGATCTGCGTAACTGATGTATCAGTGATATTTTACTTAGGACAGTTTCAGTTCAAATTCAGTTCAGTTCATACCTTGCCATTTTAGTTCAAGTTTCACTTCAAGTTCAGAAAACAGTTTTACTTCTGCTTCAAGTTCTAGTTCTTAACTAATTTTACTTCTCCTTCTAGTTCTACTTCAAGTTCAACTTCAGCCTATACTTTATGACATTAATGTTTAATATCCAAAGCAGTTTTTTTAACACCGCAAATGGTGCAGCAGGCACACAAACAGAATGCACAGACAATTAAGTAGCCTACATGCTAAAGTGTACGGATGCAAGCTGTTGCAAAATGGCTCATAAATGTCATTTAAAAATTTAACTTCGGGCTACTATTGTACTTAACTTTCAGTTTGGTTCAGGGGCTTTAATTTTAGTTTTAGTTTAGTTTAAGTTCTTAAATTTTTTTCAGTTCAACTTCAAGTTCAGCTGCAGTAAAATCAATATTTTTACTTCAAGTTTGACTTCAAGTTACTGGTAATGAAAATATCATTGCGATACATGCTTAGTAACTGTACAACAATTGGCTGATGATTGATAATTGGTGCATCTCTACTAAGGATGTAAATGTGTTATATAACAGAAGACAAATATTGTAGACCATAGTTAGCTTCTTTGACTATTTACTGTCATTGTCTTAGATGGCAATTATGTTTTGTAAGATGTGTATTCTATACAGTAGGCAATATGATAAAATATGACAAAGTAAGTATTTGAAAAGTGGATTTTTCAAGTAGTGGTTCAGCCTGTGAATTTTAGATGATGATTAATTGAAATTTTATTTCTGGTTTTTGATTTGTAAAATTTTGGTACCGGTACATGTATTTCACATAAGGAGGTTGGGGTTGCCTGTGTTAGTTCTAACCGGGCTTGAACCGCTGCTAGTGCTAGAAACAGTGAATCAAATCCTGCATTAGAATCACTGAATTGGTGGATCGTCATAATTTTCTGTGTGCTTTTAAAATAACTGTTTTAACGTAATATGTCTGTAATCGTGCAGAGTTTTGCACTGCAAAGAATTTTATTGTTATATTTATGTGCTGAAAATCACACCATCCTCCAGTCCAGACCTCCCGTCGTAGATAACTTCAGTGATTGCAGTGCAGAATATGGTAGTGTTTTTTACATCCGTGCACCTGATTTGATTCACTGGAGAAAAGTGGGTGTGAGTGTAACTGGAGCATGCCATGAGCTGGTGTGCTCACCGATGTAGTCGAACCGTTCTTAGTTGTTCTGTTTTGGCTGCAGGCGGGCCGGGCTGGCTGTCAGTTCAGCCTTTGATTGCAGGGTTGCTATCCACCGGGCTGGGATGCCTGGTGGCTTGCTGCGACCCTTCCCCGTGCTAACCATGTGTAGGGCTGTACCAGGTAACACACGTTACACTGCTCCCTCAGTTTGTCTGACAAATGAATCCGGTTGCTGGCATGAGCAGTTACCTAAAACTACAGCCATCATGCATTCGTCAAAGGTCACTAAAAGTTCATGAACAGATGAAATCTGCATGCGTCGAACAAAAATGTTGTAGAAATGACAAATTCGTTTCTAAATTTTGTAGTTAACAATAGATGTGGGAAACAGTTGGTTCACTGCAAATAAGTATTTAGTCTAAAATTTGTTGTGAACATGACGGGACAAAGCTCAACTTCGGGGCTAAAAATGTGTGGACTAGTAACACAATTTATGTTTAAATTTCTGTTGGAGTCAAATCAAAAAGTTATTGCCGTTAAAGTTAAAATTCTTCCTGGCAAGTGTAAATGGAGTGAACGTGTGTAGTGGGACTATTTGGTGTTTGCTGTGTGGCATTCAGTGATGCAAAAGTTCTGAGGAATGAGGAATTGCTGAATGTTGGCTTTACATATTGTGCAAGTAACTGTCTGATAACATAGATATGTATATCAGAATGTGTTGTTTTTCTCAGAACTGAAACTTTAAAAAGTGTTTCTTAACAATCATCAGTCATAAAATATTTTACTCGTATTTTAAAACATTTAAATGTGAACTTTTGGCCTAATGGCCTCGTTTTTGTATGGCTTAAAATAGAAGCACATTAAGTGTTAATGTATCTCTGGTTTCTGATTTTTGTGTATGGCTTAAAATAGAACCACATTACTGGGTGGGTGTTTTAGTCATTGCCGTAATTGATTTACATTTTTGTAAGGCTTAAAATAGAACCACATTAAATGCTGTGTATTGTCTGGTTTCTGATTTGGGTGTATGGCTTAAAATAGAACCACATTAGGTGTTTTAGTATTTAAAATATCACAAAATATGATTTAGAACTAAAGGCCAGCCGGGATTGATTGCATGTGCAGTATAGCTGTTTAATCTTTCGTCTTTTTTTTTCTTTGCTTAGATATATTTAAAAGACTTGCAGTAGAGGTGAGCATACATAGAAATTCTCACTCCTTTAGTAACAATCTCCCCATTTGCCTCCCTCTTTTTCCCATAAAAGCAACTGATGCTGCGCCATTGATTGTTATTGTTGTATGAAATGGTAATATAAATATTTTCCTGGTTTGAAACGAATTTTGAATTTATGCTGCTCACCTCTACAGTGAAGCAGATAACTTCTGTCGCTTATAACATTATTATTATTATTATAAATTAACAGTGCAGCAATGCTTGGTGCTGTTAGTTGAGTGATAGGAGAGCAGCTGGCCAGCCAAGGTTCTGTGCGATCTTTTTACGAGATCTGCTTTTTTTCTGGTCTGGC